>ERZ1046740.1152-NODE-1152-length-19232-cov-7.899828_pt1 | contig 19232 bp, 25 predicted proteins | sample MGYA00383093_ERZ1046740 | MGnify/ENA primary metagenome ERZ1046740 (study PRJEB29581, sample SAMEA5548363) | metagenome | biome: marine; feature: coastal; material: water | depth 25 m | study: Short-term variability in the microbial, nano- and picoplankton... | reverse complement strand
GAATCATGAACCGTATGCCATGCAGCATAACCGACGGACCACAGTACGATGACAACGAACTGTTTCCACCAAAACCTGAACCCAACCCTGACTATGAACGCGACATGCTGCTTGATAAAAAGTTTGCGCTAAATATAGGTCTTGGACCACTCATCACGCCCTTTGAAGGAGAACGACATGAATAGATCTTGGATTGTGTGCTGGCACGACAGCCACTCAAATACTGACTTCTGGGAAGTTTTTGATTCACGCTCAGAAGCCCATCTCTGCTACAACAATATTGTAGAAGATTGTTATGTTGCAGCTATTACAAGCGTCATTGAGTCTACTGATTACGAGCCTCTTTTAAATGTAGCTAGTAATAATACTTGAGCTAATATATTAGCTAAGGTACTATTTAAGGATGTTAATTTACTAGGAAAGTACAAATGAGCTTAAATACCGTTACACCCGCTGAATGGGATAAAGCCAGCCACAACTCCCCCGAAAACTATGTCGATCCATATGATACCCCTGACCCAGTCAACAGACCTGCCCACTATAACAACGGTGCGATTGAATGTATTGATTACCTTACAGATAGCTTAGGCGAGGGCTTTAGCCACTACCTTGAAGGATCAATTAAAAAATATCTTCACAGGTTTCGATATAAGAAAAAACCTGTAGAAGACCTTCGAAAAGCACGTTGGTACTTAGATCGATTAATTGAAGATCAGCTAACTAATACCAAATGAACACGGTTTTCACCGATATTACCGCAGCCATTGAAGAAGCTCATTTCATTCAACATGACTTAAACAAAACTGCATACATGGTAGTAGATCAACAAAACAATCTACATGTCGTAACAGACACACAATATGCAGCCCCTACGTGGGCAACGTTTAGAGTCATCGAAACATTTCACCGAGGAGGGTGCAATGAACACAAAAGAGTATTTCGACCAGTTAAAAAACCTAGATGAAGACAGAGTAAACCCTGAGTTCCATACATACACAACTGTATGGATGAAGTCTCGTATGCCTGAAGCATACAAAGAACTTGTATCTCGTTACAAAACTCTTGAAAACGAAATCTACGCACAACACGAATGCAATGGAGCGCCATTTTAATGTCAATAGGTATGTCAAACGTCAACAAATTTGCGCGTAAAAAAATTCAGCAGCATATCAATACCTACCTACAAAAAGGTGGGCAAATCACTTACTTGCCTACAGGTGTAGCTAGGCCAGATAAAAAATCTTTTAACAGTCACACCACCACAACCCAAAAACAAATTGATCAGAAAGGGGATACTAATGCTAGTAACCCTCGACTTTGAAACATACTTCGACACTAAAGTGTCTCTAACTAAACTCACCACAATGGACTATGTCCGTCACGAAAAGTTCAAAGTATGGGGCGTTGGCATCAAAATCGATCATGATGAAACAGAATGGTACGGCGAAGACGAAGCAGAAGCCGCGATTCATGACATCGATTGGAGCGACGCGACCCTCATATGTCACAACACCCCCTTTGATGGCTATATATTGACCAGGTACTACGGTGTAATACCTAAATTCTATGTAGACACAGCGTCTATGGCGCGCGCCTTAGCGCCAGGCCAGTCGGCCCGTCTAAAAGACTGCGCTATACGTGAATTCCCAGATGATGAAACTATGCGTAAAGGCGAAGAGCTCATCGATGCAAAAGGTATCTATGACTTAGACCCCGAAACAGAAGCAGCGCTAGGTGGTTATTGCATACAAGATGTAGACCTAACCTATGCTTTATATAGAAAAATGATCAACAAAATGCCACTCACTGAACTAGAACTCATCGACATGACATGTCGTATGTTCTGCGAACCAAAACTAACCGCGAACCTCGAAGTTCTAACCAAGTTTCGTGATGAACAAATCTACAACAGTGAAGCAGCAATAGCTGCAGCAGGTATCGACCGCAAAGTGCTCAGTTCAAACCAACAGTTTGCTGAATACATTGAGTTAGAACTTGGTCTTGTACCACCCACTAAAAGAAGCCCAACTACTGGCAAAAATATACCTGCACTAGGTAAAAGTGACAAAGCTTATACTCAACTACAAAACATGTACCCACAATTCAAGCATATATGGGATGCAAGACGCGCAGTCAAAAGCCGTATCAATGAGACTAGAGCACAACGTTTCATAGATGCTAGGCACGAGGATGGCACAATCAGTGTGCCACTGCGCTATTACGCTGCACATACAGGCCGCTTTGGTGGCACTGAAAAAATTAACATGCAGAATATGCCACGTAAGTCTCCGTTACGCACAGCATTAGAAGCACCTGAAGGTAAATTAGTCTTTGTTGCTGACTTATCAAACATCGAAGCGCGCATGTTAGCCTGGTTAGCAGATGAACAAGACTTGCTGCAGCAATTTAGAAATGGCGAAGATATTTATAGCAACCTTGGATCTGTCATCTATAGGCGTCCTATAAATAAAAATGATCACCCCCTTGAACGTTTTGTAGGTAAGACTGCAGTGTTAGGTCTTGGCTACGGCATGGGTGCCAAGAAGTTCCAATCAACGTTAGAAACAGGAGCGATGGGTCCACCCATGAAGTTCAACGACACAGAAGCAATAAACGTTGTTAATACATACCGCAGTACATACCCAGGTATACAAGATTTATGGACCAAATTAGAACTCAAACTTATTAACACCATCAACTGTAACTACCACGAAGCTTGGCGGTGTTTAAGTTTTAACAATAAAAAAATTGGCTTACCTAATGGTTTAGCCCTTCACTACAACGATCTAAAATATAAAGGAGGACAGTTAACTTATACATCCCGTAACGAAGAACAAACGTGGGGAGGGCGCATCACAGAAAACGTAGTACAAGCCCTATCCAGACTTATCGTTACAGACGCGATGTTACGTATCCAATCAGATAAAGATCTCGACGCTGATGTCGTTTTAACAGTGCACGATGAGATCGTTTTAATTAGCCAAGCTAATAATCCAGATGTTACAATGGCGAGGCTTATTAAACACATGTGTGTCCCTCCAGCTTGGGCACCAGACCTTCCTCTTAATGCCGAGGGAGGCTACGACAAAGGGTATAGCAAATAATTAGATGTCTAGATTAGTGCTAACACGGAAGATTAATGAAAAAATCATCATTCACAATGATGATGACGGCGTTTTGGCGACATTAAAAGTGTCAAAGGTTGACAGGAACCAAGTTCGTTTAACATTCGAAGCTGGTAACGAGATCAGGATTGATCGACAAGAGATATTCGACAAAAACGCTCCTACTAAATAAATAATACCTATGGTATTATTAAGCTCTGTAGGAGGAGCCATGCAATTAACGTTTTTAGAAGCCGCAAATGGACAACGGCTCAGCAAAAGACACTGTCCAAAAAATGGATTTACACCATACCCCCATGTAAAAAGCGTCACATCTCACGAACATAACATACCTTTAGATAATACTGGCTTAGCCATGTTAGAACGCCTCATCCTCGATGAAGGCAACAAAGGGTACTGCCTATTAAAAGGTGACTTAAAACGACCATTAAGCAACGAATCGCGAGCAGGTAAAACGAACCGCGTTGCGTACTCCAATCTGCTTGTACTTGATATTGATGGCATTACATTGCCAAACCATACAAATCCTAAAATTTACGACGCAATAGCTGTCAGTAAACTTGCGAAAACCGTGTTACGTGAACTGCCACCGGCATTACAAGACTGCAGTTTCATTGCACAAGCATCATCAAGCTTAGGTCTTAAAGGAGACAAGGTATCTTTACATATATTTATGCTTTTAGAACACGCTATGCCTGCAAAAGCAGTCAAACTGTGGCTACAAGCAGCTAATTTTGAATCAGAACTATTTGCATCTCAACTAGGACTATCCTCTAACGGACATTCTCTTAAGTTTCCACTAGATGCTAGCGTAGCAGACAATTCAAAACTCATCTTCATTGCTCCTCCTACCTTTGAAGACGGAACCCACGACCCTTTCAGTTCCCCTGCTGATCGGGTCGTGCGTGTTTCCGGTATTACAGAAACATTAAACCTTGCTTCTTTAATGAGCGATATCAGCCCTGAAGTAGTACATCAAAAGAGTAATGCACACAAAAACAAGCTGCGCGTACAACGAGGCTTTAACGCTAAAAAAGAACGGCTAACTATAGCGACTGTTGATAACAAATCAGAAGAAATTTTAGAAAACCCAGACAGAATGTCTATCCAAATTACTGACGATACAAACCCTCCGTACATACGATGTAATGTTAACGGTGGAGACAGTAACGCCTATTACTTTAAAATTGAAGATCCAACGTATATGTTTAACTTTAAAGGCGAACCTATATGGTCTATTGAAAAAGCCGATCCAGACTTCTACAAAACACTGTTTGATGTATATCAAGAAGAGATGGAAAAAGAAGGTCGAGCTACTTTCCCAGTTGTACTGAGAGACTACGATACAGACACGCATTACAACGGTATTTTTGATCCAAATCTTAATCAATTTACCGAACAGTTCCCGTTAGTACCATGTGCAGCATCAAGTATTGAAGGGTTCATGCGATCACACGGTCGCAGCAAACCTGATTTTATTCCAGATGGTAAGGTTGTTTTTGATCCAGCATCAAACTCAGATTCAGTTAACCTTACTAATGTTCCGTATTACATCAACATGTTCCGCAAAACAGAATACATGTTAGATCGTGCATACCACGAACAACTGGGCATAGGTGACGCACATAAAATCGCGAGTTCTTGCCCTTTAATCTACAAGCTATTAACACACATACTTGGCGGACAAAGCCTTGAAGTTGAGCACTTTACTAACTGGTTAGCATACATCTTTCAAACCAAACGCAAAGCAATGACTGCGTGGGTACTGCAAGGTGTTCCTGGTACAGGTAAAGGTATCTTCTATACAAAAGTACTCCGGCCACTGTTTGGTGTAGAACATGTACCAATGCGTGCGTTACAAAATATTGAAGAGCAATTTAATCTCTATATGAGACAAGCACTGTTCCTTGTTGTTGATGAATTCCATATGGCATCAGCTAACGCAGGAACCATGAAAATTGCTGACAAACTCAAGAACGCTATTACAGAAAATACAATGACTATCCGTGCAATGCGTTCTAACCAAGTAGAGATGCCTAACTTCACTAACTTTATCTTCCTTACTAACCGTATGGACGCTGTAAAAATCGAGGAGGGGGACAGGCGATACAACATCGCTCCGAGACAAGAACAAAAACTAGAACATGTATACCCAGAAGTTATCGATGGCATCGATGACATCAGCACTGAGCTACACAAATTTGCTGCACTGCTTCGTAACTACAACGTTAACAAGCAGCTAGTACGAACACCTATTGCTAACAACGCTAAAGCACAGATGGCTCAAGTCACCATGTCAGTAATGGAAGAGTTCTTTGCAGCAATACGGCACGGTAAACTAGCGTTCCTAACTGAAATTTTAGACATAAGCGTAAACAACGTTATGCAAGCACAAGAAATCACAACCGCGCAGCGTTTTGTAAAGCAATGGATTGCAGAATCTCAATGGCCTTATTCAGTAATACCAATGGAACACTTGCGTGTTGTATATGGCGTACTCACTGATGACCGTATATCACAACGTGAGTTCATCAAACGAGCAGAACGTAATGGACTGACCCGTGAGCGCAAACGATTACACAATGCCAATGGTTACGATAACCCAACGCGCGGCGTAGTTGTTGAGTGGCGCATCGACAACGAACAATTTGAAGAAGTCACTGACAAATACTTCGATGCAAATGATAACAAGCTCCTTGCAGCGGTTTAAAATAATACCTATACTAATACTTCTATTTAATACTATTCTTAGGATATAGAATGATTAAACTAACTCAGGATACGAGACCCGACGACGTTGTCGATTTTGAAAAACCTGAAACATTAGGTGATGTTCGCGCTTGGAGCTACTCAGCTCTTAAAGTATATGAAGACTGTCCATACCGTACATATATCAGCAGAGTCAAAGGTGTTAAAGAACCCAGTGGCCCAGCAGCTGATCGTGGTACACAAATCCACCAAGAAGCAGAAGACTACGTCAATGGCACACTTGGTGAAATGCCAGACTCATGTAAGAAATTTGAAGACCAATTCGAAGAACTGCGCAGCTTATACATCGACGCTAAAGTAGAACTAGAAGGTGAGTGGGGCTTTGACCTTGACTGGGCACCAGTAGGTTGGATGCAGAAAGACACTTGGGCTCGCATCAAACTCGACGCATTAGTCCAAGAAGATGACACATCAGCCCGTGTTATTGATTACAAAACAGGTAAGCACTTCGGTAACGAAATTGCTCACGGTCAACAAGGGTTGCTCTATGCCATAGGCACTTTCTTTAGATACCCACATCTTCAGTTTGTACAGACTGAGTTTTGGTATCTAGATCATGGTAAGACTACCACCAAACAATACACGCGAGAGCAAGCAATGGTGTTCGCACCAGGCTTTCATCGGCGTGCAATAAAAATGACAACAGAAACAGAATTTGCTCCAACACCCAGCAAAGACAGTTGCAGATGGTGCTCGTTCCGAAAAGGCGACGAGCCTGAATGTACCTGGGGTGTGGGCTAACCTACTTACTTCTCCCCTGCAGTAAGACTTTTGCCCTGATGACTATATGTATTAGGGCTTTTTTATTCCCGATCGGAATTCAACTGATCCTCACGAACCATGAAAAGAGAAACCCAATGAAAAAACTGTGTAAAAAAATTGTTATTTATATTGGCTACGCACTCGCTGTAGCTACATTACTAACGGTCTTTGCCAACATGATTGCGTTAAGTGCATATGTATTTGTACTTATCTCGATCGTGTGCGGCATTGGCTATTTTCATTTAAGGAAACAACATGACAGCAATTGACTGGATCATATTCGGAATTACGTTTTTAGGAGTTATTTATGATATTTGCAGGGCTTATATCAGCGCTAGGAATCCTGTTCCTACTTTTTAAATTTGGTGTACGTCGCATTATTTCTTTCGATATACCTATAGACATAGCATCCACCGGCCTCCTTATGTTCTTGTTCGCAGGAACATTCGGAGGAATGATGGCAGCTATGGTCGGCGGTTTGTGCATCTCCGTTACTTTATTTGTTATGAAAAAAACAATGGCCCGCGAAGAACTTATGTGGGTCAAAACTAAATCATTCCCATATCGCAAATTTGCGTGGGTAGAGGTGGATCCATGACATTAGCTATTGTTAATACAGTATTTTTTATTGTTATCTTTGGAATTTTACTAGACGGAGCGCGCCTTATGCTCCAAGACTCGGAAGAACGTTACCAACTTAGAAAAAAACTACGCAAGGAACAAAGTAATGATTAATTACAAAGAACTTTTATGTGGGCATATGAAGGAGATATACGATGACGCTGCCAACCAATCTAAGAATGTTCTACAAAAGACAGGGAGGAGTAGTGGAGTACACCATTTCACCCGACCCAGCGGAAGCCACGTTCTGGTCAACGTATCGTCTCAAAAAAGCAGACGTGAAACTAATTGTAAAGTTAGACCGAACTATGTCGAGTCAAATTCGAGAGGAGATTATGTATGACATCCTTAGCCGTGAACCTAATCCCAGCAAAAAATCTACGACCACCAACGACGAGGTACCGCAAAGGCGTCAAAGCGCCCAGCCTATCCATGTTAAAACGAGGAAAGCAAAATAAAAAACTTGGTGACAAAATAACTAAAGGTGCTTGGAAAGGTATGACTATGTACTCGCTAACGTTAGAAGAGCGCGCTACATGCCCTAGTGACTGTCAACAGTGGGACAACTGCTATGGCGATAACATGCCTTTTGCACATAGGTTTGATCATACACAAACTGACTTTGTTGCTAGACTTGAGCAGCAGCTGTCTGAACTAAACAAAAAACACACTAACGGATTTGTTGTTCGGCTGCATGTACTCGGTGATTTCTACGACGGTAAGTATATTGTTCAATGGCAACTGTGGTTACATCAGTTTAAAAACATGAATGTGTTTGGGTATACACACCACACATACACATCAACACTTGGTGCAATGATCAACAACATTAACCGCCTACACCCTGACCGTTTTCGTGTTCGTTTTTCAGATGACTGGGACACAGAATTCAGCGCGCATGTTATTCAATCAAAAGATTTAGAGTACATCGAGCACGGTGTTATATGCCCTGAGCAACTGGGCAAAACAGATAGCTGCGCAACCTGTAGTTACTGCTGGTCAAGTGACAACCCAGTCATTTTTATTGAGCATTAATATTAGCTGTGGTATTATTCTAAACCATCAACGAGTGATGTATATGTTAAAACCCTTTGAACATCAAAGCGCTACGACAGCGCACATTCTTAACAATCCCCGCTGCCTAATTACATCTGATCCAGGTACAGGCAAAACCCGTTCAGTACTAGATGCAATAGCTATCCGTGGATCGCGAACCTTGGTTCTCGCACCGCTGTCCATCCTCGAAGCATCGTGGGCTGATGACATTGAGAAGTTCCAACCTGGTCAGACGTACGCAGTTGCGTACGCAAAGAACCGCGCCAAAGCATTCTCTGGTGATGAATCAATTGTTATTACTAATCATGATGCAGTGAAGTGGCTGCTTAAAAATCAACACGTACTTAAAGGCTTTGAGACGTTAGTTATTGATGAGTTCACAGCCTTTAAAAACAAAGACAGTCAGCGTAGCAAAGCTATTAAAAAATTAGTTGAGCTATTTGAGTACCGCATAGCAATGTCAGGTACACCTAATAGCAACACAATCTTAGACATATGGCATCCGACGCTACTTATGGATGACGGCGAACGTCTTGGTCATCGCTTTTATAGTTTCAGATCTGCTGTGTGTACTGCACGGTTCAATGGCTTTGCTAATGAGTGGGTAGATAAAGACGATGCAGAAGAGATTGTTGCTGCAGCTATTGGTGATATCAATATCCGTTATGAACTAGAGAGCTGCCTTGATATGCCTGAACAAACAATGCATACAAAGCTCGTTACGCTGCCTAAAAAGATCATGACCCAGTACGAAACACTTAGTGAAGACTCTGTGCTATATACCGGCAAAGCCACCATCAACGCTGTTCATGCAGGCGCTAAAGTCAAAAAGTTATTACAACTATGTACTGGCGCAATCTATGACGAACACGGTGATGTTCAGTCTGTGCATCCAGAACGTTATGAACTTGTGATGCAACTAGTATCACAGCGCAAACACAGCCTTGTTGCATTTAATTGGAAGCATGAAAAGCAACATATGACTGCCCTTGCAGAAAAACAAGGTATCTCATACGCAACTATCGATGGTGATACACCAGCCCATCGACGCAAAGAAATTGTAGACCGTATGCAAGCAGGGCAGTTACAAGTCGTGTTCTGTCACCCCCAGTCAGCAGGTCATGGTCTCACTATGACTAAAGCAACTACTGTTATCTGGGCATCACCGACATACAACGCAGAACATTATCAACAGTTTAATCGGCGTATTTATCGCGCCGGTCAAACGCAGCGTACAGAAATAATACAGATCGCAGCGCGCAACACCTGGGAACCAGAGGTATACGAGAAGCTTCATAGCAAGCTTAAGCGTATGGAAGACCTTTTGGGAATTCTTAATCAACTTAAAACCGCAGCCTGAAGGAATCAGCATGAACATTAATGAACTTATCGAAGCACGAGCAAAAGTCAAAGACGCTATGGCAGGTCTTAACGCTGAGCTCAAAGAGTTAAACAAATCAAAAGATGAGTTGGATTATCAACTCTTAATCAAATTAGACGAGCAAGGTTTGTCTCGCACTGCGAATGACAAAGCTAGCGTGTCTATTAACCAAGATACTGTACCTGAAGTAACAGACTGGGATGCATTTTATGCCCATGTTCTGCAACAACAGGACTTCAGTCTCTTACAACGACGGGTATCGTCGACTGCATACAAGGAACTCCTGAAGCTTGGCGAAGGTGTCCCTGGTCTGCAGCCCCGTGAAATTCGACGCATTAACTTTCGATCCTTATAAACCTAAACATGAATCATGAAGAGAAAATATTATGCCTAAATCAGCACTAGCAGTACAACTTGTATCATCAACTGACTCATTACCTGCCCACCTCAAAGTAGTTGAAGGCGCAGGTCGTGGTAACGAAAACGTTGGTCAGAATGTTCAGATCCCCCGCATCAAGCTTTTGCAAAAGATGTCTAACGAAGTAGATAAGCATCACGCTAGCTACGTTGAAGGATGCGAGCCTGGTCATCTGGTTAACACACTTACTAATCACAACTATGGCAATGACTTGTATGTTTTGTCTTTACACTTCAAGACAGAGTTCGTTGTATGGCGTCATCTTGATGCTGGCGGTGGTTACTTAGGAGCATTTTCCTCAATGGCTGAAGCGCAAGCTAAAGTTGACGAGCAAGATAAACCTAGTGAGTACGACATTAACGAAACTCATGCACACGTTATTCTCGTTAAAGACCCTGAGACAGGTGAGCTAGAGCGCTCACCAGCGATCATGGACTTTGCAAGTTCTAAGTTACGTGTATCCAAAGCATGGAACTCACAGATTGGTATGAAAGGCGGCGATCGATTCGCTGGTCTTTGGAAAGTATCTGGTGTACCTACCGAGAACAAGATGGGCAAAGCATTTATGAATTGCGAAGTCTCGTTTGTTGGTTGGGCTCAAGAAGAAGACTATAAGACCGCAGAAGGTCTATACGAGCAGTACGCTAAATAAAGTAAGTAAGTGGCTATGTGACACTAGAAGGCCGGTGTCACGTTCTCGACGGCCTGATCCACCGTTGGTCACAACGGATCATTTAATCTATGAACGAACACAGTTTTATTAAGTCAATACATAACTCCCTGCACCCTGATGTCTATAAGTGGAAAATCCACGACACATATACGGGAGGAGTACCTGATGCAATGTATGCTGGAACGCACAGTGTGTTGTTTGTTGAATACAAATATATTAAAACACTACCTAAAAGGAATAGTACTAACCTCCGTCACAGTCTCTCACAGTTACAGTTAAATTGGCTTAACCGCGTAAATCAAGCTGCACAAACAGCTCTGATTATAGGGGCCGAGAATACTGGTATTATATTAGTAAGTGACTTTTCTACTAATATAAGTAAAATGAACTATATTGAAAAAGCTATAACTAGAAAAGCTATAGCTGAATGGATATATTATAAGACTTGTCGAGGAGACGTACGTGACAGACCAAACCTTACTCCCAGCTTTAAACCTACGTAAAATCTGGGACCAAAAAAAATCAGAAATGCTATTTACACAAGTTGAAGCTGCCAAGGATCTTGATTGGTCCCAAGGAGCTATTAGCCATTATTTAAATGGGCTTACGGACTTAGGGGCACCTGCGGTAATTAAATTCGCAAATTTTTTAGGCGTAGATCCCACAGAAATTGACCCTAATATTGAAACGAGCTTACCCCATGTGACTAAAATTAACATAAGCTACCACTCTGAGGATATATCGCAACCCCTGAAAAATGCTTACCTATATTCCAGAAAGCATTCAATATCTACGTACGTCCAGCTTTGTAATGAAACGGCGTTAAACCTATGTGGCTGTGATGCACAAAACGACTTTACTCCAAGTAAAACTATCGTTCAACTCTGCAATGTTGAAGATCATTTAAGAGCAGATTTATATGCAGTACGATTAAAACGCAAAAAACGCCTTCATTTTTACAAGAAAAAAGACTTGCCCGAAACCAGTAAAATTCAGCGAGTCTGGGCAGTCGTTGGTTTTAACACATACTTCTGATTTATGTCAAAATAAATACATAATAACTAGGCTATGCACAAATAATTGGCTATAATAGTAGCATTACTAATATTATATAAATAAATATAAAGGACTAAAGTTAATGCAAACTCTACTTTTAGAAAAATACGGACCGTTGATGGACCTGCAAGAATTAGCAGACCTACTTAGACTCAAAAAAACTTCGCTTTACCAACAGATTTATCAAGGCCAGTTAGATATTCCCCATATTAAACGAGGTAAAAAATACTTATTTCCTACGCAACAAACAGCAACTTATTTGCAATCTCAGATGCAATGAGTGCATTCCTTTCATGCATTAATATCATTACTAATATTTACCGCTTTTAAATATACTGCGCCTCTTTTCTTAGAGGTGCGTTATGATTCTTTACATGCTTGTGTTTACTGTTGTTGCTTTAGGTGCTATTGCCCAGGAAGACCTGTGAATGCGTCAATGACGCACTTAAAAAATAACTAAAATAAAATATATATAAATATCAATAAGTTAGTGTGCCTGCATCTTTAAGTAGTAAAAGTAGTAAAATGAACTTAAGCTATTGAAATATAAGTAAAAATAGCTTTTAAAATCTATGAATCCCTCTCTCACCGCCAGCCTTTTAAGTCTTTGATTTGTTTAGTTTTTATGATAAATTTATTGACGATGACGCACTATTGACGCACCTAGGAGGGGGGTTATGGCTACCATCAGAAAAAGGGGCACTACTTTTTTTGTAGAAATACGCAGGAAATCCTACCCAACACAACGCAAATCATTCCAATCTAAAGCTGCCGCTGCAGCATGGGCACGCAGAATAGAATCAAACATGGACCACGGAGCGTGGATCGATACTCGTGAATCGGAGTCCGTGCTCATCGATGCAATTATTGATAATTTAATATTCTCGTTTGAACGCTTCGGTATCGAAGTACCTCCACCTAAACTCTCTTCTCTAAACCAAATCAAAGACTATTTTTATGGCGTATCAATACATGATCTCACTGTAGATAACGTGCTTGACTTTGCAGCCATACGAAAGAAAACAGTGTCTGCTAGTACGCTACAAAAACAAATGTATTATTTTAAACAAGCAGTCAGTACTAGCCGAATACGATTAAGCGAAAACGCTGTAGAAATTGCCGTCAAAGAACTGGCTACCAAAAAGATAATTATGGGTTCTGTTCATAGAGACCGCCGTTTAAATCCGGGGGAGTACGATAAATTACAAGCTGCTGCAAAAGGACACAAGTGGATTATGCTTGCAATTGACCTGGCGCTTGAAAGTGGTATGCGTATGGGGGAAATTCACGCACTAAAACATGAAGATATCAATCACGATAAAGGAATAATCACCTTAATGCGGAAAGACATTAAGTCTGCTGGGGGTAAAAAAAGAGCTGAAATACCCCTATTTAAGGGCGTGAGAGAGGTGCTTCTACGCGGACAGAATTACTTTGGCACTACAGGAACCTTGTTTCATATACACACTGCAAACGCAATTGGGGACAAATTTAAGCGGTTAACAAAAGCAGCGGGGGTTATTGATTTGTCTTTTCATGATCTGCGACACGAGGCAATTTCAAGGATGTTTGAAGTAAAAAAAATGTCAATTGAACAAGTACGAGTAGTCAGTGGCCATAGTAGCTTTGATCAACTCGCACGATATGTAAATCTTAGAGCAGAAGACTTAGTAGATTTCTAAGCAAAGCGGTATGTACCGCGATTCTTTTTACGGCTTACAACTTTGTAGCCATTCTATTCTCCAGGTTCAGTGGGCCAAACTACATCGTCTAATGATGTTACGCTGGCATTAGTTGAGGGGACATCTCTTAAGGCCGCACGATATGTAACCCATAAAGCTTTATCAGCATCAGACAAAGGGCTGTCGACAAACTGCGTCCAGTCTGATTCATTAAGTTTCATACCCCGTATTAAACGAATCGTGGACCATAAATCTTCAGCACTAATCTGGGGTATCGACCAGGTATCATCAATCCACATATGCTCATTAGAGGGGCGGACCTCTCTAGTTTGCCAACCGTCTCGATAATATTTAGTGGCTAAAAACTCATCGTTGGGTTCTGATGCTTCAATTTCTTTAGCTAGATGTTCACCGTAGGTAGAACCATCCACGTAAGTTGTAGCACTTGCTGGAGAGACGATGTACTCAACCTCGCCAGAAGTTTGATTTACCATTGCATATTTTTTCATACAAAAATTCCTATAACGATGCCACGCGTTGAGGCCAGATCAACTTGATTGCCAAAGTAGCTGCCGTACGCTTGTGATTTAGAATAGTCGGAAAACATTTTTACTGAGGGATTACTACCATAAACAAACTGCACGTAAGGCTGATACCAAAACATTCCTCGCGTACCAGCATTATAAATAAAAGACTGTTGTGGGCTACCACCTGTAACAATTTGCCAACCTGAATAAGCCGCGCACCCATTTAAAAGACAATAGTAGTCTAATTTTTCATTAGGTTTATCAAAATACATAGGGCCGATAACTGTAGATCCATAGTCAGAACTGCTTGTCGTCGTCATATTTCTTGAGGGGGTTCCATAAGCAAATTGCTCGCCCTTAAAATTTGTACGGTTGCTTGAGAACCCTAAATCACCTGCTGCGTTAAAAACCCGTAACCCATAATTTGTGTTTTCATCTTCATCATTATTAATTACGCACAGTTTGTAATCTACTGTATTTGAGCCCCAATTAACCCATTCAGGGCAGGTAATTCGAAAAGTGCTACTGCTAAATATACAACCAATCATCTTAGTGCTTTGAGTGCTACTAGAAGGCCGTGCAAATAAAAACACGTCAGAACTACTATAGCCAGTTGGTATAGAGATAGATGTAGCAGCTTTACTTGGGTGCCAGTTAGATATACGACCGCTGTTAGGGTATAAAGAATTGCCTACACCATCTTTGTCTGACGAGCTAATGCCAATAACTCCAGGAACTACAGAGCCACTGGCTAATACTTTTAATTGGAGGTTTTCACCATCAATCTGGGCATAACCATTGTCTGTATTTGAAAGAAACCCGTAACCCATGTTAAACCCTAAATACTATGATTTCATAGTTGTAATTGCCGCCATACAAATTGCCGCCTGTACCAAAAGAAGTAGTATTTAAAGCAATAACATTTGTCCCAACAAAGCACTGCACAAGGCTGTTTTGAGCTTGGTTGTTGATACCCCAAGTACCATCTGCTGCTATACCAGGTACAGATATAGTGGTGTTGTTTGATATTGTGCCCGTGTAAACACTATGAAATTTACACAAGCGGTTGTCGTAACGCAGTCTGGAGTTCCCATTGGCGTCAAATATTTCTAAACCATAAACAGGAAGCACACCCACCACACCACTAAGCACAAATGTTTTTGTCTGAGTAGTACCAACGGGTGGGTAAGGACTCGCGTGATAATGAGTAATAGTCGCAGAGCAGCTGTAAGCAGCATTATTATTTATGGGGGTAACCGTAATTGTTTCGCCAGAATTAACGCCGGTAGAAGGACTAACAGTACAGTTAATTAAGGTAAAGACAGCATAAGCCGACGAAGCTGTTAGGCTCATGCCTTCGGCATACGTGTTTGTGCTTACAGTCATTGTTAGACTAATCGTATCCCCAACTGCTATGTCCTGATTAGCAGAAACGGTCGCTGGATATGGGAGCGAAGCAGTGCTGCTTGTCATAGCAATAGTGTGCGTAGTCATTATGCTGACAGATTTCCTAGTTGCACACGGAGCGTACTACCATCAAAAATCTTAATAACATCCGCTTTTATCTCCATGCGTGAACCCGAGGTTGCAGATTTAATATCAAGAGAAGGGGACACGCCTGCAATAGTTACTTGTGAAGCATCAATTGTGCCCCCGACTATTTTATTTGCAGACATAGACCCTGAAGTAATAGTGTCAGCGTTAATTGAACCAATCTTTGCAGCGGTAATAGACGCCTCTCTAATAAAAGCTGCGTCCATGTAAACCCCAGCAGGGACGGCTGTGCCGTTAATCGTACTTGCAGGGACTACAGCAAAAGGCACTACGGGCGCTGTAGTGTCTGACCCACCGCGCATAATCGCAAAGCGATCAGCGTTTACGATAAACTCACTTTCGTTGACGCCTAAAGTGTTTGTAGTACTTGATAAACCAAACCCTGCTATAGCACCATTTGCATCAATTTTTACAGCGTAACTACTCTTTAATGTCCCGTTAAGTGTGGCTTGCGTCGTCATCGCTTGCTGTAACGTAACCGAGCTTGAACCGCCATCTGGATCATCAAACCCACTGGATAAAGTGGTTATAGCCCCCGAAATAGCAAGGTCAGTGGCCGTTTTAGTGTAATGGTTTGTAGTCAGGTCTGCGGTAGTAGTGTAGTTGGCACCAATAGTATTGGTGTTGTAATAAGTTATTGCAGCAGCAGTAGCGGTGTCCGCACCTGTTTTTGTATAGTAGTTTGTATTTAAATCGGCTGTGTTAGTGTAATCAGCGCCTACCGTGTTTGTATTAAAATAAGTAATTGCAGCAGAAATCGCGGTGTCAGCACCCGTTTTTGTGTAATAGTTTGTATTTAAATCGGCTGTGTTAGTGTAATCAGCGCCTACCGTGTTTGTATTAAAATAAGTAATTGCAGCAGAAATCGCGGTGTCAGCACCCGTTTTTGTGTAATAGTTTGTATTTAAATCGGCTGTGTTAGTGTAATCAGCGCTAAGAGTATTCGAATTAAAATCAGAAATCTCAGCAGTAATTGCCGTGTCTACTTCGTTAAGCGTATAGTAATTGCTGGTAAGATAAGTGGTAGTTGTATACCCATTAAGCTGCGTAGTAGTAGCAAAGTTAGCCTGGTTGCTAGTAAGCGTACTTACGTTACTGGTTATAGTTGATAAATCAGTATTAATACTAGCCAAGTCAGTCGTTATATCAGTGAGATCGGCGTCTAATTCAGTTATCTGGTTTATCGGAGTAAGAAGCTCTGTAGCTAACTCCGAAGAAGTTATCGAATCCGTAAGAACGTCTAACAGGTGTTCTACATCGGGAGCTGTAGTAGCCGCTGTCCCCGTTGAATTATTAAAAGGGCCGTGGATATCACTTGTAGAGACGTGCCGCACCCAGTAGTAACGCGTGACGTCTGACCCAACTGGGTCTACATAAGTCCGACCGGACACTGTGCTAGTTAGCGTTGCGTCACCAATGATGTCAGAAGAATGAGACCATAATTCCGTATGCGCATGGTTACCGTAAAATGGCACATCCCACTTTAAATTAATTACGCTGTAAGCGCCTGCAGCAGTAAACCCTGTAGGTGCCGATGGCACAGTAGTATTAGTAGGCGGGTCTGCGGTAATTCCAAGATTACTTGAATTAATATTATTTGGGTCGAAGGGGCTAGCTTTGAGTTCTTTGGCTAACCCCGAAGTAATTAATTCGCGAAGCGTAATTGCACGGTCTACTGGGTCGCCCCTACGACCAAGACGTATTTCTAATGCCTCAGATATGCTTTCTAAATACTTAGTAAGTTGGGGTGATATGCCTAAAGGCGGTTTAGGTATACCTGGTAATTTTGTTGGTGTACGTCTCATGTTCCACGAATCTCCTCCATCGACTGCGATAAGCAGAACTCGTTTATATCTGTACCCTCAACTTGGACCTCCCACTCCTGGGCAACAACAGCAGGCATCCGCATAATAGGTTCTCTTAAAGTACCATTACTAATATTGCTAGGCACAGTAGTTGCTTGGGTGTAGGTTGAGCCAGACTTGGTCAATGTATAGTGGGCAATCAATGTGCCATCACCATACACTTTTACAGTAGCAGGGTATTCGTTTGCATGGACTGAAACCCAACCCATAGAAACAGGGGCGGGTGTCACAAACTTTTTACTTTTAAATTTTGCAGTTTTACTTGTACTGCCACCACGATACTTTTTTATTTTGTTCCCGACAATGATATATAGCTCACCGTCTTTCGGGTTTGTGTAACCACCGCGCACGTCTGAAGACAAAGACAGTGTAGTCAATGCATTCTCTTCTCCTCGAGGATCATACACCCAACCACCGCCTGAATAGAAAGCAACATAAGTTCCTTCGTGCTTAAAGGCACGGAGTGTTGTAGGGTTAAAGCTGCTGTTCCATTGTTCAACACTAATAAGACCAGCAGTGACCACGGACCCCGAAGCGCTTTGCACGGCACATAAACCATCTGGCCCTGCATAAAGAACATAGTCTCCCATATCCACGACACTGTTTATATTCACACAGGCTTGAGCTAGGTCTATACGAACAGCGGTCATTGCTGTGGGATCAGTGCCCGTAATAAAATAAGGGTGCCCATCAGTCAATGCTGCGACACCGTTTGCTGTAGAGGCTATCGCAACAATGTCTTCCTCGGTCGTTATACGATAGCTGATGGGCCACGCATGAGGGAGGTAAGGCTCACTAAGACAAAAGCGTTTGCCTGTGAAACCCGCCATAACGCCTTGCGCTAGTGGTATAAGACCCTTAAGCGGGCCATCGGGATACAAACTAGAGTCATCATCTGGTGGCCCAATCCACGTATCACTAGGTAACACTTCGCCTAAATTCGCAGCATCTTTAGAATCAGGATGCGTTTGAGCCGTATACAGTACTTGGTCAATAAACTGAAAGGTAGTATTAGTGCTACCCGTATTCGATCTATAAATACGCTTTAATGCACCATCGCCAAAGTTCAGATCGGTAGAGGGGTTACCAGTATGAGAGGGTACAGAAACCGTAACGGTATCCCCATCAACCATTTCAATAACTGTGCTTGGGGGGCTTGGTGGCCCTTCACGACCATCCGCTGTTACAAAGGTATAGACATAACTAACATCATTTGGTGTATCAGTTCCATCTACAGCATCGGCAACGACACTTGCCGATACATCGCCTGCAGGATCGCCCGCAGCAGTAATAGACGTTATCGTCTTAAAAGATTTAACACCAGTAGCTGTTCCTGCATTAACACCTGTTATGGATTCTGTCTGAGCAGTTCCATTAACATCAGTGCCTACTACAGTAAACGATATGCCACTGTCATCTCCCGCTGAAAGAATAGTGACTAGTCTTCCATGAGTAAGCGTAACAGAGCCGCCCGAAGCTAAAGCACCGCCTAGCACGAGCGTTGCGTTGTTTCCAACAGCTGCAGCAACCGAGATTTCGCCTGTCGCTGTAGTAGTTTTTGTAGTGCTAGGTATAGCAGAAGGTGCGGGAACACCTAGGCGGAATGAATTGTCTGGGTATCCTGCAGTCCCACTAACTAGCGTAAGAGCTGTACCAACTCTAGGGTAGTCATCGCCTGTAAAATACAAACGGTCTGTGGTGTCCCCTGGTATTGGACCAGGAACCACGGACACATTATCTTCG
>ERZ1046740.1149-NODE-1149-length-19264-cov-4.089802_pt1 | contig 19264 bp, 26 predicted proteins | sample MGYA00383093_ERZ1046740 | MGnify/ENA primary metagenome ERZ1046740 (study PRJEB29581, sample SAMEA5548363) | metagenome | biome: marine; feature: coastal; material: water | depth 25 m | study: Short-term variability in the microbial, nano- and picoplankton... | reverse complement strand
TGTCGGTGTAGGTATGCAGGGCTTTGCTTTCTCAACCAGAGGTATGTCAAGGGCTACTCGGATTTTTGAAGAGGGGGCATTGAACACCTGTGAGAAAGGGGTTGATGTTGCCGGAAGAATGACACAGATACCTTTTGGTGCTATGGAAACACTTAACCGACGCGGTAGTGTTAATGCTTTAGCTATACGGTGGGCAGACCATTTCATGGGTAGAGAGAAGGACGGTATTATATCAAGCATATTCCAGAGCAACAAGGTAACAAATCGTGTTCTTGAGAACTCAGGGTTTGGTAAGTTCAACGATCTGGGTGAGTTTGAATTAAGTGATACTTATCGCGCAATCAAAAAGAACATAGAAAAGTTTGCTAGATTTGACGATAGAGGTAATTTAATTAATTTTGAACTACACAGGTGGGATAATAAAACAGCCCATGCCTTTGGAGATGCCTTACAGATGCAAATGAATCATATAATGGTGTCACCAGAGTCAACGACTATGGCACTATGGCAGTCTACTTGGTGGGGACAGGTATTAAACCAGTTCAGGACATTTACAATCAATGCCACTACTAAGGTAATGGGACATACATTAACCAACGCCGCTATCTCAGCTAATCGTGGAGATATGTCTGAAACCATTAAAGCAGGGCAAAAGATATTCTGGGGGACTTCTCTAGGGATGCTTAGTGTTGCTTTACGACAGGGAATACAGCGTACAGGTGGAGACAGAGAAGTTGACCTATTTGATGATGGTATGATGAAGGCGGCGGCTATTGGGTTTTCCCGATCTTCAGTCGCAGGAAACCTACCGACACTTGTGGATACTATCGGCAGTAGGTTCGGTGTTGATCCAATATTTGAGAAAACATCAAGTTTTGGTCGTTCTAAGAACTTTTTTAACATGGCAACAACACCTACAGGTCAAGCTGTTGGTGGTGTGATTAAGTCAGGAGAAAAAGCACTTCAAGGAGACTTTAAAGACTCTGGTATGCAATTAATGAAAACGTCACCACTGTATAGACAGATTGGTGTACAACAAATTTTTAACTTCGTTGATGACGAAAAATAACAAGGAGATTATATATGGCAGTTACACCTGTAAATATTACTGGTGCTACGACAATCGTAGGCTTTTCAATTGCTCCTCCATTTGTAACAACAGATGTATATACTTTCAGCTTTCCTTATATTAATCAGGCAGACTTTGAAATTACAGTGAATAATGAAACGACTTTAGATTCAGCAGACTATGAATTTACTTCGGACTATCTTATTCAACTGACTACAACTGGTGTTGATAAACTCAATACACTATATAGTGCTTTAACTGCTGTACCTATGACAATCAGACGTAGGACACAGTTATCATCTAGACTAGTGGATTATAGGGATGGGGCTACTCTCACAGAGGCAGATTTAGATTTAATGTCTAATCAGCTTTTCTATCTTATACAGGAAGTATATGACAGTGCCGAATTAGGTAGTGTAGATTTTAACCCAGTTGATGGGAGTATAGATTTTGATGGTGTTGTTATGCTTAATGTTGGTTATCCAACAGGAGAAACAGCGGCGGCAACTTTAGGGGCAGTTTATGATAATGTTATAACACCTGATTACACAGAAGGTGACACTTATAGAGATCAGAGAATGGTTTTCTATAGTGGTGACTTATATCGTGCTAATACTGATATCGTTGATGCACCTGCATTTAACGCACCTGATTGGGATGTTGTTTTAACAGCAGCTCAGTTAACACAAATTGCAACTAACGCTGCAGATATTATTACCAATGCAACAGATATTGGAACTAATGCAACAGATATTGGAACTAATGCATCTAACCACACTAGCCACATTGGTGATGATCTAGCACACACAGAAGTAGACACTAAAGCTAACTTAGATACGTGGGCGGCTTCAGCATCAAATGGTGCTCAAGCGTTTGCCACTGATGAAAAGAAAGCTTATCAAGTGGTAGACGGTGCTCTAGTAGAAATTGGTGGAGCAGGTGGGGCAGGAGATGCAGACACTATTCATTTAATTAGAGCGGCAAGTGATGGTATTGATGCTATATCTTTATTTTCTATTGATAGTCCTCTACCTGATTTTGAAAGTGTTACAGCTTTTGCCGCAAACGAAGGAGACCTTTCTGTTCCTAGTTCTGGTAGTGAAGCTTTCTTATCTAATGATGATGACCATGCAGTTTTTAAATATACATCTGAAACTAATTCTCAGTTCTCTGCTTTTGGGAAGGCATATGCTATTCCTAGAGGACGTAGAAGAAAAGATGCTGTAATTGAGATTCTTTATAGAATGGCTGATACATCTGGTGATTCTCAAGACGCTGACTATATGTTATGGGGTTGGGATAAAACTAATGGATTCAACACAACTACTACGTCCTTTGGTGTAATAACTGCAGGAAGTGATATTGTTGTAGCTGATAATGTTGGTAAAACACTTAGTGTTGGGCAGAAAGGATGGTTCGGACATACTGGTGGAACTGATACTAGAATTGAAGGACACCTTACTTCAGTTGTTGATAATGGATCAACTTGGACTATTAAGTTTTCAAAAGATGTAAACCTTACGTCTGGTGATAGATTTGCAACTGGAATCGTAACTGATGTACTTACAACTTTTGCTGCGTATGATGATGATACATACAAGAGTTCTGCTAGGTTTAAATGTGTTGTTAATATCCCTGAGGGCTGTGAAGAACTTGTTATTATGAAACAACAATTAACTTCTGAAACAGATAGCTTTTTATATTTCGATAATGTCTTGGTGAGTTCTGAAGTTACCAAGAGGGTTTTTGCTAGAGGACAAAGTGAAAGTTGTAAATTTAGAGGGGTAGCAGGTTACGGGTCCACTAATACCGTTATTCCCTATTATACAAACGAGGATAGAAACACCCTAGCAAACCACGCAACTGTAGCTAATGACTTAACAAGTGGATTTAGCCTGACAGCAAAAAAGAAAGTTAGGGTTGTAGGTAGTCTAACACATAACGTAGACTCTGGTGGTGCAGATTATTACGTAGGGTGGACTGTAAATAGCAATCAGCTAACAACGGCAGTTGTTTCGCTTACCGACCAATCCACGGTAGAGCACCAAGAATATTTTAGAGATAATGGTGTTAACTCTAGTACAACTACAACCATTCCTGTTGATGTCATACTCAATAAGGGAGATGTATTAAGACCTCACGGAGATGGCGTGGCATTGGGTGCCTTCGCAAACTATTGTTCGCTTACTCTAACAGCTACTCCAGAAGTAAACGATGTTGTTATCACTGAAAGTGCTAAAGCAGTAAGGAATAGTCACGGTGCTTACATTACAAATAATGGGGCTACAGCAACATTAGTATCTAAATCATCAAACTGGATAACTAGTGTATCAAGAACGTCTAGTGGACGAGTAGCTGTAGATTGGACAATATTAGGATTATCTCAACCTCCTGCCTCAATAACAGTTACTCCAAGAGGATATACAGGAAATCAATTCCTAATGGTTGATGCTGTCACCGCTACTGGTTGTGATGTTCGTGGAGATTCTGACGGTGGATCAAACACTGATTTGGACTTCAATCTATCTATAGAGGTACATGAAGATGACGCTAAAGATTACGATCCTCTTCTTGCTTTCCCAACTATTACTTATGGGCAGGAGGCTGAAGAATATAAAGCTACCGATTGGGCAGGAAATGGAACAGGAAACCTAGCTCTCCCTTACTTTAATAATGTTCAAGTGAATACTGTATCTAATCTAGGAACAGTGACAAACGACTCAACAGAAGGGTGTTATTTTACAGCAACAGAAAGATGTAAAGTAGATGGGACTGTTTGGTTATGTGCTACTGGTAATATGTATGTAGGGTTTTCTGTAAACTCAGATGCTACTCAAAGAGATGCTGATATTGCAGCTATCACAGATGAATCGGTCACTCTAGGGTATCACCACCAGTCATCAAACGCTGTACCTTCGATATACTCAGTCAGTGAAATATTGAATGCCGGAGATGTGCTTTATGCTCACGGTATTTCATCAAGGACTCCAGAAGCTACAGCGGCTAGAAGTGGTGTTAAGTTTGTTGCGACTCCAATTCACGGAGTTCAAAACCAAGCTGCCATCGTTGCTCAACCTGTTGCTTTCGTGAGAGAGGTGCAATCTAGTGGAACAAATGGAGGGACTTTTACGTCGGGAGCGTGGAGGACAAGGAATCTTAATGACTTATCTGGAGACATAGCAGCAGTAGGCGTAACGCTTTCTTCTAATCAATTTACTCTCCCTGCAGGAAAGTATGTAATAGAAGCTATATGTCCTTTCTCTCAAACAGAACATGCAAGAGCAAAAATCTACAACATTACAGACAGTAAAGATATTGCCATAGGACATAGTGTTTACCAACCAACGTCAACAAACGGAGAGTCTAACAGAGTGGAAGGAATAGTTACTATTACTAAATCGACTTCCTTTGAGATACAGCATAGATGTTCAGTAACTTTTGCTACATACGGGTTAGGAAGAGGGGCTAATTTTGGCGTAGATGAGGTGTTTACTCAAGTCAAAATCACTAGGATGAAATAATATTAACAACTAAATCGTGGTGTTAACAGTAAAATGTTAGCATCACGTTTACCTAAGGAGGTAATTATGCTTAAACACTCAGACGAATGGCTTCGCTGTGCCGATGCAGGGATGATAGAGGGTGCTGAAGTTATTTATAAATTTGGCAAGCTCTCAGGAGGCATGAAGTCATCTTATGCACCAGTTACTCATGATGGTCTTTATAGGACACCTACCGTCCCTGTAACACTAGAAGCTGTCTCTGACAGTATAGAAGACGATGTTGGTGGTACAGGAGGACTAACGGTAACACTAGAAGGTATTGATGAGAACTGGGAAAGACAAAAGATTGAAGTACAGCTAAACGGACTAACGCCTGTTGCTATTTCTGGTTCTTGGTTACGTGTTTATAGGGTGCGTCTAACTGGTTCCAACGTATATGCAAACCAAAATGCAAGCTCCCACAAAGGTGAGATAACCATTAGAGAGGCAAGTGCAGGACAAACTTGGTCTACTCTACCTGTAGAGAGTAGTTTTGGTGTGTCAACATCTTTAATTGGTTGGTTCACTGTGCCTAAAGGGTACACAGCACATATTATTAATGAGCAATTGTTTACACAATCAAACAGAGCTGTTGAGATTATCGTGGCTGAAAGGGAACAAGCAAATAAGATAACTTCTCCCTATGAACCTATGAAGTGGAACCAAATACATTATGGTTCTGAGGGCGGTCACGTTTCTAGTCCTAAAGGAATTGGGAAGGAACTAGTAGGACCATGTGATATTGGCTATCTAGCTAAATCAACGGCAAATGCGGCAACCTGTGCGGTTATGTTTCAAATATTATTAGTTAAAGTATATTAACAGGGAGAGGAAATGGATGACCAAAAATATGAAAGAATAATGGAGGGTATTAAAGGATTAGAAATAGGACAAGCAGTAGTTAATGAAAAACTTAATCACTTAAATACTAGCCAAGTATCGACTAACTCTAGGTTAGATGAGACAAATGATAACTATGATAAACTTGAAAAACGAGTAGATAAACACGATAGGGTAGTCGGGGGAATTTCTCTTGCCTTTCTTATATTAGGTGCAATGTTAAAATACAAGATTATCTAAGGAGAAAACTATGATAGACACAGTACTATCAATTGTTAACAAATTTATTCCTGATGCTGCTCAAGCACAAAAACTTGCTGCTGAGATAGAGAGGGAAGCTACAAAACAAATGAAAATGAAAGGCGATATAATTAAAGCAGAGCAACAAAATGGCTCTGGTAAATGGAGACCAAGGCTTATGTATTTATGTATGACTTTGGTTTCTTTACACTTTATAATGTATGAGATTATTCCATATATTAGAACAGCTTTTGATTTAAACTTTTATGTACCACAAGCACCAGACTCAGAGCATTTATGGTCTTTTCTAAAAATAGGTGTTGGTGGTTATATTACCTCACGTGGTGTCGAAAGAACTATGGCTTGGTATAGGGAGAAGAAATGACAGACTCAAGAAAGGCTAATGAAGATATGCTTAATGCTTTACATAACATGGTTGCTATAAAATTAGCAAAGATGTTAAAAGAAGCTGAAGGTGAGCCAGAGGTAATGCTTAAAGTTTTAAGAGAAGCTAGAGGTTTCTTAAAAGACAACAATGTGTCTGCAGATATTAGTGCCCCAGTACTACGAGAAGTAGAGGGTAGAGTAGAAGTTGCTGAGTTACCATTTGATGTCGAAGAGGCAGAGGAGTAATCATGTATTCAAAGAAATACTTGAACGCTATGAACAAGGACTTCCGTAACTTTGCAGCGCATATATGGAAAGCACTTGATCTACCTCCACTAACACCAGTACAAAATGATATTGCACACTACCTACAACATGGACCAAAGAGACTACAAGTTTCGGCGTTTCGTGGTGTCGGTAAGTCATACTTGACAGCAGCATTTGTATGTTGGTTATTGTGGAGAGATAATGAATTAAAAATAATGGTTGTTTCAGCAGGTAAAGATAGGGCAGATGCCTTTGCTATGTTTGTTAGAAACATGATTAAAGATATACCTTTGTTACAGCATCTAGAACCTGATAAATCAAAAGGTGAGAGAGCAACACAGAATATCTTTGATGTGCGTGGATGTAAACCCAGTGGTTCACCTAGTGTGAAATCTGTTGGTATTACTGGTCAGTTGACTGGATCACGTGCAGATATAATTATTCCTGATGATATTGAAGTTGTATCTAACTCAGCTACACATGACCTGCGAGAGAAGCTTGCAAGACTTGTAACAGAGTTTGATGCAGTACTTAAGCCTGATGGTAGGGTGATGTATTTGGGAACGCCTCAGACGGAACTGAGCCTCTATAACACGTTATACCAACGTGGTTATGATATGAAAATATGGACAGCTCTAGTGCCATCAGAAAAAGAAGCAGAAGGATATGGTGCTAAACTAGCTCCATTTATTAGAAATATGATTGGTGTTGTACCTTCTGGTACTACTACTGATCCTTTAAGATTTACAGATGAAGATTTAGCTGAACGTAAACTATCTTATGGTCGATCTGGTTTTGCATTACAATTTATGCTTGATACCAGTTTGTCAGATGGTGACAAGTTCCCACTAAAGATAAATGATTTAGTGGTGTCAAATGTATCCCAGAAACTACCTAGTGAAATATATTGGTCAAATAATCCTTTACTAAAGTTAAAAGATTTACCAAATGTTGCTATGGGTGGTCAAAACTACTTTGCTCCTGAGACGCTAGAAAAGGTGTCTCTAAGCTCTCCTGAGATGTCGGTCATGTCAATAGACCCATCTGGGCGTGGGAAGGATGAGACAGCCTATTCTGTGGCTCTAATGAGACACGGCAACATCTTCATACCTAAGATCGGAGGATTTAAGGGTGGATACGAAGATGCTACTCTTATTGAAATCTGTAACGTAGCGAAAAGATATAAAGTAAACAAGCTAGTTATTGAGTCAAACTTTGGTGACGGTATGTTTTCTCAACTACTTAAGCCCCATCTAGGTAGAATATACCCATGTGAGGTAGAAGAAGTCAGACAGAACATGCAGAAGGAACTACGTATTATTGATACCTTAGAACCTTTAATGAATCAACATAGACTTATAGTTGACCCAAGTGTAATACAGGAGGACTATGATAGTGCTATGCAGAACTTTGAAGCTGATAAGGCTCCTCAGTATATGTTGTTCTACCAGATGTCACGACTATCAAAAGAACGTGGTTCATTGAAACATGATGATAGACTTGATTCACTTGCAATTGCCTGTAAATACTTTCTAGATATCTTAGACGTAGATCAGTCACTTAGAGCAAAGCAAGATAAAGAGGCGAAATTAGATGCAGCTTTAGATAAATTTGTAGATGAATGGTATGAGAATACTGGTACTACGAATAATCAATCACTTAAGCTTTGGGACAGGTAGGTAAAAACCTAATGATTACATATACATCCAATAGGGTGGACTGTAGAAGAAGAGGTAATATAGTTACTTATATAGTATATAATATATAATAATACATAGTATATCTAGTTATACCTAGTGTTACTTAGTGTCCTTATAGTACTATTATTCGTTATATATCCTATTACTTAACTAGTTACCTCTCCTTCTTATCTCTATCTTATTAATACTTAGTATCACTTGGAGGACACAGTGTACATTACACCGATCAAAGGAACAATAAATATACTTGGACATAAAATTAATATTGTCATTGATGACGAATATTGTGCAAGAGAAGAAGCTGATGGTTTATACAGCAATGAAACTATATACTTATGTAGTGAATACACAGACATGAAAGAATACCTCAGGGTATATCGACACGAATGTATTCATGCAGTTTGTGATTTACTTGGCTTACAGCTAGATCACCACATGGAAGAAACCCTAGCGCACAGGGTGTCTTATATGATTACTTATGAGATTTAACTTACTATAATTCGCTTAAAATCGGAGAAAATATGAACTTTAAGAAACTTTTAGAAATTACTATTGATGCAGTTCTAGTTATTTTGTTTATTATTTCACTACAAATACTAGTGAATGGCTCACTGTGATTCGCTAAATATCTGGTATTGCCTTTTGGAGAAAAAATTAAAAAATCTGAGAGGCAGTATATTAAAGAGAACGCGCGAGTTTCCCCCATCAACACTTTGTATCACTAGTCAAACACTTGTATGCCCCCATCAAACTTTTATACACCCCGTGCAACTAAAGTACACCTTGTGTAACTAAAGTATGTCTTGTGCAACTAAAGTATGTCTTGTGTAACTTTTGTTAGTTTGGGGCGCTTTGTGTTACTGGGTGTAACTAGGTGTTTGAGGTGTCAAACTATTGTTCACGGGTTGACTCGTGTGTCAGAGTGTGCTATAGCACTGTTTTTTTCTTTAATAACAATAGGTTACACAGCATACACTAAGCAGTACTAGCTAACTCCTTGTAATCAGAGGACGCCCAGTATTTCTGAGATATTTAGCGAGTCTAAGTGTTCAAAATTATAGGGATTTTACAAGTTTTTTTGAATCCTATGTATTTTTTACTTGAGTTATTTTCCATATCGACGATAATTAGTTATCGGCTTCAAATTGTGATGCTGATTACATTTTAAAACTTGTCTACCTCATTGGGCGTTATTACTTGAGGCAATCTATAGGCAAGCGGTTTAAGCGCCGAACACTGCTAGAACAGAAACGCTCCAACTACTTGTATGTGCGTGAAATCTTAGGCGCCACACTAGTTACCGGTGAAATAAACGGGTGCTACAAACTGCTTCGTGTGGATAGTGCAAATTAGCGTCATATAAGTAGATTGAAAAAAGCGGGGGGAACCATATTGCCTCTAGTTATTTGAACCTAAGCAGGTTTTCGCCGTCCTAAATAAAAGCAGGGGTATTCCATACCACTAGTTATTTGAACCTAAGTACGAATACACCTGCGCATAGTCTCGCCTTATACCACTGATAGATATGAACTCAAGTCGGGTGGACTATGCAACACACTTTGTCGATGCTTTGTTTCACGTAGGGATACTTATGTACTTCTATGTGTAACTCTCCATCGAGAGCCAACAACAAACACAGGAGAAAACTATGTGTAAAAGAGAACAAAATCTTCATAAGAAAACTACCAAAAAACAGGAAAAAACAGTTGCGTCTAAAAAGCAGGCAAAAAAGTCTGTGAAAAAAGCACCTAAGCAAACTATAGCAGAATTATTTTTCTTAAGAAACGAAGACGTTTTGTACTAAGACCGGACCAAACCACTAAGAACAGGGGAAAACATGAATAAGCAATCAATCGAAGAGAAAATCGAGATACTAGAAACACTACACAGCGTGTACTGCGAGTTATGGGGACCGAGTTCTCCAGAGGCTGTAAACTGTGGAAAGCGAATCAAAGCGCTTAATGAAACGTGGCTTCAAATCGACGCTCACGCAAACAAGTAAGGGGGACGTATGTATTCAAGCATAGTTAAGCCACTGATTTTATTAGTAGCTCTAGTACTAATAAGCGAACTGGCATTTTCAAGCAAGACAGTCTATAATCAACCATGCAAGAACTACGCATGGTGCACACCGAACACAGGGAGCACTAAGTGAAAATCGAAAGAATTCCACCGATGACTAAACGCAAGCTCAGTATTAACCAAGACGAACGACAACACTGGCGAAAGAATTCAGGCAGAACAGGTGCGAAGGGCTTATCAAACAAGATTAAGCACGAACACGAACAAATCAGGAGAAAAAACAAAGGGACATCTTAGGATGTCTCTTCCTAAGCATAGATAAGACTTGTTATGCAGACTGAACCTATAACCTAGGTGACTCCACCTGACCATACTAAATACAGGCTACACGCTCTCTTGTAGCGCTTAGTCTGTATAACAAGTGTTATCCATGCCTAATAACAGGCAATTTTTTCATAGGAGAAAAATATGACTAAGAAAGTAACCACTGCGAAAAAAACTGTAGCTAAAAAAGCAACGGCGAGTAAACCGGAGGTAAAAGTCACTCTTACAGTAAACGATTATGAAGTACCAATGCTTGCAATCGAGAACATGAAACCAAGAAATGTTTACATTTCAGTTAAAAAGGCATGTGCTATCTTAGCAACTAGGGAGAATCCTGAGCTTATGACTTCGGTTGAGGCTTATGGTCGTGACCTTAACAGGGTTGACTATGGTGATGGAAAGGGTTTTAAAGTTGGTGACACTAAGTTACAGGCTGTGTTGAAACATGCTAAAGCAATTGAGAAAGCAATCGCCTAATTAAACCAAGGGGGGGCTTAGGTTCCCTCTTATTCACAGGAGTACTTATGCATCTTTTAGAACGTGCTGAAGTTTTAAGAAAAGAACTTGAAGAAATAGAGAAAGAGAAACAGTTTTTCTCACCACACACTAAAGCACTTATGGGCAGGTTAGTATGTGGCGGTGATGACCCTGAAATTGTAGTCCCAGATATGAAAGTAAGGCTCTCTAGTCTTGTTAAAATGCTAGAGCACTATAAGAAGTTAACTGAATTCACAGGAGAATAGCTCATGAAAAGAATTAAGACGTATGTGTCTGTTATTTTAGAGATACACGACGAGGATAATGAAGATTACAACCTAGAATTAATAGAGAACTCAGTAAGTAGCGAAATAAACCATTTAGAAAATATGGCATGGGATGCATTTATTAATGGTGAATATAAATCATTAGACGAAATAGAGGGAGAATAGACATGGAATTTAAAACTAAAGAAGAAATGCACAAAGAAAGAACAGTTTACGCAGTAGACAAAGTAAGTAAAAGCTATGCACCTGTTAGCACTGAAGTACTCTTGATGCCATTCCTTAACAACGGTTGGTATATCTACAAGCAAGTAGGAAAGGGGCTTGGTAAACAGCTAACAACTCTAAGGCACCTTGATTATATCTATCCGAACGGTGATTTCCTAACTGTAGAAGCTTTAAATTCTTTCGACGGAAGTTCAGCCTTAGTATTAATGGGAGGTTATGGAAGAATTGCTTGCTCTAATGGTCTTATTATTGGTGACATTGAGGGAGGAAGATTCATTCATAGTGGTACAGCTATTTATGAAAAGCTTGAAAACCAATATGAGAAAATTATTGCTCATTTAGATAAAATTAAAGCAAATGTTGAGACTCTCAAAAGTGCTGAACTTGGTGGTAAGGCTATATATGATATTATGCATGATATTGCAAGGAATACTTTTGAAAAGGACACAAAGAGTACTACTGTTAAGCTCTTAGGGATACCAAATAGAGTATTATCGGCGCTTGTTAAAGTGCAAAGAGTTGAGGATTTTGGTGATGATGCTTTTACAGTTATGAATAGAGTACAGGAAGCTATTATAAGAGATGGTAGACTTGCTGTTAAAATTTCAGAGACTGACAAATCTACTGGGAAAACTACAACAAGGTTTACTAGTAAGAAAGCGACAGAAAATAAAATCACCAGTGTTAAACTTAATAAGATTATCACTGAAGCATTTCTAAAAGGGGTTGCATAATGAAGAAAGATAAATTTGAAATACTAGATGCAGTACTAGATTCTAACATTGAACGTCTTAGAGAGGAGGGGTGGTTAATCCACCTCGCTCATGAGTATGATGTGCCTGAGTACCAAGTGAAAAACTTAGCTAATCAGATTATTACTTGTAAACGAATGAACTTGGAGGATTAATGGAATTAAAAGAATTTAAAGAGAGAATGTACAAAGCGAAGCACTCATATCTTTACAACGGTGGTGAGTGGGAAAATGAGCTAGGCAGGTGGAGAAAGCGACACTCATGTAGTACTCTGGCTGCCGCATTTGAGAATGAGGGCTATCTTGAACCTAAGAAACTTAAAAAGATATATGCCAAACTTATGGGCTATAAATCCGGTAAGCCAAGGGGGGTGGATATGTCATGGTCTTTCAGGAATCAAGGAGGAAGGTTCTGCGCCTTAGAGTTACTGGAGTTATATGTTATTGACAATAAACTATACAAGGAGCTGTAGTGGGTTATGCATTTAACAAAAGTGAAAGATTAGCAGGAATACTGATTGAAATCTCTCGCTTAGATGAAATTAAAGATAAAGAACAAATCGAAAAACTACTAAAAGACGCTGAGGAGATACAAAATGGAAATTAAACATTTAGAAACTAAGATTATACACCATTTTAATAATGCTAGTGAATCTGAAGTAACAGACGGGTTTAGTTGGTATGAAAGGGCACATAATGAATGTATTCTTTTGTCACAAGTCTTTGAATTACCACTAAGTAAAGTCGTTGGTGTTGTTTCAGCACTATCACCTAACAATAAGTGGCACAGAAATCTACACGATACTTGGAACTTTCTCGACAAACCACACCTAAATACAAAGGTTTGCACTTTTAAAAACCAAAGAAGAAAAGCATTAAGCATATTAAAAAGTGATGGCACTGATTCTACCATTCTAGGTATATTAAAAGGTTCTAAAACACAGAACTTTTTCAATAATATCTTACATTATAATAGCTCTGATGCGGTAACAGTTGACTTATGGGCTTTTAGAAGTGTTGAATTAGACCAAAGTGTTAAGAACTTTAAAATAACTGCTACTGCTTATAAAAATGTAGCTGATTCACTTGGTATTAGACCACACCAGTTACAAGCTGTGGTATGGGGTGTAGTCAGAGGAGCAACGGCATGACAACAGTTAAGGCTATATTAGAATTAAAGGGGGAATTATGACAACAAATGAATTAAAAGTATTACAGGTGCTACTTAAAGAGAATAAAAAACACCTAAGAATGGATGAGCCAAGTGAATCTCTTGGAAAACAAGTAGCATATAATGCAGGTATTGACTCCGCATTACACACTCTCTTTATCTTTGCGACTGGTCGTGTTGATTCTGAAACAATCCAGAGGTTAATGGAGAAAGAGGAGGCTGAAAAATGAGCCAAGAAACTCTATTGATGGAATGGGAGGCACTTAAAAAACAACTAGACACCTGTAATGTTAAAAAACAAGAGGGTGCATGGGAGTCACTAAAAGATCACGAAGAATATATGAAGTCAAAAGGCTTTATATTTAATTTTAATATTATCTATAACCCACAAGGAGAAATTGTATGGGAACGACGTTAATGATTTTATGTACTATCGCAGTTATTATTTTATTACTAATGGCATTGGAGTTAAAAAACAAAGATGAATTTATTTTACAGCTTGCACCTATAGGTCAAAGGTTCATGCCACACTTAAACAAATCTGTTGACCTGACTAATTACCTAGTAGATATTAAAGGTAATCTATACTCAATGCATCCTGACACTTGGGAAGTCAATGGAAAAGACAATAGAGATATCTTGATTTGTTCCAATAGTTCTACAGATAAACAAGGAGTTGTTGTGAATTCTCTTAGAGCAATGGACAAACAAAAGGTAACTATTAGAAGAAATGATTTAAAGTTTAAAACATTAGCTAGTGAAAATGGAATTGTAACTGTTACTGGGAAACTCTCGACACCCAGACATATTAAAATCGTTGAGAAATTCGGTTGGAGTAAGTAATGAGATTAAAAATGACAAAAGTTATTATTGGAATGGTATTTATCCTACTTATAGGGGCACTAACTTCGGACTATGACACAGCGTACAGTTCTAGGGCAAACATGAGAGCTATTAATAGCCACTCTCTAGTTATAGGAGAAGATTTCTTTCAGGATGGTGCTGTTTTTGGCAGAACACTTGGTGATTTAGGTGAACGACTACAGATAGTAAATACTTTAGAATCAGTCTTCGGTATAAAAACACCTATTCATCTTGGTATTAATTCACTGGGTGGACTCCTTGGTCTTTATGATGCTCTGGATGAATATGGACAAGGGTTACTCCAAGCTCATGTAGTCTGTACTATATCTGCAGCCGCATCTATGGCATTTACTTTTATCATTAAATACTGTGATGAAAGAATAATGTTACCAGAGGCAGTTGTTATGACACATAGAGCTTATATTCCTTTATGGTTTTCTAAGCTTTTTACTGACGCTACAGAGAGAGCTACTTTAAAATACTCTGATGAAGAGGCGGCGATACTAGGTCAAGACCCTGATTTTTGGTATAAACTCACTAGAGAAAACGGGGACAAGGAATTCACTGTAGAAGAAATGAAAAAATATAAAATCGCAACTGGATTCGTAAAAGGAAAATAAATGAAATCACAATTAGAAATCGAAAATGAAAACCTACAACTAATGATTACCAAAGGTATCAACGAGCTTTACCAAGCAAAGGAGACAGGAACGATTTCTGACTTGAAACAGAGTGGGGCGGTGTTGCCCTACTATGTTGGTGAGTTAGCAAAAGGATTGACTAAATACTCAGACCAAGTTTTAATGGGCAAGGCTAAAATTAAAGCACTACCTGCTAAGATGCTTACATTGTTAGACCCTGTTGTTATAGCACATTACGCTGTTAAAACAGTTATTGATGCTTCAGGAGAAACAACAAACTTAGTAGGAACTGCTATGCGTCTTGCCGCTAGATTAAGTACTGAGTATCGAATAACTTTATTACCAGAGGAAGACCAAGCAAACTTTGTACAATACATTCAAAAAACTAATTATAGAAATGAGAGGCAGTTTAAAATTACTAATTCTCTTCTTGATAAGTACCACAAGGATGTATCAAAAAACAAGGAATCATTCTATAAATTAGCTGCAAAAGTAATTGTAATGCTAAGTGAAGTTCAGCCTATTGTAAACAACCAAATAGCACCTCCTATCTGTTATATTTCAGAGAGACTAGGAGTAGAAACAAGTGTTAAGGTTGCTTCTTGGTTAAAAGAATGGTTATTTGATATGGTTGTACAAAACGATGGAGCTATTTTATCTGAGTATCATACACCATTAATTGAAAAGCCAATTGATTGGACTAGTTTATACGGTGGTGGTTTCCATAGCTCAAGATTTAAGTATGATTTAATTAGAACACAAGTTGCTAAAGAGAATTTTACTGAAGTACCAGTAAACACTTTAAAAACTGTGAACAGATTACAATCAACTAAATGGAGAGTTAATAAAAAAGTATTGGAGGTAATGCTTGCAGCAAGTGAAAATGATCTTGGTTGGGGTGATCTTCCTACTCCTTATAGTGCTAAGGAACACCTTACTCCTATTCCTCATGGAGATATTGATAAGTCTTTTTTAACAGAGGAACAAAAAGCAGATAGAAAATTATGGAGACAACAATCAGCGCCACACTATGCAGAACAAGAGTCACGTAACTCTAAAGTTATGGCAATGTCTAGAGTACTGATTGAGGCGAAAAGATTTCAAGATTTTAATAGTATTTATTTTGCATACTTCTGTGATTTCAGAGGAAGAATATACCCAAAGGCAAGTAACTTACAACCACAGGGTACAGATTATGTCAAGGCATTATTAGAATTTTCTGAAGGAAAACCAATTGATTCTCCAGAGGCTACAATGTATTTCTATATGCATGGAGCAAACTGTTTTGGTCACGGATTAGACAAAAAGACTTTAGTGGAAAAAAGTGCTTGGGTAGAAGAAAACCACTCAGCTATAATTAAAAGTGCTGATAATCCATATAATCTTAGTGGGTTATGGCATAAATCTTATGAAGACCCTTGGTTGTTCTTAGCTTTCTGCTTTGAATATAGGGACTTACATACTAAAGGAGGTGATTTTATATCTCGACTACCTATTGCTTTTGATGGTAGTTGTAATGGACTTCAACATTTGAGTGCTATCCTACTTGATGAAGTAGGTGGTGAGAGCGTTAACCTAACCTCTCAGTCCAAGAAACGTGATATCTATAGTGACGTTAGGGATAAAGTAGTAAAGCTCTTAGAAGCTGAATCTGAGCCTCTGGCGACACAATTACTTAAGTTCGGGATAACACGTAAAGCATGTAAAAGACCTGTAATGATTGTCCCATATGCCGGAACACAGAGAGCATGTCGTAGATATATAGAAGAACAGGTACTTAAGGAAGGTGCGGCTGATTTCTTTAAAGATAATCTTAAAGAGGCTATATCGTTATACACAGCTACAGTATGGGAAGCAATAAACCAAACTATAGTAAAGGGGCGAGAAGTAATGAATTTCCTAAGAGAAACATCTAGAGAAGTTTTAGATAAAAGTAAAGGAAATACAATAACTTGGAAGACTCCTAATGGCTTTACAGTACACCAAAAGATAGTTAATATAACTAGGGCAGCTATTAAAACACCTTTAGGTAACTCTATTAAAGAGCGTGGGTATATTCAAAACATAGTTGTACAGAGTACTGAGGCTGTAAATGTCCGTAAACACGGTACTGCTATTGCGCCTAATCTAGTGCATAGTTTAGATGCTTGTCACTTACAAGATACTGTAAATAGTATGCCAGAAGATACAAGCTTTGCTATGATACATGATAGCTTTGGATGTCACGCATCTGATGCTTTAGTGTTAAATCAAACACTTAGAGAAGTCTTTGTAAACATGTATAAAGATGGTGATTTCTTAGATAAGTGGGTGAAAGCACAAGGATTAGAAATAGACATACCTGCTAAGGGTAAACTAGACCTGACGTTAGTGTTAAGTGATGAATTTTTCTTCTCTTAGCACGAAAACCCCAATGATTTCAAGGACTTCAATAGGGTGGACTGTTGAGGATAAAACCACAGCAAGAAACCCTAGTGATTTCAACCACTTCAATAGGGTGGACTGTAGAAGAAGAACAATAATAATTATACATAGTATAATACTGTGTAACACAAGGAAACATTATGCAATATAGAATTAATCCAGATGGAACTGTAGAACAGGTAGTAACAGAGGTACAATCTAAAGAGATTCGTAGTAAATTAGATAAATATGGAACTAAGGAGCTAGACAGTGAAATGCTTGATCGTATGGCTACTTATGACACTCATAAACTCTTTAAATAATACAGGAGACCCAATGATAAATGATACTAATAATGATATTCTCAATGATTGCCAACAGGCTATCCTCTTAAATGATGCAAGTAAAGTATCGAGTGCTGTGTCTGTATTCAGATTTCACTGGATAAACGACAAAGGTGTAGAGCTTAATGAAAACTTTTCACACGATAATTGGAAAGGTGTTGCCTCTTTCATGGCTAAATTTAATCCAGACCTTTTAAGTACTATCCCAGTATTTGGTAGACACTCTAGAAATCCATTAAACTTCTTAACATTCGTGTGGATGAAGTATAAAATAGCTAGAGTTTTATTACAGCCCATCATTAGTTTAAGAATGATATTTAATTGTATATTCACACTTAAACGAGATGCACAGGGAAGACCACATACATCAGGGAGGTTACTAGATTATTTTATAGCTAAGACTTTTAAACTAGACAGAACATTTGCACTAATGGAATCAGCGCTAGTTAAATATAATGATTTAAAATCTTTTGATAATATTTTTGAAATTTATTTTAATGATAAAAATCACTATAACTACAAAGTCTTGGAGGCTTACAATGCTGAATGATAATGGGTATACGTTTTTACCACTATTAAAAAACAGGGGCGCATTTTTCGCCAGTACAGTCTTTCAAAGTAGGGTATATTACATAGCCGGAAATCGAGCAGCAAGACGGGCTATAAAATCATATAAATGAATTTATTATTTCTATGAAAAATCAAATAGATTTAAGAAACTAGGTTTACTTATTAACCTAGATGACAACACAATTTCATAGGAGAAATTATGAGTAAAGTAATTGTAACTACACCAATTGGAAATGCAGAATGGTTCTCACTTGTTAAAGAAGACAAGTTTGGCAACTACACATGTAACTTGAAGCTTGAAGACAGCCCTGAGACACACAAACTTATCGCTAAGATTGATGGCATGGGAGCAGGACGCAAGCCATACAAGAAAGAAACTGATGGTAGTTATGTCCTGAAATTAAAAATGAAATCACAAGGACAGAAAAAAGATGGTTCAACTTACATCATTAATCCACCTGCTATTTATAGTTCAGTTGGGAAAAAGATTGATGGACAAGAGTTACACCAACTTAATGTAGGTAATGGTTCAGAAATTCGTGCCAAGGTCGAGCTTTCAGCTTATGACTTCATGGGACAAGAAGGAGTATCTTGTAAACCTAAAGCGGTTCAGATTTCAAAACTTGTAGAATTCAGTGGTGGAAGCGCTGATCTTGGTTTTGATGCACTAGAGCTTTCTACTGAAGACCTCGGTGAAGAAAGTTCAGACGATTATGATTTCTAATTTATTTATACCAATTAAACCCACACCTGCTAGTCGCCCTAGGATTAGTAGGTATGGGAATTATTATCCAAAAGGGTACACTGACTTTAGAAAAGAAATCTTTAGATTTTTTAAAGGTCTTAGTAAACAAAAGTTTGAAGAAACTAAAGACAAACCCATGTTTGGAGTTGAGATTGAAATTATCTGTAAGAAACCTGAAAAACCTACTAACGCCTATCCTCGTGGTGATATTGATAACTATGTTAAAGCATACTTAGACTCTATTACATATGCACAGATAGCTTGGGAAGATGACATACAGGTTATTTCACTTAAGGCTTCTAAAAGATATCAAGAAGACGGAGAAGACTATGGAGCAAAACTCACAATCAACAGACTCTTATGCACTTAATATGATTCGAGCTGCTGCTAGAGAA
>ERZ1046740.1144-NODE-1144-length-19353-cov-4.472432_pt1 | contig 19353 bp, 8 predicted proteins | sample MGYA00383093_ERZ1046740 | MGnify/ENA primary metagenome ERZ1046740 (study PRJEB29581, sample SAMEA5548363) | metagenome | biome: marine; feature: coastal; material: water | depth 25 m | study: Short-term variability in the microbial, nano- and picoplankton... | reverse complement strand
TGGTGGCTAACATGGAATCATTACGATTTTTCAACCCGACGCCCAACAGATCATAAATCAGAAAATCCAGTCTGAAAGATCCAGTGGCTTCCATGGAACCTTCATAGTTCTCAACAAGAACCATTGCCCCCTCTTCTTCACGATTCTCTATCTCCACACGCTTTGCTCCTTCCAAAGGCTTGACACTGCCGGTCCAGTAAATCGATTTACCTCCTGAAACAATCGTGTCAGAAATGATTTGACCCTCGCGAATTGGATCTGGACGATCTCCCAAGCGCAACAAAAGATCCGAGTCAGAACTGAGCAAAAGCAAGGATTTGTCATACTCCTCAATCTCCATGCTCCTGCGCCTGATGTCGGATGGCGCTGCAGGCCGTTCGACGCGCGTTGTCACGATATGTGTCACCTGTGCAAATCGATCAGATGTCTTGAGTCCTGGGGCGAGGATGGGAATCAACCAGGGAATGATGAAGAAAAACAGGGCAGTGAACCCAATGGTAAACCACGCCGAACCGGTGGAAGCGCGTCGCCAATACATACCAATCCAAAACGGAGCAGCAAAAACAATGGGAACAATCCAAGTCAATTGAAGCAACACAAAAACGTCCTGAACCATGAGTGACATGATCGTTGCCCCGACAATCACGATCATTCCAGTTATACGCCCAATCATGAGACAAGAGGACTCGGAAGCATTCTTGTTCACAAAAGGGATATAGATATTGCGTACAATGAGCGCAGAGCTTACCAGCATGTAGGTATCCGCCGAACTCATCAGCGCAGCGAGCAAACAGGCCAGCATCAATCCCCGCAGACCAGGTAACAGCAATTCACGGGAAGCAATGCCCCACGCCTTCCCTGGATCTTGCATCACTTCCGCATTGTCCGCATACAAAGCGAGTACGATCAATGCTGTGATCGCCCAACCGATGGTGCAAAACCGTTTGGCCAAATTCCCAGCTACCAGGCCAACACGTGCATTGAGCTCGGTTTTTGCAGACCCACCGCCCGTCGCGATAAAATGCGGTTGAACTACCACTCCAACCAATGAGATCAATGTCACTGCGATGATTCGATACAAGGGAAATTCACTGGCATTGGCAGAACCTACCAACTGAAACATACCCGCAGGCAGCTGCTCATGCATGATCTTGAATCCGGTCATCAGCCCATCAGTTTCAGGATTCCCAAATCGCTCGATCAAGGCATCGAGACCGAATGGAACCAGCATGACCGAAAGAATGATGATAAAGATTCCCTGAATCATGTCAGTCCAGTAGGCCGCCGTGAGTCCCCCCAGCACACCATACACAATCACGATCAGCGCAATGATGGGAACCAGAAAGAACTCCAATTTCCAGGCCTGACCGCCTATGACAACAACATCTCCAAGCAAGGGAGCCGCGACTTTTCCAATGGCAGAAAAAAACATCGAACCATAGACGATATAGAAAATGATCCCGAAAACCGTGTAGGCAGCACCCATTGCCTTGGATTCATAGCGCTCCGCAAACCAATCCCCCAAGGTCATATGACGCATGCGTCGATACCAGACACCTGTGATCCAATAAAAAGGAGTCACGAACAACCACGACATGGTACTCCATATACCGCTCATGCCACTGGTGAAGCTGGTGCGGGCGGTATTGACCGGGTCCGAAGAACCCGTGCCGGCGCCAAAGGCAGCAAAGGCCTGCAGCCATTTACCGAACTGCCTGCCACCCATGAAATAATCCTCCTGCGCTTTGACTCGCTTCATGGCAATCCGACCAATCCAGATCATCAGTAAGAAATAAGCCGCAAGGACCACATAATCGAGGAAACTCATCTTGAAATCATAAGGGTAAGGAGCCCATCAGACAAGCTGAAGCTTGCAGGTGAATGTGTATTCGGCTGAACGTGTCCTGTGGGTTTGAATGTATGCCGCAAACAATGTCTTCAGCTGGCTTCGCATGGGAAAAGATCAGTCAACTGAATCTTACCGATAGTCTCCTTGATCAAATCGGCTTGTGCCAGTTGATCCGCACTGAATGTATGAGTCACAGCCACACATCGCATGCCAGCGGATTTCGCAGCTTGCACTCCATGGCTTGCATCCTCAATGACCACACATTGATTCGACATCACTTCGAGTTGCTTTGCAGCGGCCAGAAAAATGTCCGGAGCTGGTTTCTTGTGTTCGACATGGTCCGCACCTGTCACCGCATCCCAAGTTTCCAGCGGCAGACCGATCTGAGTCATGTTGGCTTCAATCTTGATCATGTCCGCACTTGATGCGACTCCAATTTTCCATCCCTGATCACGACAACGATGCACGAGCTCAACGGCCCCGGGAAAGCTCCGAAGTTTCCTTGGAGCCAGTTTTAAATAGATTTCATAGACACGCATTTTGGCCTCAAAGAGATCAATCCTCATTCCGTATTTTTCTGCGACCCCACCGATATAATGCTTCTCACCTGTTCCGACATAGGGATAGAAATCTTCGGGCTGAACCTGGACACCAAGCTCGGCAAACATCTTCACAGAGGCTTCATTGATCAGAGGTTCAGAATCGGTAAGCACACCGTCCATATCAAAAATCACCGCTTGGTCTGGCTTTTGACTCATCTGCTTAACAGCATGCAAGATCCTTTCATCTTTGAAAACGACGAAACCATCAATGGAATGAAAATCAGATGTGAAAGGAATGGTTTGTGATCGGATCAGAGTCTCGGTACATTCCAGAAATCATGCCTATGTTTCAATCCGACCAGCTACCCGACACGGATCCTACACTCATCTTTGAAACCTTTCGCTGGCGTTATGCTTCGAATCTGCTGACGGCTGCCGTCGCACACTTTGGTTTGTTTGATCGATTGGCAAAAGGGCCCTTATCCAGCACCGAGCTGAGAGAAGAACTCGGCTTGGAAAACAGGCCGTTTATGGTCCTCATGACGGCGCTACAAGCCATGAAACTGGTTCAACGGGATCAAGAAAACCGGTTCGAAGCCAATGCACTTTCTCTTGAGCATCTCGATTCGCATGGCCAATTTTATGTGGGCGATTACCTCGGTCTGGCTGCTGATTCCCCTGAGGTCGTTGAGCTGGTTGATAGATTGCGAAGCAATCAACCCGCAGATATCAATCATCAAGGAGCCGCGTTCATTTATCGTGCTGGCGTAAAATCAGCCATGGAACAATCCAAACTGGCGCGTCACTTCACTCTTTCGCTTGCAGGCCGAGCGCGGAACGTAGCACCGTCTCTGGCTGAACACTTAAATCTTCAAAATGTGAAACACCTGGTCGATGTCGCGGGCGGTAGCGGCATTTACTCTCTGGCATTACTCGAGAAAAACCCTGGTCTTGAAATAACACTGGTGGATCGGCCGGAAGTGCTCAACATTGCCCGAGAGCTGGCTGAAGCTCATCCCGAGAAAAACCGACTCCACCTCGTCGAGGGAGATATGTTTGAATGGACTCCTCCAAGCCAGGCAGATGCATTCCTTTTTTCGAATATCTTTCATGACTGGGATATCCCAGAATGCCGAAAACTGATGCAGCGTTATGCAGAAGCACTTCCATCTTCCGGCAAATTATTCGTACACGATGTTTTCCTCAACGACACGATGGATGGTCCGCTGCCAATTGCACTTTACTCGACAGCACTGTTCTCCCTGACCGAAGGTCGTGCCTATTCCTCTGCCGAATACCATTCATGGATGGAGGCGTTGGGACTGAAAGTGAGCGGTCCCTTGGCGACATTGGTCCATTGTGGTATCCTGACGGGAAGGAAACCGTGAAGCACATCACCACCATCATCGCCCCTGAACACGACTCCAAAACAAAACATATGATGAAATTAACAGCGGTCCTGACCCTCATGCTTTTATGCGGCCTTCAAAGCACGACCGGGCAGGTCCGTATCAGCGAATTTTCCGCTTTCAACAGCTCGACACTCGCCGATGAAGAGGGTTCGCAGGAGGACTGGATTGAATTAGTGAATCTGGGATCTCAGACAATCAATCTGAACGCATGGAATCTTACAGATGATGCCCAATCACTTCGTAAATGGACCTTCCCATCCGTGTTGCTTTCTCCGGGAAACTACCTCGTCATCTTTGCCTCAGGTAAAGACCGAAGAGCACCAGAGCGCCCCCTGCACACGAATTTCAGATTATCCGCTGATGGCGAATTCCTGGCGCTTGTGAATCCTGACCTGGAGATTGTTTCCAACGCTTTTTCCCCGTCCTATCCCCAGCAGTTTCGTGACGTATCATTTGGGTTTGGGCTTGAGCAGTCAACCACAGTCCTTGTCGCGTCGACCGACTCTGGCAGGATGATTGTCCCGCGAAACGGAAAGCTGGATCTCTCATGGACCACGGAAGAATTTGATGATGCTCGATGGCCATCCGTAAGCAACGGTCTCGGCTTCGATACCGGAGAGCTGAATCCAACAGAAAATTCCTATCCTGAACGCGTCCTTGCAACTGAACCTGCCCTTTATTGGAGATTAGATGAATCTACAGGATCAATCGCCTCCAACCTTGGCTCCCTTGCGGATTCAGGGCAGGGACAATACCAGGGAAGCCCCAACCTGGGAAAAGCGGGGCCCAGACCCCCAGATTTCGCTGATTTTGACATTGGCAACCGCGCCCCGACCTTTGATGGTAACAACGACTACGTTACAGGTCCACGGGGGTTACTGAATGACCGTGCCGCATTTACAATGGCAGGCTGGATACGTCCCACTTCCAATCAAACGAGCCGTACCGGTCTATGGGGGCAGAATGATGCCGTGGAGTTTGGTTTTATCAATAACTCGACACTCCAGCTCTGGACCCCGGTGGGCAGCGTAAATACCTCATACGGACATCCACTGAATGAATGGCATCACGTCACCGCAATGGGCACAGGAACTGCCCTTCAAATTTATCTTGATGGAAAGCTTGCCGCTGAAAGTGACGGTGGAAGCGAAAGCCACGGTCGCTCAAGATTTGCGTTCAATGCAGGTGGCGGAGGCATATTTGACGCCACCGGAAATTCTTTTGAAGGACAGATGGATGAGATCTCCTTCTGGTCGCGCGCACTTGAGAAAGAAGAAATCAACGATCTTATTGAAGGGAGCGCAACCATCGACTTTGCCCCATACATAGCCACAGATATTACCGAATCGATGCATGGGATCAACAGTTCGGTTTACGTCCGTTTCCCGTTCACCCTGGAAGATCCCTCCACCATCAATCAACTCCTGCTGCGCATCCGTCATGACGACGGGTTTGTTGCATGGGTCAATGGTTTCGAAAGTGCCAGAAACCATGCACCCGAGGTGTTGAGCTGGAACGCAAACGCCACACAAAGCCACCCCGACAACCAGGCTGTCCTATGGGAGGAATTCGACCTGAGTGGCAGCATGGATACCCTGGTTGCAGGCAGAAACATCCTCGCTCTTCAGGGATTGAACAAGGACACCTTGAACAGCGATTTCCTGATGCAGGCTGAGCTTGTAGCTATCCGGCATGGTGAGACAACGACTGTGCCTCGCTATTTCACCGAGCCCAGTCCCGGGCAACCCAACGGAGCGGGAGGCAACATGGGGCCTGTATTGTCACAGGCCACACATACCCCCGAACAACCACATGCCAACGAGGCATTGAAAGTAACCGTGCAAGCGTCCTCTGCCATAGCCCCAGTGGATCAATTACAATTGCGTTACCGAGTCCAGTTCGGTTCTGAAAAAACCCTGAACATGCAAGACACCGGACAATTCGGAGATGTCACCGCGAAGGACGGCATCTGGACCGCTACCATTCCGGCGCAAGCAGCGGAAGCAGGGGAATTGATCCGCTATTACGTCACTGCAACAGACACCGACGGAAACAGCTCCCGATGGCCGCTCTATCCTGAGTCCCGTGACTCGGAAGCCTATCAGGGAACAACCGTGATCGATCCATCCATTCAATCGACGCTGCCGGTCGTTCAACTTTTCATAAGAAACATTTCTGCTGCCAATACGAGTTCAGGCACCCGTGCATCGCTGTATTACGCAGGCGAACTCTACGACAATCTCCACATCAGCATCCACGGCCAGAGTTCGAGAGGGTTCCCCAAAAAAAGTTACAATCTGGATTTCACCTCGGATCATCGATTCCAATACCGCCCGGGGGAACGGCGCGTGAAAGACATTCGATTGATGACCAATTGGGGTGACAAATCCCGCGTCCGCAATGCCCTCGCCTATGAAATGATTCAACAATCGGGAAGTCTCGGGCACTTTTCATTTCAGGTCCGTATTCAGCGAAACGCTGAATTCTTCAGTATTGCCGATATGATGGAGGATGGTGATGATCGCTGGCTCGAGCGTGTGGGACGCAATCCTGACGGCGCACTCTATAAAATGTACAATAATTTGGGGAGCGCTAGCGGGAATGAAAAGAAAACCCGTCGATGGGAAGGTACGAGCGATCTGCAAACTCTGGTTTCAGCGCTGAATGAAGGTCGATCTTTGGCGCAACGGACTCATGATGCATGGGACATCATCGATCTGCCCCAGACCATCAGTTACTGCGTCGCGCTGGCACTTTGCAGCAGTCAGGATCATGGACACAAGAATTACTATCTCTATCGAGACAGTGAGAGCTCAGACGAGTGGGCACTTCTTCCGTGGGATGTCGATTTATCATGGGGACGAAACTGGCTGGACTCGCGCGGGTATTTCACGGACACGTTGTTTCAGAATAACGAGTTGGATTTCTACAATGCCTCGCAGCAGGGAAAACCCTCGAACCGTCTTTATGAATTAATGTTTGATGCACCTGCATTCAGGGCGATGGTGCTGCGTCGATTACGCACCGTGATGGATACATTGCTCCAGGCACCCGAAACTCCAGGCGAAGACCTGATCATTGAGAAACGTATTCTTGAAATGGTGGATGCAATGGATCCCCCGGGGGCAGGCACCTCCGATGCCGATTTGGATTTCCAACGATGGGGTAGTTGGGGGAACCGGAATGAAATGCGAGAGGAAGCCGAACGTATCCTCTCCATTCACTTACCGGGCCGCCGCGAATTCCTGTTCCAGCAGAACCCTCGAATCAACCGCGACACTATACCAACACCTCAACCTCATTCTGCAGCGCCTCATTTTGGTGCCATCGAGTTCAATCCCAGTTCAGGAAATCAAGAGGAGGAATACGTGGAACTGATCAACCCTAACGCCTTTGCAATCGACCTCTCAGGTTGGAAGATTGAGGGAGGTGTCCGGCATACTTTTCGCCCCGGAACAGTGATCCCCGGAAACCATAACCTTTATATTTCACCCGATGTCTCCTCTTTCCGCTCCAGAGCCACCCGTCCGACAGGAGGTCAGGGACTCTTCGTGCAGGGAAACTACGAGGGAAAACTGAATGCCAGAGGGGAAACCCTCCAGCTGGTGAACACGCTGGGAGAAACCAAGGCCAGTCATTCGTTTGAGGGGAGAGCATCAGAAGCCCAGCAACAGCTTCGTATCACTGAAATCTTTTATCATCCAGATCCGGTCACGGCCTTTCCATACGATCCGGAGGAGTATGAGTTCATTGAACTCACCAACACCGGAACGACTCCGCTTGACCTGCATGGAATACGGCTGAGCAGCGGGATTCTTTTTAATTTTACAGACAGTCCCGTCACCAGTCTGGCTCCTGGAGCATTCGTTGTTGTGGTCCGCAATCCTGCCGCATTCAAGGCCCGATACGGCACTCAGAAAAATATCGCAGGAGAATTCAAGGGAGCCTTGAACAATGGGGGAGAGACGCTGAGACTTGAGGATGCGGGAGGTGAAAAAATACTGGAATTTGCCTTCGACAATTCCTGGCTACCGGTTACCGACGGATTGGGATTCTCGTTGAGCGTTGTTGACGAAAACCGGGATTGGAATCTATGGGGAGCATCCGACACCTGGCTACCCAGTGCGGTCCCTGGCGGCTCGCCCGGTGAACCCGATCCCATGCCGAACGCCCCGATGGGTATTGTGATCAATGAAATCCTGGCGCATACGGACCTTCCACAATTGGATGCCGTCGAACTATGGAACCCTACTGATTCAGATATCCAAGTGGGAGGATGGTTCCTGACTGATGATTTTTCCGAACCGAAAAAATATCAAATCCCCGCTACCACTTCACTGAATGCCGGAGATTATCTGGTATTTACTGAAGCAGATTTCAATCAGGATCCTGAAATACCCAATGCGTTCGCGTTAGGATCACAAGGAGATGAGGTGTATTTATTCGCTACTGACAATCAAGGCAGACTTCTCGGCACGCATCATGGTTTCGCATTTGGAGCCTCGCCCAATGGCGCAAGCTTTGGACTGCACCGTACGAGTGATCAGGAGGAGCATTTTATCCTTACTGAACAACCCACATTGGGAAGCATCAACACCAACCCAATGGTAGGCCCATGGGTGATTTCGGAAATCATGTATCACCCTCCAAAACTTCCGGATGAGAATATCAGCAACGAACTAGCCGAGTTCATCGAAATTGAGAATATTTCAGGGACGGATCAGGCGTTGCATGATCCAGATCACCCTGAAAATCGTTGGCAATTGCGAGGTGCTGTTGTTTTCGATTTCCCTGAAATGCCTTCATTGCAGCCAAACAGTCGCCTCCTGATTGTCGGTTTCAATCCGGCTGATCCAGCTCTATTGTCAAACTTCAGATCCCATTACCAAATACCTGACAGCATCCTCGTAACAGGCCCATGGGAAGGGAAACTCAACCATGCAGGTGAAGCTCTGGAGCTCATGCAACCCGATAGTCCTGATCCAGGAAATGTACCTTATATTCTTGTGGATAAAGTCGCTTTTGACGATGCCGTCCCCTGGCCGGTCGAGGCCGATGGATCAGGAAGTTCCCTGCAGCGGCGACCGATCCATGCCTATGGGAATGACCCCGCCCACTGGTTTGCAGGACCGCCAACACCAGGAACCTTGAACGCCCTCAATCTGAAGCCCACAGTCGCATTGATTGAACCAACAGCCGGCGCGATCTTTGATCGTCCAGTGGACATTGCATTGTCCGCGGTAGCAACGGATCCCGATGGCGAAATCGATCGGGTCAGCTTTTACAATCATGAAGAAAAACTAGGGGAAGACTCAACAACACCCTATACCTGGATTTGGAAAAACGCACCCGCAGGTCATCATTTACTGACAGCACGGGCTCAGGATGATCGGTTGGGTTTTCACACCTCGGAGTCAGCGTCCATTGAAATACGATCCCAACCACCCACCATTGTCTGGTCCCAGCCAGGGAATGGTGAAGTGGTAGGCACCGGAATTGAAACTCCCCTGAGAGTTGAAGCTGAGGATTCGGATAGCAAGGTCATGCAGGTCACTTATTACGCTAATGGACTGGAAATAGGAACGGTCTCACAGAGGCCCTATTCCATCTCATGGATCCCCTCGGAAACTGGAACGTATTCGCTTCAAGCCGAAGTGGTCGATGAAACAGGAACAAGCCATCCATCTGAAGCGATGAACGTATATGCGGTGACTACCTCACAAGAGCAGCACATCCTTGTTGCCAGAGACGCTCCGTGGCGTTATCTGGACAATGGGCAGGATCCAGGTGCTGCATGGTTGACCCCCGCATTCAATGAGAACGCATGGAAACTGGGTGAGGCTGAACTGGGCTATGGTGATGGAGATGAGGCCACTGTGATTTCATTTGGTCCAAGTAATTCCTCCAAATTCACCACGTCCTGGTTCCGTCACACTTTTACGCTTGGAGAGGATATTCAGCCCATTACAGCCGAGCTTCGTATCGTGCGGGATGACGGCGTCATTGCTTATCTCAACGGAACAGAGGTGTTCCGTGACAACCTTCCAGAGGGCAACATACTCCCTTCTACGCGCGCTCTTGGAGCGATTTCAGGGAATAACGAAAGTGACTGGCTGACGACCTCCATTCCAGTGAAATTGTTCAACAAGGGGAGTAATGTGCTGGCGATTGAAATGCATCAGGCCAACGGTGCGAGTTCAGACATCAGCTTCAATGCAGAGTGCCTTGTTGTTGAATCACATTTGGCCCCGTTCATTCGATCAGAACCCGATGATCTCAATCTGACGACAGGTCAAAACGTATCTCTCAAAGCCGACGTGGAGGGTAGTGTGCCACTGTCCTATCAATGGTATTTTAATGGAGCACCAGTCACGAACGAAGATTCATCTGTTCTGACTCTTCAAAACATTCAGCCAGTCCAGTCGGGCATCTATCAGTTGCACGTGTCAAACACCATTGGCACAAGTGTCGGTAGAGAGATACTCCTCACTGTCTCGGGTATTCCGGTAGATAGCGACGGAGATGGCTTACCTGATACTTGGGAATTGGCTCATGGCCTCGACCCGCAAAGTCACGCTGGAGCGCACGGGGCAGATGGCGACTGGGACTTTGATGGCGCCACGAATTGGGAAGAATACCAGAGCGGCACAATTCCCAATGACGCCACGAGTCTATTAAGACTGATTTTGATCAGGAATCAGGATGAGCCTGAAATTTTCGAGCTCATCTTCGAAGCCAAAGCCGGCAAATCCTACTTACTTGAATCCGCCTCACTGAAGAGGGAAGCATGGTGGAACGAAGTCAGGGTGATTTCCGCCACCTCCGCTGACAGAACCATCCAAACGCGTATTCAAACAAGCGATGGCATCGGGCAACTCTATCGAGTGCGCTTGTCAAGCGTGGTGCCTGCGCCCTGAGATGGGAGCGAAAGAGAAATACATCGCAAACAAGCCAGATCCTCACTGACCTTGAAGGGCCTGCCGCGGGATATGCCATGCTTCCATTCGCAGCGGTAAAAAGCAGACGAGTTTAAAAAACAGCAACCCTCGATCATGGGTTGAACCGAACCCAGTCCAGATCCATCAAACCACCTTTACCCTCATTCTCAAACGTAATGAATATATCAGATCGCTTGTTCGATGTATTCCATTCAGAAGTCAGTTCGACAAATTCATTGTAGCCCCCCGTTGGCTTCACCTCAAAAAGCGCAAGGACGGGGCCTTCTATGGAACCTTGCCTCAAGGCCATGCGACATCCCAAACCGCCGGATGCCACTCGGACGGTCACGCCAGACACCTGAGCCAGAGGAATGTTTTTGAACAACGCAAAGGAGCCGTGTTCAATCGCTCCAAGCTTATTACCGAGAATTTTCAAACCTGAGTATGCATCACAATGTTCGGCTTCAGTCACTCGTTGACGCAATCGAACACGCGTGGAAGCCGTCAACGGATGGACAGACTCATGGCCAAAGTCCGTATAAGTTGCTTCGATAATCGCAAACCGGTCTTCTGGTTTAGCACTGGCTTGCAGATGGCCCTCGAGCCCCCTGATCGACGCACCAGACTCGTTTTCAGCACTGAGCCCATAAATCCATTGAACCATTTTCTCTACTTCCTGTTCGGCCAATTGCGAATGAGGCAGCATGGGAACTTCACCCCACACACCGACCGAACCTTGAATGATACGCTTGACGGTTTCTGGCATCGCATCAGGTTGATCCCGGTAGCGATTGGCGATTTCAATCAACGGAGGTCCTACAATACGTTGGTTCATCGCATGACAATTCAAGCAATCACTGTTCCTCATCGCAGCAAGCCCAGCAGGGACAATTTCTCTTTCCTCCCTATCCTTCAAAAACCTGGCCGAGACATTGACCTTGGCATCCATGAACTCATCGTTGTAATCCGAATCTCCATCCTCGGCATCTTGAACATGCACTCGATACGGAATGGGAGTTCCCGATTCAAAAAAATCACCGTCCACAGGAGAAATCAATGTTACCTTGGCGCGGGTATTTCCAACCAGCAATGGAACACTGGATTTTGTGACGGCACCTTTTTCATCTTCAACTGACAATGTCACAATATAATTGCCCGGGTATTGAACGGTCACCTCAGCGTCATGTCCTTCTGCGATTTTGGTGTCACCGGGATGCACGGTCCAGGTGTAATGAAGTGCGTCTCCTTCGTGATCCATCGATCCTTCAGCAGACAATTGAAGGGTCAATGGTTCCTTACCCGCGTCTGGTGTGATATTGGCAACCGCAACAGGCGGGATATTCCCACGATAATAGGAAATTTTAATCAACTGCGAATCCTCATTTGGCCCCCAGGTCCGTCCATAATCCAACAGATACAAACAGCCGTCCGGGCCAAATTGGGCGTCCACAGGCCTTTGAATCTGAAAACGTCCTACTTCATCAGGACCTTCAAGTGCTTTCCCGTCATTACGCAAAATCACTGCATCGGTGAATGCTTCAATACCCACAAGGTTTGAATCCGAATCGAGACGAGCCCATTTCATGAAGGGACGTTGCCAATCCCAGAAAAGAAGGCTGTTGTCCCAGTGTTCAGGGAATCCTTCGGTATCTTCAAATTCAGCTCGGTAATGAAAGACCGGCCCCGCACATGCGGTCCGTCCTCCCGAGCCAAGCATTGGAAACTCCGGTGAATCGGCGTAGGGCCAATAAATGAACGCTGGCTGTGCGGGCGGAAGTATACGATTTCCCGTGTTATACGGGCTTTCGTTGATCGGTCGCATTGGATCATATTTTGGTCCGTTCTTGCCTGTGGCAAAATCATGATCGGCATAGGCGAAATTCTTTCCAACAAAATAAGGCCAACCAAAATTTCCGGCCATGCGCGCCTGATTGATCTCATCGTAACCGCGTGGACCTCGTTCGGAATCACCTCCCGCATCGGGCCCTACTTCTCCCCAGTAAACAATGCCCGTCTTCTGATCCACACTCATGCGCCAGGGATTACGGCATCCCATCACAAAGATTTCAGGCCTGCCGGAGGAACCATCTGAAGGAAAGAGATTACCATCGGGAATCGTATATCCCCCTTCTCTGGTTGGACGAATGCGAAGGACTTTACCTCGCAGGTCATGCGTGTTGGCACTGGATTTCTGCGCATCCCAGGGAAATTTTTCCGGGCGCTCATCAATGGGTGCTGATCCGCCTGTGGGAGCGCCGGGAAAGGTATTGTCTCCAGTGGAAATCAGTAAATTGCCATCCGGCGCAAATTCGAGCGTTCCGGCATGATGACAGCATTGGAGGCGCTGCACCAAAAATTCCAGCATGACTTTCTCCGAAGATAAATCCAGCGTGTCACCATCCATGCGGAATCGACTGAGTCTTTGCCCGCTGTAATCAGTGGGGGAGTAAAAAAGATAAATCCAGTGGTTATCCAGAAACTCTGGATCCAGGGCAAAACCAAGAAACCCATTTTCCTGTTCGGTAAACACTTCCAATTTACCGGCAAGCACCGACGCACCTGTCTCGGGGCGTATGATGTGCAGTGCCCCTCCGATATCATTGACAAACACCCGTCCATCAGGCGCAATCTCAAGTTCCATCGGCTTCAAGATAGATTGCGCAAGCACCTCTATATGGTAACGATACGCATCATCCACCTCTGCAGCGTGAGCCGATTTGAGTCCGAAACTGATGACCAACAAAAACGATAAGAGTATTTTCATGGATAATTTCTCACGCAAACTAAGGCTTGAGAAAACACCGAACAAGCAGAAACGCATCTATCAATATTTGGCCCGAATCAAATCTAGTTTGGGAATCAACTCCTCAGGGATGTCTTCTTGAAAGAAATAAGCATCCCGCGCTCCCCCCGTGCTCCAACTGTGAAGGAAAAGCATTTTATTGAAGTTCACCCAGGAAACAGAACCATCCATGTAAAGATGGTTGCCTCCCTCTGGTAATCTTTGACTGTTTTTGTGAGGCGGCATGTCTTTAAAAGCCGTGGCACGACCACCTCCCCATTCATTATCAATCTTCAACACCGCATCTGCCGCTAGAGCCCAACCTGGCCTGGAGGTTGAAGATTTCACAGGACTCCTGGATTTGTAGGCACCTGTAGGATTGGTCCATTCTTTGATTCCACCAAAATACTGAAAACCGATTTCCCAAGCAGGAAATTGGGGTTCAAATTGTGGAAAGGTAGGTCGATTGGGACAACTCCATATCTTGGAAACACCTTCAGGGATATTTCCCTGATTGGTACTGATGATCAGGCCTACACTGGCTGCAGCCGCAGCTTCAGGCGGGTTCAGGGAAACTTGCACTGAACCAAAGCGTGCCTCAAGCATCGTGTCGTTGTTATCATCGGCATAAATAATCATTCCTATGCCTAGCTGGCGGAGATTATTCATGCATTTCGCTCGTTTACCCTTTTCCTTGGCACGGGAAAGAGCAGGCAAAAGCATACCGGCTAAAATAGCGATGATGGCAATCACCACCAAAAGTTCGATGAGGGTAAATCCCAGCGGATATTTCTTGTTGCGAGTCATGTGGAACAACCGGACTGCCATACAACATGGCAGTCCAAATGGAATCAAAGTGAACGCAATCGGAAAAACCTGACCGACTGAGATGTTTCTTCAGAGTAAGTGGTCGTTTCTCCTTCACTGACCAAATTTTCAGCAACAGTCGCCCAATCAATCAGATTACTTGAAGCTTCCACAGTGTAAGTAGCCCCGTCGGTCGATTCCCAGGAAAGGACAACATGAGCAGGAGCGCCATCCGCACTTTCTTGCGTACTGACCATCAACGAGGTAGGAGATGGCTCAGGTTCTACTCCACCTCCAACAAATACAAACCGCATTCCCAGATAAACAGATCGAGTCGCAGTTCCATCTTGTACATCGTCGATCAGGAAGTTGCGCGCTTCACCTTTTGCCACGGTAATTTGTCCAACTGACATTTCGTAATCATTGTAACCAGGAGTACCGATGAACTCACCGTCATTGGCGTGCCAGCGAGTCAACTCTTCTCCTTCAAATGCAAAGTTCAGTGGTGTTGGCGTGGCCAGGTTTTCTTCTTCATTCACAGCTCCGGTGTCTCCCAGACTTAAGTAAACTTCATAGGTACCAGCCGTTCCAAAGGTCACAGTTGTTTGAAGCGTTGGAGCATCATCCCCACTGTTCGGAAAGGATTCAAGAATAGGACCGTAGGATCCCAAACCTTCGCGGATATTCCAAAGCCCATCGTCCCCACTGTTGGCGTTAATGGTGATCCAATCTTCCTGAGTTGGGTAAGTTTCAGAATCTTGTGGCCCAGTCACAATGGTGTTGCCAAACAAATCAGTCGTCGGTTCAAAAACACCGGGACTCACGTTGAATTCGGTAATGGCGATATTGGCTTGCTTCACAAAGCGCATTCCCAGATAAACTGACCGAATGGCTGTTCCATCTTGAACATCATCCACCAGAAAATTTACCTGTTCACCATCGGCAACTTCGATCACTCCAACACGCATTTCATAATCGTTATAACCAGGTGTTCCCTTGAATTCCCCATCGTTGGCATGCCATCGGATCATTTCTTCCCCTTCTTTCCCAAAATTCAAAGGAGTCGGATTGGTCAAGTTTTCTTCCTCATCAACTGGTCCGATATCACCCAGGCTGAAGAAGACATCATAAGTTCCTCCAACTGCAAATTTCACCGACGTTTGCAAAGTAGGCGCATCCTCACCGCTCTTCGGAAAGGATTCGATGATGGGGCCGTAGGATCCCAACCCCTCACGAATGTTCCACAATTGATCAGAAGCTGAATTCGCATTGATGGTAATCCATTCTTCTTCGGAAAGAGCGCTGTCCTGAGGCCCCGTTTTGAACTGATTACCGCTCACATCGGTGACCCAGTCAAAGGCACCTGGGCTGACTTGAATTTCAGAAATAGCACCACCAAGCTCGATGACTCGCAAGGTCACACCCTGCCATGTCGAAGTAATCCATTCATCGGAGAACACGTCATCAGAATCATCCACACGCACCTTGATCACGCCTCCATCTTCGACTTCAACCTCACCCAGAGAAACGGTCTGCCACCACATGGTACCTTGAGTAGTACCATCAAATTGAGGGTATCCAGGGGAAGTTCCTCCTGTCGCAGGCGTGGCGTTCAATTCGGAATACTCAACCAGTTCACCTCCACCAAGGGCGGCCTTGATCGGCGCGGCGCCCGCAGTGTTACGGGAATCAAGGAAGTTTAAAATCACTTCGTATTTACCACCAATGGCAGTAGTAATATCCATGAATAATTCCGGGGAATCTTCAAATCCACCCGGGGAATGCGACACGAGCATGGTGTTGCCTTCGACTTTGTAAATCAGCCATTTGTCGTCCTCATCAAAAAATACGTCCTGTAAATCTTCATTACCAAAAGGGCGAGGATCAATCGCGTCCTGAGGGCCCACGGTATATGTGTTACCAAAGCGATCGGCTTCTCCCCCCAGATCTCCGGCAGAGAAGAAGAAAGTAATATTTTGAGCCAGGATCGATGGGCTCGCGCCCAGCACCAATAAAAGAGCTAGATAACAACCTAAGTTTTTGTACGAAGGACTTATGCGTGGGAACACACCAATACACCAAAGTTTGCTTTGTGAAGCTTTCATAGAACTCATTCAACTTATGGGACAGGTAATCGAATACAAGCCTCAATGCAAAAAGCAAACACGCAGCGGAACAGCGCTGAACCCCAATCGATTACGATAGTCTGGAATGGAAAATCGTCACCAGGGGAAGGAGCTCTTTCAAGAGATTATTGACAATGCTCTTTAAATCATATTCGATGTTTTATATTCAAAAGTCCTCGTGCCGCATACCGTTGCGCGATGATCCTGACCCAATCACTATGAGAACTACAAAAATAACATTCGGTTTGCGCCCACAAGAAAGACTGGCAGGATTCACGCTGATTGAACTTCTCGTCGTTATTGCCATTATTGCCATTCTGGCTGGTATGCTTTTGCCAGCATTGTCGAAGGCAAAAGAAAAAGCAAAGCAGATCAGTTGCGTCAACAATCAGCGACAAATGTCTCTGGCTTCCCGTATTTATTCCGATGATAATGATGGGAGATATGTGTTCACCTTTGCGGTCCGTGGGTCCAATGTTGAGCGTAAGGCCTGGTTCAACTTCGTCCAACCTTATCAACAGACGACGAACCTGCTCCTTTGCCCGACGCGCACACGCAAGTTCAACGAATTGTTCAGCATTTATCCAAGCGACCAGGCAGACCGCGCTTTATCCAATTACAGCGTCAACTTTCGCCTGGGTGGCTGTGATTGGCCAAACGTCTGGGACAAGAAAGATTGGCCTCAATTACGTGATACCGATGTTCGAAATCCTTCAAGCGTCGTTCATATGACAGACGGCGGAAGTAAACCACTCAATACAAAAGACCCTGAAAAATGTGTCACTGTTGATTCCGATGAAAAAGCGGGATGCTGGATTTTACATGATCCAGCTGACAGTTCACCTAACAACGGCGGTGTCATATCATCGGATCCCAATTGGGGTGGCCCACACCTTCGCCACAGCGGAGGCACAAGCAATGTTGCTTTTGCGGACAGCCATATCGAAACCCTTCCGGCAAGAAAATGGTATTGGGCAGGAACACCGTGGCTTAACCCGCAGGAAGGTGGCGGGGCAAGGTAAGCGTGTACCGAAAGCCTTCACATTTGATACTGTTCTCAGAACGGATTCGCCCAAAGCAAACGCATGAATACCAGGTATATTTATCTATTGTTGCTGACAATCAAGTGACGCTGAAGTAATGGCGGAGACCTAAAAAGCCACTGACTGCCCGCGCTTCATGCCTGATGAGTCAATACATTCTTCAGAGAGGAGTCAGGGGTCGGGTGGAGTCCATCTTCCATGACGGATATGAAAAAACAGAAAAACCCATCTACTGAGATGGGCTTTTCGCTGTGAATGAAAGTAAATTTCTCTTCCTTATCTCCCCGTTTCGGGAGTCCACTGGGTATCATAGTGTTTACGTGAAGCGGCTGCTCCTGGGGAAATGGTTTCCACGTGAAAATCTCCCATCAGCACAGTGCCCCTTCCATTTCTGTTGAAATCATCAGGCGTCAGGGACTGGCCTTTGTTCTTACCGTGACGTGCCGTTAATTTGTTATTGGGCGGAACCCAGCGGCCATCGTCAGCAGTTGAGGGACTATGAGCGGAATCCCCGTTCTCATCGACAAGGATGATTTTCTGGGAAGGCATTTTGGTTGCGGTTTGTTTGTAGTAAAGCGGTTTTGCACCTGGTGCCAGCACGGAACCAACGCCCTTGTTTCGCCCCCCTTCAAGAAAACTGAGCATGGTGTAGCTGTAGAGGTATGGGTTCCCGGATGTCGGTCTTGCATAAAAGTCACGTGCACGCTTGAGCACATCCTGATCCGAAGGGCACCTGAAAATATTGGTTGTAAAATTCCCAATATAGGGACCGATGGCACTGTTCTGGGGATTATTGAAATAATCTCTTTCACCGACAGAACGGTTAACATTCCAGAAAATCCAATCTTCTTTCATGGGCTGATAGGCCCCTCGCGAAGCAACGCCGGGAAAGGCATCTGCGTTATCATCCAGATACATGGCAAAAGCAAACCCCAGTTGTTTGAGGTTGCTCAGGCACGCGGTTTGTTTTGCTTTTTCTTTGGCCTTTGACAATGCAGGCAAGAGCATTCCAGCCAGAATGGCAATGATGGCGATGACCACCAGCAATTCGATGAGGGTAAATCCCTTTTGCGATTGCCGGCGCACCCAGTGTGATGATTGATTTGATTTCATGGTATGACGCTTGATACGTGTTCTGGTGATTTGTCTTAGATACTATTTTTGAATAAAAAGGTCAATACCGTTGAGACAGTCTTGGATACACGTGTGGATGATGGCATGCGTTCAGGATTCCCTCGTGATTCCAGGGATTTACAGGTTCGCTTCAACCTTTTCCAGATTGCTCATATTGGAAATAACGGCAGAAACACGCGGATTTTTCAGAGCCCATGAACAGGCCTTTTGAGGGATGCTCCAGGCGACGGGAATGGCTAAATTGACTTTTCTGGGTCTTGCCAGCATGCACGCTACCTCTGCCGGACCCCGGTTTCACTGGACGAGCCACCTTCACCGCAACAAATCCGAGTCCATTTTCATTGGCTCGTTTGAGGGACGCATCAAGGAATGAGTGATTCACGATATTGCAGGTGACCATGGCAACGAAATAAATGCCAGCCTTGATAGCACCTTTCCTTGCTTTTGAAGAACGGGCAAAGCACGATCTTCCCATGCGCAGGAAAACAATGGCCACCCCAAATCAACCAGAGCCCCATGGTGTCTGCGGTAAAAATGGATTCACTCTGATTGAATTACTCGTTGTGATCGCCATTATCGCCATTCTGGCAGGGATGCTACTTCCGGCGCTGTCCAAAGCAAAAAGCAAAGCGCAATCTGTCGCATGCCTCAGTAATATTAAGCAGATGGCACTGGGGTGGACACTTTACGGAGACGACCATGAGGATCGACTCATGAACA
>ERZ1046740.1141-NODE-1141-length-19364-cov-4.675954_pt1 | contig 19364 bp, 14 predicted proteins | sample MGYA00383093_ERZ1046740 | MGnify/ENA primary metagenome ERZ1046740 (study PRJEB29581, sample SAMEA5548363) | metagenome | biome: marine; feature: coastal; material: water | depth 25 m | study: Short-term variability in the microbial, nano- and picoplankton... | reverse complement strand
CTACGAATCTTTCGGTGCCCAAGCTATGAGTGAGTGGATTGGTTATCGCCTCAGTGGCGAAGCCCTGAGGAACTTCGCTGCAGGGTAAGCTGAAACTCTAGTGGCAGGCCACCTTGGGGCCGACCTCGCCAGTCTCAGGCTTTACCACCTCACCGATGATAACTGCTTCACCGTAACCAGCGGCGCGCAGGCTGCCCTGCAAATTTGCGGCTTGCTCTGCTGGCACCGCTATCAATAATCCGCCGCTGGTCTGCGGATCAAACAACAACTCACGACGATAGGGGTCACTACCGGGTGATACACTTATCTGGTAAGCCTGTTCTGCATTCGCCGCATACCCGGGGCTTGCCACCCCCCCGGCGATTAAACCCGTCACTCCCTCAAGTACCGGCAACCGGTCGAGGCGTAGTTCTGCACCACGATCATTACCCAGCATTTCCAATAGATGCCCCAACAGGCCGAAGCCGGTAATATCCGTGCAGGCCGATGCCCCACCAACGGATGCTAGCTCGCCGGCCTGGAAATTATTTTGCAGCATCATTTGCAGAGCCGCTTCAATATGCCGCCCATCTGCCAGTTGCTGCATATGGGCGGAAAATAAAATACCGGTGCCAAGAGGTTTCGTTAGTATCAGTTGATCGTCAACTTTGGCACCTTTTTTCGCCAGCAGCTTGTCCTGTGGCAGCTGCCCGTTCACCACAAAACCAATACTGAGCTCGGGGCCCTGCATGCTGTGACCGCCGGTCAAGGTACAGTCCACAGCGCTGAACTCATGCAATGCGCCCGCCAGAACCTGTTTCAGGTCTCGCTGCAAAATAGCCGGGGTAGAAAACGGCAGAGTAATAGCCGCTAGTGCCGACAGGGGCCTGGCACCGCAAGCGTAGAGATCACTCAAGGCATGGTTGGCCGCGATACGCCCCATCAGATAATGATCAGCTGTTAGCTGTCGCAGCACATCAATACTTTGCAAAAGGACCTCGCCGCTATTATGGGGGATAGCCGAGGCATCATCGCCCTGACCCTGGCAATTATCGGGAAACTCCTGGGCCAGCTCTGCAAGCACCAGAGACAGAGCATTGGCTCCTATCTTGGCGCCGCAGCCGCCACAGTGTGGAGCCGTGACAGAATCCAGTTCGGGCAAACTATCTGATGCGGTTCCCGTGGGCATTGGCGGCAGGCTTTCGAAACGGCCCATGAACTCCCTGTCTATACGGTCCTTCCAATGCCATACCCAGGAACCACTGGCGCTGAAGGGCCCCTTATCGGCAGCGGCCTGTTTGTCCCCCAATGACACCAGAGATAGAAAGCGCATTTGCGGCTTATGCTCGCGCAGGGGCTTATCCATTAGCAGGGCACGCAGGTTATGAGCCAGCACTGGACCCTGCCTCACGGCGTAAACACCCGCCTTGGGTCGGGGGTTTTTGATTTGTGTCGCAATATCCCCGCAGCCGAAAACTCTCTCGTCATCAGGGGACTGCAGAGTATCGCGCACTGCAAGAAAGCCCGAGGTATCGGTGCTTAGGCCTGTTGCAGCAATCCAGGGGGCGGGCGCAGCGCCGGTACACCAGAACAGCTCGTCGTAAACGTGGCGCGAACCGTCTTCCATTACCAGGCAAGCCTCCTCAACTTCCCCCACTCTGGAGTCGGTATGAACCGCCACCTGATGTCGCGCCAGCGCAGACATCACGCAGCGGCGGGCGCGGCTATTGTAGTTCTGCAATATTTGCCGGGAACCGCACCAAAGGTCGATAGTAATTGCTTCCGCCGCCAGGGTGTGGGCCATGGCCAGCGCCAACTCAACACTGCCAGATCCGCCGCCCACTAGTGCGATGCGATAATTCCGGCCCGCTTCATGAGCTGCAATACGTCCACGCAGTTCTTCCCAACGCTGGCACAAGCGTGCCACCGGTTTCACCGGCACCGCATGTGCCCGGGCACCGGGGACGGAATCCAGTTCAGGCTGTGAGCCTATATCAATACTGACAATGTCGTACTGAATCGCGGGCCGCCCCGCCAGGGTCAGTGTGCGCGTACCTGGATCAAGGCTCGTCACTTGTGCACAGATAAAACGCACACCTGCCCACTGGCACAGGCGTGCCAGATCAATGTGCGTTTGCTCAAACTGGTAGTGTCCCGCCACGAGGCCCGGAAGCATGCCCGAGTACGGCGTATGGCTGCCCGCTGAGATCAGGGTAATGCGCAGGCCTTCGATAGGGTCCATAGCCAACATCCGCATGGCCAGGGCGTGGGTATGACCACCGCCTACCAGCACCAGGTCTTTCTGCAGCTCAGTGGCGGGCAATATTCGTTAACCTCCTGCTTGAGCTCTGGTTATAGTTCTTGTTTTAGCCCAGTCCAGCACCTGCTCCCTGGAGCCGTGAAAAATCTGCCGGCCTTTGCGCTGGTCGAGTTGGTACTCGTACATGGGGTCGTAATATTTTTCCAACAGAAATGCTATCCATTCGCGGTGGCCAACGAGATCGCCACTGCGCTGCTGCTCCTGGAAGGCAGCGGCCATAATTCCGCTTACCATTTGGTGCCTCTCGCCTCCAAGGCGCTTTTTGACCCGAGAAAGATCATCCTGCAGTTTCTGTGCGTGAAGCGCCGGGCCCTGTTCGCCGTGGAGTTGGGCATAGCGCTGGCCAAGATCAACCACATAGTCCGCTATCACCACGTCTACCCGCTCATCCATGCTCTGCTCGACCACTGCCATGGGGGCCTGCTCCATTTGCTCGCGCAGAACGTCGGGAACATAAAGCCGACCAATCAAACGGCCTTCGTCTTCCAGGTAGATGTCACTGCTATCGCCTTCCAGCATACGCAACAGATCAATGCTGATGGTATTCTCAAAATCTATCTGGCTGGGCTGCGGCTGCGGCAGTTGGCCAAAAGTAGAGCCCCGATGATTCGCCCGGCCTTCCAGGTCTACCGCCCTTTCCAGTTCCCACACAACCCGGGTTTTGCCGGTGCCGGTCTTGCCACTGATCAGAACAAAGTTTGCGGCCTTTACTGAACGTTCGAGTTCGTCGATCAGGAAGCGGCGCATAGCCTTGTAGCCTCCCTCGATCAGGGGGTAGTCGATGCCCTCACCTAGAAGCCATTGTTGAACAGTGCGTGAACGAAGGCCACCGCGAAAGCAGTACAGGTATCCTTTGGAATGGGTGTTTGCGAAGTCAGCCCAGGCAGCGAGGCGCTGATCTTTGATCTGTCCGGCTACCAATTGATGCCCGAGTTCAATCGCCGCCTGTTGACCCTGTTGCTTGTAACGGGTGCCCACCTGGGCCCGCTCTTCATCACTCATTAACGGCAGGCTGGTGGCATTGGGGAAGGCGCCCTGGGCAAACTCGGTGGGCGCTCGCATATCCATGATCGGGCTGCCGGCGAGAAAAATCGCCCGGTAGTCATTCGTGTCGGGGCGCGCTGTCATGGCAATAACTTATTCCGCTTCTCCACCGAACAGGGCCATTACTCGCTCCTGCAGGGCGCTCAGTGCATCAGACATTAAGGCAAAGTCCGCATCAAGACGGGCAGCATCATCTGCCTCAGGAATGTCTTCGTTTTCTTTCATCAGTTCTTCGGAAAACTTGAGACGCCGCAAGCAAAGATCCTCAGCAAGTACCAGCGACATACGCTCATCCCAGCCCAGTGCCAAGCGGGCAACCTGCTTGCCCGCATTGAGATGAGTTTCCACCTCTTCACTTAACAAATCAACGCCGCGGCAGCGCACCACACCGCCCTCTTCACCGGGCTCGCGCAGTTCGCACTCTTCTCCCAATGAAAAATCCTCCGGCAGGTTCTGGTAGGCCAACCAGCCTGTCATGGTAGCCACTGGCGCATTCGCAACCTGTGGCAGCAGTACTGGAAAAGTACCAATACACTCCCTGAGCAGGTTGAGCAATTCTTCTGCCCGGCTGGCGCTTGCGGCGTCCACAAAAATCCAGTTGGCACGGGTATCGATATAGGCAAACACTGCCGAGGAGCGGCTGAAGGCCCGGGGCAGACAATCCTGAATGATTTCATCTTTCAGGTTGAGGCGCTCTTTACGATACACCTTGCGCGCCTGCTCGGATTCTATGGCTGATACCCTTTCTTCCACCTGCTCACGAACAACCGTGGCAGGTAGCAGTTTTTCTTCCCGCTTGAGCTTGATCAGCATCCGACCATTGGCGGCGTGCACCAGTTCTTCGGATTGCTCCCCCAAGGCAGGAACCCAGCCCATAGACAGGGCCTGGGATTTGGCGCAGGGCTCAAAGGCTCGCTGTTCCAGCTTCTGCCCGAGTTGCTCCGGGGTGAGGTCGATAGGGTTGGTAAGGCGGTATGCCCTGAGATTCTTGAACCACATGAATACTGACTGCTCTGACAAAAGGAAGGAATTGTACCCCAGTGTTAGCGCTGAATCGGCAGAAAAATCTGCTTCATGTACAAATTGTTAACCTCAGGACAGGGGTATCACATTGTAAGGGCAGTTCGAAACCGCTTTAATTTGCGCTCTTTTTTTGTAGTCTATTAAATACAGTAGGCAAAAGCCCATACCGAGGTTCAGATCAATGTCGGATAAAGCCAAGACCAATCCCTCCCGGGCGCGCCACCTGAAAGATGTGGCCCAATGGGACCGGGAAATCGATGTCGCTATTGTCGGTTTCGGCGGCGCCGGTGGTTGTGCTGCAATCGAGGCGGCAGACGCGGGCTCCGCGGTGATCATTTTTGAACTGGCGAGCGCCAGCGGCGGCTCCACTGCCATGTCCAGTGCCGAATTTTACATGGGTGGTGGTGGCGGTACCCGTGTGCAGCAGGCCTGTGGCTTTGAAGACAAAACCGAGGATATGTTCACCTATATGATGATGGCCGCCGGCCCCCAGGCGGACGAGGCGAAAATCCGCAAATACTGCGACAACAGCCAGGAGCACTTCAACTGGTTATGCGAGCTGGGCGTGCCTTTCAAAGACAGCTTCCACGAAGAACGGGGCATTATGTGTCTCACCGATGATGGTTTGCTGTATACGGGTAGTGAAAAGGCCTACCCATTCAAGGAGCACGCGAAGCCAGCGCCACGGGGCCATAACCTGTACGTGACGGGCGACAATGGTGGCCCTCTATTTATGAAGATCCTGACCGAAGCGGTAGAAAGCCGCGACGCTGTCTCGGTGGAATACGAAACTCGCGTACTCACACTTATAGTCGATGACGAGAATGCGGTAGTCGGCCTGGTGATACGTCAAAACCAGAAAGAGCTGAATGTTCGCACTCGACAGGGCGTGATTCTCTGCGCCGGCGGCTTCAATATGAACGCTGAAATGGTTGCCAGGTACGCCCCCAAACTTACCCGTGGCAACGCACCTATAGGCAACCCAGGGGATACCGGCACCGGCATCATGATGGGTATGTCTGTTGGCGCTGCGGCAATCAATATGCACGAGGGCTTTATCAGCCTGCCCTACTATCCGCCGGCCACCATGACTTACGGCATTGTGGTCAACGACAAAGGCCAGCGCTTTATCAACGAAGACGTATACCACGCCCGCCTGGGACAGGCAGTACTGGACCAGCCCGGTGACCGCTTCTATTTCATTCTCACCGTAGATCACTACGGCGATTATGAGCGAGTCAGCTTCCTGGGAGCCCAGATAACCGGTACCGGGGAGACTGTGGCGGAACTGGAAGAAGAGCTCGGTCTACGCAAGGGCAGCCTCGAACACACCATTAATGTCTACAACCAGGACTGTGAAGCCGGTGAAGATACCCAGTGCCACAAGGCCGCCGAATGGCTGGTGCCACTGGAAACCCCATTGGTAGCGCTGGATATCACACCCGGACGCGGAGCCGTTGTACCCTTCTTTACTCTGGGCGGCCTGGATACATTGCCCAACGGTGAAGTGGTTGATGCTCGACGTCAGACCATTGCAGGACTCTATGCCGCAGGCCGCACTGCTTGCGGTGTGGTACGCAGGGCAGATGGCTATTCAAGCGGTATGTCTGTGGGCGATGCCACCTTCTCAGGACGTATGGCAGGCAAGCAGATAGCGGCCTCGCAGCGACGGTAAGCCTGACTCCGCGCACTCTACTCTCTCGGCAACGCACACTGCATTATTCAGTACCTAACTGCCTGAGCAGGTGATCGGCAAACAGTCGAGCCCTGACGCTCATCCGCTGGGACTGCTCCGTCACCAGATAATGGCTGTGGCGCGCCTCCACCGTATCTTCAGACAGAGCCACCAGAGAGCCGTTTCGCAGCTCCCTGGCCACTTCAATTCTGTCCGCCAGGCCAATACCACAACCCTCTCGTGTGGCTTCCAGCATCTGAAAAGAATCGGGCAGATAAAAATTCTGTGAGGCAAGGTCCGGGCTCAGGGAATGCCTGGCCAGCCAACGTTGCCAGCGTCCGTGCTGGTCATGGATAAGGGGATAACCCATTAAATCCTCAGGCCGGGCGAGTGGGTCGCCGCTACGTATAAGACTCGGGCTGCATACCGGGAAATATCGCTCCCGAAACAACTCCTGAATAACCCGGTTTGGCGCATCGGGCTCACCAAAACAAATGGCTACGCTGACCTCCGCCGGCAAATCCCGCTGTTGCGGCTCCAGATTAACCAGCCGTAGTTCTATCTCTGGATATTTCTCAGTGAAGTCGCGCAGTACAGACAACAACCACCCCATGGTCGTTGAGGGCGTGGAGCCCACAACCAGAGTGCCCGCAACAGATTCCGAGTCCAGGTAGAGGGTGCTCTCGGTAATACGATCCAACGCATCGCTCATAGTTGCCAGCAGTCGCCTGCCGGCGCTGGTCAGAACGAGACGGTTATGGCTACGGTCAAATAACTCCACCCCGAGATTGTCTTCCAATTGACGCACCTGGCGAGACACCGCCCCGTGAGTCACCCCCAATTCCTGGGCTGCATGGCGCAAATGACAGTGGCGGGCAGCAACCTCAAAAGCACGGAGGGCATTGAGGGGTAGGTTTCGACGAGAAATTGGCATTTCGACCTCTTTGGTTAGTTTTTCTCACCAATGTGTTGCAAATATATCGATTGAAGTGAGAAAAACAATGGGTAGACTGTTCGATCTGCAATATTTCTGACCTGGAGCCAAAAACCATGAGCCTGTCACTACAAGACCCCTCGCTACTGCGTACGCAGTGCTATATCAACGGGCAGTGGGTAGATGCCCCCTCTGGGGCAACTTTCGAAGTGCTTAACCCCGCCACTGGCAAGACCATCGCAGAGATAGCCGATATCGGTGCCGACCAGACCCGTGAGGCAATCGAAGCAGCAAACCAGGCAATGCAGGACTGGAAGGCAAGGCCAGCCAAGGAGCGGGCAAACCTGCTGCGTAAGTGGTACGACCTGATCATGGCCAACCAGGAAGACCTGGCCGTGATAATGACCACGGAGCAGGGCAAAGTGATCGCAGAATCCCGCGGAGAAATCGCTTATGCCGCTTCTTTCATCGAGTGGTTTTCTGAAGAAGCACGTCGTATCTATGGTGATGTTATGCCCTTACCCCAGTCTGATCTCCGCGGCGTTGTTATCAAGCAGCCGGTAGGTGTGGTGGCAGCTATCACTCCCTGGAACTTCCCCGCCGCCATGATTACTCGCAAAGCTGGGCCTGCGCTTGCTGTGGGGTGTGCCATTGTTATCAAACCCGCCAAGGAAACACCACTGTCTGCCCTGGCCCTGGCTGAACTGGCCGACCGTGCCGGCATCCCTGCAGGCCTGGTCAGCGTGGTTTGTGGCTCTGACTCCTCGGCCATCGGTGGCGAGCTGACCGGCAACCCCATTGTGCGCAAGCTGACCTTCACCGGCTCAACTCCGGTAGGCAAACACCTGCTCAAGCAAAGTGCCGACACCGTAAAGAAAGCTTCCATGGAATTGGGCGGCAACGCTCCGGTGATCGTATTCGATGACGCAGACCTCGATGCCGCCGCACTGGGAGCAGCTGGTTCCAAATATCGCAACTCAGGCCAGACCTGTATTTGTGTTAACCGGGTGCTGGTACAGGAGAGTGTTTACGACGCTTTCGTAGAGAAATTTACTGCCATCGTAAATAGCTACAAGATTGGTGATGGCCTCAACGAGACTGTTACCCACGGCCCACTGGTAAATGCCAAAGCCGCACAGGATGTGGACAGTATGGTGCGTGAGGCTCTTGATAATGGCGCCGAGGCTATAACCGGCGGTGCCATCGATGAGTTGGGAGAGTGTTTTTACCAGCCCACCATCCTGACCAATGTTAACGAAGATATGCGTGTGTTCAGGGAGGAGATCTTCGGCCCGGTAGCGCCTATCTTCAAGTTCAGCACCGAGGAAGAAGCCATAGCTATGGCCAACGACACCGAGTTTGGCCTGGCTTCCTATATCTACACTCGCGACATCGGCCGCGCCTGGCGCGTATCCGAGGGCATCGATTACGGCATGGTCGGGGTTAACGAAACGGCCATTACCTCAGACATCATTCCCTTCGGCGGGGTGAAAGAATCCGGCCTGGGTAGGGAAGGATCCAAGTACGGTGTGGATGATTATCTGGAAGTGAAATATATCTGCATGGGTGGGTTGAGCGACTAATCGTATCGACCCTGGGAACTATCTATAAAGGAGTCTGACCATGTCAGCAGTGATATACCCCACTACCAACCTGAAGACCACCGAAGAGATGGTCATCGATCGTGGCGAAGGTGTTTACATCTACGACAAACAGGGCAAACAATACCTGGAAGGCCTTGCGGGCCTGTGGTGTACCGGCCTGGGATACGGTAACCGCGAACTTATCGACTGTATTAGCGAACAGTTGTCAAAGTTGTCCTTCACACATATGTTCGGCGGTAAAACTCACCAGCCGGGTATAGACCTGGCGGATAAGCTGGCTGCCATGGTTCCCGTGCAGGACGCCAGGGTGTTCTTCGGCAATTCCGGTTCAGACGCCAACGATTCACACATCAAGATGCTGCGTTATTACTTCAATGCCATAGGCAGGCCAGAAAAGCGCAAGATTATTACCCGCGAACGGGCCTACCACGGCGTAACCGTGGCCGCCGGTTCACTGACCAGCCTGCCGGCCAACCTGGCGCATTTTGATGCCCCTTTAGATGCCCTGGGCATTCTGCGCACTGATCACCCCCATTACTATCGTGGTGCACAGGGGGGAGAAACGCAGGCGCAGTTTGTTGAACGTATAACCGGGAATCTGGAAAAACTGATTATTGAAGAGGGCCCAGAGACAATCGCTGCATTTGTCGCCGAGCCCATTACAGGTGCCAGTGGTGTAATTGTGCCCCCGGCTGGCTACTACGAGAAAGTGCAGGCCATTCTAGAGAAGTACGACATTCTGTTCTGGGCTGACGAAGTGATTACCGGCTTCGGCCGCACCGGCAAAGTGTTCGGCTGCGAAACCGTTAACATCCACAGCCCCGCACAAATGACCTTTGCCAAGCAGTTATCATCCGCCTACTACCCGATCAGTGCCTCGGTCATAAGTGGCGATTTATATGAGCCCATGGTAAACGCCAGTGCTGAGGTAGGTGTGTTCGGCCATGGCTATACCTACTCCGGCCACCCAGTTGGGTGTGCAGCTGCACTGAAAACCCTGGAAATCTATGAGCGCGAAGGGCTTTACGATAACGCCGCAACAGTGGGTGCCTATCTACAAACCCGGCTGACTGAGCTGATCAAGCTGGAAGTTGTGGGCGAAGTTCGTGGCGCTGGCCTGATTGGCGCCATAGAGCTGGTAGAACATAAGGACAGCAAAATACCCGATATCAATCTCGCCAAACGCACCACCGCCCTGTGCCAGGACAACGGCCTGATAGTTCGCAACGTGGCTGGCAACTCACTGGCGGTATGTCCACCCCTGATTATCACCACCGAGCAGGTGGACGAGATGATGGACAAACTCACCCTGTCACTGGAACAAGCGGTGGCCGGATAGTTAAAGCCAAGCCTATCTGGAAACGCTTTTGGGCTTGTCAGCCTCCGCTGGCGCTTCTACCATTACAAAAGGGGTGCATCGCACCCTTTTTACTTATTCTATGAAGAGTCGACTGGGGCCAGATAATGAAGTACCTGCACACCATGGTACGCGCACGCGAACTACAGGAAAGTCTCGATTTCTACTGCACCAAATTGGGCCTTATTGAAGTCAATCGCTATGAAAGCGAGGCGGGGCGATTCACCCTGGTGTTCCTCGCCGCCCCCGGTGACGAGGAACGTGCACGGGAGGCTAACTGCCCCTGTGTGGAGATTACCTGGAACTGGGACCCCGAAGAGTACGATGGCGGCCGTAACTTCGGTCACCTGGCCTACCAGGTGCAGGATATTTACCAGACCTGCCAACAGCTCATGGACGCGGGCGTCACCATAAACCGCCCTCCCCGGGACGGCCACATGGCTTTTGTACGTTCGCCGGACGGAATTTCTATCGAGCTGTTACAGGAAGGGGCATCGCTACCGCCAACAGAGCCCTGGGCCTCAATGGAAAATACCGGTAACTGGTAGCCTGGTCTAACAACTTATGTCAAAAAGCATTACCACTCGACTTATCGCCCTGCTCACATTGAGCACGGTGAGCATTGTGGGTCTGGCAATGTGGCTGGACTACCGTTTGTCCCGGGACGAATTACTGCAGCAGCTGCACGCACAATCCGAACAAACCGTGACAACCGCGATTGTGGACATGGAGAACTGGCTGGAGGGAGTAGAGAGCTCCACCCTGCTCCTGGGTCGTATTCTCCAGCAGCGCGATTACAGCACTCCGGGCTTGAAACAAATGCTCAAGGACATTGTGGAAAACAATGACGATATCTTTGGGTCTGCAATAGCACTCAACCCCGATCTCTTTGATATCCCGCTTGGGTTCGCCCATTACTACTTTCGCCGCGATGGCATCCTCAGGGAAGCTGATCTCGCCCTGGAGGAAAATAACTATCAGCAACAACGCTGGTACATGGATTCAGTGGCAGCGGGCAAACCCATTTGGGTAGAACCTTACTTCGACGTCGGTGGTGCTAAAGTGCTGATGACGACCTATGCCGTGCCGGTGTATCGGGTCGATGACGCCGGTGTCCGTTCTCTCTATGGGGTAGTGACAGCCGACGTAACCCTGCAGGAATTACGCCAGTACCTCCAGCGGCTGCAACTGGGTGCTAACGGTCAGAGCGTACTGCTTAGTCGTGAAGGGCTAGTCCTCAGCGCCAAAGATGATGCGAACCTCATGCGCCACTACTCAGAAATAAACAACCCGGAGGCCCCATACTGGGCAAACTTGCTGCAGAAAGTATTAGTCGGGCAGACTATCAGCCGCCAGCGCCAGTGTACGGATATTCCCGGGTCCTGCAGTGTGCACATGGGCACACTGAATACCGGCTGGCCGCTCGTCTTGATGTACTCCGACAACGAACTGCTGGCACCACTACACGATCATCAGATCAAAACTGCCATCACTGGCCTGCTCACCCTGCTGTTGATGGTTTTGGCCGTTTATTTTGTCACTCGTCGCATTACCGCGCCGCTGGCAGCGCTGAGCGCAGCTACCCGGGATATCTCCCAGGGCAAGCTGGACACGCCCCTACCCGCGCCTAAAGGAGAGGATGAAGTGGCCACACTTATTCAGTCCTTCAAGGCGATGAATCACAACCTGAAGACCTACATCGCAGACCTGGAGACCGTCACCGCCAGCCGCAGTCGGCTGGAAGGGGAGCTGGCTGCTGCCCGCGAGATACAGATGGCCATGCTACCCGGCGGTGGCGAAACCCTTGCCGCGCAAGACATCTTTCAACTGTGGGCCAGGGTGACACCGGCCAAAACCGTAGGCGGCGATCTCTATAGCTATCAGATAGTGGATGGAAAACTGTTACTCGCCTTGGGCGATGTATCTGACAAGGGCGTTCCTGCAGCCCTGTTTATGGCCCGGGCCATCAGCCTGATACAACAATTGTCCGGTCCTGATGTCCCGGCACAGGAAGCCATGAGCGCCGTGAATGACATGCTGACCCAGGGCAATGAAAACTGCATGTTTGTCACCCTGTTCCTAGGGGTGTTGAATCTCAAGAACATGGTGCTCAGTTTTGCCAGCGCCGGCGATGCGGTGCCTGTGCTGCTGCGCAACGGGGCCGTTTACCCAAACACAGCAAGCTCAGGCCCGGCGCTGGGTCTTGCTTCGGGCCTCACATTCCCGGTCAATACTTTACAACTACAGACAGGTGATCGCCTTGCCATTTATACCGACGGTATTGAGGAGGCATTTAACATCGAAGGCACCATGTTTGGCCAGGAGCGCATTAGCACAGAATTGCTGGAAACCGTATCCCAGCCTGTCGATGTGGCCGGCAAGCATATGTTCCAGGCGATAAGCGACTTCGCCAACGGCGCCGCCCAATCGGACGATATTACCCTTATGCTGCTAGAACTGACTGAGCCTGCAGAAAACTGGACCAGTGAGTTCAACCCGAAAGCCGAAATGCCGGCTCAGGTGGCTCAATGGCTGCAGCAGTCCCTTGAATCCGCGTCCGTGAATAGGGACAACATCGGTGAGTTCTTATTGGTGGCGGAGGAGATTGTCACCAATATCTATAAGTATGCCGGACTGGCACCACAGGATTCTTTCACCATTAATCTCGAGGTCAGTGACCAGCGCATCCTGTTAGAGGTGGCAGACAGGGGCAAACCCTTCAACCCGCTAACTGATGCGCAACAGTCTCCCCTGGGTGCCGACATAGAAAACGCCGTCGTTGGCGGCTTTGGTATACACTTGATTACCAGCATGACCGAGCACCAGAGCTATCGCCGCCAAGGGCAAGAGAATATTCTCCTGGTGGAGAAAATCATTAAAAATACAGACTGATTACAAATGGGGCGAAATTCATTATGAACCTGAATACTACCGTTACTGTTGACGAGGAAAAGTCACTTGCCAGAGTCGCTCTTGCCGGTGGACTCAATACCGATACTGCACCGGCCTTTGAAGAGCGACTACAACAGGTTATTGATGCCGGCCACCAGTTGATGGTGCTGGATATGAAGGACCTGGACTATATCAGCTCAGCCGGACTGCGAGTGATTTTCAAGGCCGCCAAGCAAGTCCGCGCAGATGGTCGCAGCCTGGCGGCGGCTAATCGCAAGCCCCATATCGACAAGGTATTTGAAATTCTCAAGGCACTGCCGGATATGACGGTATTTGCCAACGACCAGGAATTGGATGATTACCTGGACACCATGCAACAGCGCACCAAAAGCGACTAAAGCGACAGCAATAGAGCCCTGCAGATAACGTAGCCCGGTCAGGCCTTGAGAAACGCCAGAATCCAGCGCGCCACCCGGTTTCCCTGGTGATCCTGCTCCAGTGATGCGATGCCAGCCTGGTAGACGTCTTCACCTATCGTGTCGTGGCGATACTCCATGATCTCCCGGGAATAGCCCGGCACAAATTCCGGATGCCCCTGGAATGTCAGGATATGATCGCCCACCTGGCACACTGCATTTTCACAGAAATCACTGCCTGCCAGCACCTGTGCACCCTCAGCATTCTTTACTACCTGATCCTGGTGGCTAACCAGAATTTCGAAATCTGGCTCCCCCTGGTCATGCCAATGGGCCGCTTGATTAAAGCGATGAGTATGGCGCCCCACGCCCCAGCCTTTGGGTGATTTCTCTGTTTTGCCGCCCAGGGCCTGGGCAACCAGCTGATGTCCGAAGCAAATGCCTACTATCTTCTTTTTGCGCCCGTGTAGTTCTCGAACGAAGTCCATCAGCTTCACTATCCAGGGCTTATCCTCATAAACACTCGACTTGCTGCCGGTGATCAGATAGGCATCAACCTCGTCGATATCTTCGGGATACACCCCCTCTTCCACATCGTAAATCCTGAACTGCAACTGTGGATCCAGCTGGGAAAGCAGCGCCACGAACATATCGGGATATTCACCGAAATCGGGTACCCATTCGGGGCGTACTGCATCAGTTTTCAGAATGCCTAGGATCATTGAGGAACACTCAGATAGGGGGAACACCATAATAGAAAGGGCAGTGATGCCTGTCCATACCACTATTGGGCAGGTGGAGGAATAACTTCATTCTCCCACAAAACTTGGGCTGGCTGCGGCAATAGGTTACTGTGCCCCTTTATTTTGCCGGACCTGTCTCCTTGTTATTACGCGCACTGTTTTTTATCAGCATGCTTACCACAGCCTATTCTTCCGTGGCGCAAGATTTTGTCGGCTCCGATACCTGTAAAGACTGTCATGCCGAGCAATACCAGCTGTGGCAAGGCTCCCATCACGACCTGGCCATGCAACTGCCTACCCCCGAAACAGTTCTGGGGGACTTCGACAATGCAGAGTTTACCTACAACGGTATCACCACCCGTTTTTTCCGCCAGGGCGATCAGTTCATGGTGCGCACTGATGGTGAGGACGGCAAACTTACTGACTTCCCGGTAAAATATGTTTTCGGCGTGACGCCTCTGCAGCAATACCTGCTGCCCCTGTCCCGTGGTCGTCTGCAGTCTCTGAGTATTGCCTGGGATTCCCGGCCTGCCGAGGGTGGCGGGCAACGCTGGTATCACCTTTATCCTGATGAGGTAATTGATTACAAAGATCCCCTGCACTGGACCGGTCCCTACCAAAACTGGAATACACGCTGCGCCGAGTGCCACAGTACCGACCTGCAAAAGAACTACCAGGCACAATCTAGAAGCTTCAACACAAAGTTTGCCGAAATTGATGTCAGCTGCGAGGCCTGCCATGGCCCGGGAGAGCAACACCAGAAACTCGCCGAAGGCCAGCAATTGGCTGATATGCCTAACGGCGGCTTTCCAACTGCGCTGGCACAAAGAGGCAATTGGGCGCTTGCCAAAGACGCGCATATTGCCCAGCGCACAGAGCCTCTTGAATCACGGGCCCAGATAGACAACTGCGGCCGCTGCCACGCACGCCGCGGAACCCTGGGAGACTATCATTACGGGGCCGACCTGCTTGATACCCACCGCCTGTCTCTGCCACAGTCGCCACTTTACTATCATGATGGCCAGGTACTGGACGAGGTTTACGTTTACGGCTCTTTTGTGCAAAGCAAAATGCACCAGGCCGGCGTCGTGTGCAGCAACTGTCACGAACCACACAGCCTGAAACTACGTGCCGAAGGCAATGGCGTATGTACCCAGTGCCACAAGCCCGATACCTACGACAGCCAACAGCACCATCATCACCCGGCAGGCTCTTTGGGTGCTTTATGCGCCAACTGCCACATGCCGGAAACTACTTATATGGGCGTGGACCCAAGGCGAGATCACAGTATGCGTATTCCGCGACCGGATCTTTCCGTGGTGATGGGCACACCCAACGCCTGTAACCAGTGCCATGCTGACAAAACTGCGGAATGGTCAGTCACTGCCCTGCGCGGGTGGAGCGTGCATTTTCGCGATACCGGCAGCCACATCGCTCGCAGTTTCCAACACCTGGATCAGGGCGATACCCGGGCCATTCCCGCGTTGGCACAGCTAGCTAATGACAGCAACGCAGCCCCCATCTGGCGAGCCACCGCAATGGAGGCTCTGGGTCAGGTGGGGGGCCGCGACACCATACAGACTATTGCCGCCATTCTCTATGACGACGACCCCATCATCAGAACCAGTGCCGTGCGCTCCCTGCAGTTTCTACCCCTGCATCAGCGCTTCCAGCTTTTACAGCCTTTGCTGAATGACGACATTACCTCGGTACGCATGGAGGTCGCGGTTGCGCTTGCGGGAGTTCCCCTTGACCAGGTCAGCCCGGAGCAGGCAAAAGGCCTGCAGGCTCTTTTCGATGAATACGAAAGTGTACTCAACCTGCATCGCGATATGCCCGGCGTGCTGCTGCAACTGGGTATCTTTTATTCCAATAGGGGCGATGTTGAACAGTCAGAGGCAGCCTACCGTGAAGCCTTGCTATTGAACCCGCAGCTATTACCGGCCTATCTCAACCTGGCGGACTTGTTGCGCTCACAAAGCAGGGATGATGACGCTCGCGATCTGTTGCTCAAGGCGCTGTCGGTAGCACCGGATAACGGCAACGTCCTACACGCCCTGGGTTTGCTGGAGACTCGCAGCGGCGAATCACAAAAAGCCCTGGATTATCTGGGCCAGGCAGCAGAACTGGAAACCGGCAGCAGTCGCCACCGGTACGTGTACGCCATTGCCCTGCACGATTTGGGACAACCGCGCAAAGCAATAACCCAACTCAACAGCCTGTTACGCCAGGTACCCGGCAACGAAGACGTGCTGCTGGCACTGGTTAATTATCACGCCGAGTTGGGCGAGAAGGACAAGGCTCTGGCTTACGCCAGACAACTGAACCGGGTTGCACCGACAAATCAGAACTACCAGCAGTTGCTACAACAATTGTCGCAGGGGCAATAAGCCAGGAGCAGCCCGACGCCGTTAGCCTGCAGTTGCCGGTGGCTGATGTCCAAGGTCAGGACAAGGTCAGGGGGCGTGGCTGAACAGCAGGTTAACTGTAACCGGCACAGCGGTACTGATGGAATTGAGCCCCGCCACCTCTCGCAGGGCTTCTATGCTTTCGCCAAGACCGAAATCAGCAGCACTGACAATTACCGGCCGAGATGTGATTACCCGCAGCTTGCCACTTTCACCAAATACATTTACCGGCACTGTAAGGTTTTCCTCAAAGCCGTGTAATGACAGTATCAAGGGAAGTTCTGTGCTCACCGAACCCCCGTTGGCTACTGCCGCCAGAATGGCGATATCTACCTTGCTGCGTACTGTGGCGGTGGAGAATTTTTTGGTCTCAAAAAGCTGGTCTCGCAAGCGCTCATCCCGGATGGGTATTGCGGTATCGATACTGTTGAGATCTATCGCTAGCTGCACGGTACCCTCGCTACTGATAAACCCCACCAGCGTGTTGAAGTGGTGCGTCTCGGCAATACTGGCATTTTTGATCGAGAGGAAATTAACCGTTGAGTGGCTGTTATCCAGCTCCCACTGGGCCCATGAGGCAGTGGCTTGAGCAAACAAAAATAAAGCGGCGATCAATCTCAAGCCTATTTTCATCACTCTTGCTTCCACAACTGCTGCCCTCCTCAATAAATGGGTACAACCAGGGCTCACACGACTTGTGCGAGGTCCCCTTTCTTTTCCAACCAGGATTTACGGTCGGGTGCGCGCTTTTTCGCCAGCAACATATCCAGCATCTTGTTGGTACCGTCTCCGGCATCCAGCGCCAGGCGCACCAGGCGTCTGGTATCCGGGTCCATGGTAGTCTCGCGCAGCTGTATGGGGTTCATTTCGCCCAGGCCCTTGAAGCGCTGCACGTTCACTTTGCCTCTTTTCTTTTCCGCTTCAATGCGGTCAAGCACGCCCTGCTTCTCACCCTCATCAAGGGCGTAGAATACTTCCTTGCCCACGTCGATGCGATACAGGGGTGGCATGGCCACATAAACATGCCCGGCAGCAACCAGAGGCCGGAAATGGCGCACAAACAGGGCGCAGATCAAAGTGGCAATGTGCAGGCCATCGGAATCTGCGTCTGCCAAAATACAAACCTTGTGGTAACGCAGTCCGGAGAGGTCATCACTGGCAGGGTCTATACCCAGGGCGATGGAAATATTGTGCACTTCCTGGGATGCAAGAATCTCCTGGGAATCCACTTCCCAGGTATTAAGGATTTTGCCGCGCAGGGGCAGGATGGCCTGGAATTCTCTGTCCCTGGCCTGTTTGGCAGAACCACCGGCAGAATCACCCTCGACCAGGAACAGCTCACCACGGCTGGGGTCTTCCCCGGAACAGTCTGCCAGCTTGCCCGGCAGCGCAGGGCCAGCAGAGACCTTCTTTCGCGTCACCTTCTTGGCAGTGCGCAGGCGGCTCTGGGCGTTGTTAATACACATCTCCGCAAGCTTTTCCGCTTCCTCGGTGTGCTGGTTAAGCCACAGGCTGAAAGCGTCCTTGGCCACCCCCGATACAAAAGCCGCAGCCTCCCGGGAGGAGAGTCGCTCTTTGGTTTGGCCTGAAAACTGGGGATCTTCCAATTTGGAGGAAAGCACGTAACAACAGCGATCCCAGATGTCGTCCGGGGTCAGTTTCACGCCTCTGGGCAGCAGACTGCGCAGCTCGCAAAACTCGCGCATGGCATCCAGTAAGCCGGTACGCAGGCCGTTCACATGGGTACCACCCTGTGAGGTAGGAATCAGGTTAACGTAGGACTCTGCAGTAACCTCACCGCCCTCGGGCAGCCATTGCACCGCCCAATCCACACCCTCGTTGCTGCCGCTGAAACTGCCGACAAAGGGCTCTTCCGGAACTACCGGGTAATCAATTGTGGCATCAGCGAGATAATCAGTAAGGCCATCCTCGTAATACCACTCCTGGCTCTCACCCTTTTTCTCGTCCTTGAACTTCACCCGCAGCCCCGGACACAGCACCGCTTTAGCCCTCAGCACATGGACCAGCCGTGAGACTGAAAAATTCACAGAATCGAAATACTTACCATCGGGAGTGAATTTTACCGAGGTGCCGGTATTCCGTTTGCCGCAACTATCGATAACCTTGAGGTCGGAGGTTTTCTCGCCCCCGGAAAACACTATCTGGTGCACCTGGCCATCGCGCTTGATGGTCACCTCAAGAAGGTTGGACAAGGCATTGACCACGGACACACCAACCCCGTGCAGGCCGCCGCTGAACTGGTAATTCTTATTGGAGAACTTGCCGCCTGCATGCAGGGTAGAAAGAATCACCTCTACCCCGGGCTTGCCCTGTTCCGGGTGTATATCCACGGGCATGCCGCGACCGTTATCACTGACGGTGACTGAGCCGTCTTTATGTAGAATAAGGTCTATCTGGTCGGCATGACCTGCCAGGGCCTCGTCAACACTGTTGTCGATCACTTCCTGGGCCAGGTGATTGGGCCGGGTGGTGTCGGTGTACATACCCGGGCGTTTGCGCACGGGCTCCAGCCCGGTGAGGACCTCGATGTCTTCGGCGGTATATTCGCTCATTACTTGAAAACTACGCTTTATTGGAAGGGTTGTTGAGAATTGGCCTCATTGTACATGAGGCATGGCGACTGGCGCAGACTGTGAGACAAAAAATTGCTAGAGATAACCGCCGGATTCCAGGTCGACCTTGAACTGCCCTTCCGCTACCCGCGATATGCCGGTACTGATGCTGCCATCAGAACTCAATTCCAGCCATCGATAACCGGGAGGGATGTCCTGCGCACGGAACTCCCTACTGTCGGGCGCAAACTGCGCACAAGTGGAGGGCGATGACATAAGGGCGACACCATTGCGCTCTATATCCACGGCTTGGTGAACATGGCCCCACAATACGCCACGCACAGCGGGGAAGCGATCCAGGACATCGAAAAACGCTCCCGCGTCCGATACCATTTG
>ERZ1046740.1139-NODE-1139-length-19384-cov-6.748564_pt1 | contig 19384 bp, 14 predicted proteins | sample MGYA00383093_ERZ1046740 | MGnify/ENA primary metagenome ERZ1046740 (study PRJEB29581, sample SAMEA5548363) | metagenome | biome: marine; feature: coastal; material: water | depth 25 m | study: Short-term variability in the microbial, nano- and picoplankton... | reverse complement strand
AAATATAGGAGACCACTAACATGGCAATTAAATATACATATAATGATGTTTCAGAAATTCCAGAAGGACTAGAGTCCTTGTACACAGAAAACGATTCTGGTGTTTACACTATAGCTGTTGAAGGTATGACAGATAAAGGCAAGCTAGACGAGTTCCGTGAGAACAACATCGATTTGCGTAAGCAAGTTGAAGACTACAACAACAGCATGCAAGAGCTACAGAACAAGTTCTCTGGTGTTGATCTGGATAAGTGGAAAGAGTTCCAAGAGAGAGAATCGCAGTTGGCTGAGCAGCAGCGCAAGATTGATGAGCAAGAGCTTATCGAGAAAGGCGATGTTGAGACACTGATTCAACGTCGAGTTGATGAAGTGTTGCAAGCTAAAGACAAAGAGTTAGGCTCTATTAGAGGAGATCACGATAGCAAAGTGAATGATCTTCAGAGCCAACTCTCCAACTATGAGAGCCAATTCAGCTCTCTAGTGATTGACAGAGAGTTAGCATCTCTAGCAGCAGACCGTGGAGTAGCAGCATCAGCTGTGGAAGACGTTCTGACTAGAGGTCGCGCAACTTTCAAGGTTGAAGATGGTCGCCCTGTCGCTTTTGACAGAGACGGTTTGAAAATGTACAGTGAAGATGCAATCACTCCGCTTTCCGTTGGAGAATGGTTAGACGGACTAAGTGAATCTGCACCACACCTTTTCAATCGCTCAACAGGGGCTGGCGCAGGTCAACCGTCAGAAACTCCTGCCCCTAGTCGCCAAGATGGTAATGCCATCGACAGCATACTAGCAGGGCTTAGGACTTTGCGTTAATAGTGTCTGGGAGATACTAATTCTATGTCCAATTAACGGACAACTTTCATTTTATAATAAGAAACTGCCCCAAAAGGGGTTACAAACAAATCTAAAAGGAGGCTATAATGGCCATTTCAGGATTAACTCTAGGCACACAACGTGACCTAACAAACGACATGCTGGTTAAAGGTATTATCGATTCTATCGTTACTGTGAACCAGTTCTATCAGCACCTTCCATTTAAAGGTATCCAAGGTAACGCTTTGGCATACAACCGTGAAGCTGTTGGCCAAGACCAGCAAGACCTAGTAAGCGTATTGCGTACTGGCGTTTCTGGTATCAACAAAGATCAACAGACTTTCACTCGCCACTCTACTGAGCTGACCACCATCATTGGTGATGCACAGGTTAATGGTTTGATTCAAGCTGTTGGTTCTGACTACAACGATGCTACTGCTGTACAAGTTGCTGCTAAAGCTAAAGGCGTTGGCCGTAAGTTTATGGATCTGATGATCAACGGTCAAGAAGGTTCTGCTACACGTGGAGTTGTTAACTCTATGGCTCTGTCTGGAACTCCAGCTTTGACTGTTTCTTCTGCTACTACTGCAGCTGAATTCTACAACACTGTAATCCAAGGCGCTGTTCTTTCTAGTGCTTCTAGCGTTGTTGCTTCTTACGACATCAACGGTTCTGGTACTAAGGGCAAGCTGTTCACAGTTGCTAACTTAGTTGCTGATATGGCTGCCGCTGCCGCTACCAACACTGGTATGGTAAACGTTATCATGAATGCCCAAGTATTCTCTGGCCCATTCGCTTCTGGTACTCCTACTGCTGACTCTATCACTTTGACTGCTGCTGGTGTTGCTTTGTTCAACGCTGCCTTGCGTCTAGTTAACGGCCCATTAGGTTTCGACGGTCTTGATCGTTTCGTAACTAACGCTGGTCGTACTGACACTTCTGCTGCTATCACTATGACTGACGCTGGTGCTGGCGATGCTGTTCTAGCTCGTCTGGACGAATACATCGACATGATCCACGACAAAGATGGCATGGTTGACTACATGATGATGAACTCTGCTGGCGTACGTAAGTACAGCCAAGCTCTACGTTTGTCTAACGCTGCTGGCTTCGATGACGTTATGGAAGTTAAAGATTCTTCTGGTGGTGTTATGAAGGTTCAATCTTACCGTGGTGTTCCAATTTACCGCAACGACTTCGTACAGTCTACTTTGGCTGAGCAAGCTTCTATGGCTGGTGGTAACGCTGGCGCTGGTTCTTCTGCTGCCCACGTATTCGTTGGTACTGTAGATGACGGTTCTTTCTCTCACGGTATCTGTGGTCTTACTGCCCAGAACTCTTCTGGTATCCAGGTTGCTAAGCTTGGCGCTCGCGAAGACGCTGACGCTGATATTACTCGTGTTAAGTGGTACTGTGGTTTGGCTAACTTCTCTGAGTTAGGTATTTATCGCGGACAGATCTAATCATACTTAGGAGGGTGTTAAAATGACACAATCATTAACAATACCTGCCATCATTACTTATGCAGACGAACTAGTAAGTGGAGAGTTCAACAGCTATAATAGCTTTTGCTCTTTAGATGAGGCAGATCTTTATCATTCTCGTCGTCTAGGTAACTCTGCATTTTTGACTGCAGATCTTGACACCCGTACGTCTGCCCTTTACTGGGCAACGGATATCCTTAATCGACAAGTGTGGATTGGCACTCCTGAGAGTTCTACTCAGAAGTTGTCTTGGCCAAGAAAGTATGTTCCGACTAGGAACACTATTAACTTGGTATCTACTGGGACGTCACGTCGACGTAATAGAGAGAGGGATGAAAATCTCACTCTCTTCACCCAGTACCTAGACAGCACTCTGATCCCTGAATTCCTCAAGGACGCCACGTCAGAACTAGCCCTTTACCTCATTGAGCGTGAAGCCTCTGGTCTGACAACAGCTAGTCAATACGATGACCAACTGTCCAGCCTATCACTGGGCGGTTTGTCTATTCAATTGAACGAGAATCCAGAATACGCATCTGATATGCCTCATCAGGTTTATCATATCGTGAGTGATTTCTTGAAGTCTGTGAAAGAATCAGACTCATCTGTTAAACAGGTACAGTCCGTCAGCTTAACAAGGAGGTAGTATGGCTATTAATATACCAGCTACTCTTGTCAAAGTAGACAGGACGCTAATCGCACAAGGGCTATATACTCCAGCCACCTACTCTGAAACCATTATCAAAAACAGTAATGTCTACGATCCTATCACAGGAACGTACGATACGTCTGCACCTACTTTACATAGCTTCAACGTTGTTTTCCTCAATTCAGATCACAACTCTCAGGAAGACAACAGGTACAGCGTAACTGCCGAGATAATGATACTGCCTCAGAATATTTCTTTTGAACCCAACATGGATCAGATCTATGTTATCAAAGGACATAACTGGCATGTGTCAGGTATAAAATTATCACCTCTAGATAGCTTATGGGAGATAACGGTAGGGAGGAAGTAATGGCTAAAAAGATTGACATAAAAAATCTAGGCAAAGTACTAACAGAAGAACTGAACAATGTGTCCGAGCTAGAATACAAGGCGATTGCCTTTGACTTGTTTGGAGAGATTGTGAAGCTTACTCCTGTGGACACTGGTAGAGCTAGGAATAATTGGCACATCACTGCTGATGACCCTGAATACTCTACCAGTTTTGGTACTCAACCTGCTCAACCCGACTACAATTTAGACGTAAAGGGATTTCCTACAGTGTACATCAGTAATGGTCTACACTACATAGGACTTCTCGAAGAGGGTAAATCTAAACAAGCGCCAGATGGTATCTCAAAGGTAGCACTGGCCACTGTAAGATCAAGGAGATAATAATATGAGTTTTGAAGCTGTACGACAGATTGCTGAGACACGGTTCTTTAACTCTTACTCTTCTCAGAATGCGAAAGCTCACGGAGCAGTAGCATTTGTTGAAGGGCGTGATATCATCCAGCCCACTAAGTCTTTATCAAGCAATGGCACCCCTTGGGTTGTCCTTGGAGTAGTGGACGGAGGTTCTCGAGAGAGAGCTTTCAACCGAGGGATGAGGAAGACATCTGGATTCATCAGATTCTCACTATACGTAGAGCGTGGTGCTGGCACCAAGGTTATACGAGAGATCGCAGATTATATAGATAGTATAATGGGCTTTCAGAATGGTGACGATTCAACAGGAAATCTGGGCAATCTTTACACACAAGTAGGACAGTTGAGACAACAGTCCGATGATGAAAATGGATATTTAAAGTATGTCATAGATTTTGACTACGACTACTACGAATAATAAGAAATTTAAATTATAAGGAGGCCAAAAATGGCTAATTTATCTAACAAATTCGTAACAAGCTTCACGGAACTCTACTTCCGTCCAAGCGTGTTATCTACTAGCGAAAAGAGCGACCCTAAGTCTTGGTTCTCTGTAGCTGGTTCTGGTGCTACTGCTAAGGTATTCACCGTTTCTACTGCCGTAACTACAGCTGTTGCTGGTACTTTGGTTTTGCGTTACACTAACGCTGCCACTGGTGCTGTTGACAGTTTCGCTGTTGCTGTAGCTGGTGGAGCTACTCAAGCTACTATCGCTGGAAACATCAAGACTGCTTTAGACGCTAACGCTGATATCACTGGCGGTACTGTTACAACTGGTTCTTTCGACGCTACTTTGGTAGCTTCTGCTGGAGATGCTTCTCTAGTTGTTGAAGACACAGTTGGTGGTGTTACTGTTACTATCACTGAAGACACTGCTTACGTTGCAGGTTCTGGTGGTACTCTGTTGATCCCTAACGTAATGGAAGTTGGCAGTCTGTCCAACGAAGCTACTGTTATCGATACCCCAACTTTCGGTGAAGCCTTTAAAGGTAAGCTACGTGGTCAGCTAGACGCTGGTCAATTGGACGCACAGTTGTACTGGGCTCCACGTAACGCAGTTCATCTAGCAATGCGTGAAGCTGCTACCAACGGAACTTCTTGTTCTTTCGGTATCAAGTGGAAGAGCGATGCTGCTGGTACTGCTGCTGAATATGTTGTATTCGATGGGTTCTTGAGCTCATTCGGTATCGACACTTCTTTCGACGATGTTGCAAAAGCTTCTTCTACTATGATCGTAGATGGCGCGTTGACATTCGACGGAGATGTATAATATATAACCTCTAAGGTTACATGTTAGATCTGTGCCCTCTCTCTACTGTTGAGAGGGGGCCATAATTTAAAATAAAACAATTTACATATATATAAAAGGTAAACTAAAATGAACAAGTCTGATCTATTTAAATCCTACTCCCTAAAAACCAAAACTGTTGAAGTTGAGAACTGGGGTGGTACGGTACATATTCGTGAACTCTCCGCTGGTGCGATTGACCGCATGCGTGGCGTGGGAGAAGGCAAGGAGCTGCAGATGGCAGCGACTGTCATTATTGAAGGTGTCATCACTGAAGAAGGTAAGAAGTTCTTCGTACAGAATGACATGAACAACATCCTTGAGATGTCAGTAACTGATCTGAACAAAGTTTCAGAAGCAATCTTAGACCTAACAGGTCTGACTGGCGGTTCTGAAGAAGAAGAAGAGTAAGATGTCTGACCTAGTGGCACTGACACCTACGGAGAGATTCGAAGTAGCCTTGTCTTTGGAACTAGGCATACCGATGTCTCGATTGAAAGAAGAATTAACATTACGAGAGTACGAAGTATATCAAAACTACTACGCTACATTCGGAATAGGGCAGGAAGCCCAGTATATCAGATCTGCTACAGAGATAATCACTCTGGTGAGTCAAGTAGCAGGAGCAATGGGTAGCAAGGACGAGATAAAACTTACCCCTGATGATATTTACCCTCAGTTATCATATGACGATCCTAAGAAAAAGAAGAATCGTGGCGGTAACTCGGCAGTGGATTGGGATAATACTCCTGATCATTTGAAGAAACAATTGATCGAAACAGGGTTGTTCGATGAAGACGGCAATCCTAGTGGGGCACACCACAATCCAATAGACCAATTACGCACACAATAATAAAAATTAAAGGAGCATATGATGGCTGATTATACTAGTACAGTAGAGCTCAGAGCTAATACGAGTAAGCTAGAACGTAGTATGGCTAACGCTCGAAAGAGTATGGACAAGCTCGGCAAAAGCACCAGAGATGCTAAGGGAAGGTTTACTTCTCTTGAGAAGAATGGAACAAGCAGTTTAAGCAAGTTAAACAAAAGTGCCAAAGCCACTAATAGTTCTATGACTGCTCTTAGGAACACGGTGGCAGGGCTTGCATCTGGAGTAGCTTTAATAGCTCTAGGAAGAGGAGTAGCTACCGCTGCTTCTAAGTTCGAGATACTACGTGCCCAGCTCAACACTATGACTGGTGATGCAAAGAAAGCAGAAGTAGCTTTCAATCGGTTGAAGAAATTCGCTGATGTAACCCCATTCGACTTCAGCGAGTCTATCAAAGGATTCGTAAAGTTGAAAGCTTTGGGCCTTGTGTCTACTGTAGAAGAAGGTGAAAAGGCTTTGGGGAGCTATGGTAACACAGCTGCTGCTATGGGTAAAACTCTAGAGCAGATGGTAGAAGCTGTAGCTGACGCGGCTACTGGTGAAAACGAGAGACTCAAAGAATTCGGCATCAAAGCCCGAAAACAAGGTGAGGAAACCGCTTTCACATTCCAAGGAGTAACTACTGTTGTTAAGAACAGTGCCAAAGATATCCAGAAGTACTTATTAGATATTGGCAACGTGCAGTTTGCTGGAGCTATGGCTCAACAGGCTAACGGCATCACTGCAGCAATGAGTAACTTGAGAACCAACTTTGCGTTGTTCTTAGACGTCGTAGGCACAGGCTTAGGTGTCGTAGATGCAATGACTGCGGCCTTCAACCAAATATCAGAAATTCTCAACAACATGATAGAAGCTGTGAAGAATAACACAGCTGCTTTTCAGACATTCAAAAAGATACTAACAGGGGCCACTGCAGCTGGATTGACTTTCATGGCAGTGTTCACTGCGTCTAAGTTGAAGGCGATAGCTGTGGGGATGCTGGGCATAAGTAAAGCTATGCTGCGGAATCCTTTGTTCCTTGCAGGAGGAGCAGCAGGATTCGCGATAGTTGAACTACTAGAGAAGTTCGGAGCATTCGAAGAAGGTTTCAAAAACGCTTTCCTAAGAATGGATGTTGTCTGGACTAACTGGGTAGCCGGTATCAAGAAGAACAACTTCGTAGCAGCAGTTTTAGAGGGCGCAGCTTCTCTAAAGAAAACATTCAAAAATACTATAGGAACAGCTTATAACTACGTAGCAAATCTTGATTGGGGTACAGCTTGGGATCTTATATCCGATGGGGCCAGTGCCGCTTGGGAGATAACTAAGGGCGTAGGGAGATTCTTAGAAGTTCCTGTGAAGAAGGCTTACAGCTACTTAAAAGGATTAGACTGGTCATTAGCGCTGGGTGTTATAGGAGACGCAGCAGGCGTTGCTTGGGACTTAACCAAGTCAGCTTATGCTTTTGTCGCTGAACCAACTAAGAAAGCTTACGACTATTTGTTAGCTCTCGACTGGGACAGTGTCTGGGGTACTATGGGTACTGCAGCTAGTGCAGTTTGGGACATAACCAAAGAGGCTTATGCTTTCGTAGCTACACCTTTAGAGAAAGCTTACAACTATGTTAAGAATATCGATTGGTCTGTAGCTTTAGGCCACCTAAGTATTGCAGCTGATGCAGCTTGGGCATCTACTAAAGACGCTTATGCTATTGTCGCAGAGCCTCTAGAAAAAGCTTGGACAGCTATCAAAGCCTTAGAATGGTCGACAGCTTGGAACTCATTCTCTATTGAAATGGGGAAAGTAGTCACTCTGGCTAAAGCGCTGTACAAGGTAGTTGCAGACCCTGTTGACAAGGTGTTTAAATACGTTAGCGGTATCACTTGGTCTACTATGTGGAGTGGTCTAAGCTCTGGCATAGACTCTGTCAAGAAATGGTTCCATGATATGTACATATATCTGGTAGGCAACTCTGTTGTCCCAGATATGGTGAACGAGATCACTGTGTGGTTTGGAACGATGGCTACTAATATCGTCGCTCCTGTGATCAGCGTTTATGATGCGGTCACTGGCTGGTTCACAAAGATGTACCACAAGGTTACAGGTACTACTAAAGATACTGTAACTGAGATCAACGCTTCTTTGGGCGATGTGCACGGTTTCGAACCTGTAGGAGATACCTTATTCGATGCTGCCAAGATAGAGAAGCTGAAGGTGGCTTGGGACGAACTAGGTACTGGAATGAAAGTCGCACTTGGCGTTGTTGGCGCTTTAGGTGCAGCATTTGTTACTGCTTTTGCTATTGCTAAGGTTGTTCAATTCAAGAACTCTATCAATAGCATGTTCGACACATTCAGGAACTCTACAAAAACTATTTCAGGCAAGCAGGGCTTGATGAATAAGATAATGTACGGAACTGAAGGCGGCAGTCGCAGAGCTGGCGGAGAAGCAGCCAAGTTTGATAAGCAAGCGAAGCTTCTTGATCAAGGTGTGAAGTACCGAGCTGCTAAGACAGCAGCTGAAAGAAAGGCTGCACTGCAAGGCTTCGGGATATTTGAGCGCAATCAGATCAAAAAGAACGCTACTTTACGCACTGCGGTTATGCAACACCAAGCCTCAAACGCTAGAGCAGAGGTTGTCAGGTTACAAGGCGATATGAAAGGTCGTGGCATATTCTCTCGAGCATTATTCGGCAGAGGATCTAAAGATACCTTATTCGCTAAAGTTGCAGGATTTACAGGACAAGCTAAGAGGTCTATAGTATCTTTGTCAACTGGTCTCGGTAGAGGCGCTATGTCTCTGGCAACCTTCGGCAAGGGCGGATCTGTAGGCATAAAAGCTAAGATGGCTGCACTCGTTTTATCTATTAAGACAAGTGCTTCAGGCCTGAGAGGAAACCTTGAAGCCAAGGCAATTGGAAACTACATGCTATACGGTAAAGGCGGCAAGTCTGGAGCAATCCTGAAAGGATGGGATTCTTTCAAAGGAGCTTTGACAGGTCGTAAAGCCAAGATGGTAGGAGTTGGTGCGCTAGGTTTAGCCGGATTACTCGTTGCAGGTACAACTGCTGCAGGTGGATTAGACGGAGTTAAAGCGAAGTGGGACAAGTTCACACAAGATCTTTCTTTCGATAAGATAAAAGAAACAGCTACTAACGCTTTTGCAGAGTACGGCACTGATGGTCTCATGATGTGGGCTATGTTCGGTGCTCCTGGATCTGGTCTTATAGTGTCTGGGATAGCTGCGGCATTCGTAGGGCTGAAAGCTGCACTAATGGTATCTTTGGCCCCAGCAATTGGGTGGCTTGCTACCGTAGGCGCAGGTATTCTGGCTGGCCCAGTAGGTTGGATTGGTCTCGCAGTAGCAGGTGCTGCACTAGCTACTTACGTATTGTGGGACAAGATCAAACCTGTGTTCGACGAGATGTGGGAGAGTTTGGAGACTTGGTTCTCTGATATAAAATGGATAGAGATGTTCACAAAGATAGGAGATATCCTACTTTGGCCTGAGATTTCAGGTGCATTCGACACCATGTGGACAGGCATATCAACATTCTTTAAAGAAATAGATTGGTCTGGAATCTGGGATGGATTGTTGGACAGCGCTACTAGCATAGCTAAAGATCTAGCTGCTAAACTCGACCCAAGGAATTGGTTTGGTGGAGATAGCTCCGGAACAGAACTAGAGAGCACAGGTGCTTACCAAGGTATGGGCAGTATTGACTATAGTCAGTACGGGCTAATGCCTCCAGTAAAGAAAGCCAATGGCGGAATGGTGTTTGGGCCAGGATCTGAGACTTCAGATTCTATACCTGCACTATTGTCTAACGGTGAGTTCGTTGTTAATGCGAAATCAACTCGTAAGCACAGAGCACTTCTTGAGTCTATGAACAACAACAGGTTCGCAACAGGCGGACTTGCAGGTTCTCCTCGAGGAGACCAACATCCTGACATCTATAGACAAGTACAGTTCACAGGGGGCAGGGTAGACTTTGCGAAGACGATGCACAGGTTCGCAGGATTCCTAGATGAAGGATCTGACAAACTCAAGCGTCTTAACAGAGATATGAGAACTCTCAGTGAAGATACCTATAACTTGACGGAAGCTCAGATCAAAGAATTGCCTTTGACTATTGAAGTGAACCGATACATGCAGGAAGCCATAGCGCTTCGCCATGCGGAAGCTAGAGCTGCTGAGATGGCTACGAAAGCCGTCGAAGGTCTGGGAGAAGCTGCAAAGAAAGAGAAAGAGAAAAAGAACGAGTTTGAAGGATTCGGACAAACTCTTACTGGCCCTCTGAAAGATGCTCTATCTAGAGGAGACTTCAAGAGTATCGGAGACGCTATCGGAGAAGGTATCCGAGGCATCACTCAGAGAATCTCTTCAAAGCTCTTAGACAGGGCATTCGACAGCTTCGAAAAGGGTATCGACCAGTGGCTACTATCTTTGGATAAGATGGAAGTTGAAGGTGAAGGTATGTTCTCTAGACTCGGTAACGTGTTCAGTCAGGTAATGAGCAGTATCAGTAGTAGTGGGTTAGGACAAGGTATCGGAAGTGCCGTTAGCGGTATCGGAAGTGCTATCTTCGGAATGCTTGGTGGCAGTATGCCTACATTTGCTACCGGAGGACAGATCTCTGGTGCAGGTACTGGAACATCTGACAGCATCATGGCTCGAGTGTCTAACGGTGAGTTCGTCGTTAACGCTAAAGCTGCTAAGGCTAACTTAGCTCTGCTTCATCAGATTAATGGAAGTCGCCCTAGTGGCAACATCCCTCAGTTTGCTACTGGCGGATCTGTTAATACTGGAGCTGCTGGTTCTAACGGAGATATCTATTTGACTCTGAACAACAACTACGATGTACAATCTGCTATGAACCCACAAGAGTTCCAAGCTATGATGGCTAATAATGCCGAATTGTCCTTCTTAAGTGTTGAGAAGAAGCTTAGAGAAACAGGAAGATCCCTTTATAAGCAAGGGTAGCGCGTACGAGGGCAGTAGGGGAGTTTTAAAACGACTCTCCCATTGCCCTCAGTGAGTGCTGAATAGCTTTCGTACAGCTTTTTACGAGCTGTTAGGGTTGCATCTATCAAAAGTATAAACCCAAGCCTCCTCATTTAGGGGGTTTCACTTTATACTAGTGATAATATGCCCACCAAGCCTATGTTGTTTTCGAACAATACGCTCAAATTGCGTGGGCTTTTTATAAACAATACAAATAGGAGAATGAGATGGCTATAGCTACATTCCCAAATTCAATAAAACCAACTACGATGAATGTCACGTCTGAGACACAGACAGTGGTAACTCACTCACAAAGTTTTGCTAGACAAGCTCGTACTAGGGGCGGTCAGCGTTGGAAAATAGAATACGTATACCCAACTATGACACGGTCTGAGATAGCTCCTCTATTAGGATTTATACAATCTCGTGGAGGACAAGCAGGAGAGTTCACTATAGATCCAGCAGGATCCCTGTTTAGTAATACAGGAGATACAAAACTGGCTTCAGGAATATCCCCAGCTACAAGCTATGTATCAACTCCTGCAGGCGGAGGAATAGTCGTAGGGAGAACAACTGGAAACACTGCTTTTAGTTCTTCTACAGACAACATAGAGGCTGGTACATTTATTAAGTTCAGCAACCACAGCAAGGTGTACATGACTACACAAGCTCTGGAGCTTTCTGGCTCTGGTTCGTTCTTTCATGAAGCTACAATTGAAGTACTCAGCTCTCGTGACACGGTGTCTCCTAAACTTGACGGAAATCTGATAGTGACGCTGGCAGAGGTAGACGCCACAGGTACTGCAGATGACAGTGCTGAGACTGCTGTAACAGTAGCTACATTAGCTTCTGATTCTGCTGCACAGATAGCTACTAAGATAGCAACAGCTGTAGATTTGATCGCAGGATTCTCAGCCACAGCTACAGACACTTCTGTTGTTGTGAGTGTAGAAAGAAAAACTGGCGGTTCTACGACTGCTAATGGTCGTAAAGTTCTGGTTGTAGATATGATTAGCAATATCAACAGAGGGATCACAGGGATAAGAACGAATGTAGACAACTTCACCACTATCGGTGGATCTGATCCTGCAACTCTGTATTTTGACCCACCACTGAGAGAAGCTATCGATACAACTACCACTATAGAAGTTGCACCATTAGATAGCGTACCTTTTAAGGTTGCTCTGAAAGAAGACGATTGGTCTACAAGAATTGACCACTTAGAACACTACACAAGGTTCAAGTTGACCTTCCAAGAAATAGTTTAAAACAGGAGAGGTGTTATGCCTAGACTAGATACAACACAAGTCAATGACCTCGAAGTGTTAGGTAGACTTTATGCCGACAATGTTAGGTCGTACCATGCAATACACATTTCTTTGAGAAATAAAGACAAGGCTAGCAGCTCTGTAGCTTCTGATGGAGTAGAAGTTTATATGACAGACTGCTACAAGGATCTTGAGTTGACTATCGGAGGAAACACTAACAACTTCCAAGCGACAGGGAACCTGATGAGCTTTGACACTGTTAAGGAGTCTACAGATCTGCAAATCTCTAGTCTTGATATAATGTTGTCAGGAGTAGACCGTACCTTTATAGCAGCTTTGCTTAGCTACGAGTATCTAGACCAGCCTCTGAAAGTGTATAGAGTATTCCTAGATGAGAACGAAAGAGTACAACACACACCCTTGTTGACTTTCTCAGGAGCTATAGATTCTCCAGTTATTACAGATGATCCAGATTCAGGTTCTTCGACTATCTCTATATCAGCGGCATCTACGTTCATAGATTTTGAAAGACGTAGTGGTCGTAAGTCTAACCAGAGCGAACAAGACCTATATGTTTCGGTCAACAGTCTGACAGACGATGATACAGGATTCGAGTACAACACAGATAGTAGAACAGAGATCTGGTGGGGAAGGGAGTCAGAGTAATGGACATTCACGATTACGTTGATAAGTTCAAAGGAACTAAGTTCGATTGGAACAAGTTTGACTGCACTACTTTCGCTTTTGGATGGATAGATCTTGAGTATGGAACTAAGTTCGTGGACGACTTCATCAAAGGTCGCTACAAGTGTGAGAAAAGCGCTAGGAGATTCGCAGAGATGTCAGGGCCGGAATGGTCTTACCTTGAGATAGACATCCCTACAACGGATGTTATAGACGGTTTCCAGAATAAAGGAGATCTGCTTTGCTACTCGTACGAGTGTTGGAATCCCATAGCGCTTGTGTTGAGTCCAAACAGAATAGCCGTAGTAAATGAGTCAGGTCTTCATATCGTAAAACCTGAACATATAATCGGTAAACAAAAATATATAAGAATAGGATAGGAGGTCAGTATGCCTGTAGCTTTAGCAACAGCAATCGTAGGCGCATCGGCTGGCATAGCCTTTACGATAGTATCTACGGTAATATCGGTAGGAATGTCCTATCTGGCAGGTAAACTTTTTGCCCCAGACCAGCCTGAGCAGGAAGAGAGCATAGAAGCTGGTATTCTCGCTAACAAAACAGACAACAGTGCCCCTATTCCAGTCATCTACGGATACAGGAAGGTAGGTGGGTACAAAGTTTATCAGTCTGTTACAAACAATAGTAAAGATTTCTGGACGGCTATCGTCATAGGCGAAGGAGAAATCGAGAGTATAGAAAGGATTTGGGTAGGCGGTGACGAGGTCATATTAAGCTCGACATCCCCTAACACCCACATAACGGTCACAGACAGCTACGATTCTTCTAGTGTGTCTGAGCTGAAGTCGGGAACTAGGTACAAAATAGTTTCACTTGCATCTTCAGATTGGTCTAGCGCAGGAGGAAGTGCTACCGCCAAAGTTGGAGATATCTTTACGGCTACCTCTGACAGATCTGAACTGCAGTTGAACGGCTTAGGTCAAGCTGCAGAAGTGCACGGTCGTTACGTAGGCAAGTGCGAGTTCTTCTATAGAACTGGAACGAACACACAAGCAGCTGTAACACAATCAGATTTTAACAACGATGTTAACTTTCCACCAGATTGGGATGCGGATAAAAGGTTATTCGGACTGTCCTACATCATGTGTAAGTTCTCGTATGATAGAGAAACTTTCAGAGGAATACCTCAAGTAACAGCAGAGGTGAAAGGCATCAAGGTTCCAGACATCAAAGGGACGATAACGAATAAGAAGTGGGACAGAAATCCTGCTGCAATCCTCTACGATTATCTAACAAATGAGACCTACGGCAGAGGAATAGATCCTGATTTAATAGACTTAGATTCTTTCAAAGAGTCTTACGATACTTGTGAGACTGCGTTATCTATATCAGGAACAGCTCCTCCTAAGTCATTAGAAGGACTTCTTGGCTCATCAGAGCAGAAGCTCTACAGACTGGACGGTGTCCTGAATGTAGATAGAAATACATTTGACAATACTAAGATGATACTAGCTACTTGTAGAGGATTCCTAATATTCTCTGCAGGCAAGTATCTGATGAAGCTCGACAAGTACGAAGCAGACTATAGTCGGTACGACGTATCTGGATCAGCACAAACTCCTGCAGTTACTCCTTTCCTTTTCAATGAAGACAATATCATTGGAGCTGTGGATATAACTCTAGGAGACAAGTCGAACACGTTCAACAGAGCAAGGTACACATTCCCTAATCCTCAAAAGAATTGGGAGAGAGACACGGTTTATTTTGATGACCCTGCTACTCGCAATAACTCTGACAAAGGGATAGTACTAGAGCAGAACTCGAACATGGAGTTGGTCTCTAGCAGGTACTGCGCACAAGAGATCGTCAGACAGAATCTGAGACAATCTCGACAACAGATAGTTGTTGGTTTCTTAACCACTATATCTGCTTTAGCCAACAATGTTGGAGATGTGGTAGATATTAGTTACGAGAACTCTGGATGGGAACTAAAACAATTCAGACTGTTAAAGCTAGAACTGCAAGAAGATGGCAACGTCAAAGTTGTCTTGGTTGAATACAATCCTTCTGTATACGATGCTTCAGCTAATGGTCTTGTATTTGAGAACGATGCTCCAGACACTAGTCTGCCTAACCCATTCTCGGCTTCATTAGTGCCAGAGGCTCCTACAGTTACAGACGCTAATCTGTCAGGTAAAACAGAAGCTGGTACCGCTGTACAAATCGGCCGAGTGAAGGTTACTTGGGCTGACGCAGGAGACCCGTTTATTGATTACTACGAGCTACAGTACGCAGCTTTAGATCAAGAAGGATCTGCTGTTACTTCTGTAGTGTCAGGCTCTGTATACAAGATAAGCTCTGTTTCTGATGTCGATTGGAGTTCTGTAGGTGGCCCAACCTCTGCAGTAACAAACGATGTCTTCAAAGCTACTTCTTCTACTAGCGTGTCATCCTTAGGTAGTGTAAAAGCTCTGACCCAAGACTCTGCTGGATACTCTACAGTTACAGTGCCACCTACCCAAATAGACGGCAGCTCTGACTTAGTAGAATTCATCGAGAACTTGTCTCCAAAGACAGGCTACGCATTCCGTGTAAGGTACGTCAGAACTAACGCAGTTTACTCTGAGTACTCTCCAGTGCACAAGTTCGTTACCGCAGGTGTTACATCAGCTGTTGGTGCTTCATACTTGAACACTATAGAGATTACTGCTGGCAATCCTGAGATGCAGGACAACGTAGGTACAGTTACTTATAAATCATTCCTACTGAAAGGTGGAGAGAAGTCCCCAGATATGGGAGACACAGACTCAGAAATCAACAGCTACGATTGGTTCTATACAGTTTCTGGCGGAACTAAGACTCAGATCACTAACGCTAACAAAGCGACAGTGACAGGCTCTACTGCTAACAACAGTTCAGGAGGCAGTGGTACCAACTATAACGCAGCAACCCTCACGGTTGAAGCAGACGGTACAGCTCTCGGAACGACTGGCAGTGGAAGTGTGACTTTCTCATGTGAGATCGATTACACCCCAACATAAGAGTACACATCCAAGCCCCTTCCACGAGGGGGCTTCAGTTTGTACTTACATAACTTATAACACATACAAAATTGAGGTTCTATTATGGCAAAGGCAACAGGTTATATCTCGGCAAGAGACGTGCATAATGGTGAAGTCGGTACAAATGGTACTTCTGTCTACACAGTTAACGTGTATCGCAGACAATCTACCGCTCCAACTACTCCAGTGACTAATACTGGCAGTTTCAACTTCACTACTAATACATTAACTGCTCCTACAGGAGGCACTGCTGGGCAAACTTGGTACACAAGCATCCCGTCTGGGACAGATCCATTATATGCTTCCGAGGCTACTTTTAGTATCTCAGGAGATACAGGAACTGACTCTACTGTAACTTGGAGTACTCCTGTTAAGATGGCACAAGATGGAGACGATGGTCTATCCACTTACTTGTTTAGTATATTTAAAAGGGCAAGTTCTACACCTAGTGCTCCTACTGGAGGCTCGTATAACTTCTCTACCAATACTGCTACAGCTCCTGCTGCTTCAGGTTGGTCTACGTTTGTTCCGTCTGGAACAGACCCACTATACACATCTACCGCACTAGCTTCAGTTAGTGGCCCTACAGGAACAGACAGTTCTTTGGCGTGGTCTACTCCTGTCATTCTAGCACAAAACGGTGCAGATGGAGCTACTGGCGGCACTGGCCCTGCAGGGGACAGAGGAACATTCAAAACAACAACTACTAACGCTATAGTGAACTCTAGTAACAGTGACGGTTCAAGTATCCCTAACACGGAAGGGACTGGAGCTTCAGAGTGGACTGATAGCGGAACTTTCACAGCTTCTTCTGGAATTGGTGCAAGAGCAAAAGGCTATATAGAATCTTTGTCTGCTGCTAATAGCGAGATAAGAGTATTCGACCAGCTGACTGTTTATAACACAGCCAATCAATGGGCTGCAACTAGATACTACGATGGTTCTGGTTGGGTCTTGATACAAGAAGTCATAGATGGCAACTTACTAGTTGACGGTACTATAACAGGCACGAAGCTTGATGCAGTGACTGTTGACACTACGAAATACGTAAGAACTGGTGACATTGTAGTAGATGGTAGCGGAAACGTTACCTACACTAACGGTGGCGTCATCATGAAGGGGGATGGAGTCTTTGCAGCTGCCAACTCTGAAGCTAGTCTAGTATTTGACGATGACGGATTAGCTTTGACAGGAGGAGATCTGACAGCAGGTTCTATTGTAGGTACTAAAATATCTTCTAGTTTCCTAAGCTTCAACTTAACTGGACGCATAGTAGACCAGACAAAGACAGGACTGACATACTCTGGTACTCAGATCCAAGAAGTTAACTCTCACAATGACCGAGTGAAGCTTCCCACTGTTCGCACTATCTCTAACACAAGAAGCAACACGTCTACCGTGATCACTTCTCATAGTGAAGAGACTACTTCGACTTCTCTATTCAGCGGGTTTAAGAACATAAACGAAGCACCGTTCTTTGACACTGGCCCTGTATACGAAGAAGAGCATTTGAATAGATATTGGACTGACTTTGCTCCTTTTGATATTTCTTTCAAAATCCCAAACTCTGGGTTATACAGAGATCATGGAACACCTGACAGCAAATGGTTCTCTATTAAATTAGAAGTCATGGACGGCAGCACTGTAGTATCTACTGCAAGGAGCGGAACTAACGACACGAGAAGTTGGACTACTGCAAACCACTTCAGTATCGAACCAGTAGACACTTCTGTGTTTAAGGGAGACTTCGTCGAAACAGGACACATGACGGCACACAAATGGAGGGGAAACAGGTTTAGCAGTTACCACTACGATACACACTGGAACAACACTGAAGCCTCTTTTAAAGGTTTCATCAAACTGACTGGCTCCCAAAGACTGAGAGTTACGATAATAGGGAAATCTCCTGTTAACTTGAATGGTACTCTGGCGATTGAAACTTCTAACTACTCAGAAGAAATCTCAGGGAATGAAGATTATTATCCTAACAGCTCTGCTCAGACTACTCCTGCTGCGACTCAAACCACTACTTCAGTAGATATTGAGAAAGTAGACAATAGTGACGACTTTGTGACTGCTGAGAGTCTAGAGGCTGCAGGATTTACGTACAGTCCTGAGACAGGAACAGTGACAGTAGATCAGATTGACGCTAGCAAAATCGAAGGAGATATTTCAGCTTCTAAGGTTAACTTTGCTGGGTTCACATTTGATGACATCGACGCTGGCAACATATCAGGGTCTAAGATAACTTGGGGAGAAACTCCTCCAGCTCTTAGCAGTACATACAACTCTGGGATTGAAGAAGGACAAGGTGGACTTCTACTACCTTCTGGTAGTGCAATAATAGGTTCTGCTGACAAAGGTTCTTTAGTATTTAGTGCAGAAGACGGCACACTTAGTATAGCAGGTGACATACAGAGTTCTAACTTTAACGGAACACTATCCACCACTAATGAGATACCTAACGTAGCTTTCAACTCCTTTGCAGCTGAAGAACCTAACTCTAACGGGGACTGGGCACTCTTCAGTGACATAGGAACCAGTGAACACGTAACATCTATAGAAGACTGGGACACGTTCTCTAACAAGTGGCTGGTGATGCACTTGTCGGGGTCGGACATAAGTTCTCTCGATATGTTACCGACAGCCGCTGTTGACAAGAGCATAGAGCTGAAGGTTTCTGGGGGTGGATCTGTCAAGGCTACATACTCCTTGTATGATATTACATCTTCAGGGGATTTAGTCACAATACGTCTCGGAGATTTACAAGACAGTACAGACTCGGGTACTCCTACGTCTACTAGTTCTTACACAGTATCTAAAGTAGATTACTCGGAAAGAGATATCTCTACTTTATCTGGCAGAGGCAGTTCAGGGTTCTTCTTACAGGAGAGTTCAGGCACTGCTGTGATGACCAATCTCTACGCAAGAGGAGATATTCAAGCTACAAGTTTGAGTGGTGTCACGATTGCTGCTTCTGACTCTTTAAAAGTCGGTAATACGATAACTGTTGGGGACACTGACGCTGGCGCAGCAGGTGTTCAGTACGGTGTCACAGGAGGTACAGGTGTATTACTGGATGGAGACGGTAAGTTCGCAGTTGGCACTTCATCTAACTATATGTCATTTGACGGGACAACTTTGTCTATCTCTGGTATAGAATTAGATGCAGCTGACATAGCTAACGTATCTGCCTTAAACGGACAGATCGACGCTTCTCTTCAATCTTATGCTAACAATACCGCATACTCTGCTGGAACTGTTGTTATCTACGATAAGAAAATCTGGCAAGTGAAATCTGGCCAAACTGTTTCTTCATCTAATACGACTGCTCCTGCTGAAGGATCTGTCTGGGAAGAAGTTTCTCCAGATACTAATACAACGTATGTGTCTAGTGATTTCAATCATGATAGCTTAACTGGTTTTGTATCTAATGAACATATAGATTGGTCTACAAGTCAAACCGAAAACATCCATAGTGATAACTATACTAATACAACGTATGTGTCTAGTGATTTCAATCATGATAGCTTAACTGGTTT
>ERZ1046740.1137-NODE-1137-length-19404-cov-4.580702_pt1 | contig 19404 bp, 13 predicted proteins | sample MGYA00383093_ERZ1046740 | MGnify/ENA primary metagenome ERZ1046740 (study PRJEB29581, sample SAMEA5548363) | metagenome | biome: marine; feature: coastal; material: water | depth 25 m | study: Short-term variability in the microbial, nano- and picoplankton... | reverse complement strand
AGGATCCCGAGACCGGCCGCATGGTTATCATCGAGATGAACCCCCGGGTGTCCCGTTCTTCCGCATTGGCTTCCAAGGCCACAGGTTTTCCCATCGCCAAAATTGCCGCCAAGCTCGCGATTGGTTACACCCTGGATGAATTGCAAAATGACATCACCGGCGGTGCGACCCCGGCATCCTTCGAGCCCTCAATCGATTACGTTGTTACCAAGATTCCACGCTTTGCCTTTGAGAAGTTCAGCGGCGCAGATGGCCGCCTTACCACCCAGATGAAGTCGGTGGGTGAGGTAATGGCTATAGGCCGTACGTTCCAGGAGTCTGTGCAAAAGGCCTTGCGAGGCCTGGAAGTAGATTCAGCCGGTTTCGAGCACATGATTGACGTTGATAACCCCGACAAGCGCGACGAGCTGGTCGCTGAGCTGACCAACCCCGGCGCAGATCGTATCTGGTATATCGGCGATGCTTTTCGCGCGGGTATGTCAGTTGAAGAGGTCTACAAGTATTCCGGCGTAGACCCCTGGTTTCTGGTGCAGATTCAGGACCTGATCACTACCGAGGACCAGCTGAAGTCGGTAGAGCTTGCCGAGATTGATGCAGACCGTATGTTTCGCCTCAAACGCAAAGGATTCGCGGATGAGCGCCTGGCGGTGTTGCTGGCGGTTAAAGAAAAAGACGTGCGGGAGCACCGTCAGTCCCTGGGTATTCGCCCGGTTTATAAACGGGTAGACACCTGCGCTGCAGAATTTGCTTCCGCCACCGCCTATATGTATTCAACTTACGAACAAGAATGCGAAGCAGCGCCCACTGACCGCGACAAGATTCTGGTATTGGGTGGTGGCCCCAACCGCATTGGCCAGGGCATTGAGTTCGACTATTGCTGTGTGCACGCTGCACTGGCAATGCGCGAGGATGGTTACGAGGCCATTATGGTCAACTGTAACCCCGAAACTGTATCCACCGACTACGACACATCTGACCGCCTGTACTTCGAGCCGGTAACCCTGGAAGACGTGCTGGAGATTGTCGACCTGGAAAAGCCCAAGGGTGTGATTGTTCAGTTCGGTGGCCAGACTCCCCTGAAGCTGGCCCGGGCCCTGGAAGCGCAGGGCGTGCCTATTATCGGCACCACGCCCGATGCGATTGACCGGGCGGAAGATCGTGAACGTTTTCAGCATATGATCCAGAAGCTGGAATTGAAACAGCCGTCTAATACCACCGTGCGCAGCACCGAGGAAGCGGTAGAAGCCGCGGCGAGCATTGGCTATCCGTTGGTTGTGCGGCCCTCTTATGTTCTGGGTGGCCGGGCAATGGAAATTGTTTACCGGGAGGAAGATCTGCTGCGCTATATGCGCGATGCGGTGCAGGCATCTGACGACGCGCCGGTACTACTGGACAGCTTTTTATCCGCTGCTATAGAGATTGATATTGATGCTGTGTCAGATGGCGAACAGGTGGTGATTGGCGCCATCATGCAGCATATCGAACAGGCCGGTGTGCACTCCGGTGATTCCGCCTGTTCATTGCCACCTTACAGCCTGGCCCCTGCGGTGCAGGATGAAATGCGCGAACAGGTCAAGAAGATGGCCATTGAACTGGGCGTGGTTGGCCTGATGAACGTTCAGCTAGCCTGGCAGGATGACGAAATTTACGTTATCGAGGTAAACCCCAGGGCATCGCGTACTGTGCCCTTTGTTTCCAAGTGCATTGGTCGTTCCCTGGCACAGGTAGCCGCTCGCTGCATGGCAGGGCAGAGTCTGGCGTCCCAGGATTTTGAATCCGAAATTGTACCTCCCTACTACAGTGTAAAAGAGGCCGTACTGCCCTTTAACAAGTTCCCGGGCGTGGATCCTATTCTGGGGCCGGAAATGAAATCCACCGGTGAAGTTATGGGTACTGGCACCACCTTTGCCGGGGCGTTTGCCAAGGCCCAGTTGGGTGGTGGTAATGCGCCTCCTTCCAGCGGTACCGTGCTGATTAGTGTTCGCGATGTGGATAAGCCCGGTGCTGTGGCGGTAGCGAAAGACCTGGCTTCCATGGGCTTTAACCTTGCGGCAACAGGCGGCACGGCATCTGCACTGGAAGAGGCGGGCCTGGAAGTGCGCCATGTGAACAAGGTACTGGAAGGGCGTCCGCACATCGTCGATATGATCAAGAACGATGAGGCTGATTTCATTATTAACACCACCGAGGGGCGTCGTGCCATCGAGGACTCCGCGTCTATTCGAGCCAGCGCGGAGTCTCATCGTGTGTTTTATACCACCACCCTTTCTGCAGCTGAAGCTATCTGCATGTCGCTGCAGCAGGAAGGGGATAATAAAGTTCGCAGGCTGCAAGACCTGCACAGGAGTATCGGCGCATGAATAAAGAGCCTATGACGGTTATCGGTGAGGCTGCCCTGCGTGAAGAACTGGAAAAGCTGAAGAAGGAAGATCGCCCGCGTATCAGCCAGGCGATAGCCGAGGCCCGGGAGCACGGTGACCTCAAGGAAAACGCCGAGTATCACGCTGCCCGCGAGCAACAGGGCTTTACCGAAGCCCGCATCAGGGATATTGAGGGCAAGCTCTCCAACTCCCAGGTGATCGACGTGACCGCTATTGCTAAATCCGGCAAGGTGATTTTTGGTACCACGGTGGACCTGATCAACATCGAAACAGACGAGACCGTGACTTACCGTATCGTTGGTGAAGATGAGGCAGACGTTAAAAACAATCTCATATCTGTTGGCTCTCCCATTGCCCGCGCCCTGATTGCCAAGGAAGAGGGTGATGTGGTTGTTGTTAAAGCCCCCAGTGGCGATATTGAATACGAGATCGACCAGGTACAGCATATCTGACCCCGGCCGGGCATACGCCCGGCCTACCCCTTCTTAACTAAAATTGCGCAGTGATGGCGACTGGTGATTAGCACAGCCTGAAACTGTCCCCTGCCGTTGGCAGGGAAAGCTCCAGGACTGCTGGCAGCGAAACATTCAATCAATGCCAGTCATTGGACGCATATGACCTCCCCTTAATCTGCCGCCTGTTGCAGAGTCTCCCCATTGCAAAAATATTTACTGCTCTTTTATTCGCAGGCGTCGAAACCAACATACGTGTGGTGCCAGCAGGAGAAGTAAATTACACCTAGCGAGGCAATGGAATGCCAAGATTAAAACTTCAGGGATTTGCTCCCTTTATGTTTGTGCCATTAATGGTTTGTCCGGTCTATAACAGTTCTGCTGACAAGAACCTGGATAATTTCAAAGTTCGCCAACGTGCCGACTACACAAGCGATTACCGAAGTAGTGACCTTTACCATCTTGATCAGCCGGTTGAGATCATTGTGCATGTAAAGGAATTTCTTTTTCCAGATACAGGCTATGTACAGCTACTGTTTACCTTGCCCCCAGGCTACAAGATGAATTTTCTAAAAGACCGGGAGCACAAGAAAGTCTTTCGAGCAGATCTTCAACTTGTTGATGCCTTGCGCGAGGCTCGAATGTCCAAAGCTGACATTCCAAAAGGCAAGAAAGTGCGCCTGGTTGGATGGCCGAAGACTAGAGCCAATAAAACCGACAGCGTGATGCTGGTTTCCGAGTTGGCTTTTTTCGGAACAGGCCGGACCACTATTTTCAACGCTAGTAGCCAGGGTGTTACGTATCGTAATTAGCTGATTTATATAGCGGTTTCAGTGTAAAAAATAGGAATACTGGAGGACAGGATGTCAACTCTAAGATTCACGCGGGTAGTAGCCTTTGTAGTAGCGATAGTGGCTTCCTTCAACTCTGCGGGCGCAACACCACCAGCTTTGTCAACGCCGGGAGACCAGCTCGAAGAAACATTAGGTCCTCGATGGTATGGGAGCATACCCGGGAAAGCTACGGTAAGTGCCAGCGGCAATGCGGTCTATACCTTACCCATAGAAATGCCTCACGATACCCATGGAATGGTTCCGAATATTTCGCTGCACTACAACAGTAACATTAGAAATGGTCGGCTGGGGCTTGGTTGGTTTATGCAGGGTGTTGATTCCAAAATCGTTCGCTGTCCCCGGACTATTGCGCAGGAAGGCCATTATCGGCCGGTGAGCCATACGGCTGAAGATCGTTTCTGTCTGGATGGCAATAAATTGCTTTCAGTTAGTGGGAGCTATGGCGCCGATAACACGAGGTACTCTACGGAAATTGATGACTTTTCTCGTATAAAATCTTATGGGGCACAGGGAACGGGGCCAGCGTATTTTGTTGTAGAAACTAAATCAGGTCTGAAGAAATACTATGGAACAACTGCCGACACAAAAATTTACGCAGATGGAACAGACGAAATACGACGGTGGTCTTTGCGAAAAGTTGAGGACCGTCTGGGTAACTACTATTACATCAAATACCACAACAAGAATGCACAACACTATCCGTTGCAAATTGACTACACCGCTAATGACACTGTTTCGCCTGCACAATTGCCGGTCAGCCAGGTCAAATTTTTCTATGAGTCTCGCCAGGACTCCCCAATTCGCTACGAAGGTGGAAGCAAGATCTATCCACACAACAACCGACTTAAGCATATCAAGACATATCACCAGGGGTTGGTTCGCCGTTACACCCTAAGCTATGAAGAAGTAACCCACTCTAAGCAATCGCGTATCACTCGAATTGACAGCTGCGACGAAGATGGTAATTGCGCTGGTCCCGTTACCCTTGAGTGGGAGTCGGACGGCTTGCCCACATGGAGTCAATGGTCACTGCCCGTAGATTGGGGCAATACCTGGAGCTGCGATGACAAGGTAAAGACCAAATACAATATGCGGAAAGTGCATGATTTTAATGGCGATGGAAAAAAGGACTTTGTTCATATTGTCTCGCCCAGTAATACAACTATCAGTGGCTCATACAGAAGTCAGGCAACACTGGATTTTAAAATGAGACTCAGTACTCCGACAGGGAACTATCAGGCATCGACCTGGACTAGTGGTGCGACAGATTCGCCTCGTAGTCTATTCTGGGTTGACATTAATTCCGACGGCATGGTCGATGTACTCTCGGTGGATACGCGGACGAAAAAGGTAGAAGTTGCGATTTCTACCGGGGTAGGGTTCAACAATCAATTATGGGCTGGCACCCGGCGTGCCTATACCGTGACGGGTAGCCATCATTTTGTCGACATGAACGCAGATGCTCGCCCCGACCTCGTGGTAATAGATGAGTATTGGTTGCGAGATTATTACGGCAACCCTACGCAGTTGAAGTTCAGAATTTACGTGCATACGAATACAGGCAAAAACTTCGCTGCAGAGCAGTTATGGAAAGATGATCTTGATAGCATGCCAGAGTTTTCAGATATCAACGGAGACCATAGGGCTGACCTGTTTGTTGATGGTAAGTACGTATACCTTAACAATGGTAGTGGTTTTGACAGTCAGCAAGACTGGCAGGCCCCTCCCGGAGTGCTCACCGAATATAATGGGGATGGCTTGCCAGATCTGAATGCATATGACCCAGTAACTGGCTACTACAAAGCATACCTCAATACCGGTAACCGTTTTATGGAGCATGCTCTGTCCAGTTATGTGACCAATATCGATGTGGATGGTGACGATCTACCTGATTCCTACAGTCGATATTTCAAAGACCTGTTTACGTCCCCCTATGGCCAGACCACTGCAATCGTTAAATACAATACAGGCAAGCTTGCACAGGTTTCCGGGAATCAGGTTATAGCTCATGATTACGATTATGAGCGCATCTACAAAAACAAAACCGGCCGCCAGTTCTTTCATGAACTTTCTGATTTTACTGGCGATGGAATGCCGGATTTTGTTGTACAGCGAACGCGTAAATGTGGCCGCTATGCACCTGGTGGGGTGTATCAATACGATAAATGGGAGTCAACGGGGAAGCTGGATGTCTTTGAAAACACGGCAGCGCCAGCCAATCGTTTGAAGAGTATTGCCACCGGCCCTGGTTCTGAAACAAAATTTCTCTACACACACCTTAGCGATAGCAACTATTACACTAAAGGCAGTGGCGCTGTTTTTCCTGTGCAGGACGTGCAGGATGGAACAATGGTTGTTCGGGAAATTCAAAGGCCCAACGGCCTCGGCGGGAATCTTTCAGAGCGCTATACCTATGAAGGGCTAAGAAGAGACCTGCATGGCCGCGGGAGCTTGGGGTTTTCAAAGATAACTAAAGAGCTGATGGCCCGTAATCTCACCGTAGAAACCCAGTATGCTCAGGATTTTCCATATACACATCAACCACTGAGTGTAAAAACCTTTATCACTGCCGATAAGAATCGAGTATCGGAGTCAGCTTTGACTTACGGGCTTAAAGGTGCGGTGGGAAATGGGCCGGTTTCTCCTTATGTGGCTCAACGGGAGGAAAAGAAGTACGAATATGCCCATGACCGACTACTTGCCACTACTACCACCACTAATGTTGTAGATAGCTACGGTAATATCACTACCAGCACTGTTGATGTACAGGATCATGAAAACGGGCAAACTTTCAAAGATAAGAAGATTTACACCTATAGCAACGACACGTCTATTTGGCGGCTAGGACAGCGTTTGTCTGAAAAGCTGCAACAGTGGAAAGATGGCACCAGGGACACGGCGCTCGATAGAGAAACCTTCTATACCTATTACTCCAGTAATGGCATGTTGAAGGAGGTGATTAGAGAGCCTAATGGCGTCAACGAAATCCATCTGAAAAAGAAGTATATCTACAATGCATTCGGTGATGTGTATCAAGAGTGGCTAATAGGGCCAGGCATTACAGACCGATATACCCAATACAGCTACGATGAGCGCTCGCGGCAGGTAACTGAAATAACGAATCCCAAGGGGCATATCGCCACTCAAACCTGGGAACATCGATATGGCGTCAAAACTTCACAAACTGACTCTAACGGTCAGACGACGAGTTGGCAGTACAACAAACTGGGACAGTTAACACTGGAAACCCGCCCGGATACCACGATTACGGAAATAACTGCCTGGAAAGACGATTCTGGCACCATGACTAATTCTGCTTACTATACGGAAACCATCACCACAGGAACGCCGACCCAGAGGGCTTTCTACGATGCTCTTGGTAGAGAGATCAGGACTCGTGCCCAGGGTTTTGATGGGAGGTATATCAATAAGGATACTGAGTACAACAACAAGGGCCAGCTCTGGCGTTTCTCGGAACCGTATTTTGATAGTGATACCGTCCTGTGGAACACCAACACGTGGATAGATGTGCTTGGTCGAGTTCGAGCAGCAGTTTCGGTCGATACTGCACAAGGTTTTACGCTTGATGTTGATGGCTATGAGGTGAAAAAAATAGATGCCTTAAACCGTACAATCACCAAAAATCACAACGCTCGGGGCCAGGTGATTACAGTGAAAGACCATGTCGGTACTATCATGAATATTGAGTATGACCAGGCTGGCAATCGTACAAAAGTCATCAATGCTGTTGGTTTACCGCTCTCTAGTGCTGTCAGTTACGCCTACGATCGCTTAGGTCGTTTACTTGAGCAAGATGACCCTGATCACGGGGTTTACACCTATACATATGATGCTTTGGGTAATAAGTTAACGGAACAATCGCCCAAAATGTATATTGCCGGGCAGCATCGCACGTTTGCCTATGACCTTTTGAGCCGAGTGACAAGTCGGGTTGAGCCAGAAGGTACATCAACGTGGACCTATGACAATAACACCGATGGAAATTTGGGTGTCGGAAAACTCCACAAAGAGGCACTGGGCGACTTCGAGCGAATTTACTCTTATGACTCATTTGATTATGGTCGGCTTACAAAAACCACCACGAAAATTGGTACTGAAATCTTCGTAGAGAAGCAGGCTTACGACAATGATGGGAAGCTGCTGTCAATCACTCACCCCGCAAGTACCTCTAGCCCCAGTGGTTTTGTCGTCAGGCATCAATACAACTTGTTGGGCTATCTCGAGCGTGTAACCGACTCCAGTGGCGGTACAGTCTTTTACCAGATGATGGAGGCTGACGCGTTGGGAAGGGCTGCCAAAGAATGGTTTGGTGATGGCAGTATCCTGGAGCAATCCTATGATGGCGCGTCTGGACGTGTGACCGATCAGCATACTAGCAACGGGGCAATCGATATCCAGCACTTTAGCTATACCTATGATGGCATTGGGAATATGACCAGTAGGGCAGATCAGGTGCACAGTCAATCGGAAACCTTCACCTTTGATAACCTCGATAGACTAATCTCAACACAAGTGGCCGGTGTATCTGCGAAGTCGATGGGCTATAACGCGATTGGAAATATTAGCAAGAAAAGTATCAATGACCCCTATGACTACCTGAATGCAGGGCCCCATGCTGTTACGAGTTGGACTACATCGGGGACTTACAGCTGGAACCTTAATTACGACGACAACGGAAACCTGGCTGGCGGTGACTGGACTCCGAAAATTACCTGGGCAACCTACAACAAGCCCACTCAATTGACGGTTGGTAACACTATTAAAACGTTTGAATATGGGCCGGATCGGTTACGCTATCGCCGGGCTTATTCGGGTGTAAACAAACTCTATATTGGCAAACGATTCGAGCGTGTCACCAGTGGTAGCATCACATCCTATCTTCATAATATATACGCCAATGGACGGATTATCATGTACAGAACTGATGATGGGGTCTCCAGGCACCGATATGTTCATCGCGATCATCTTGGCTCAGTAACGGCACTCACTCTACAGAGTAGCGGGGCTGTGGAGACACGCTACGCCTATGATGCATGGGGCGGATGGCGTCGTGCAACAAACTGGGGCGCGGCGCCTGGCTGGAATGGTTTTGCGGAGGGCTTCAGGGGTTATACCGGCCATGAGACTCTCGGCTGGGGCTTGATACACATGAATGGGAGACTGTATAAGCCAGGTCTTGGGCGGATGATTAGTCCTGACCCGGTTACTCAGGCACCGGAGGATGGGCAGAATTATAATCGGTATTCCTATGCCTACAATAACCCCCTGAAATACACAGATTTGAGCGGTTATACGATGGAAGAGGTGGTGGTTGTTGCCAAAAATCTATCCCCATCAGGGGGTGCGATAGACTGGGATAACTATACTGGCTACAAAGGGGGCTTCACTCACCAGATGGATTGGTTTGTCCTAACTGCTATGGAGCGAACAGGTCGGAGATTAAGGGAAAGCTTTATGGCGGGTTTTGAAGACCCAACGATACAACCAATTATGGATGCAATAAGGGAGGGGGATTCGATATCGGCAATGGCTATGATTGGTGACTATCTTGATCATCAGAATGAGGCAGTTGCGACAGACCGTGCACAGCAGATGAATATCCAACATGAGCAAACTGAAAGTATATTAAATACCGATTTGTCTAAGGAAAACCCGACAGTGACAGGCTCCGCCCATTTAGGCGGCAAGGTCTTTGGTGGCGTGTTTGGGGCCTCCGTTTCGACAGGAGGGGTGGTTGATACTCTTAACACCTCCCTCTGCTCAGTAACAACGGCCTGTGTCCAATTTGGTCTTGGTGTGTTTGGCGGAGCTGGTGTCTCGGGCGGCGCTGGCTATTCTGCTGAGGCTTTGCGGTCTGGGCCAGCAGATTCCTTTGGTATTTTTGGGAACATTGGGGCATTTGGTGCTGCGGCTGGAGGTAGTCTTAATTTTGGCGAGGGCTCTGCTGGTTGGGCAAAAGGCTTCTTTGGTGCTGGCAAAGGTATTTCAGCAGGCGTGCAGTTTTGTCGTTCCTCCCTAAGCTGTATAGAGGGCTAAAAAATGAAAGTAATTAGCTTTGAGCTAAGGCTCGCTTTGGCCGCATGGGTTGGAGTAATGCTGGGGCTATTAGTTGGTTTTCAAGTTAATCAAACACTAGGGATTACGATAAGCTTTATCTGTGTAATCGTAGCTATTTATGCTGTCATAAAGGGACAAGTAAAGTTTTTCAAGAAACTAAAGTCACACAGTGATGAGAACGACAGTTAGTCAAGATATGCGCCGTCAATATACTTTAGCTAAATAGAAACCTCCCACTGCAGCTGGTACCTGTACTCGGACTCCCTGCGCCCATCATCCTCAGCGGAGATGTAAGTGGCGTCAAAGGTCAGCTTGTTGCGGTGGCCGTTGAAAAACCAATTGACTGCCAGGGTGTATTCCATGTCCTGTAGATCCTCCGGCGAATCGGGGTCGACATAGGCAGCCCGCAATGCAAGCTCCAGTTTATCGGGCACTGTCTGCCAGCGCTCGGAAGGAAACCAGCCCACCTGGGCGTAGCCCCCGTACATATCCCGGGTGCCGCCATTGACACGGTCACGTATTGATTTCCAGTGCAGCTCCTGCTGGAAACTGAGGCCGCCGCGTTGCCAGCCCCATTCCTGCATTGCCTGGTAAATACGGTACTGGTTGTCTTTGCCCTCCTCATAACCTGGTAACTGTCCACCGCCGCTGCTGGAGAAGCGGGTGTAAGCACTGTCGTTGGCAGCTGCGGAAAATGCCAGAGAGGCATGGGGATGTTCATAGCGCTTGAGCGCACTTTGGGAAAATGGCAGTACGTCGCCTGTGTAGTTCCACTGCCAGCGGCCCATCACCATGGGCCTGCCGCCATCGCTTCCTTCGTTAAGACCGTTGCCACCCAGTACTCCGCCCCACCAGCTGGTATCCGCCTGCTGTCCCTGCCAGAGCCGGCCAGAGGCCATCACGCCCCACTGGCGATCGAGGGTAAACCAGTAAGTTGATATTGATCGCTCTGCAAACTGCTGTTTCCCTGAGGAGTCGGTACGTTCGCGGTTATATTCGGCTTTCCACTGCCCGGCCCGAAGATTGAACCCGGGGTTGGAAACCCAGGTGCTGCGCAAGTCCAGTAACTGGGAGTTACGCAGGTCGTACTCGTGGTAAAAGGTGACGTCTTTGTGCCAGCGAGCGCCTAACTTGTAGCGCGATCGGTTAACCGAACCGCCGGAATTCTGGGGGGAATCGAAGTCATCAGGGATTCGCAGTGAATTCTCTATCGAGGAGTAGCGCAATTGGGCGCGCAAGCCCAGCCAGAGGTAACTCCCGGTGCTGCTGTCTGACCATTCCAGGCCTCGCTTGCCGTAATCCCAGCTGTTCTCTGCATGCAGTGGGAGAGCTACCAGGACCAGCGCCAGAGGTACTACCCAGGATGGTAATATACCTGACAGGTATCGATTGCGGCACGTAACCAGCATCAAAAATTTCTCGTTCTAACCCAGGCGCGACTTCACGTAGGCATCGCGGGCCCTGGAGCACTCGGGGTCGTAGAGTGCTGCCACCAGGCTGTCGGCATCAGACCAGGCTCGGTCAATACCTACCATCTGGTTGCTTACGGCGTTGGTATGACGTTTGGTTGCAAATATCGGGATAGCAGGTTTTGCCGCAACGCATTGAGCTAACTCTTGGACAGTGGCGCCGAGATCTTCCCCGGCCACTGCTCGATTGAGAAAGCCAGCAGACAAGGCCTCGACTGTATCGAACTCGCGGCAGGTTATTACCAGCTCCTTGGTCAGGGCCGGGCCGATTTCCCGCACCAGTCGTGGAATACCGCCCCAGGCCAGTGGGATTCCCAGATCAATTTCTGGAATAGAGAAGCGGGTGTCGCTTGCGGCTATTCGCAGGTCACAGCTGGCAGCCAATACCAGGCCTCCTCCCACACACCAGCCGTGGAGTTGGGCAATGGTGATGGCGCGCATACTTTCTATTGCATCTGCCATTCGTCTGCCGGTGTCGGCGGCATCCCTCAGGCCTTCTTCTTCGGGGCTGGGGAAACCCTGCAGGTCAGCACCTGCGCAGAAGGCTCTGCCGTTGCCGCGAATAATCACCACTCGTACCTCGGCTTGCCCATCGAACCATGCAGCCGCAGCGATTAGGTCTTCCGCCAGCTTTAATGAGAGCGCGTTAAGTCGCTCCGGTCTATTGAGTGAGATGGTGCCAATGGCCCCGCTGGTTTGTATCTCCAGAGTTTCGAACAAAATGGGTGCTCCTGCCGGTTAGTAAAATAATTATGATTTTATGCCCCGTCTGGCTTATCTACAAACGAGACTCATTAATGCTATGATTCCCGCCGGTTTTTGGTAGGGAACAGGCAGGCGTGGAAGGGACAACAACCCTCTGGTCATTACAGGCGGGGGATCATTGCAAGATTCTCGGCTTTGATGATGCATTGGCAGAAAAATACCGGGTGCGGATGATGGAGTTTGGTTTTCACCCCGGTGAGTCTGTTTCCTGCCTGCAATCCCCGGCTTTGGGTGCTCCCAAGGTTTATCGTGTGAGCAATACGGTATTTTCCCTGGATGACGAGGTTGCTGCCCATATACGGGTGCGTTTGAGTCATGAGTAAAGTTATTCTCATTGGCAGCCCCAATTCAGGGAAAAGCCTGCTGTTTAACCGTCTCACCGGTCTTGCCCAAAAGGTTGCGAACTTTCCCGGTATTACCGTAGATGTCAGCGTTGGCAAGATGCAGGCAATGCCTGACACCGAGTTAATGGATTTTCCTGGCACCTATTCCCTGCAGGCTATTTCTGCTGAGGAAGAGGTGGCCGTTGAATATTTTGAGACTGCACTGGATGACCCTGACGTCGAGCGCGTGCTCTGTGTTATCGATGCCACCCGGCTAGAAAAGAGCCTCTATTTCACTCTGCAGGTAATTCGCGATTGCGAGCGCCACGGCAAGCCGGTAACTGTGCTGGCTAATATGATCGATGTGCTGGAGAAAAATAGCCTGTCGCTGGATGCGCAGGGGCTTTCAGAAGCGCTGCACACACAGGTGCTGCCAATATCTGCTCGTTCCGGCAAAGGCATCGATGCGATTATTAAGCAGTTACAGGATAGTCGCGTTGGGGTGAGCGCCGAGTTTCGGGCCCACCTGGTTGATACGCCGGATGAAATTCTGCGTGGCAATGCCCACCAACTGGCCCATCGCTTTGGCCCCAAGGGCGACATACTGGTAAAAACCCAGGCCAGGCTGGACGATTTTTTCCTGCACTCCGTTACCGGTGGGTTGTCTTTCTTCTTCATTATGTATTTGCTGTTTCAGTCGATCTTTACCTGGGCGGCGCCAATAATGGACGGTGTGGAGGCGCTGATTGCGTGGATGGCTGGTGGTATTGTGCCACTGATTCCCAATACGGTAGCCAAGGACTTTACCTCTGATGCGCTATTTGGTGGCATTGGTGCGTTCCTGGTATTTGTGCCGCAGATCTTCGTGCTTACCTTTGTTATCGGCCTGCTGGAGGATTCCGGCTACATGGCCAGGGCTGCACTGATCTGTCATCGGCCTTTGCGCTGGTTCGGTCTCACTGGCAAGAGTTTTATTCCCATGTTGTCGGGAGTGGCCTGTGCCATCCCAGCTATCTATGCGGCGCGGGCGATTGATTCTCCTCGCAAGCGTTTGCTCACTTACATGGCAATCCCATTAATGCCCTGCAGCGCGCGACTGCCTGTATATACCCTGTTGATCGCTGCCTTTATCCCATCGGGGACGTCTTTTGGTGGTTTAGTTGGCTGGCAGGGCCTGGCGATGTTCGCCTTGTACTTCTTCGGTATGTTTTGTGGCCTGATGATTACCGGCCTGGTCTCACGCACCAGTGAGGATCACTACACAGACCTGCCCTTTGTATTGGAGCTACCTCCCTATCGCACGCCGGGTCTGATGCCGATTCTGCGCAACGCCTGGAATCGCTCGAAGCATTTCGTCACCAAAGCGGGGAAAATTATTTTCACCGTAACGCTTGTTATCTGGGTGCTGGGTTATTTCCCCAACTACGGCGCAGACCTGGGCGAATCCTGGTTGGGCTCCCTGGGGAAAGTTGTCGAGCCTGTGTTTGCTCCACTGGGCCTTGATTGGCGCTATGGAGTGGCCATTGTCACCTCTTTTGCTGCTCGCGAGGTGTTTGTGGGAACGCTGGGCACTATATTTGGTATTGAGGGCGCAGACGATAATATCGTCCCTCTGGTGGATCATATCCAGGCCAGTGATATGGCCCTGGGATCAGGCCTGGCGCTGCTGGTGTTTTTCGCCATCGCCCTGCAATGCATTTCCACCCTGGCGATCCTGTCCAAGGAAAGTGAGTCGCGCTCGCTCAGCATAAAAATGTTCGTCGGCTATTTTTTACTGGCGTATCTGGCGGCGTTTCTTGTTTTCCATATTACATCTGCGGTTATCGGTTAAGCTGTTTTATCAGTTCCGATATGAATGGGTTAATCAGTCAAGGCGTCGCTGTTGGAACAAGCGCACTTCTGCCAACACCAGCTCGGCAACCAGTTGCAGCATCAGGCTGTGGTTCTCTTGGCGTATGCCTTCCAGTCCTGCGTTAACTTCCAGCTGCAGGGCGTCTCTTTCAGGTTCGCTCAAGCCATCGGGAAGGTTCACGCTGAAACTGTAGCGCTCGGATTCGTTAATACGGCTGTAAATACGGGTGAGTTGTTCGGCGGCGAAATCGATGAGTGGCTCATCGGCACCTTTTTCGGTGAGTAGTTGGCGTAGTTGGCGGTCCAGAAAGGCCATCCCCTGCGCCTGTTGGGATGGAAACTCGAGAATATTCCCCATGCAGCTCAGCCCCGATTGCCATGGATAACTGTATCATGATCAAGATCAGTCTAGAGGCAAACCGCCTGGATCGCTAGTGTGGGTCGCTGGCTGAAAAACCGTGGTGGTCGGGTTACTGAACCCTGATCAGGTTGGAGAGCCTGGGATCGGGCTCGGCGGTGCGCCGTAGTATCAGTATGATATTGCCAATGCTTTGTATCAGGTCTGCTCCTACCTTCTCGCAAAGCTCCTTCGATACCGCTTCTTTGGCATCCCGGTCACCCACTGCCAGCTTGACCTTGATCAACTCGTGTTGGGTCAGTGCGCGGTCAACCTCTGCGATAACCGTCTCGGACAGGCCGTTACCCGCTACTGTGACCACCGGCTTGAGTTTGTGGCCGATGGCACGCAGTTGTTTGCTTTGCAGATTCGTTTTCTTGCTCATGGTGTTTCCAAGTTACAATGGCGCCCTTTGGGGGGCACGCATTCTACACAAGCGGCCCGACTACGGATACCGCAATGGCCAAGAAACGATCATCCAGTAAAGCCTGGCTCAAGGAGCACAGGGACGATCCCTACGTGCAGCAGGCCCAGCGTGAGGGCTATCGCAGCCGTGCCTGTTACAAATTACTGGAGCTGCAGGAGAAAGATCGGCTGATCAAGCCGGGCATGACAGTGGTTGACCTGGGCAGTGCTCCCGGGGGCTGGTCCCAGGTGGCTGCGCAGTTGGTGGGCCATAGGGGACGGATTGTCGCCTCGGACATTCTGCACATGGATAATCTCGCAGATGTAGAGTTTATTCAGGGCGATTTCACCGAAGATGAGGTGTTTGCAGAGATTCTCACTGCTATTGGCGAAAAGCCGGTGGAGCTGGTGATATCCGATATGGCTCCGAATATGAGTGGTGTAAGTGCGGTAGATTTGCCCAAAGCCATGTATCTGGTGGAGCTGGCGCTGGATATGGCTCGTCAGGTGTTGGAACCCGGCGGGTCATTTGTGGCCAAAGTCTTTCATGGGGAGGGTTTTGAGGAGCTTTTCAGGGACGCCAGGGGTAGTTTCGATAAGGTTTTAACCCGTAAACCCAAGGCCTCCAGACCGCGCTCGCGGGAGGTTTACCTGGTTGCCAAGGGGTATAAGGGGAACATCCAAAGGTAATTACGCCACCCCTTGAAACATGGCTCCCATGCCCCAACTATAGTAAATTGGGGTGAACTCACCCCCGTTTTTAAGCGTATATTCCATTAGGTATAGGCGAGCGGACCAAAGTCCCCGTCAAATTTCGTGGTAACTGGCTATAATTAGGAGTAATTGGCTGTCGCATTTGCGCACCTGAGCATGCCCGGGTAGTCCGGGTAGTAAGCCCCAAGGCGAGGTAACAGCATTGAACGATATGGTTAAAAATTTACTGTTGTGGCTGGTAATAGCCGCAGTCTTGTTGTCGGTATTCAACAACTTCAATATGCAGAGCCCCACTGAAGAGTTGGGCTACTCTGAATTCATCACGGAAATCCAGAGCGATCGCGTGCAGAAGGTGACGGTCGACGGCCTTACCATTAGCGGCGAACGCTTTGATGGCACCAGTTTTGAGACCATCCGCCCCATGGTGGAAGACCCCAAACTGATTGATGATCTGTTGGAGCACAATGTTGTTGTGCAGGGCAAAAAGCCCGAGCAGCAAAGCGTGTGGACGCAGTTGCTGGTGGCCAGCTTCCCGATTCTGATCATTATTGCCGTGTTCATGTTCTTCATGCGCCAGATGCAGGGCGGCGGCGGTGGCCGTGGTGGTCCCATGAGCTTTGGCAAGAGCAAGGCCCGTTTACTGGGTGAAGACCAGATTACAACCACATTTGCCGATGTGGCCGGCGTGGACGAAGCAAAAGAAGATGTGAAAGAGTTGGTAGACTTTTTGCGCGACCCCAGCCGCTTCCAAAAGCTCGGTGGCCGTATTCCCCGAGGCGTCCTCATGGTAGGGCAGCCAGGTACCGGTAAAACCCTGCTGGCCAAGGCTATTGCCGGTGAGGCGAAAGTGCCTTTCTTCTCCATCTCCGGTTCTGATTTTGTAGAGATGTTTGTCGGTGTCGGTGCCTCCCGTGTACGCGACATGTTCGAGCAGGCGAAGAAGCAATCCCCCTGCATTATATTCATCGACGAGATCGATGCCGTGGGCCGCCACCGTGGTGCTGGCCTGGGCGGCGGTCACGATGAGCGTGAACAGACTTTGAACCAATTACTGGTAGAAATGGACGGTTTTGAGGTGAACGACGGCGTGATTGTTATTGCCGCCACCAACCGCCCGGACGTATTGGACCCCGCCCTGTTGCGCCCCGGCCGTTTTGACCGCCAGGTGGTAGTAGGCCTGCCTGATATCCGTGGCCGGGAACAAATACTCAAAGTGCATATGCGTAAGGTGCCCTTGTCAGAAGACGTGGAGCCTTCCAAAATTGCTCGCGGTACGCCCGGTTTTTCTGGTGCTGACCTGGCGAACCTGGTGAATGAGGCCGCCCTGTTTGCAGCCCGGGCCAATGTGCGTACGGTAGGCATGCAGCAGTTTGAGCTGGCCAAAGACAAGATCATGATGGGCGCTGAGCGCAAGTCCATGGTGATGTCAGAAGACGAGAAGCGTAATACGGCCTACCACGAGGCTGGCCATGCCATTGTCGGACGCCTCATGCCGGAGCACGATCCTGTGTATAAGGTGAGCATTATTCCCCGGGGCAGGGCCCTGGGTGTGACCATGTTCCTGCCCGAGGAAGATCGCTACAGTCACAGCCGCAGGCATATCATCAGCCAGATCTGCAGCCTGTTCGGTGGCCGTATTGCCGAGGAGATGACCCTGGGCAAGGAGGGCATTACCACCGGTGCCTCCAATGATATTCAGCGTGCCACCGATATTGCCCGCAAGATGGTTACCCAGTGGGGACTGTCGGAAAAAATGGGCCCGCTCATGTACGACGAGGGTAGTGAAGAAGTCTTCCTGGGGCGCAGTGCCGCGCAGACCCACCAGGGCATCTCCGATGAAACCGCTACCCAGATCGACAAGGAAGTGCGGCGCATTATTGATGAGTGTTACTCCACCTCCCAGCGCATTCTTGAGGACAACATCGACAAGCTGAAGAGCATGGCCGACGCCCTGATGGTCTTTGAGACCATAGACGCAGGCCAGATAGATGACATTATGGCTGGTCGCGAACCCCGCGAGCCCGAAGGTTGGAATGACGATGCGGGCGGTACCGGCGCCAGTGGCGATGCCGCTGATGACGCTCCCGACCTCGGTAGTCCCATTGGTGGTCCTGCCGGCGAGCACTAGGCCGGCCCTACCCTTGAACATTTCTGCTCCTTTACCCCGTCCGGTACTGCAATGCGCCGGGCGCGAGCTGGATTTGTCCCATCCGGTTGTTATGGGCGTGATCAATACCACTCCGGATTCCTTTTCTGACGGCGGAACCCTGTACCAGCAGTCCCGGTTGAACATTGACCTGGCTATGGAGCGTGCACGGGAGATGGTTAACTCAGGCGCTGCGATCCTTGATATTGGTGGTGAATCCACCCGCCCCGGCGCTGCTCCAATTACCCCACAGCAAGAGGCCGACAGAGTGCTGCCCCTGGTGGAGCGCATTGCTGCAGAGCTGGATGTGGTGATCTCTGTGGATACCAGTACGGCGCAGCTAATGACAGAGGCGGCATCACTGGGCGCCGGGCTGATTAACGATGTGCGCGCCCTCACTCGTGAAGGCGCCCTGGAAGCGGCCGCGGACAGCGGATTGCCGGTGTGCCTGATGCACATGCAGGGCAGCCCGGACACCATGCAGGCAGCGCCCACCTATACTGACGTGGTCCAAGAGGTAGAACAGTATTTGCTGCAGCGAGTGACCGCCTGTGAAGCGGCGGGAATCTCTCGCGATAAGTTGCTGTTGGATCCCGGATTTGGCTTTGGTAAGAGTGTGGAACACAACCTCGCTTTGCTGCGTGCACTGCCAGCGCTGTCGTCGAAAGGCCTGCCGGTTCTGGTGGGCTTGTCCCGCAAGTCCATGATTGGCAAACTGATCGGGCGCGAGGTGGATGATCGTCTTCCCGCGAGCCTGTCGCTTGCGGTACTGGCGGCCCAGGGTGGAGCGCGCATTATAAGAACACACGACGTCGCAGCGACCAATGATGCGCTGGCGATGCTAAGGGCAGTGGAAGGGTAATGAGCAAACGTTATTTCGGTACCGATGGAATTCGTGGCAGCGTGGGACAGGGGGCAATCACCCCGGATTTCATGCTCAAGCTGGGCTGGGCCTGCGGCCGGGTGTTTGCCCGCCAGGCAGTTGGCGAGGGCCGCTGCACAGTGATTATCGGTAAAGACACCCGGGTATCCGGTTACATGTTTGAATCCGCTCTGGAGGCGGGCCTGGTGGCAGCAGGTGTTGACGTTAAATTGCTGGGTCCCATGCCTACACCGGCAGTGGCCCTGATGACACGCACCCAGGCAGCGGACGCCGGCATTGTTATCAGCGCCTCACACAACCCCTATTTTGATAACGGGATCAAGTTCTTCTCCGCCGAAGGGTCCAAGCTGTCTGATGAGACCGAGCTGGCAATCGAGGCGGAATTGGAGCAGGAACTTAGCACGGTCAGCTCCCGCGAGATTGGCAAGGTAGTGCGGGTGGTAGACGCCGCCGGGCGCTATATCGAGGCCTGTAAATCCACAGTGCCGGAGGGCTTCAACCTGCGCGGTTTACGCATTGCGGTCGATTGCGCACATGGTGCCACCTATCACATAGCCCCCAATGTATTCAGTGAACTTGGTGCTGAAGTTGTGAGTATGGGCGTACAGCCCGATGGTTTTAATATTAACGAAGCGGTGGGTTCCACCGAGCCTGAAGCATTGGCCAAACTGGTGCGCGAGGACGAA
>ERZ1046740.1136-NODE-1136-length-19440-cov-6.932267_pt1 | contig 19440 bp, 16 predicted proteins | sample MGYA00383093_ERZ1046740 | MGnify/ENA primary metagenome ERZ1046740 (study PRJEB29581, sample SAMEA5548363) | metagenome | biome: marine; feature: coastal; material: water | depth 25 m | study: Short-term variability in the microbial, nano- and picoplankton... | reverse complement strand
TGACGTCGCCTTGACATGGCGAAGATCGAGAGTTCAATTCTCTCCGAGCCCACCAATATTATATCAAACAATAATGGTGATTTCTCCTTTATTCCAATTAAAATGAATTAATACTAATTATTATTTAAAATACAACTATTGTAAAATCAAGAGTTGTGATTTCTTGTTAATTCTTCTGGATCAGGTAATACCAAATCCTCAGCAGATACTCTACTCATCGGCTTTTCCACCTCCTCCTCATCCATCGTAAAATCAGCAGAACCGCCTTCCCACTTTACGACAGAATCCGATTCTTCGAATGATTCTATTGGTATCTGGTCTACATCTGGTGACAAAGAATATGATGCAGGATCAACGATAGGGCATGGTTTTTCCATCGACGAAGGTGGTGCCTCTCTTTCCTCCAAGTGAGCTACAGAATGGAATGTGCCACACTCTGGGCACCTTACGCTACCTGCTTTCTCAATGCACCCACATACTGGGCAAAAAGTCGTCCCGCGTAATGCATTCAAGGGGTCAGTGGACATGTATTTACTCCAGGAACATATCATCTTGGTACCCGGTGATTTCATCTCCAGTACCATCTTCCTTGATTGTTACAAGTCCGTCCTCATCATCAAATTCAACGATTACTCCGAAGACATCTTCGTCTTCTACTGTGAGTCCAATATGTGATCCAATGTCGATATCATCATCTTCATCATCATCATCGTCTTCATCATCATCATCGTCTTCATCATCACCCTCTGATTCTTCATCTGAATCTTCAGGGGCATCCTCTTCACCGTCGTTTGATTCTTCTTCATCCTCTTCTTCGGAAACATCTTCTTCACTTTCTGAAGATTCTTTAGCATCCTCGGTGTCGGATTCGACTTCCTTCATTGCCTTAACACGTGCTCTCCAGCCTTTTGCAAGGACAAGGTGAGTAAACATTGAACCGCCCATTCCAATTACTCCAAGTAGAATAAAGATAATACCATCTGTATAGAATCCCTTAGGCATAGATGATGCTCCATTTTCACCTGAGAATGGAGTTAATGAATTAGAACATCCACCCTTTTGTTCTTCTGAATCACAAGGATAGATATCTCCCTCAGCGTAATCGCCAGAGCCTATTCCCCAATTGCTCTCTAATTCAATTAGACCTCCAGAACCGTCAACTGGTCCAATAAACCCGTTAACTACCCATGCTAAGATGAATAGGAAGAATGCTGCATGTATGAGTGGCCACCAGACATCATTCCATTTCTTTGACATCATTGCAGATTGCATTGGTGATGGGAACTCTTTAGGATCTGTCCCATCATCATATTCCTCGACATTATCATCGTCATCATCATCATCATCTTCGTATTCTTCAGGATTGTTTTCAATTTCTTCCTCTAGTGCTGAAACGAATTCTATGATGTCAATATTACCATCAGAATCAACATCCAAGGTTGCAACAAAATCAGTAATACTTGATTCAGCGATGTCTTCATCTTCAAGAACATCACTAATCGTATTTGATAACTCTTCAGTAGAGATGAATTTATCTCCATCTTCATCTAATGCATGGAAAATAGTAGCAGGGTTTGAACCATCTCTGTCCATTACATCAATCATCTTCTTAATGATATCATCAGGAAGGATTTCGATAGGCCCCTCATCACTGGTTTCTTCGGACTCATCATCGAATTCCTCCTCTTCTGACTCTTCATCATCAGACTCTTCATCATCAGATTCCTCCTCTTCTGATTCCTCCTCTTCTGATTCATCCTCTTCTTCTGTATCCTCGTCGGAAGAAGCTTCAACCTCATTATCTGGTGCAACGTAATCTGATCCTGTTACCGATTTTTCTAATTCTGCTAGGTCAATTTTACCATCACCATCAACATCAATTAGTTCAATCAATCTTTCAACTTGAGATGGTGGTAAGTCTGCCAAATTTAGACTAAGTAACCCTTTTCTCAATTCATCGGAGTCGATCATCCCGTCTCCATTTGTATCGAATTTGTCAAATAATGATTTGATATTAAGTCCAGTATTTGAAAGCCAATTACGTAATACATCCATCACATCATCTGCAACAAAAATAACGCCGCAACTACTGCAACTGGTTGATTCTAGAGGGACTAAAAATCCACAAGCACCACATTCTCCAAGAGCATCTTCGGAGATACCAGAAAACTTAATTTGACATTCAGGGCATTCGGTAGAATCATTAGGAATAACTGCTCGACAATTCCCACATTCCGCCATTGAAGTTTCATCATTATCTGTCTCGGTCATTGGCACACCTATATATGCCAAACAAACAATAGATATAATGCTTGATGGAGTTTATAGTGGCACATAGTAAATAGAGCAGTTCTTTCATAGTTGCATAAGAGGGAGTCTGGGCAATGGAGCAAGGAAGAATATTTTCTGCCGAATTGAACGATAATTCGGACTTGTATTCGTGGATTGATTCACAAATAGAAGTTGCTCAACAAAGCATTCTACTCTTCAGCAGACAACCACATAAGAGGTTGTTAGAATACTTCGATATCACCAAAATTGAGGCTTATTGGCTGTCTGAACGAGTTACTGCAGGTGCATTAGAACCAACTCTTGAAAAAATCGCACACTTGATAGTGTCCAAATTGCAACAGAATCAGGGGTTAATTGTCGTCGAAGGACTAGAGTGGTTAGTCTCCTTACATGGCCATGAATCAGTATTGGCATTTATCCGCCAAATTAGAGACGAAGTATACCAAACACAGTGGAAAGTCATTTTCCCGATAAATTGTTTGGTTTTTGACTCGGTTTGGCTAGCCAGGCTTAGGAGAGAGGCCCCCAATTTGGAAATTTTTGCGGCAAGAGACGAAAATATCAAGGTAAACCAAGAGGACAATGATGTTGAGGAAGATCTTTCGCAAGAGGTAAAAATACATAATTTCCAAGAAGTCCCTGGAGAAGAGATAGAACTTGATACTAGAGATGATGGGACTCCAAAATTGGTAATGTTGACTCGATTGCCATTCAATGGTTTTAGTAAATCGATTCTAACTAGGAGAATCTTGCAATGGAGAAGAATGGGTTTGGATGTTTCAGAGGTAGAACCAGCACTCTCAATGTTGGATGATAAGAGTTCATATGAACTATATGCTTCGGTTGAAGAAAAAGTTCGTAGGGCTGTTGAATTAGAAAATTACCTTGACAGGTATTCGGACAATATTTCTGCTAGTGAATTAGCAACTGCTCGATTTAGAATTAGACAATTAACGGGATTAAATGAAATTGAAAAGTGGATATTAGAGTTGTGATTATCTCGGCAACCTACCACATTCAGCTTCAATTCTTGCTAACCAACCACCTTGCCATAACTGAGAAGCAATAGTTTTCAATTCTTTACTAGTACTTCTATCTCTACTAAGTGGTGGCGAAATTGCTCTGACTCTTTGTTTTAATGACCGGACATGCTCAGCGGGTTGCAGATCTTCAAACTCTAGTGCTTCACATGCAACAAATAATTCACAGGCTAAGACCTCTGATAATCGTTCAGTTGCCATCAATAAATTCCAGCAAGCAGTAGCACCCATACTAACGTGGTCTTCTTGCCCCGCAGAAGTGGTTGTAGAGAACGCTGAGCGCGGCATTGCATGACCATGTAACTCGGCCAAAGAAGCACCTGCAACATATTGAACAATCATTAATCCCGATTCAAGGCCGGAGTTTCGAGCCAAAAATGCAGGTAAGTTGCTTCTAGCAGGGTCGAGTATCTGGTCAATTCGTCTTTCACTAATAGATGCTAATTCAAATAACGCGTGTGACATTGAATCTGCTGTTAATGCCAATATCTCTCCGTGGAAATTTCCTTGAGAAATAACTTCGTGAGGACCTGGGTTTGCAGGGTCTGGAAACACCAATGGGTTATCAGTAGCACTATTCAGTTCCACATCTAATGTTTCTTGCAATTGCAAAAATCGTTGTAGTACAGCACCATGAACTTGTGGTGCACATCTAAACGAATAAGCATCTTGAACCTGTTCGCAATTCTCATGAGATTTTAGGATGGGTGAATCTTTCATTATTCTTCGCAAACGTGATGCTGTGGTCAATTGCCCGATATGCGGACGCGCTAAGTGAACTCTTTCATCTGCAGGCCTAATACTGCCTTTTCTTGCCTCTAATGAAGTGCACATAATGATGTCAGCAAGAGGAATTAATTGGCTTAATCTTTGTTCAGCAGCGACCAATAGTGATAACATTTGACTTGTACCATTAATTAGAGATAATCCATCCTTCGCCTTCAAACTAATCCCAATTAATCCATTGGCCAGTAGCGCATCACGTGTCGGTCCAACTCCTGAGTCAGTGAGAACCTCCCCCTCACCGATTAATGAGAGTGCCATGTGTGATAATGGTGCTAAATCGCCACTCGCTCCTAAACTTCCGATACGTGGGATTGCAGGACAGATGTCGTTATTGATGAATGCGAGTAGTTGATTAATGACATCAGGATGCACTCCCGAGCAACCTTTTGCAAGGGAATTAGTTCGCGTCACCATCATAGCCCTAACCAACTCCTTTGACATTAAATCTCCAAGAGCGGTTGCATGCGAGCGAATTAAATTTCTTTGTAGGTCTGATAAATCCTCACTAGAGATACGTTCCTTAACCAATGCTCCAAAACCAGTATTAATTCCATAAACGGTTTCACCTCTTTCCAAAATACCATCTACCACTGACCTTGCAGCATTGATTTTGACCCAAGAATCTTGAGAAATTTCCACAGAGGCCTTTCCTTCAGCAATCATTTGTACTTCAGAAGAAGAAAGGGTTTCACCATCGAGGTAGATTATTTTTTCTTCTTTCATCTTATCACCACATTATAATGAGTTAATTATTTCGTCGTCGACAATTGTCGGCAAAGTTACTTGTAAATTTGGTTGGGACTTCATTGCTCTGCGAGCCGCAAAAATGGCACCATCGTTACGCCCCCAAGCTCTCCTAGCCACTCCGTTATTTACATCCCAGTGTAACATTGATTGTAATCTATTTTCAGAATCTTCTGAACCATCTAGCATTAGGCCGAAACCGCCGTTGATTACTTCTCCCCAACCTACTCCGCCTCCGTTATGCAAACTAACCCAAGTAGCGCCTCTAAAAGAGTCTCCAACGAAGTTATGAACGGCCATATCAGCGGTAAACATAGAACCATCAGAAATATTTGCAGTTTCTCTATATGGTGAATCTGTACCAGATACATCATGATGATCTCTACCCAATACAATTGGAGCAGAGATTCTACCTGATGCAATTGCCTTATTCATAGCAGAAGCAATTCTCCGTCTCCCTTCATCATCGGCATAAAGAATACGCGCTTGAGAACCGACTACCATTTTATTTGAACCGGCTTGCTCTATCCAGCGAATGTTATCTTTCATTTGCTGTTTTATTTCATCAGGAGAATCGAGAATCATTTCCGATAGAACTTCACAAGCGATGGCATCGGATTCGGCTAAATCTTGCGGGTTGCCTGAACAGCACACCCATCTATATGGCCCGAATCCATAATCAAAACATAATGGGCCCATGATATCTTCAACGTATGACGGATATCTAAAACTGCCATCATCACACATAACATCAGCACCAGCCCTACTTGCTTCGAGCAGGAATGCGTTTCCATAATCCCAAAAGTACATTCCTCTATCTGATAATTGGTTTATTGCAGTGGCCTGTCTATTTAGACTATTTTTTACTTCATCGCAAAATTTCTGAGGGTTTTCTGACATCATTCGCGAAGCGCTTTCATAGTCAAACCCAACAGGAAAATAACCTCCTTGCCATGGATTGTGGAGCGATGTTTGATCACTTCCTAAATCTACATTGATATTTCTCTCCACCAGCCTCTCCCACAATGTAACAATATTGCCTACATAGCCAATGGATATAGCTTCCTTATTCTGTGCTGAAAGAACCATATTATCGATTGCATCATCAACATTTTCGGCAATAGTACTCAGCCAACCTTGCTCCTGTCTTTTCCTAGCTGCATGAGGATTTACTTCGGCGATAATACAAGAAGCACCTGCAATGACTGCTGCCTTGGCTTGAGCACCAGACATACCACCTAATCCTGATGTTACGAAAGTCACGCCTTCAAGCCCTTCATCACCCGACAAACCAAGTTTCACTCTCGCTGCATTTAGAAGAGTTATTGTAGTTCCATGAACAATTCCTTGTGGACCGATATACATGTAAGAGCCGGCAGTCATCTGCCCATACTGACTTACACCCAAAGCATTCATTCTTTCATAATCTTCAGGCGATGAATGGTTAGGAATTACCATTCCATTGGTGACAATAACTCTTGGTGCGCTTGGACTTGAGGGAAATAGTCCCAAAGGATGCCCCGAGTACATCACTAGGGTTTGTTGTTCAGTCATCTGTGAAAGATATTTCATTACAATGCGATATTGGGCCCAGTTTTGAAAAACTGCTCCATTTCCACCATAAGTAATCAATTCATGAGGGAACTGTGCTACGCGTTTGTCCAGATTGTTTTGAATCATTAGCATTAATGCTGCTGCTTGTTTACATTTTGCGGGATAATAGTCGATAGGGTATGCCTTCATTTCATATTCAGTGGGGCGATAACGCCACATTATTATTCGACCAAAAGTATCCAATTCTTCAAAAAATTCCTTCGCTAGTACCGCATGCAAATTTTTTGGAAAATATCTCAAAGCATTTCTGATTGCCAATAGTTTCTCTGGTTGAGTCAATACTTGCCTCCTCGCAGGAGCATGGTCAACAGACTCATCCCATGTAGGCATTTCAGGTAGTCCATTGGGAATGCCGGTGATTAGGTGGGAGGCGAGGATAGCAGCGGCCTCTTCCGACATAGTACAGGGTCGTCTCCGCCTGTCTTTGAGCATTGTTGCTCTTATGACTGCATAGCGGGTATTGAATTGCCAGGATTCCATACTGTGAACATTATTCCAGATAGTACCATTATTGAGCCAAACATCATTATTCCATCAGAAATACTGAGATTATTATTTTCAACTAAATATCCTGCAACCGAGGTGGAAATTGAAAATGCAATGGACATAAACAACATATCTATGGAGAATACCCTTCCCCTCATTTCATCCTCAACCCAACGCTGTGTCAATATTGTTGAGAGAACCCAATTAGCACCACTAGCAGCATGTGCAAGAAGAACAAGGATTACAGTTAGCAATAGATGTATTTCAAGTGTTAGAGATGCCATGATGTAAAAAGCCCCACTTACAATAACCAATTTTCCAATCAGACCTGGCCATTTTGATTCATCTTTCAAAACATTACGTGCAATAATAGGGCCAAGTCCAGTTCCTACGCCCCTCGCAAAGAAGAATATTCCAAATCCCATGGCAGCGCCATATCCATCAGTTTCAGCGCCTAATAATACCAAAAACACTCCAGCTAATGCCCCTCCCGCAATATTCCAAGATGATTTTGCGAATACAATCCGCAATAATCGCGATTCAGTATAGACTCTTAACCAACCGCGCTTGATATTTGTAAATGCTGTTTTGAATAGTGGTGCTTTCATATCATCGCCAATATTTTGCTTGATCTTTACAGGAATTAACAAAATTGTACCCAATGCGAATGTTGCGGAGTCGATAATAAATGCCGCATCTGTACCCCAATAAGATACCACAACCCCGCCTAATAGTGCACCTATGCATAATGCTGTAGACCAAGATGCGGCATCAAGTGCATTCGCAGTAGTAAGGTTCTGTGGGCTGACAACATTTGGAATTGCAGCCCTTTCAGCAGTCATGTATGTGCCATGTAATAGCATCATCAGCCCTGACAAACCGATCATCCACGGCACATCGGATGCACTATCGACAAAAATAAATCCGAGTGCCAAAAATACCTGAGCGATATTTGTTATTACCATCATACTTTTTCGATTATATCTGTCAGCAAGCAAACCGATAAATGGTTGGAAAATTGCAAAGGAAATCATTCGTACTGTAAATAAAAATCCTAATAAAAATTCAGACCCAGTATATTCTAAAATTAAGAAAAACAATGCGATGGTGTTGAACCACTCGCCCAACATAGAAATTACTGATGCAAGCCATAAATTGCGAAAATTACCATTGGTGCGAAGTAATTGAACATAACCAATATTACCCATTAGTTTCCCTCCAATTGTGATGACTTTGCTTATGCAGGTCACCTGAGTCTGTTTGATTTACCAATTACTACACCCTTGTCTGCGCGTACGAAGGAGAAAATTGTGATATTGGATAGTCTTGCTGATTCAATTGCAAGTGTAGAAGATGCTCCGATACTAGCAATTAACTGACAATTCATTGTAGCAGATTTTGCAACAATATCCCATCCACAACGACCTGATAATAATAGTGCATGTTGATTTATATTGAGGCCGGTTCTATAGGCGTGGCCAAATATCTTGTCTACAGCATTATGTCGCCCAATATCCTCTCGTACGGCAATTAAGTTACCTTCGCTATCCATTAGACCTGCTGCATGAATTCCTCCGGTAACGGAGTAACCTATCTGTCGTTGCTTCATCTCTAATAAGGCTGCATTAATCGCATCGGCTGAGAAATTAGTGGGTGATATGTCCACGGATGGAATATTGTGCATAAGGGTAAGTATTCCATCTCTATCACAGGCGCCACAACTGCTGGTGATAATTCTCTCACTGGATTTCAAGGAAGACATATCACTTGAAGTAGAGATATCTAAGAAATGTGTACCTGTTTCATCGGTTGAAACATCAAATACATCGACTACTATTTTTCCACTTTTTGCTTCAGTGATGCAATGACCAATCGCTAAATCTTGTAAATCGGCAGGTGATGCCAATAAATTTGCAACAATAGTATCATTCACTCTAATCGTGACTAGCGCCTCAATAGCGATACAGTCTTGGTCCAAAATGAAATCTCTTCCATTCCAGCGAGATACACCAACCTTTCTATGTAAATCACTCATGCCAATTCCTCATTATTAGTTTCAACTAATGACTCATCTATGTCAAAGAACTCAAATTGCAATGCCACTAATTCTGCACTAGATTTGGCTGCAGCATATGCTTCTAAGGGTTCCTTATTTAGTTCAAAAAATCTTTCACCCCACCTAAAAGCACCCAATACTTCTCTTGCTTGTTTTTCTCTTCCAATCAAAAATAGAATTGTTGCTAATGCTTCTGCCGTTGTAAGTTTACTTGGCTTACCCCAGTTTACAGGATTTGCAGCTAATAGTAATGGCAACATTCGCGGTTGTAACCTTGTTCTCTTCATTACTTGTTCAACACTATCTTCGATATGAGCCCAACTACAATCTAAGCCAACTATCGCCCCTCCCTTGGTGAGAAGTGTATCATGGTCTTCAGGACCAAATACCTTGCCGCATAATGGTTCTAAGATGAATCCTTTGCGCGGCACAGTGTTGAATCGTTTATGCATAACAATATCACCTCTTTTAGACGCCCTAACAACTGTGTTTTTCTTAGGGTCATCTTGCGCCAACCAAATCGCATGGACTGGTATTTGTTGCATGACATCAACTCTCTTTGTTGAGGTAATCTCCTAGTGTCAATCCTCTGCTGGATTGGCTATTGTTCAAAACTCTCGTATCAACTGATTTATGTTCTACCATCAATGTAATTCCTAGTATGCGTTCAAACTTTTTTATCACCGAATCAGTAGGCCTTTTGCCAGATTCTGCCGATTTGATGACGTTTACTGTCTCGGCCATTCTCTTTCCTAATTGTGATTGATTCCAGTTCTTTTGTTTACGAGCAGAGGAGATTCTCTGTGAAAAATCATCGGCCAGATCTTTTTCACCACGTGACATTGGATCATGTTTTTTGTAATTAGTAGAACGCTTGGAGATATTTACTTGACTAGTTCTTGGCCCAGAAGAAAACGCACGAGCCAACCCCGGCGCCACAGGTTTTGGACCCAGATTTAACTTCTCGATACATCTGCTACAGGCAGCAACTTCAGTTCTGCCGGTTTTGACATGCTTTACTCCAACTTTCATTGCCCCACATAACTCACAATCTGCCATCATGTCACATCCGTCACAGTCGCCTGCAATACCTAATAATAGCCGCAATACTTTGAAGCCTTCGGAACAGACATTTTCTTGTATAGTCAAGCGAGTAGTTCATACGGTGTCGCCATAACCATTGGTTGTTCGCATGACTAGTGAAGTTGAAAGAAGTGGTGGCGCTGAATCAACCAATTCAGATGATGAGTTGAAAAAATTAGAATCAGATTACCGGATTTTACAGGAAGAAGCGCAAACTCTCATCAATGATAGAGCTCATTTGGAATCTGAAGTTAGAAATCTAAAGAAGAGAGCAAACCGGTTGGATGAAGAGGTCAAATCGATGAGGAATCCACCTCTGATTATTGGCACATTACAAGATGTGCTAGATACCGATAGAGCAATTGTACGCTCATCTAATGGGACTGTATTCCAAGTATCGCTGAATCAAAGGATTGAACCAAGTAAATTACAACCTGGAACTAGAGTTGCACTGAATCAAGAAACACTGGCAATTATCGAAGTATTGCATGATGCGTGGGATCCGATGGTCAGCGGTGCTGAAATGGTAGAGAAGCCAAATGTTACGTACGATGAAGTGGCTGGGTTAGATGAGCAAATAGAAGCGGTAAGAGAAGCAATAGAATTACCGTTGACTTCACCCGAATTGTTCGAAAAAGTTGGAATTCAAGCTCCAAAGGGAATATTACTCGTAGGCCCACCTGGGTGTGGAAAAACATTGCTTGCAAAGGCTGTAGCCAATTATACCGATGCAACGTTCATACGCATGGTAGGTAGTGAACTAGCCCAGAAATACATAGGTGAGGGTGGCAGGATGGTTAGAGAATTATTTTCATTAGCGAAAGAAAAGTCACCATCAATTATTTTCCTTGATGAAATAGATGCTATCGGTGCGAAGAGATTGGATGGATCTACAAGTGGTGATAGAGAGGTTCAGCGAACATTGATGCAATTGCTCGCCGAACTTGACGGATTTGATTCTCTACAAAATGTCAAGATAATAGCGGCAACAAATAGGCCTGATATTTTGGACGACGCACTATTAAGGCCTGGGCGCTTTGACAGAGTGGTGGAAATACCTATCCCTGATGATAAGGCGCGAAAGGCAATACTGTCTGTACATATCAAAAACATGAACACAAAGAGAATCAATATTCAAAGAGTTGTTGAATTAACAGAAGGATATTCTGGTGCAGAATTAAAGGCTACATGTGTCGAAGCAGGGATGATAGCAATTCGTGAAAAGCGTGATGTTATTGCCCAAGACGATATTTTAACTGCGGTGAAGAGAATCAACAATAAAAGGTCAAAAGGTGGAATTTCTACTTCTCCTGATGCCCTTTACGGTTAATTATTGAAACAAGTCCTTGTCAACATTGAAAGTCCTCATCGGCCGACACACCAACATGGCGGCAACTATTGTTGAATGTGTACCTAATATTTCAGAAGGTATTGATACTGACAAAATCGAACTAATAGTTCAAGCTGCAAGAGAAGTTACAGGATGTGCGGTATTAGGTGTTGAACCGGATGCCGATTACAATCGCACAGTCATTACTTTAGCAGGAGAACCAATTCCAGTTTCTCAGGGAGCCTTTGAGTTGATCAAGGCTGCAATATTGCACATTGATATGAGCCAGCATAAAGGGGAACATCCTCGCCTTGGAGCAGTTGATGTATGTCCATTTGTCCCATTGCAGGGAATTACAATGGAACAATGCTCTGAATTAGCCAAGGAATTAGCAATAAGAGTAGCCAAAGAATGTGGAACCCCGACATTTCTGTACGGTTCCGCTGCAACTCACTCCGATAGAACACTATTGTCTTCATTGCGAAAGGAGCAGTATGAAGGATTACAGGCGAGGATGAGTGGCGGGGAAACCGGACATGCAGAATCTACGCGCCTGCCTGACTTTGGACCAATGTCTTGGAATGAACAATGTGAAAAGTCAGGTGGAATAACAATTGGCGCACGCACAATTCTTGTTGCCTATAATGTAAATGTCGATGAACCTGATGCTATTGTAGCCAAAAAAATTGGGTCATTGGTTAGATCAACTGGAAGGCTACTAAAGCAACCCGATGGAAGAAAAACAAGAATTCCGGGTATGCTGCCGATGGTTCAAGGAATGGGAGTTACTTTGGAAAGTCACTCCATTTCACAAGTTTCAATGAATTTGAGAGATGTTGTTTTGTGCCCGATGCATATTGCTTTTGAAGCATGTAAAAGCATCGCTGCAGACCACCAAACCACTGTCCCTGGGAGTGAATTGGTAGGTTTAGTGCCTCTTTCTGCAATGCTTGATTCGGGAAGATGGTATGCTTCAGAAGGAGTTACTGACGAAAAGGAATTAGTCCAAGCAGCAATCAGTGGATTAGGACTCTCTCAACTCGCACCATTTGAAGCAGAAGATAGAATAATTGAGTGGGCTGTTGCAAAGGCGGTGGAATCATGAATTGGATGAATATGAGTCTGAGAGATTTCCAATCGTCACTTGCTTCTTCATCACCAACTCCCGGTGGTGGTACTGCTGCCGCAGTAGCGCTTGGTCAGGCCGCAGCACTCACATGTATGGTTGCTGATTTAACAATAGGTAAAGAAAAATGGCAAGAAGGTTGGGGGATTGCCGATGAGGCACAAAATTCTGCCATACCAATAATGAGTCGTTCAGGAGAACTGGCCGACGAAGATAGTGATTCATTTGATGCAGTAATGGCCTGTTTTAAGATGCCAAAGACAACAGATGATGAAAAGGAAACTCGTAGAAATTGTATACGACAAAGTACACTAAAAGCAGCTGAAGTACCATTTGAAACAGCAAAATTGGGGCTTTCACTTCTAAAGCACTTACCAGGCCTTGCTGAAAAAGGAAATGGTAACGCAGCATCCGATGTAGGGGTTGCAGCATTATTGGCAAGCGCGGCAGTAAAGGGTGCATTGTTCAATGTACAGATTAATCTGTCTTCATTGCCTGAGGAAATGGGCGTCGAAATGAGGGCATCATCACCAGACATATTGAAGGAGGCAAGAATATTGTCTAGAGCCTCTATGAAATCAGTAAATGAACGTCTTGGTCTTGATTAACGTACTTGTGAACCGGTGGCAATATCGCCGTCAATTGTTACCAACCGAACACCGTCTTGTCCATCATCAGCCGCTAGCATCATACCTTCTGATGTGACTCCTCTCAATGGTCTTGGCTTCAGATTAGCAACAAAAACTACAGATTTCCCAACCATTTCTTCAGGCTGGTAATACTTCTTTAAACCAGCACAAATTGTTCTCTCCGCATCACTTCCATCATCTATTTTGACAACATATAATCGGTCAGCATTTGGATGGTCTTCAACGCTCATTATTTTTCCGACTCTAAGATCTACTTCCATAAATGTTTCAAAATCCAAATATGTAATTCCTTCTGGTGCTTCATTCATTTTTTCACTATCCTTTTTGTTTTTCTTACCGCCTTTTACAGCGCTTATTGGATTATTTTCTGTAACGTCAGCATTTGTGGCTAACGATTTTTCACTCTCTAGAATAACTTCTAAATCAAGTCGCTCAAAGAGAGGTGTTGGATCTTCTTCATTCCAAGTCATTGGGACTTGCCAATTTATCGCATCGTCCCAAGAAACAAGGCTTACATCACCGGTTTGCCCCAAAGCCTTCCATAATTTGACTGAACTAAACGGTAGGAAAGGTTGTGATGTAATTGCTAAAAATCGTGAAAGTCTCCACCCAAATGCAAGTGTGGATAATGACTGTATTTTTTCATTAGAATCATCTTCTGTCTTGAGATATTTCCATGGGGTTGCCGCTTGTAGGATTTGGTTGCCATATTGTGCTGCAGACATTACATGTCGTAGAGCCTCTTTGTATCGGTGCCTGTTCAAAGAATCAGTAATCATTGCATGAATTTCTTCCAGTTTAAGTCGATGTGCTTCAGTCAATTCTGCAACTTCGATACCGGCTAATGGACCTCTTTCTCCACTCGGTAATCTTGCACCTAATGTCAATACGCGGTGGACAAAGTTACCATATGCAGCGATTAGTTCGCTGTTAATTTTTTCAACGAAATCAGGCCAATTGAAATCTGTATCATGATTTTCAGGCATATTGATGGACAAATAATATCTCAAATAATCAGCATTGTATCTCTCAAGGAATGATGGTAGCCAAACTGCGTGCTTGCGTGATTTTGAAAATTGACCACCTGATAACATTAGGTATTCCATAGCTGGAACATTTGCTTCCAATGCCAAATCGCCATTGGCCGGCATTTCTATAGAATCAGATGCTGTTAATCCTTTCGCCGCATGATTTATTCCCAATATTAATGCTGGCCATATAACCGTGTGGAATGGAATATTATCCTTGCCAAGGAAATATAGATGTCTTGGACTTGTTCCATCCTTTGAAACACACCACCATTTCTTCCATGCATCTTGGCCACTAGGGTGCCCCGCATCTATTGCATGGCGCTGCGACCAAATTTTTGCACATGAATAGTAACCTTGTACCGCTTCAAACCAAACATATACGCACTTTCCACTCCACTCATCTCCCTCTAAAGGCAATGGAATTCCCCACGTTAAATCTCTTGTTACAGCACGGGAGCGCAATCCCATGTCCAGCCATTGTTTTGTCATGGCTCTAACATTTGACTTCCATACAGTTTGTCGTTCTGAAGCATGTTGCTGTAATGCTTGTTGGAACAAATCTAAGCGATAAAAGAAGTGATCGGTATCTCGAATTTCTATCTTTGCTTGTGGATTCATTTTTGATACTGGATTTTGTAACTCTGTTGATTCATATGTTGCCCCACATGCATCGCACTGGTCGCCTCTAGCACCATCTTCCTTACAAGATGGGCAAATCCCTTCAACATATCTATCTGGCAAGAACCTACCAATTCCCTCATTATTTGTTTCATAATATTGCTGAGTAGTTTTTCTTTCGAACAATCCAGCATTCATCAAGGAAGTGAAATTTTCCTGCACAATTTCTTTGTGCATTGGATCTGAGGTTCTATTGAATAGTGAACCTCCATATTCCACTCCCCTGGAGTCAATATTTGGTTCCCAACTACATCCAAGGTCTAGAAGTGCCTTGGAATTAATGGCGTGATATTCGTCAACTACTTGTTGGGGGTTAATTCCTTTCTGTTCAGCGGTTACTGTGATGGGTGTTCCATGTTCATCACTCCCAGAGACCATCAGGACTCTATTTCCACGTGCTCTTTCAAATCGCGCTTGGATATCTGGTGGCAAATAGCAACCTGCAACATGTCCTAAGTGAAGTGGCCCATTTGCATATGGCCAAGCAACACAAATCAGTACATGCTCATCAGCCATAGCAATCCCTAATTTAATGCGGGCGTGGTTTACTTCTTGAGTTTCACCCCTGTAAGGCTTCACTTGCTTGTGATTTCTTCTTAATAAGGTTGAAATCAAGAGGCTTAATTATTTATAATATTCATCAAAATAATGAGGTATTATCAAGAACTATAACTTCACAACTACCAATTACCCAACTAGGGGCCAGGAGTCGCTGACTACAAATGGATATCACATTACTAGTCTTTTATGCTGTATTAGCTCTTGGAATCTCATTTATTTGTTCAATACTTGAAGCGGTAGTATTGTCGGTACCTCATACATACATTGCTGTACTTCAAAAAGATGGGAAAAAATCAGGTAATACTTGGGCTCAATTGAAAGATGATGATGCAGTAAAGCCTCTAACCTCTATTCTAACATTGAATACAATTGCTCATACAATGGGTGCTGCTGGTGTGGGTTCACAAGTTCAGATTGTATGGGGTGTGGAATATCTTACAGTTGCATCAGTAATTCTCACGATTGCTGTATTGTTTTTCTCTGAGATAATTCCAAAAACACTTGGAACTGCCTATTGGAAACAATTAGCTCCGATTACTGGTATTATTCTCACCTATTTGGTCAAGATATTGATTGTGATAATAATACCTATTCAGATGCTCAAATCAATCCTTCCTAAAGGAAATAATAAATTAGTCACCAGAGACGATGTTGTTGCAATTGTTGATTTGGGTGAAGAAGAAGGTATACTTGAAGAAGATGAAGAAACAGTGATTCACAATCTGTTAAAATTACGAGATATCAATGTAAGCGAAATTATGACCCCAAGAGTTGTAATGACTGCATTCAAAGCATCTTCTACAATTGAAGAAATACTGCAAGAGAACAAAATTATCCGTTTTTCGCGAATACCAATTTATGAAGAATCAATAGATGATATTTCTGGCATTGTTATTCGCTCTGAAATATTAATGGCCGCCAGCAGAGATGAATCCGAAAAACTAATTGGAGAATTTATGAAAAGCACAGTCTCGATAAATGCTGACAAGTCTGTAGATCATGCCCTTGAATTTTTACTTGAAAAGAGGCAGCAATTTGCCATCGTCAAGGATGAATTCGGAGGGACTGCTGGTATTGTTACCATGGAAGATGTATTGGAGACATTACTCGGAGAGGAAATCGTTGACGAGTTAGATGAAGTTGATGATATGCGCGAGTTAGCCAAGGAACAGGCAGAAACCGTGAGTGGTTCTGAAGAAGAGTGATTATTCAATCCCCAACCCATCTAACCACTTGCTGATTAGTTCATTTCTAGCACTATTAGTTCGCTCTCCTGAATGTTTCATTTTTTCTAAGATATGTGCTGTTAGATTCCCCTCTAATCCGGCATCCTTCATCGAAGAAACCAGCAATTCATAATGAGTCCTCCCAAGCACCTTATCTTCTCCTGCTTGTATGATGAGTGTTGGTTGTTTTGGCAACCCCCAAATAGGCACGTCCAATTGTGAAAGCAATTTTATCGCTTTTTCATTTGGGTGAAGTTCATTAAAGTGTGCAAATAACCTGTTTTTTATTTGAGTGTGTAATATTTTTGGAACCATGAAATGTCTCATAGAATTTTCATAAACCATTGAATATTTAGTCATGGGAGATTCAAGTATCCACCCCTTGACTTTGCTTCCCCAAGAATACCGATCTATTCTTTTTGATAGATTGAGAGCCACAAACCCACCCATAGAATGACCATAAAATACAATATTGCTAATCTCTTTTTGTGGCAACATCTCATCCAGTGAATCCATCAATTCTACTGTATGTTCTACCACGCGTATAGCGGTCCATTTGTCTACCGCCATTGCCTCGCCATGACCTGGCATCTCGATAATCAAGGCATGCCATCCTCTCTCACAAAACCATTCAGCACGGTCACGAACGGATTCGGCACTACTCCGCCATCCGTGAATAATTAATATCAAAGGACTTTTGTCATTTTTGCGATTTAGCAGCGCCCTCGCTTCTATTCCGCGGCAATCGGTTGTCAATTCTTTCCAGGTTTCCAATTCAATGCTTGGTTTTTTTCTTATTGGCTGCCTAAATATCATCAGTACAATAATCTCAATAAATAAATTAATGGCTACAATGCCGAAAAGTAATGCGAGAATAACATATGCAGTGAATGTTAATTGCGTGAATAAGAGAGAAAATATTGTTGCTGAAAGTATCAGCAATAATAGTATGATGCTTGCACACCCATTTTTATTTAGCATGGCTATCTAAAGAAGGGTGTATTATTCATCCTTTGATTTTTTGGCAGACTTTTTTGGCTCATCCACGGATTCCTGTGCTGCGGCCTCTTCGGCTTTTTTGGCCTTGGCAGCAGCCTTTTCTTCAGCCTTTTTGGCACTTGCTTCACGCTTAGAAATCATCTTATCACCCCATTCTCCGGCATTCTCAAGTCTGCCCCAAATTCCAGATGCTGCTTCCTCACCTTCTGCCGGTATGTGCTTAACCAAATATGCACTAAAAATCAAGTCGTAAAGACCTTGATCCATGTCACTATTTTTCTTGAAGTTTCTGTTAACAAACCATAATATGATGAAAATAACACCTATAGCAATCATTGTGATTCCAACTGCATCATCAGTTTCTACATCAGAAGCAACTATTCCAACTACAATGACTCCCATAAGGGCAAAGAATCCGACGGTATTGGCAAGTACTGAATGAAACACATTCGCTTTATCGCCTGACGCCGTGATATATTTTGTTCTTGAAACAAAGTGCCCGATTGTTCTACCAGTTTTTAGTGGAATCACAATTACGTTAAGAATAATCATTATGCCCGAAACAGCGAAAAGAATCGTGGTAGTTACGCCTGTATCGTTTGCAGTCATAGCAAGAGCCGCAAAGAGTATTGAGAAATTTACTACGAAATTAATCCACCAACTAATTGAGCGATTCATTGCTGATGCCAATTCAAAACCATCTGGTAATCCTGTTGTGCGTGGAGTTCTTACTTTCTTTGCCTTTGCTGGTTTCTTGGAAACAACTTTTTTTGCTTCTGGAGTGATAGCAATTGGTGCTGGTGCCTTTGCAACTGCTTTCGGTATTGCTTTTGCAACTGCCTTCGGTTTGTCTTCTGTTTTTCCAACATTTCCTGCTTTATCGAGTAGTCCCATATTCTCACGCTCACTAATACATACTTCCAACCGCTTGATAAATTTCAAACTGTTCTGATTCGACGAATGCTTGTATTTCTTCTTCACCCATATTGCCTAGTTGGCCATCCACTATGGAAAAGAATGCGGCTCGCAATTCTTCATCCGCGGATTGTGGGTCGCTACCGACTTGTTGATATATCTCAAAATCAGGGCTAGAAATGAATTCCTCAACAACTTCTTGAGGGAGACTTGAACCTAATAACTCATCAACGATTGTAACGAATGAAACGAAAATATCTTCTCCGTCTGCTTCTTCAGCGACAAATGTTTCTTCGACCTCTGGTGCTACTTCACTAGAAGCAATAATTGATTTTATTTCTTTTCTTTGTGCAATCAATGCTTCCAATTGAGGCTTTATTTGTGCCAATAAGGCTGTATCGCCAGAGCTCTTAGCAGATTGATATTCTGGCTTTAATGAACGCAATTCATTTTCAACTGCTGATAATTGATCAAGTAAATTCATGTCGTCATTAATTTCTAATCCAGCAGGTTCTTGACCTAACAATTCTACAGTAGGGGCATCTCTTATTTCTGAAATTTTATTATCTGTTTCCTGCTTTCTAAGAACAATGATATCTCGGTCAAGCGAATGTCCGAATCTGTCGGCATATCTGTCTAGCAAAGAGCCGGCATCAGAATCTGTAATTCGGTCAATATGCCCATATATTTGTTGAAGTGGCTTATCTGAACGTTTTGCCCATAGATCTCCGTAAGATGATTCCTCCGCCGTTTCAACTACTGGGGTAGGCGCTGGAATTGGCAATGGTTCTGGAAGTGGTTGTGCGACTGGTTCTGGCGCTGG
>ERZ1046740.1135-NODE-1135-length-19443-cov-4.906334_pt1 | contig 19443 bp, 14 predicted proteins | sample MGYA00383093_ERZ1046740 | MGnify/ENA primary metagenome ERZ1046740 (study PRJEB29581, sample SAMEA5548363) | metagenome | biome: marine; feature: coastal; material: water | depth 25 m | study: Short-term variability in the microbial, nano- and picoplankton... | reverse complement strand
TCCCCAAATCCACTATTATTAAACAACAGCACCTCCCCCGGAGCCGACTCGGCAATAACCGACTGCAGTTTCTCCGCTGAAGCCGCTAAATCACTGGGATTGGTCAAATCCGTCGGCAAATGAATCCCCTTTTCATCAAAAAAATCTGCTGGTTTTGAGCGAGAAAGGTTACATACCGTCACGCTCGGGGCTAACTTCAAAATTGCTTTGATAAGTGAGCAGCCAATACCCGACGAACCACCTGTAACAATGATTACAGACGTGCGTTTTAAATATTCTGAGGGTGTTGGCATTTTCGGATTAATTGGTGCCAATGCGTTTGATCAAATTGATCAAAACTATCTTGGCTTTCACGGTGGAGAGACTCTCTTGATTGCGTAACAGCAGAAATCGTTTGCCCTTAAGCTCTTTCTTTTGAACCTCTGCGAGCTTGTTCATCGTGCTGCGCCGCAATGCGTCCATGCGTTTGTTCATCAGATTTATGACGTGAAAGCGACCATAAATAATCGCTCTCTGCGCTAGCACTTCAGTCCCCCGGGCGCTGTAGGCATCGGACATATGATGACGGCATTAACGATCACGGTGTCCGCTGAGCCGCAGCTAAGATCCGCAACCGTTGAGTGCACGTAGTCATATTCGCTGCCGTTTTACGATGCGTCTTTTGGTATTTGGATCCGCGAATGCCTTGAGTATGAAAGAGAGCGCTGGTTGCCATAGATTTTGTCACTGCTACTGTTAGCCGCGACGAGTTAGCTATGCCATGCTATACCATCATCGTGGTTGGAGTCGCCAATCTTGGTGCGGAATGCCCTAGACTTCCGCAGTCTCATCGTCGTCAACAAAGCGGACGCAAATCGCCGCTAACAGCATGGACGCACCGCCGAGCAGCACCGCATTCATGGTATTGCCTCCGAGTAGACTCGACATAATCTTCCCCAGTCCCAGCGACGCTGCGATCTGTGGGAGCACGATAAAGAAATTAAATACGCCCATGTAGAAGCCCATTTTCTCGCCTGGAATAACGTTCGCAAGAATCGCATAAGGCATCGACAGAATACTTGCCCACGCCACACCGACGGCCAGCATCGACAGGAGTAGTACATTCGGGCTATTGACCATCATCACAGAAACCAGGCCGAGTCCACCAATTGTCAAACAGACGGTATGGATGCCCTTGGCACTGAATTTACGCACCAGAAAGAGCAGCAAAAAGGAAAAGACAAAAGCCACGCCGTTATAGACAGAGAAGCAGACCCCCCCCCACTCAGCTCCGCTCTGATACTCCAGACTACCTTGTTCCCCGCCAAAAATATATGTCGCCACTGCGGGAATAAAATAAATCCACATGCAAAATAGCCCGAACCACGTGAAAAACTGCACCAGCGCCAGCTGCTTCATCGCACGCGGCATTGAGCCGATGCCTTGAAAAATTTCTTTGAATGCGCTGCCAACGCCAGCCGTTTCCTTCTTCATCTCCTCGAAGGCTTCCAAATTTTCCGGCGGATATTCCTTAGTGCTCAATACCGTGTAGAGCACCGCGCAGAAGAACACGACCGAACCGACATAGAATGCGACGTGCACCGAATGTGGGATCGCATTGCCAGAAGCCGATTCACCGGTGACACCAAACCAGTTGGAAAGCATCCATGGCAATGACGATGAAAGCACCGCCCCCAGACCAATCAGAAGGCTCTGCATCGCAAAACCCATTTTGCGTTGTTCCTTGTTCAACTTATCCCCCACAAAAGCCCGAAACGGCTCCATGCTGACATTCACTGACGCATCGAGAATCCATAGCAACCCAGCGGCCATCCACAGCGAACTGGAATTAGGCATCGCAATCAGCGCAAGACTGGCAAGCAGTGCACCGACGAGAAAAAAAGGACGCCGACGACCGAGCCGACACCATGTGCGATCACTGTAATACCCGACCAAAGGCTGCACGATCAATCCGGTCAACGGCGCGGCCAGCCACAAAAACGGAATCGTGCTCTCGTCCGCACCGAGATACTGGTAGATCGCACTCATGTTGGCCATCTGCAGTCCCCAGCCGAACTGGATGCCGAAGAAGCCAAAACTCATATTCCATATTTGCCAAAAAGAGAGACGGGGTTTGTTCATAATAATAAGTCGCTTGAGGTAAGAAATTAGCGGGCAACAGGCGATGACAGAACAGCCTGCCCTCGGCCACATGCACTGGTTAACTCGGAAAGCTCTGCCAGAGCCGCTTGCACATCGCTGTAACCCGTCATGCGCCAGCCCCAACTACCAGAGGATTGACCCGGGGTATTCATACGACCTTCGGAACCGAGTCCAAGTAAATCCTGAACCGGAACAATCGTCGCTGCCGCATCGGAGCGATATAAGCTGCGAATAAAATCTTTATGTATCTCCGAGCCGTCGGTGCCGAAATAGCTCAAGGTTTCAGCGCGCTCCGCATTGATGTCGCTCTGCGTTCGAGTGCTATTCTCACCGGCCTCACTGCTAAACCAGCCGACCACCGTATCGTTATCATGCGTGCCGGTATAGGCGATGCAGCTCTCATCGTAAGCCTCCGGCAAGAAAGTGCCCTTCATGTCATCACTGCCGAAAGCGAATTGCTGTATCCGAATACCGGGTAACTGAAAGCCGTCACGCAGGGCAATGACTCCGTCTGTAATCACGCCCAAGTCCTCTGCAATCACGGGCAAAGGCAAACCCCAATCTTCCACGAAAGCATTAAAGACTTCGTACCCAGGAGCATCCACCCAACGACCACTCGCCGCAGTCGCCGCACCACCGGGGATTTCCCAGCACGCTTCAAAACCACGAAAATGGTCTATCCGAACGATATCGACCCAGTTCAAGATATTCCGCAGGCGCTTGCGCCACCAGGCAAAATCATCCGAGCGATGCACGTCCCATGCGTAAAGCGGATTGCCCCACAGTTGACCTGTCTCCGAAAAATAGTCAGGCGGTACGCCGGCAACAACCGAGGGACTGCCGTCTTCGTTGAGTCGGAAGAATTCACGCTCGCACCAGACATCCGCACTGTCATGGGCAACAAAGATCGGCAAATCACCGACGATGCGGATATTCAGTCTGCGTGCAGTTGCGCGCACTTCATTCCACTGCTCACGTAGCAAAAACTGCTCGAAACGCACCCGATTCAAATCCATCTCCAAATCGATCAAGGCTTGCTCCAGCGCAGTCGCTTCGCGCTGTCGAAAAGCCACTGGCCAATCGCTCCACGCCACCCCGCCAAAACTCGCCTTGAGTGCGCTATAAAGTGCGAAACCTTCAAGCCAGTCGGCTTCCGCCTCGACAAACGCTGCATACTTCAGGCGCAATGAATGGTCTGCATCCAAATCAAAAAAGCGAACCGCCGCGCGGACCGCCAGTTCCATTTTATTGCTATACACCGAGGTAAAATCGACTGCAGCACTGTTTTCCAGTTCGAGCGAGCGCAATTCGTGCTCGTCAATCAAACCCCGGGCATACAGATCCTCAGGACTGAGAAATACCGGATTTGCCGCAAACGCAGACAGGCCTTGATACGGCGAGTCGCCGTAACCGGCAGGATTGAGCGGCAGGATTTGCCAAACAGTCTGGCCATTCTGAGCCAACAGCTCCAACCAAGCAATTGCGGATGGCCCGAAGTCGCCGACGCCATACTTATTCGGCAGTGAGGTCGGATGCACCAGCAAGCCGCAATCTTTATTAAAAAGTGGTTGTGCTGTGTTCTTCGTCATTATAACTGCCCCTCCTGTCGTGAAATTTGAAAGGCCCCGAAATAGGCATTATTTTTACCACCGTTTAGATTAAACAAGGCAAAGCCATTCAGCTTCGGATCCAGTGCTGCAGTCTCGCCTTCCTTAGGCGCATCTTGCTTCAGCGTTCGTCCAGTGAAGTGATGCACCACGTTATCGCTCAAAGTCGTCAGCTGTAAGTCGTAGTACGCCCCCTCACTGATCGTCACACCGACCTCAACGCCTTCCGGGTCGAGAAACACCCGCGTGTTAAAACGCGCATCCGCATCCAGAATTTGATACGTGCTCAGACCTTCGATCACCGCGAGCACCACGGCTCGCCCTTCCCTCAATTCACTCAAATCATTGATCGCAGACTGCAAGTGCAACGCGATACCGACGCTAGAGGTTTTCTCTGAATCACGCTCAAACTTGCTAGTAAACCCATCAAACTCAAAGCGCATCGAAAATACATCCCCCACATTCAAAGGCTGCTGAAACGCACGAAACGCGACCGTCTCTTCAAACCCCGTGCCATTCGCAAAAATCCCGAACGCCTTCCCCTCGCGTGCCGTCTGTGCGAGGTCCGCCTCTTTGTCCGCGTCTGCGATGAAAAAACCGACATACTGTTCCTCATCCGCCGCCGCATACTCTGGCGCAAATAAACGCCATTGCCCAAATCCACGACCGCTCCAAGCCCCCGTCTGCCAACCATCGTTGTAGGCCTCATAAAACGCCTCATCTTCACCAGCGATAAAGCTCTGCGCAGCCACCGAGCTCACACTCAAAGCGAAAACGCATGCGAGCACGCAGTAAGAGGTAAGAATTCTAGGGGTGTGAGTCGTCATAAGTAACAAGTTCAAATTACCTTAGAAGGCATCTTCGCAGACTGACACCCCAAGCTCCGTTTGACAGTTGAACGACCCCTCTGAAGAAACGCAGGATTCATTGGCGGATCGCGCCAACAGGTAGCGGCGGCTGTCCCAGCCGCCATCCAGTGTGATAAGCCATCGCCCGAAGTGAGCAACCCCCACCAAAGATACCGCGGACGCTGACGCATGGCGGTCGGGACGTCCGCCGCTACCTTTCAACGCATGGCGGTCGGGACGTCCGCCGCTACCCTTTGGCCAATGAATCGCCAGTCCATACATGTGGCCAATCTTCAGCGTGCTCAACAAGCCCAGCACGCAGCGGATTGTTGCGTATATAGCTAGACTTTTCCAGCGCAGCATCGACCGTGCGTAGACGATGGTCGAAGTATCCGCGCTGCCATTCAATGCCTTGACTGCGATTCAAATAGCGCTTCCACGACTGTATCGTTTGGCTCATTGCTTTCTCTCGCTGATTAAACGAGATCAAAGCGTGTAGATGATCTGGCATGAGTAACATCAACTCTATCCACCAATGGCCTTTATCCTGATAAAATGCCATAGCCTCGCGTATTGCGCCACTCACATTTGACTGAACCAACAACTTCGACTGGCGATCCTTCAGGCAAATCGTAATGAAAAAAGTTTCACCATCCTGCACCCAATCAGGTGGTCGATGAATGAGTTTTTTACGATGAAAGTCCACCCGACAAATAACGTAGCTATACGAATCAATGTCAAGGTAGCGGCGTTCGTCCCGAACGCCATTCAGTGTGACCAGCCATACGCCCAAGCACAGAACAAATATACGACTGACTCCAACGCATAGCGTTCGGGACGAACGCCGCTACCTAGAGGCAAGACGCATGGCGGTCGGGACGAAAGCCGCTACCCTTCGCCAAACGAAATCGAACTGATGCCGACGGCCTTCAAGGCGTTGAGCACGTTAACGACACTCTGTTGATAGGCCTCTGGGTCAGGTTGCAGAATCACCAGTGTCTTGAGGCCGGCGCGATCTGAGGACAGTTTGAGCTGCGTCAAGGTGCGTGTCAGATTCGGCAAGGCACGATTGCCAGGATTATCGGTCGGCATGCCATTCAGCAAAATGGTGCCATCCAACAAAATATCGATGTAGTGTTGCTCCGGCAGTGGCGTGCCTGGCGGCGCGGCCATACTGGACGGCAGTTTCACGCCAAGGTCGGCCTCTTCTTTGATGATCGATGTGGTGACCATGAAGTAAATCAGCAGCAAGAACACGATATCGATCATCGGAGTCAGATCGACGTTGTCTTCTGGAATCTGTAGTCTGCGTGCTTTCATGGAGAGTATTATTTGTCGCTTTGGAAGGTGGCGAAGACGACATTGGGCACTCCACCCTCCGCCGCTGCGGCGAAGACTTTGCGCACTTCTTTAAACGGCACCATGGCATCGGCCCGCACATACACTTTGAGCCCGGCTTGCGTGGCGTTACCTTGAGCGATCAAAGCGGCGAGCTCTTCCAGCATGACTGCCTGTGGCCCAAAGAAAATTGAGCCGTCATCCTTCAAGGTCACTGTCAGTCGTGCGCCACGATCTTCGGGGATCGTCGAGGCTTCGGCAATCGGCACCGAAATCGGCACCATTTGCTGCACCTGCATTTTAGCGACCGTCATGAAGAAGACGATCAGCAGAAAGACGATATCGATCATCGGCGTCAGATCCGGAAGGTCGATCGTGTCTTCTATAGCGCGGGGTTTCATCAGAATGTGATTACGTGTTGGGTGATCGACTAGGCAGACTTGCTCGACTCATCCACCATATCGTGTTTGGCCATGAGTCGCGTCATCGAACCGATCTGCTCATAGATACCAGACGAGGCTGCCATGTATTTGTTTTTAAAATAGAAATAAGCCATCAACGCCGGAATCGCAATCAATAGGCCTGATGCGGTGGTGACGAGCGCTTCCGAAATATTGTTGGCCAACAACTCGGGCTTACCGAGCCCTTGCGAAGCGATGTTGCGGAAGGCCTTGACCATACCGCTGACCGTGCCGAGCAGCCCCATCATCGGCGAGACGGAGGCGATCACCTGTAGGTATTGCACAAACACGAGCGGCTTCGCCAACACTTTACTGGCACGTTCCTCCAGCGCCTCGTTGACTGCCGATGAGCTGGCATGTCCCTCTTGCACGGTTTGAAAGCCGAGTTCCAAGATACTGGTCATATAACCTTCGTGCGCAGCGCAGGCTGCGAGTCCGGCATCGGCATCTTGATTACTGATGGCCGCATGTAAATCATCCCGAGCTTCCGGCTGGGTGAAGCGCGACTCCCGAATTAGCAAGGCACAATACGCAGCCAGCCCCACCAGTGCGACCGAGAACATCAGCAGTGGATACATGGCCCACCCGCCTTGTTGAAACATCGTCCAGAGTGTGATCGCTTCCTCGGTCGGCGCTGCTTCGACTGCAACCTCGGTTTGCGCGCTTAGACATGAAGTCAGTGCAAGGAAGGCAACACTCGCAAGCGAACGCGTGCGCAGATTCTTTGTAAGTTGATTCATTAATATATTCATAAGACGGATACTTCAGGGGTTGTCGGTTCGAGGACTTGTAAACTTTGAATCGCCCACGGTGTTTCTGGGAAGAGAATAGAGACCTCGCGGTGAGCGGCAATAGAGGCTGCATGCATGCCCATCTCACCGTAAAGAACTGCCACAGTGTAGAGCAATTCCGGATACCACGGATCGGTCGCCGCGGCATAGGTTTTTCCCTCTGCTGCAGAGCGCATCGCAGCAGTGATGTCTCCATCGCGGATAGCTAGGCGTGCTTTAATCAACTCGCGTAAAGAATATCCGGCCGTGTTCACCTCCATCTCCGGAAGTTCATCCAAAAACACTTGAGGCACCAGATCGTGGCCCAAATAGAAGCTACTATACGCCACCCACAGGCGCGCTTCGATTTGATTGGGCCCTGCCTGTAACTGCACCTTTCGATACAGTTCGAAGGCCCTGACATACTCACCTGCCTCGCGCCAGTCATCAGCTAAGCGTAGATAGACTTCGAGGCGATCCTGCGACAGGTTCCTCGCATTCAACAAATGCCGCTGCAATCGCGCCAAAGCGGGTTTTTCATCGGCGGCAAGTAATTCTAGACTCAGCGAACGCAACTGATCGAGCGCCAATGCCGGAGCAATCGCAACTGGAATACGCGTCGCCACATCCGTCGCCGCAGTCCACTGATCAGCGGCACGCAAAGCCTCTAAATACGACAGCACGGTCGGCAGCATATTCCCCGGGATCTCACTCAGCGACATATAATCGAGAAAGGGTGCGACCTCCTTCTTTAAAACAGGCAGGGCCTCATACGTCTGCCCCTGATCCAAGGCGGCAACTGCATCATAGTAAGATTTCGGGAATAGAAAATTGAGCACGACACGCTGCTCAATAAGACCATCAATTTTAAGATAGGCACGGCCACCTCGATCGCGTCCTTTGGGGCGAAAGACCAAACTATCCCCGTCCACTCCAGTTAAAATCACATCATTCACTTGAGTCGGATACTGTAAGCGCACCGGCAACTCTGCCGCTTGAAGCATCTCGATCGAGCCGCTGATCAACAGCATCGAAGCTAGCGCGCAATAGCATCTGTTTATAATATAATTCACGATATTTATAGTGTATTCATACGTTGACGGGCGGCCTCATACAAGGGCGACTCCGCACCTCGGGGTGAATTCACGAAGAACTCGTAAGTGCGGCGGGCTGACTCGACATCGCCACTGGCTTCCAGCAACGCAGCACTCTCCATCACTGCTTTTCCTGCCCACACAGGATAGCCACTATAGGCCAGATAAGTGCGCTCAAAGAAACCCTGCGCCTTTCCGATTTGCTGCATGCTCAGGAAGCAACGACCAATATTAAAAGTCGCCTCTGCCCAGATTTCGCCACGCCACTCGCGTTGATTCAAAATCAAGGTATATGCCTCAATCGCATCTTCATAGCGACGAGCCATCCGCAGCGCATCCCCCCGTGCTCGTGCAGACTGCTGGGCACGTTCACTATCGAAGTGATCATTTAAAATACGCTCATAATAGTCCGCGGCAGAATCGAAAAATGCATCCTCCGCCTCTAACTCGGCAAACATAAACAATGCATCCACCACGGCAGGCCCTGCGGGCGCACGTTCGATCGCCATCAACAACAAGCCACGCGCTTCGATCGGATCTTTTTGTGCTTCAATACCAGCAATCCATACTAAAGTTGCCGGACTCGCCAAATCAACTTCGTCCAACCCTAATTCTACGGGACTCACTTCCAAATCCGCACGCTGGTTCAAGACTCTCAGCAGACGTAGAGCCAAAGCCGACGCACCATCGTCAACTGCCTGCTGACGCATCTCCTTAAACACTGCTGCTGGCAACTCGTCCGGAAGTTGATCGAGTTGACTCCGCGCCCGACTCATCCAATCAGCGAGCTCAGGATAATCATTCAGTTCTAGAGAGCGACCACTGCCTTCGACCGACACACCTGTGACATCCTTTAAGGCATCATAGAGCGGCTGACGAATCGTCAACGACTCCTGCAGCGGCACTGGAATCGATGGATGCTCTTGAAAATAACCGATCTGCGCCACGCGATTATTGAGCATCTCACTGCGGAAGGCCTCATCAGTCAGCAACTGTCGGATAAACTGATTCGTCTCCTCAAAACCACCACGAATGGCCGCATCGGATTGCCACCACGCATCAATTAATAAGTCCACATGGTCTGACTCGATTTTGTTACCAAACCGACTGATCCCATCACGATAAAAATCAAACGCAGCTGCGACTTCGCCCCGTTCTAAATTGGCCTCAGCCATACGCATCACAGCTTCTGCACCCGCCGGCGAATCAGGAAAACGCTCTAAGTAGCGTTGCAGCAATGCATCATGATCATTGAAGCGACGATTTGCGAGCAGCAGCGAGGCCGACTCAAAATACGCATGATCAATCAATGACTGTGCCCCTTGATATGCCTCGACTAATTCGTAGTTCTGCAACGCCGCTTCGACCGCGGCCTCCATCGCATCCAGATCGCCCAGGAATACATGCGCTTCTGCTTGCAGTGGATGATTCCCGGCAGCGGCCACCCATTCCTCGAAGATCGCACGTGCCTGCGCGTAATCCCCCATGCCGAAATAAGCGACGCCACGACGAAACCGTGCCTCTTGAAAATACACACTGCCGGGGTGCGCATCGATCAACGCCTCAAACGCACGCAACGCTTGCTCGAAGTCCCCCACAAACAGATAAGCCATGCCGGACCAATAATCCACACTGTCGATAAACGCCCCGTCCGGAAACTCTTCGCTCCAAATTGGAAAATCCTCTAAGATCGCCTCGGTCTCGCCTTTAACAAACCAAGCATGCCCGAGCGAATGCGTCATCTGCGCCGACACCGGCTCAAACGGAAAACGATGCAAAAACTCATCGGCTAACACGTATAATTTATCCACCTCGCCCCCCTGCTCATACAACCGGGCGAGCTGCACTGCTATCGGCTTTTCAAACAGAATAAAGGCAGGCTCATCCAAATACACTTCTGCCATTTCGACCGCCTCTGCAGTGTAACCACACTCCAAGCCTTGCAAGATCGCCGCGTAGCGAAACTGCTCCACATGCGTATGCTGCGGGTAGTCCTCAATCAAACGACGAAAACCAAAATACGCCTCATAAGTGCGCCCCATCAGGCGTAGCACACGTGCCTGCCGCCAGCGCAGATTTGCGGTATACTTAGGAGCCTCTGCCAGCAGTGCCCGCTGCGCACGCAGTTGATCGCGCTCCACGACTAAAGCCGTTTTTTTGGATGCGATATACTGTCGTTTGAACAATCGCTCCTCCACCTCAATCAACCGATCTTCGACGACGAACAGCAACTGCTCCACCGGCAACACCATCGAGAATAACAGCCCCGCCTCTAAATATTGTTCCTCCTCTTCGAAGCGATCACCGACACTGAGTAATCTTAAATTGATACCGAGATCGTAACGAAAACCGCGATCTTCATTGATCTTCACCACGAGGTTCAAGAGGTCGTTCAACTCACTGGCCACAAGCGCACGGTCAAACAATGCATTCAAACAGAACAAGCGAATCTCCGAACTATAGCTAGGGTCAAGGCACTGCCACAAGGCATCTTGAATATCCGCTTCACGCTCGGCAGACGCAGCCGCCTCGACCAATCGATGTAGTATACCAAGCAAATCATCCGTGGCGATTTGCTGATGATAAATACGAAATACATCCTGATAGCGACTCACCGCAGCGTCCCACTGCTCCACTCCATACAGGCAATCCGCCCAGTTCAACATCGCCAATAGATGCCGCTCATCAGACAAAAAGTGTTTCACGAACTCATCCCAATACGGAATGGCTTCGCTTAAGTGCGCCGAATCTCCGGACGCTTGAAACCAATTCATGTGAGCGAGGCCCAACATAAACAAATTCTCACGATAGATGGCTAAATACTCGTCGCTCGCAGCGCCCGACAATCGCCCACGAATCTCAACCATATACGGAATCGCCTCATCCGGATGCGCTTGGAACGCGGCCTGCGCGCGTTGCCCAAGTGTCGGCAAATCCAGATCCGGAAATGCCTGCACCTGTGCCTCAGCACGCAGTATCGACACTGGCAAGCAGACCAAGCAGAGCGTCAGCCAAATAACACGCCCAATGAATGCACCCTTAATTCGCATGCAGCTCCTTACTATTCAGATAGACAGCCGATGACAGCGCGCCAAGCGTTGCAGAGACTCGCCCCTCTCGCACTTCAAGCGGAGCGCCCGTCAACACGTCATAAAGATTCCCGGCGCCAATCTCAGGATCGAGATCGAGCTCAAACGTAGCCGAATCTTCCGAACGATTAAACAACACCAAGGCACGATCATCCGCATACGCTCGCACATACGCATAGCGATCCGCATCTGCGACCAAGGCACGACGACTGCCCAGATACAGCGACGGATGTGTGCGGCGTGCGTGTGCCAACTTTGAGAAATGCTCCCGCACCTGTGCTTCCGCAGACGAGACCTCATCGCCGAACCGCATCATACGACGATTGTCGGGATCACCTGCGCCCGTCATGCCGATTTCATCGCCGTAGTAAATCATCGGCACGCCATCAATTGTCAGCAGAAACGTCATCGCCTGCTTCATTTTTTCATAGGCCGCCGCATTGTCGACAGTCAGCTGACGGCTCCAGCCGACCTCTTCCTCATCAGGCTCGTCGGAGTCTGGCAAATCGCCATCGGCATACGCCATAAAGCGCGGCTTATCGTGATTGCCAAGTAGTGCCGACATACGAACGCTACGCCCATAGACCTCCTCCGACTGGCGCAGCGCCGCCTCTAGTTGAGCGAAATCCCCCTGCCCCTGTGCGAAACACGGCACCAACACATCGTAAAGCGGGAAGTCGAACTGACCATCCAGCATATTACCACCGACAAAATCAGAGATCACATTGCGATTTTGAAAAGTCTCACCCACGAAGTAATGATTCGCCTCAGGAAATTGATCACGCATCCGCGTGCGAAAGCGCCACCAGAAATCTGGTCGAATATGTTTCACCGCATCGAGACGGTAGCCATCCAGATCATACGCGCCCATCCAATGCACTGCATCTTCCAATAGAAACTCAACCGTCTCAGGATTTCGAAAATCGAACGCGGGCAAGAAAGGCTCAAACCATGTAGTATACGGGTTGTCATCCCAGCGCCGCAAATTGCGTGAGCCATCACTCAGTTCTAGTTCGCCAAACAGCTCAGGACGCTCCGCACGGATCGCACTGTCTTGATGCACATGCTTCAACACGAAATCAGCCAGCACTTTCATATCTTTGCCATGCACCTCACTGACCAGATCCTTGAGTGCCGCCTCACCACCGAAACGTGTCTCCACGCCATAGCGCTCAACTGGCCAATAACCGTGATAGCCGGTGTAAGATCTGAACGGCGCCAAATACTCCACCCACGCGTCTGACGGATTTTGATTAAGCGGCGCGAGCCAAATCACATTCACACCGAGATCTTCAAAATAGCCCGACGCCATCTTTTGAGTAATGCCGTCGAAATCGCCGCCGTGATAATTCGCCGCAGGCAACACCTTAGGATCGTCCACGGGGCGGTTGTTGGCGGGATTTCCATCATAAAAACGATCCGTGAATGCGTAGTAAATAATATCATCCTGCCAAATATCTTCATTGGGCTCACCTGCATACGTAATCGCCGGCAAGCCGACCTTGCCATCGACATCCTCGACCAACACGCGGATCATCTCACCTGCCACTGCGGCTGGTAGATCAACATGCACCATCGTGCCGTCAATCGTCGCTGGCAGGCGCACCACGCCACCGGATTTGGGCAGCGCCTCGGCAATCACCGTGCGCAGCGCCTTATCTGACTGCAAGGTAAGCAACTCGGCATCAATCGATTGAACAAACAGCGACGGCGCAACAGAGGTTGCCGAGTCGCCCCCAATCGTCACTACACTATTAAAACCGCCATAACCGTCTGCCTCACGATCGGGGTTGCCGGGGTCGACCTCCCAACGTCCATCAATCACATATTTATACAACGCACGACCTGCCGGATAATCACTGGTCAGCTCCCAACCACCCTCGACACGGCGCATCGGATCGGCGGTTGCATTCCATTGATTCAACTCACCCACCATTGCGACGGACGAAGCAGCTTCGTAGCCCTGCAAACGAAAGGTATGCACCGGCACTGAATCGATCACGAGCGGCAGGCTACTTTCGAGCGTGCGGCCGCTACCGCTCAAAGGTTCGAGTCGCAGTGGCACCGCATGCAAGCCCGACGCGGCAACATCTGCCGTAACAATCAAACGATGATTCAAGTGATCAATCGACACCTGCATACCTTCCCCCGAAGTCGCCGCAAAGCGATGCGTCGCGCCGGGATTTCCAAAACGACGCAGGTCCAGCGACAGCGACTCACCACCACGCACACGAGAAACTGGTGGCGCACCTAGAAATGCCTGCCCTGCCGCAACGCCGGCGCTCACTTGCATGTCCTCACTCAGTGAATCCTCAGTCTGAATCTCCCAGTAATACGCCGCGAGCGGAGCCAATTGATCTAGATAAATCCCTTCGCGTAGCGCCTCCGAGACACGAATCGCCCGCACGGGTTGCCCATCGAGGGCGAGTTGATCTTTCAACACCAACCACTCGTCTGCAGTCTCGGTTAAGCCGAGCGCCTCGACAGCCGCATCCGGCAAGCGCACACGCACATGACGAAGTGTCGCTGTTGGATGGAAGTTACTCGTTACCAAATAGCTCGAATCGTTGCGCCGATCACTCCGCACATAGGCATGTAACCAATGCCCCGAAGGGCCCACGTCGGCCACTTTACCGAAATATGGATTCGCCTGATTTGCCGCATTGAGCGGAACAAAAACACCGGATGCAAATGCTGGTTCTCCAAGCAAATGCATCAACCGCACATACCATGCACGCAACTCACCTTGAGCCTGCGAAAGTCGCGCACCGTCTGCTGCGCCATGATTCCACCATTTATTCAATTCAGGCAGCGACCAGTAGTCGAAAATACTCGTGCGCTGATCGTCGCCTCCAAACCCTTCACGTCCGAGGCCTGGTTCGCCGACTTCCTGCCCATGATAGACCATCACAGGCCCACGCGAGAGCCCAAACAATGTAGCAGATACCGGACGCCCAACTTCCATGCCTTGCGCCCCCCATGTTTCGGGATGCGCTAAACGGATCTCGTCATGGTTCTCAGCATAGCGCACCGCGCAGTCGAAGAAGAATGCCCCGAGCCCTGATTCGACTGCATCCAAATCATTCGCCCAGCGCTCTCCAGCAGTCAAATGCTCCAAGGTATCGTATCCAGGATCATCATACACCGCATTGAATCCGGCATCGAGCAAGGCCAGCATAACACTATCGTCCTCACGAATCGCGGGGTCACGGCTCGGCACTTTAGCAGGATCATTATCATACGCTTCTGCGAAAAAGAAGACGTCAGGCGCACGGCTCTGCGCACGATGAATCATCCACTTCCAAAACTCAGGCGGCACCATGTGTGCCATATCGACGCGAAAGCCATCCACGCCCATCTCCTGCCAATACGTTATAATGGCATCCATTTTCTTCCATGTATCTGGAATACGCTTCCGTGGACTAATCGCACTCGGATAATCTGGCGCACGCTCCCGGTTAAGAAAATCGAAGCCGTAATTCAATTTCACCGTTTCATACCAGTCACCATTCGACGGTCGCCAGCTCGCCACATTATTGCCCGTCACCCGACCATGCACGCGCTCAGGGGTAAAATAGCCGTCGGCATTGCCGACCAAACGCGCGGTCTCATTGATGATCTTCCCTGTGCGGCTATCGACCGTCGGCAAGCGTAACGGCCCACTGCCCTCTGCAACTTCCGGCGTGAGGTAGAAGAAATTATTGTCCGGATCAAAATACACACCGGTGCGATCCTTGTTGCCAAACACCAAATCCGGGCGAATGTCCGACTCATAGCTACGCGCCACGTGGTTTGGCACAAAGTCGATCACGACGGACAAGCCGGCGGCCTGCATACGCTCAGTCAGCGCTTGAAACTCTTCCAGTCGCTTTGCCGGATCGTCCGCGAAGTCAGGTGAGACATCAAAGTAGTCTCGGATCGCATAAGGGCTACCTGCGATCCCTTTCAACAGATCCGGATCATCCGGTGCTTGCCCGACGGCACGATAATCGGTCGATGTCGCTTGTTGTAGCACGCCCGTCAGCCAGATGTGTGTAAAGCCGTCTTCGTGGAATCCAGCTAAGACACGATTACTCAAAGCACTGAACTTACCTGCGCCATTTTCTTCCAGTGTGCCATTCACCTTGCGCGTCTCGTTGGCGTTACCAAAGAGACGTGGTAGCATTTGGTAGATTCGCGGCTTGGCACCGACTGCGCCAAAGCGCCCCTTCAACTCCAACGCAGCCGCCGGACTCACCGCATAATAGTCCGGCAAGTAGAGATCCTCGGTCGAACGTGCGACACGTGCCTGCTCCGAAGTCACGACGACATCATCGCTCACAGTAAACCACTGCACGGAACGCACGCGGTCAAAGTCGCGCCCCGAGGCTTTCAATTGCAACTGCAAGGCATCGCCCTGCTCCGTTACTTTAAACGCATCGACCGAAGCCGCTTGCCATTGGTAATTTTTGTAGTGCCGCGCCTCGACCACCGCATTGCCTTGAATTTTTAGAATCACATCGGCTTGAAATGCTAAAAAAACACGTTGCGCCGCGTCCACTTCGACGACGGTCGAACCGAAGCCCGGCCCGGCATCAAGCGCCACCCAAAGCGACGACTCCGCAGCGTCTGAATGCACGGGCAGTTTGAGCGAAAGATCGCTGGCGTCTAGGCAACCTGCCACTGAGCAAGCGCAAAAGAGTAAAGTAAGGCGGAGTAACATTGTAAGGGGGAACATGAACACTAATCTTCGTTGATTCCATGACAACTATTCTGAGGCGAAGCGCACAACCCGCCCTATTTGACAGTTGAACAAATTCATGATTTCCGCGCAAGATACAACGTACTAGCTTGCTTAAATACCGAATGAGCGAATCCCCAAAAACTTCCCCCACAGCCATACAGCGTTTACTCAAACGCCCGCTACTGCTCATCCTTGTTGCTAGCTTAGCACTACACTTACTCGTGGGCTTGGGCCTCGGCAGTTGGAAGATTTTTATCATCCTCACAGAGGACGAAGCTGAAATCGAAGTCGTGCCACCGCCCGAAGCGATTCAACCCAAACAGCGGGAGTATAAATTAAAGACGATGCGCTCGCAGCGCAGCACCGCAATATCCACGCAGATACCGATTGCGGTCGACCTGCCGTCCGAGATCAATCTCCCAAAGGTCGATGTGCCCAAACCCAGCACCAACAAGAGCGCAATCAAAGCCCGTGGCAGTGCCGGCGATATCGGCGGCGGACTCGGCGGCGGCGCGGGTGAATCCGGTTTCGCCACACTGTTTGGCAACACCTCCCCCCTCGCCGGCGCACTCGAAGGCACCTTCATCGATTTCAAACAGGACCGTTACCGCGAAAACCCGCCCAAACAAGGATGGGCAACTATCGGCTCAGTGAGTTTCGAAAATTCTTTAGCGCCCCGCAAAAACTCTACGCCACACACTTCTACATTCCACTGATGAGCGCCGACGAAGCGCCCCGCGCCTATGGCGTGGAAAACCTGGTGCAGCCGAGTCAATGGATCGCCGTTTATCAGGGCAAATTCCGCTCGACCAACGGCGGCACCTTTCGATTTGTCGGCACGGCCGACGACATCCTGATCGTCGGCGTCAAAGGCCGCACCGTGCTTTCTGCTGGTTTCACCGAATCCAATCCGAGCAAATGGACGCCTGACGATGAGCCGACCTACAATGCGCCCCCCGTATCAGAGTATTTACCCAAGCTCACCGAGGGCGATTGGTTCAAACTCGCCCCCGGCGAGGCCACGGAGCTGAGCGTCGTGATCGGCGAACTACCTGGCGGCGAATTCGGCTGCTATCTATTTATTGAAGAGAAAGGCGTGGACTATGATAAGGCCGGCGATGGCCGCCCCATCCTACCGGTGTTTAAGCTCAAAGAATTCTCACAGGCCGAGCGTCAAACCATCTCACAGGATGGCTATGAAAAACGCATGGACGGGCCAGTGTTTGGATTTTATTGAAGGGTAAGATCAGCTAATCCGGTAGCGGCGTTTGTCCCTAAACGCCATACGTTACCATAGCTCCGGATCGATGGCGCGTAGGGACACGCGCCGCTACCCATAAAATGACATTTCAGTGTAGCACGGCGGCGAAGCCGTTGTGAAATTTAGTCAGTTCCTAACACTGGCTTCGCCTGCGTTCTACATGCTTCAAATTCTGATAAGTCTTAGCGTTCCTTAGCGAGTCTTCGCGGGCAATATTCAATCACAAACGATTAGCCCTCGACCCAGCGCCCATCCAAGCGTTCCCAGCAATCGACGATGAACAAAAAAAGACCACAGCCGAAACTGTGGTCTTTTTTATACGCCGGAACGAATGCTGAACTATCCCCGCCGGCGCGTTGCGACACAGAGCAACGCCAGCGCACCGGCAATCAGCGCATAGGCGTTCGGCTCGGGAACGACTTGGAGGTTATTAAAGTAAAGACTCTGCTGCTCGGAATTACTACTGTTTCCAGAAACGTAGAACTTGAAATTATCAACCCCTCCCGAAAGCGCTACGTTGGGAATTTGATATTGCTCAACTCCGAAGGTCGCCGAATTACGGATAATTTTGGCGTTCATGATTGTTTCCGTAACAAACTCGAACTCCATGCTATAAACACCATTAGTGACATAGTCCCATCCTTCATCGACACTCAAATTAGTTCCACCAAAGAAGTATTCATCACCAGCAACGTTGAAGTTAAAGACGCCATCGCCTGAGTTACGACGCAAATCAAAGCCCTTACTGCCAGGGTTACGAAAATTCAACGTAACATCAAAACTCAATACATCCCCCGCCTGAAGCGTAGTAAAAGAGCGAAAGACATCCAAGTCACCACTGGATGCCATACGAAATGCACCAGCAGTCGTGTTTACATTCCCCGCTCCAGTGGTCGAATCTGCGATCTCCGCAATGTCATCACCGTCAGTCTCAAAAAACCAATCGTTAAATCCGGACCCACCGTTTGAACCGGATGTCCAACCACCGCCATAGTTGGAAGCGTCATCAGAAGCCGTTAAAGCAAACGCACTGGTAGCCAGTACGGACATTGAGACAATAAGGAGTGTCTTTTTCATAGAGTTACGAATTGAGTTCAATTGGTTTGCAGACCAATCAATGACTTAAGCGAATCCATGAAAATCGCAAGGCTAGTCAACAGTTGATCGGCACGACGCACTTTCAATCTAGGCTCTAGTTTTCGAATCCCACACGATGCAAGGCTTGCACATCTGACGCATGGCGTTCGGGACGAACGCCGCTACCCTGAATCAGACGCATGTCGGGGCGAACGCCCTTTATAGTATCGCGAGACAACGTTGCGGGACTCCGGCCGCAGCTCAACTAAACTGTTGAATAGAGCGACGGTTTAAAAATACGAAAATAGCGCCTTATTACTGCCCCCGAAAGCAAGGCACGCCGCACTGCGATCAACACCCATAAAAACAATAAAAAGACACGAAACCATGAGCTTTTCATTCAGATGAGCTTCTAGTATCTAGAAGCCGTTAAACTGTTGAATGCAAAAAGCTTTTAAAAAGTCAAAAATCTGTGGAGAATCTCAAATTCTGACTTTTAAAACCAACCGACACACAGACTCATGAAAAAGACAACCCTACTTCTGGCTTCGACCTCACTACTAGCACTCCCATCGTTTGCAGCAAACGTTGCATCCGATAATGGTTCCGACCCAGTATACGCGAGTTGGGACGACGGAGATAACGGCGGCACGGGGTTCGGAGCATGGCAACTGAGCCAAACAGGTGATGGAGGTCGCTATGTTGGAGGCACAGGACAAGGCGCTACTTCATTTGGCTTATACTCGAATTCAGGCACATCGACGGCGCGTCGTGATTTTACAGGAGGTGCGCTAGCTGTTGGCGAAAGCTTTAGTATCGACCTAGGGCACACTGTTACAATTAATGGAGAAATCGGCATTAACTTATTAGATGGTGCTTCCTCAGTATTCACATTGAAATTCGTTAGTGGTGATACTGATTGGGATATCAATGATGGTGCTTCAGATTTTGGATCGGGTCAAAATTACGCAGCAAATACCTCAATCGCCTTCACATTTACATACGAAGGTGGTAATGATTATTCCTACACATT
>ERZ1046740.1133-NODE-1133-length-19484-cov-6.094704_pt1 | contig 19484 bp, 9 predicted proteins | sample MGYA00383093_ERZ1046740 | MGnify/ENA primary metagenome ERZ1046740 (study PRJEB29581, sample SAMEA5548363) | metagenome | biome: marine; feature: coastal; material: water | depth 25 m | study: Short-term variability in the microbial, nano- and picoplankton... | reverse complement strand
CGGCCTAATGATGTAATATCTTTAAATGACCCCGAAAGTACTTCGTGGGCTGAATTACATTTTTTTGAAGATATAGACCGAGCTATTATTCAAGGTATGGTTACTATTATGGATGCTGCTGGAGTTGTTGAAGGTACACCAATTTTAGGTGAAGAAATTTTAGAAGTACAATTTTCCACTGCTGGAACTACTCCCCCACCCACTTCAGCTCCTAATCCACAGGCACCAATTTCATCTGGTAGTCCGATTGTAACAAATAGATTTAGGATATATAAAGTTTCTCCACCAGTAAATGTATCAGAGACATTGAGAGAGGTAACTCTACATTTTATGTCAGATTTGGCTGTTAAAAATTCACAGACACAAGTTCAAAGATCATTTAAGGGAAATGTTAATACTCCACAAACTATTGCTGATATTGCTAGGGAAATTTATCGTGAAAGCTTTGCGACAGGTGGTAAAACTAATATAGATGGAGTTTCAACGAATAAAGAATTTCTTGTTGAACCAACAAGCGGATTGTATTCAGTTCATATTCCAAATTGGACTCCATTCAAAGCATTAAGATTTCTTACTAAACGAGCACAATCCTCTAATCCTAATTCTAAGGGAGCTAACTTTGTATTTTATGAAACCTTAAAGGGATATAGATTTGTCTCTGTAGAAACTTTAATGCAAGGAGGATTTAAAAATTATCTACCATTGGTACAACCAACAGATGAAACAGACAAAGTATTTAAAAAACTAATAACTCATGCTGATAAAACTGATACATCAAATGCATTTATTCCGTATTTTAAAAAAGAACCAATTCAACCAAATCCCGATAAACCTGTGCATGTTGCAACTTATGTTTATCAGCCAGGAAACATTGCAGGTCAAGATGAATATCAAAAAAGATTTGCAGTTCAAGAATTTGAAGTTATAAAATCTGTTGACACATTTGATAGTTTAAACTCAGGAATGTATGCTAATAGGGTTATCACTCATAATTTAATTGATATGTCTATAAATTCTGCAAACTATTTTTATAAACCACAATCAGATAATATAGTTGTAGAAGAGGGTGGTATTTCAACTCAGAAGAAAAACCCTAAAAAATTAGATGGTCAGACTGAGGTAAAGAATGATGATTTTATTACAGCAGAGGGTGGTGCATTGTGTTCAGATAATGCAGATTTCCTTAATAGTCCAGAATCACACGTTGCACTTTTTCCTACAAATCGGGGAGTGACAAGTAAATTTATGAATGGTGTGGTTAAGGATATTCTACCATCACCAGATGGAACACTTAAGGCTGGATATGGAATGACTACTAAAACTCCTGCAGGAACCGATGCTGTTGGATTGGCTGACGATGAAATGAATATAGAAGAAGTGTTAGGAAGAAGAATTTCACAAAAAGTTCAAATGAGAAGTACAATAATTTCCTTTACAGTGCCTGGTGATTCATCAAGAGAAGTGGGGGATCTTATATATTTTAGTTATCCTACTGAGAAAGCAGAAGTTAGAGAAACAGGACTAATGGAAGAGCATAAGTATTATAGTGGTAGATATTTAGTTACTGCAATACAACATAGACTTACACGCAATGAATATACTATGATTATAGAAGCTTCAAAAGATTCTTATCTTTCAGCACCATCAACTGGTTTTGATTTACAAGTCCCAGAAGTTCAAGAACCAGAAGGAACTACAGCTTCGGAGGGTAATTGATGGAAAATTTTATGGGGAAAGGTGGATTTGTTTGGTGGCAGGGAGTTGTAGAAGACCGCCAAGATCCATTATATCTTGGTAGGTGTAGAGTTCGTATTCTTGGCTGGGATACTGAGGATAAAACGAGAATGCCTACAAATGAATTGCCTTGGGCATATCCAGTACAACCAATCACTTCTGCAGCACAAACTGGTGTAGGTACTAGTCCAACAGGCCCAGTAGAAGGAACGTGGGTTGTTGGTTTTTATCGTGATGGAGAAGATGCTCAAGAACGAGTATTCTTTGGAACTTTGGGGGGAATACCTGGCCAGGTGGCTCCTAATCCTCTTTCATCTAAGGGGTTTGGTGATCCAAGAATTTCTAGAAATGAAATACCAGCAGACCATCCAATGTTAGAAGAAGCAAGTATCAGGCCTGCGGCTCCGATGTTAGACAATGAACCATCTTCCAAAACACAAATACCATTTGCTCCAGTTTCTATTAATTACTATAGAAAATCAGAATTAAAATCTGGAGCATTCATTAAAACTTTAAGGGCTGATGATCCAAAACATAATTATGAAGAATCACCATTATCTGCGGGATTTGGTAATTTAATTGTTCCACATACTCTTACAGCAATAATTAAAGAAAAGTCGATACGTTCTAGATATCCCGATATAGAATATTTGGGAGAACCTACAACTCCAAGAGCTGCAAGGGGGGATTATGGTACTGCAGGTGCTGGTATTGGATTGTATTCTGGTGATGGAATTATACAAGAAAAAGAAAAGTGGAGACTGGCCTTTAGTTCAAATATTAGAAGAGCTAAAGCCTCAGACGAATCCAGCTGGGAAGAACCAAAACCATCATACGCTGCAAGGTATCCATATAATCATGTTCAACAAACAGAGAGTGGTCATCTTATTGAAATAGATGATACGCCTGGAGCTGAAAGACTTCATCGTTATCATAGAGCAGGAACATTTGAAGAAATAGGGCCATTAGGTCAAAGAGTTACAAAGATAGCAAATCAAGATTTTAAAATCAATATGTCTAATTATTATGGACAAGTACATGGAGATTATTTACTTAATGTAAGTAATGATCTTGACATAGTTTCTGCAGGATATTTTCATAATACTGGAACTATTGATATGTCTTCCTCTGGATCAATTTCTATATCGAGTGCAGATCAAACGCTTATAGGAGGTAAGGGTGGTGTAACTATTGATGCTGGTAGTGGCCCAATCATTATGAGGGGGTCAACATTTCATCAAGAGGTTGTTTCTGCTCAAAATACAGTCAAGACGAAAGGAAACTTCACTGCGGATACTGGTGGAAAACATGATATATTGGCTGGTTCGTTGGGATTTGCATCACTTGGTGGAGCATCGGTTTCTGCTGGTGGTTCAATGACTGTTATTAGTGATAATGTCCAAGAGTCTTGTTTGAACATCGCAGGAATTACTGGAGCTCCAGCTAGATCTTTTAAAGCAACAAACGGAAATATTGATTTTGAAACTGTATTACCTAGTCCAGCATTTGGAGCTTTTAATTTTAATGCAGGTCTTGCTGGTCTATTAGGACAGATTTCTATAGATGCTATAGGACAGATTTCTTTGAATATGGGCCCAGCTGGTTCGGTTGCAAAAATTACTTTAGGAGCTGCTGGAATAGAGTTATCATATCTATCGGGTCTTGCTAGTATAAAACTAGATGCAACAGGAGTTTCAATAAGTGGATTAACTACAAAAGTTGCAGGAACAATTCAAGCTAAAGTAGAAGGTGCTCTTGTGAATGTGGAAGCCTCAGGGATTAATACTGTAAAAGGTAGTCTAGTAATGATTAATTAGGAGTGATATGGCAATACCACATATTATATGGACTCAACCATTAAATTCGCCTGCGACAGTAGCTGATAGTCATATTTTAAGAAATGATTTAGTTACTATTTCTAGAAAATCACCAACAAGTCCAGCAATAGCTGGAGTAGAAGGTGGAAAATATTTTGCAAGATTTAATGATGTAGATAGAACAATTAATCCATTTGTGGATAATTCTGGAGCTCCATCACCCACACCCGATGTTCCTGCTAATACAGTTTATACTTTTGTAGACAGAGGACATATAAGTTTAGAGGGGGGAGTTTGGGAATTATTACCCTTTTCTTCTGGTGTATCTCCAGCTACTACAGTAGAATATGTTGATTTTGCTGGAACTGGTCATAGTCCGTATCCAGAATCTTATGGACAAGTGGGAGCCAATGGTACAGAGGCCGGAATCCCGCTTTGTGGTGTGAAGACAAATGTAGAAACTTCACATACTTATAGTATAAGTCCAATGGATATTCATTCTACGCCAGGAGCAGCATATGGAACGAATGCAACTTCTTACTATCGAACTGGTGACGGCACTACTCCAAGTCCATATGTGCATGTCCCTGCAACTTTAACTGGAACTGTATTTACTTCTGCATTTGGGGTTTCTTCTGCTCCACAAGTGACTTATTATACTTTAACTAATGGTGGTATTGGGTCATATTCGGAAGGAGAGGTTGTTGATGATGGCCATGAATTAGCAGCTGTGAATAAGATATCTGAACATTATACAGTAGGGGGATCATATCATAATGGAGCTAACACATCAGATGTTCATACTGGTGCAATATTATTTGAATTGAGATATGATACTATGGCTACTCTTAGTACTGATACTGAGAAAAAAACAGTAACAGGAACAGCATCTTGGGCAACTGGTCAGGGTAGGACTGTAACATTTACAACTGATACAGATCACCTTTTGGCAGATGCTAATAATAGAGTTTATATTTCTGGAGCAAGTAACACTGCAATCAATGGTCTTTGGAATGTAGCATCAGTCACGAATAGTACAGTATTTACGACACAGATTTTTGGTGCTCAATGTGGCCCAGGTGCAATAACGAGTGATGTAACTATAGAGACATATGATGGTATAGATAAAGCGGGAGGAATACTTAAACAAGCTAGTGGAACTGTAACTTCGATTGTTGAAAGGAAAGTTGGCCATGCAGCTTCAGGCACGGGAGCTGCACACCATGAAATATTTCATGATTATACTGGTAGTCATGGAATAGCCTCAAGCGGGGCTGTAGTAATAAATATTGTTAGTACTAGTTCGGGTACTGCTAGTGACTTTTCTGGTAGTGTAACTAGAACTAGTGGAACAGTTGTAACTGCAACATTGGCCAATGGTTCTGGTAATATTTCTACATCAACTACAATATGGACAGGAAGTGCAACAATATACGAAAGTGCCAATGATATTGAGATTATTGCTGGGGGTATGTATGGAAATAATCAAGTTATATTAGCTGGTAATGTAACAATACCAGCTGGGGCTTCATATGGATTTTTTGGAAATTCAACAACTGCTCAAGTTTCTACTGTTACCTTTACTGGTACAACTCAAAATACGAGTATGTTTTATGATGCAGGATTTATTTTAGATACTGAAAGTGGTAGAGTGTATACTGAAGGTGCACCATCTACTCAACCATCTGGAACTGATGGAATGCCAGGTGGGTTTGATGCATCTACCAATCCAGAAGGGGGAGTAAAAGAAATTGATAAGTGGTGTCCAAGATATATGCATGCCAAACAAAAAGCATTAGAACGAGCAGATATAACAGAACTATTAAAGGCTAATACCTCTGGAAAATTTTCATTAGATCAAATGATTAATTCTCCTATAGTGGATGATAATGGAGATGTAACTACATTATTAGTTCCTAGAGATGGATTTCATGAAGTATGCTGGTTTACCCTAAGAGCACTTAAAAATCCAAATCATAGAAGAACTAATACATTTGTAGAGAATGAAGATTATATTGATAGAAGGTTTGGTATTAGAGTATTTACTAATACCTCTAGTGACAGGAATGAAATATTATTAGATTATATTGATATAACAAATAAAGATAACGTGGCAAATACCGATACTGCATTTGTAGATGAGGATAGAGTTGCTATAACAAATAGAGAACATTTAGCATTAGGTTATGCAAATGGAACTTTTAAAAACCAAGCTTAATAGGAGAAAAATATGGGAATGCCAGCATCAATAACAGGTGATATGTCAATGGGTCATGCATTTTCACCAAGTCCAATTACTCCCGCTACAGCAACTACAACAATAATGGGTGTTCCACCCCATGTTGCTGGGGATGTGGTTGGAGTTCATGTATTAGGAAATTCGGCACATGGCGGAACATTATTAAATTGTTCTACTACTGTTTTAATTGGTGGTAAGGGTGCTGCAAGACTTATGGATACTGCAGACTGTGGTGCTCAAATTTTAGGTACTGCAGGTACAGTTTTAATAGGATAAAAATAATATGGCAAAGTGGGTTGAAGGTAGACCAGAAAAAACTAAAAGTTTCGTAAATGACTTGACTAACTTAAAGGGATTAGTGGATCAACATTTATCAGAATTAAAAGATAAAAGAGCTGAACTAGTTCAAGAAATGGAAGAAAAGAAACAAGAGATGGAAAAAAAGGAACAAGATGGCTGAATGGCAAAGTATAGAACTTGCTGATAGCGACACCCTTGAAGCACTTGCAAAATACGGAACTGAGGCTATAACTAAAATCAATACAGCTCTTGATGTTATAAAGGGTGGTGCTGAAGTCGGAAAATTATTTTTACTGACTTCTGTAAATCCTTTGGCCGTTGCAATAGTTATTGCTGCAGATGAGATAATAAGTGTTTTGAATCAATATAAAGAATCTGGTGTATCAGTATTGATTATTGATCCCTTTAATCTTGAAAATGGTAGTAAGCAAAATAATAAATTAGGCCTGCAAATGAAGCGGGATAAAATTGGTGTAATATTTGAAGTGTCCAGACCTCATCCATCACCACCACCTACTGCAATTGGTGGATTGTATGAAGTGAATGATAAGTTCAGAGAAAGTCTTAATCTTGCAGATTTATCTCCAAGTTATAGAGATAAAAATGCAAAAAAGAAAGGTGACAAGGGGTTTATACCACCGATTCCTAAACTTGAATATCCTTATAAATTCGTTCAAGGGGGGTATGATCCTGCAACTTGGACAGGCTCATTAAAGACAATTAATACATCTTCTGGTGTTGATGCCTTTGGTGAAGAAATTCCTGGCATCCCCTTTCCAGAATTACCTGCAGACCAAACTATTGAAATGATGGCGGCGGCTTTTGAAGATGAGGGGGATATTCCAAAATATGAAATACTCCCATCAGTAGTAAGTAAGGCATCTCAAAAATATTATGATATGAATGGACAGGAAGTAACATTTGACAGTCAACAAGATAAACTTAAAGAGTTACGATTAGAACTTTATTCTAGTGCTAATACTAAAATTGCTACAACTGAAAGAGGTATTTTAACAAAAAGAATAGCTACTGGTAGACCAGAGTATATTGGTGATACTGGTAGTCTAAATTTTGAAGTATCAGCTCTGGCTATAGTGATTGCTGGACAAAATCCTTTAAAATTTGTAGAATCACTATCATCAATAGTGAACACATTGTTACCAGATCATGAAGAATTATTCAAATCTATTAGGGCCTTCAACAAAGCTACTCATACTCAAGAACAAAACTTAACACTTAGGGTAGATACAAGATATGGAGAGTTTCAAAAGTTGGATTATATCATTGGAGAAAAGAGTGGATGTGTAGGAAAAATTAGAGAAATAGTCAGTCAAGAGGATAGTATAATGACTGCCGTTACAGTAGAAACCAATCAAGTCCCAGATATCGGCGTTCATCCATCACCTCAACCACCACTTGAACTTATAGAAACTACGATTGATAAAAATGCCGATGGACGATTTCAAGATGTTGACATAGTGTGGGAGCCTGCAGGCCCGTCACACCCCTTTGGTAAATTTCTTCCACGCGAGAATGTATTTGAATGTGAAGTGACATATTCAATCTATACAGATGATGCTGGGGAGAAAAGAAAACATTATAACTATTATAAAAAACCACCAAGTAATGGATGGGAACAGACTGCAGCAGCTGGACATAATTTGGTGGGAGTACTCCCAAAGTGGTCTACTGTTGTGGCTCAAAGTCCTGTAGCTGAAGCTTCAACTGCACCAAATTTCTCAAGTGCAAAACTTGCACAAATGATTCCAGGCTATGGTGCATTTTTTGATGACTTGATTAATATTGCAGAAAGAATGAAAGCTTTCGCTGAGGGGGTTTTAGAGTCTATTCAAAAACTTATAGATGTCATAGATAAGGCTGTTGAATTTTTCGAGGAGCTCGCGGAGAATATTATTGCCTTAATAGAACTTTTGACTCAAGGAATACCAAATGCTGGAATATGGTTTATGGGAATGAAAACTACAAAAGGAAATGTTGGACTAGCTGAAGGATTAAGGGGTGGTGGAAATGCTCCAGATTCAAGTTATGTATTTTCTGGTGGAATATTATTGGTGGGCCCCGTTATGGAGGGCGGCAAACAGGAAGATATGAACAAAAAACTTTGGGAAATGCTGGGAATAAAGTTTCAAGCTGTTTAACTAAATATAATAGGAGATACTTATGCCCACATATGCCAATGAATACCAAGATTTAGATTTTGACTTTACTGCAAATCCCATTACTGGTGATGTGGCTAAAGTTAAAAATGTTACTTCTGTAAAGCGAGGAATAAACAATATATTATTGACAGAAAATAGTGAAAGACTGTTTCAACCAGAAGTTGGTTCTGGATTAAAAAATCTTCTGTTTGAACCGATGACAAATTTGACCGCTCAGTTATTAGAAGATGAAGTCAGAAGTGCAATAGACGCGTGGGAAAACCGAGCACAAATTATAAACATTAATGTAATTCCAGAAGAAGAGTATAACCGATATAGAGTAGCTGTAGTTTTTCGGCTTATGACTGATACAACAGAACAGCAAACAGAAGTATTATTGTCTAGGGAGAGATAACAAATGTCCACAACTTCATCTAAATTAAAAGTCTCAGAGTTAGACTTTGATGTAATAAAATCAAACCTCAAAAATTTTATGGGGGATCAGAACGAATTTGCTGATTATGATTTTGATGCATCAGCCCTGTCTGTTCTTCTAGACCTTTTAGCTTACAATACTCATTATAATGCCTTCTATTTGAATATGATTATTAATGAAATGTTTCTAGACACTGCATCAATTAGAAATTCTGTTGTATCACGAGCTAAACATTTAGGGTATACTCCACAATCGGTTCGGGGGTCTAAGGCTTATGTTGATCTTACAATTACACCACAAGATGCACCAGCTACTATAGTGATTGAAAAGGATACACAATTCTCTTCTTCTGTGGATGGTATTTCATATATTTTTGCTACTTCAAATTCTGTCACTCTTAATGTCAATTCAAATGGAATTTACACTACAGCAAATGTAGAGTTGAATCAAGGAATTCCACTAACTCATAAGTATACAGCAAATACTACAAATCCAGATCAAAAATTTATATTACCAAACTCAAATACAGATACAAGTACTCTTACAGTTCAAATTCAAACCTCTGCAGAAGATTCAACAACATTTACTTATGCACTTGCGAATGACACAACAACTGTTGATGCTACTTCTAATGTATATTTTTTGGAAGAATCAGAAGATGGAAAATATGAAGTCTTATTTGGAGATGATGTTATTGGTAGAAAACCTGTAACTGGAAATATAGTATTATTATCTTCATTGATTGCTGATGCGAACAATACAAACGGAGCAACAACTTTTGCTCCTGTTGGTTCTGTGGGAGGTTATTCAACTGTTACTGTCAGTACATTAGGTTCAGCATCTGGTGGAGCAGAACGAGATTCAATTAGTAAAATTAAATTTAATGCTCCAAGAAGTTTTCAAGCTCAAAACAGAGCGGTAACGATTAATGACTATAAGAGAATTATTGAAAGAGACTATCCAGCAGCAGAATCTGTTGTGGTGTGGGGTGGTGAAACGAATGATCCACCAGTTTATGGTAAAGTTTATTTGGCGGTTAAACCAACTTCTGGACTCACATTATCCACTTCAACTAAGAACTATATTAAAGATACAATTTTATCAAATAGAAATGTAGTGTCTGTTTCACCAGAGATTACAGATCCAGATTATCTATATGTTACAATAGATACTGCAGTTAAATACGATTCAACAAATACCACATTAACAGCTGGAAGTATAGAATCCCTACTGACTAATACGATCTATCAATATGGACAGTCTGAATTAGGACTTTTTGCTGATCAATTTAGGTATTCTCCATTGATTAAAAAAATTGATGAAACAGAACCTGCCATTGAAAGTAGTTTGACTACAATAAAACTTAGGAGATCATTTGCTCCTACATTAAATGTGGCTTCATCCTATACTCTTAAATTTTCAAATGAAATTCCAACAATAGAGGGTATCTCTCAAGTTTCAAGTACTCAGTTTTCTCATTATGATGATGCTGACATTTTAAGAACTGAATGCTCTTTACAAGAATCTAATGGAGTTCTGCAAGTTTTTAGAACTTCAGGTTCTACTAAAATTGTTGTAGCAAACAATGTGGGGGCTATTACTTATTCAAGTGGAAATGTAGCATTAACAACATTTAAACCGATTGCAATTACAGATGGTACAGCAAATGTTGATGTTACAGTTTCATTAGAATCAAATGACATTTCACCATTAAGAGAACAAATATTACTAATTTCAAATAACGATATTTCAATTTCTATGTATGATACCGGCGGAACAGGAGCTGGGGCTTCAATATCAAATACAACAACTTCGACAACAACCACAGAAACAACATCAACTTCAAGCAGTAGTTACTAATGAGATCAGATGGCGGAGCTCTATACACTCAAATAGAGCAACAATTACCAAATTTTGTACAGCATAATCATGGTAGTTTCTCTAAATTTGTAGAGAAGTATTATGAATTTTTAGAACTGAATCTTCTTACGTTCAATGATCTTGATCTTAATGAAGATAAGCCCATATTAGAAGTAGATGATGTAACTTATACTGTGACTGTCGCGGTAGGAGATAATGCTTATAGTAATAATGCTAACAAATTTTTCATTTCAGGTTCAGCTTCTCCCACTTTAAATGTATCTACTGGAACTACTTATATATTTGACCAGAGTTCATCTACTAATTTAGGCCACCCCCTTCGTATTTCTCAACTTCCAAATGGAAGACATTCTCCAGGCGGGGAAGAATATTCACAAGGTATTGATGTTGTAGCTTTTGGTACGCCAGGAGAAGCTGGTGCACAAACTTCAGTCTATATCAGTACCACTTTAGCCAATACTTCTTTATATTATTATTGTAATTCACACTCTGGAATGGGTGGTATAGTTTCTGTTGCAAATACTACACCATTTCTTTCTCAAGAAAATGGAAATACAGAAGTTGCAAACACTTCTACAGACTATATTGACTTAGAAAATCCTAATAGACAAGGTAATCAATTTCTAAGTGGTGAGACTATTGAGGGTGATGAGTCTGGTGCAACTGGGATTGTAAAGGGTAAGTATTCAAATACTCAAGTTTACGTTGAAGAAACTAATAATGGAAATTTCCGAATTGGTGAAAGGATTGTTGGTGATACTTCAAGAGCGTCAGCGAATGTTACTCTATATGCAAGACAGGCTCTAAACGCTTCAAGAAATGTAAAATCTTTCCAAGACATAGATAAAGCTCCTCTTGGATTTGTTGAACTGTTTAGGAAAGAATTTTTAAGTGGTATTCCCAAAGGGTCACTTGGAGATAAGGCTGGACTTCTCAAAAATATTAAAGACTTTTACCGAGCAAAAGGTAATGAAGCTTCCTTCCAATTTATTTTTAGACTATTATTCGGAAAAGAAAATGTTACATTTTATTATCCTAGTACAGACATGCTTAGACTATCTGATGGAAGATGGACTAAAAATAAAACTATCAAAATAGATAACAGTCAAACTAATAATTTTTCTGTCTTTGAAGGAAGGGTTATTAGAGGATCATATTCAAATGTTACAGCACTAGTTGAACGAACACAAACTTACCAAGTTGGTGCTATAACAATTTCGGAACTTTTCATTTCTAATGTTGATGATGTTGGTGCTATAGCAGATCCAGAGACTTTAGAAGAATTTACTACCTTTCAGGCAAATGATACAATTACTACAACTACTGATGATGGTAATGGAAATTTTGGTCAGGCCAATGTAGCTGGAATTGTATCTACAGTAGAAATTTCGGGTGGTGGTTCAAATTATTCCGTAGGTGATGAACTTACTTTTACTGGTGGTGGTGGTGATGAAGCTGCTGCTAAAGTAGCATCGGTAACTGATGCTACAATTAGTGCTGTAGATATATTTGACCCTGGCGATGGTTATTCCGTTGGTGATACTATAGTATTTGCTAATGAGGGAACTGGTGGTTCGGGCGGTTCTGCTAGAGTTTCATCTATTATTCCAACTGCAAACGTATCTATAGATTCTGTAGTCATCAATACTATTAAAGATGATCCTATTAGTTCAGCTACATTTACTACACCATTGACTTCAGCCAATATGAATAGTCATGTATATTCAAATTCTACTACCACTTTTACAGTACCATTTGATGGACTTTCTGGTTCTACTCCAAAAGTTGGAGACTTTATTGCCAAGTTTGGAGGTACAGAAAGTATTTCAACTTATTCATCAACTACATCTAAATTTGGAACAGTAGCTTCTGCTAATTCTACCTCTATTACTTATGCCTTGGGGTCTATTTCTTATACTGCAACCCACTCTAGTGCAGCTGTACTTAATAATTTTGCTAATGATGATGCTATAACCATCTATGATACATCTAAAGATGGTACAGGAGGTGCCAAAGCTGCCAATGGATATAATGCTACAATAAGGGCAACAGGGGGAACATTTAATATTAACGGATCACCAACTGCAAATACCAATACTACATATCATGGAGCTCTTACAGGAACAGTTTCAGAGGTTTCTATTGGTGGTATTCGTTCTATACAAGTTCTTTCTTCAGGTCAAGGATATTCTACAATTCCAGTAGTAACAGTTGCTAATTCCACAATCGTTTCTTATGGAAACTCTTTAGAAAAAACAGGAGCTAACTCAGTATTTGTTACTCTTGCTAACAGTATTGCAAATACATTTTCAGCTAATACAATAGTTAAGAATGCAGCAAATACTGCACGTGGGTTAATTCTTGGGCCGGTCTCTTCAAATACAGCTTTGGTTGCAACAGGAAATACAGTACTTAGAGTTCAAATGACAACTGCAAACTCTTTTGCTGCAGCTGATATTCTTACCGCTTATCAAAATACTGGTGATGAACAACCAGTAGGTATAGGTGATTTTGGTCAAGCTAATGTTGTAACTTCTGGTACTACATCAACATTTACTCAAGCGGATCATGGTTTTACTGCTGGAGAGAGAATTGTAGTTACTGGTTCTACTTCTGGAACTGACGCAACTGTTTATAATAATAATCATACTGTTGCAACAGTATCAAACTCATCAACATATACTGTAACTCTTGCAAGTGATCCAACTGATGATAGCGAATCAGATTTAACAATTAGAAAATTAGTCACTGCAAATACTGCGTACGAAAGAATATTAACTGAAGACTCAGATGCTACTCAAATATCTTTTGAAGATGGAGTTGGAACTTCAAGTCCTTCCTACAGTACTTCTTCCAGTAATGGATTTATTATATCTGAAGTTGGGTCAGATACATCTAATGTAGTATTTGCAAATACTGGTATTGCTGGTAATAGTGCATTTATTTCAATTGCAGCTATTGCAATCGGTGGTATTCAGTCTGTAACAATTTATAATTTTGGTGCAGGGTATTCTTCAGCGCCAACTATTGATGCTTCTCAAGTAGGTGATGGTAATGCAACATTGGTAGCATCACTTGGTGCTACTGCTGATTATGATGGGTTTTTTGATGGTGCACAAGGATTGTTGAGTGGCCAAAATAAGATGCAAGATAATTTTTATTATCAAGATTTTTCATATGTTATTAAGACTGATATTAATACAGAAGTATATCGTGATAAGATAACAAATATTGTTCATCCATCTGGACTCAAAATGTTCGGTGAGGTGGTGATGTATGCCAACGCTCATAGTAAATTATTTGACAATGGTGAAAATTCTATTAATGATACTATTGCAAATACTGCATTGGTAAGCAATACTTTAGGCGTTTCAAATTTTAATCATCATAAAGTAACATTCTCAAATTTAGATACAGCTTCTTCAAATGTACAGATTGCAATTCAGACCTCATTATTTCAAGCTTCAGTTGCTCCTGCTATAGCTAGTGACCTTAAAATTAAATATCCTTCTATTGATTTTGATTTAGTTTTAGAACAGGATAATGCAGGATTTGCACTTGAGGGTGCTTCTGATGTTATGGGATTTGAAACGAACACAGGTGGAACTTTAGCTTTAGAAGAAGATGGAGTTTCAAATATACAATCAGAAGAATTTTATGATTCAATAATTCAAGAAAGTGGTTCTAATCTTGAAATAGAAGATGCCTCATTTGATACATTTAATGTTATGTTATTAGAAGATGATACAGGTGATCGTATCGTTATGGAATCCATTACATACGATGATGAAGAATTAGTTGGAATTGCATATGAGGATAGTGGTTCTTCTAAACTCCAAGCTAAAAATTATCTCCTTCATGAACCCGCAGATGATACAATTCAGATTATTAGTGAAGATGTATTTGATGTATTTTATATTCAAATGGAACAAAATATTGATGAGTATTATCTAGAACAAGAAGGAACAGATGCAGAAGAGTATTTTGTATTAGAGGATGATTCTGTAGGAGGAAATGATTATGATAATGGATATCTTTATATAGAAGAAGAACGAGTGGATCAAGACCCACTTAGAATGACCCTTGAAGTTAATGATGAAATATTAGAGCTTGATACTAGATTTATAGTTACAGATAGAACATCAGCTACTGGATTTGTAATGCCAATGATTCAGTTTCCAGAAACAGAAAGTGGAGCTGTTCATATTGACATGGGTTATGGTAGTCAATTGAAACTTGAAGATGATGAGTATCTTCTTCTTGAGAGAACAGAGGGTATGTTCCCATTGTATATGGCAATGGAAGACTCTATGCTGGATGAGATAGTTCAGACTACAGAGATTCAAATTAATCCAATGGCTTATGATCAAGATATTGAGGCTGTTCCATTTGTGGTGGAAGAAAGTTCATACGGACAAGAACAAACTTGGTATGCAGAAAATGGAAATAGATTTACATTTGAAACTCCCCTCTATTCTAGTGCATCAGCAATAGTTAGACCTGACCTAGAAGAGCCTTATGGTACTGGAAGGACATCAAGTTTTGATGTTCGAGCAGAAGGTAATATCAATGTCACAATGGGTGAACTGTTTGAGCTTCTTTCTGAAGCTGGAGATCGGTTTATAGAAGAATCTGTTCCAGAAGATGCTACTCTATTGTCAGAGGATAATTCTAACCTTGAACTTGAACAATCAAATCAAGAAAATCAAACATTCGGTCATGAAAATCCAATAAGTACAACTACAGTTTTGGAGAGAAGCTTCATTTCAGAAGTTTATGATAGGAATGCAAGTATAACAGGACTTAGTACTCAATTCAATTCTGACTTTAATGCACCAATAGTTCTTGAAACTTATTCAGATGAAAATAAGACTGTACAAGACGCTACCTATATCACTCTTGAAGATCAAACAGAAGATGGTGATTTAATTTTGATTGAAGGTGATGATAGAATATTTATACCTATTGAACTTGAAACCGCAACAGGAGAAGGTAATCTCGGACTTGAGAATGAGATTGATGCGTTTAGTGCTAGTAGAAGACTTGTATATCCAGAACTTTTAGATTTTGTTCTAGAGGAAGAATCTGTAGCACTTGAAGAAGATTTCAAAATGTTAATAGAGGAAGGTACTGCTGGGCCTGCACTCACTCTTATTCACGAAAATGGATCAGATAATTTGGTATTAGAACATCGAATTGGCAATTATAGTGGTGAACAAAGTACAGAAAGTACAGTAGAGAATTTTACAAATGATGATTTACGAATTGAAGACTTGGTTGCGAATATAGCTCTTGAAGATAACAGTAGTATTCTTCTTGAGGAACGAACACCTACTGGACTTGGAACAGTTTTCCTTTTTGAAGATGGAGATAGATTATTAGATGAGTCTAGCGGAGTTGACTTATTTAATGCTGTCTTTATTCTCAATGAAGAATCTTATATGGAAACTTTTGCAAATGGACAAATTGAGGTTGCCGCCAGTACATCAGATTCCTTATGTCAGATAGAACTTATTGGGGATTATTATTTTCCTTATGGTGCAGAGTTTAATGGAAAATTCACCTATATTTCAGATGCTGATTATCCAGCTGATACTGCGACCATTTCATCAATAATAAGTCTTTCAGTCGTTGAGGTTGATTTTGGTTCTATAGCACTTGAAGATGGGTATCATCTATTAAATGAAGATGGAGATAAGACTAAACGAGATGTTGTAGATTCAACTTCTAGAAATTATAAACTTGAATACGGAGTATATACTCAAGATAGTACTCTTGGTGAAGATAGATTTATGAAAGTTGAAGAGGGCACAACCGATTGTAATAATATTGGAAGAAATTATCATTTTGTGATTAATGGTTTTACTGGAACTTTGCCCGGTGCAACAGCTGGCCAAATTAATCTTGAAGAATTGGGAGAAAGATTAGGTAATGATATAATAAATGAGGATGGAACAAATATTCTATTTGAAGATGGTGAAACTACACAAGATCCAAATGCAATTATACTTGAAGACGATTCTACTTATTTAACATTTGAACAGAATTCAGCAATGGTTCTTGAAGACTTAGATTATAATTATAAAGTACTCAACCTTGAAACAGAAAAATATAGGGTTGATAATATTGCTAATAATACTTTCATGAAGTTAAGTAAAGATACTAGTCTATTTACAGATGCTGTATTCAAAGTAAATCACTTAGAATCTGTAAATGCAAGAGTTACTTCTTGACTAAATATAAAAGAATAACAAATCATACAACCTTTGGAGGATTTTAAAATGCCTGCTTTAGTAACTAACAAATTTAGGATTCATAACGCAAAACAATTCGTTGAGGCGTTCGATGAGGTGTCCTTCACTTCTGGAACAGCAGTTACAGATTCGAGTGGGCTCCTCAATAGTAATATGTACCTTTTTATAGGTAGACCATCAGCTTGGTCTGATGATAACACACCACCCACACCAACAGACTCAGTAGCCAATACTCATTATGACAATTGGCGTGATATGATTGCTGCAAAGAAGGTCACTTCTTCAGATGTATCTCATTGTATACCAAGAAAAAATTGGACAAATAATACGAGTTACTTTGCATACTCTCATACTACAGCGACACTTCATGATCAAGATTTTTATGTCATGACACCAGATTATAATGTCTATAAGTGTTTAGCAAATAATGATACAGATTCTACAGGTGCTGTGGGTACAACTTCTACAGTTAAACCAACTGGTACTGGAACAAGTATAGTTTCAACCTCAGATGGTTATAAGTGGAAGTTTATGTATCAAATTTCTGCTGCAGACGCGCTCAAATTTGTTACACCAAATTATATTCCTGTTGACACAGTAAGACGATCTAATGGATATCTTGCAAATACATTCGACAATTCTCCTGGCCAAAATCAATATGATGTTGAGGTAAATACTGCATCTTCTGGAAATGGAGCAATTGAAGTAGTCCACATGACAAATAGAGGAGCACAATATCTTGGTGAAACTGGAACTATTTCTGGATCACCAACCACAACATCTTGTACTATTTCTGGTGCTGGCCTTGGTAGTAATCCTCTCAGTTTAGTTGACTGTATTGTAAATTGTGATATTTATTTTACAAGTGGTGATGCATCTGGTCAGGGTTCAACCATTACTGACTACAACCAATCTACGAAAGTAATTACATTTTCTCCGGCTATAACAGCTCCAGGCTCAGGCGATTCATATTCTATTGGCCCTAAGGTTGTAATTTCTGGTGATGGTCAAGGAGCAAACGCAAAAGCTACCGTTAATAGTTCTGGTGCTGTCAATGCTGTAACAATGATTGCAGGAGGAAATAATTATTCCAATGCTGTAATTACCCTTCATGCAAACTTATCTCAATCTAATAGTTATAATCCAACTACAGCAACTCTAACTCCTGTTATCGGCCCAGCTGGTGGGCATGGTTCAGATTCTATTAAAGAACTTGGTGGATTCTTTGTTCTCACAAATGCTCGTCTTGAGTATTCGGAGTCAAATAATTTTACAACAAACAACGATTTCCGTAAGGTAGGTCTTGTTGCACAACCAAAATTTGCAAATGGAGATGTTGCAACTAGTGCGGTAGTAGACCAAGCAACTACTGTCGTTCTTAATAGTTGGAATGGAACTCAATATGCTGCTGATGAATTAGTAACTGGTGCAGTTTCTGGAGCTACAGGAAGAGTGGTTGATTTTACTGGTAATAATACATTACGTTTAACAGACATAATTCCTAGTGGAGTTTCTACAACAGCTGGGTATAATTCAATTCACGGATATTTCACGAATACAGAAGTTATCGCTGCTAATACTGGTGGAAATGGTGGATCTGGAGCATCAGCTACTGCAAATGGAAGTGGTTCGGTTACTGGTGGAGATCTAACAAGATTTTCAGGAGATATTATTTATGTTGAAAATCGTTCTCCTGTTACAAGAGCTGCAGACCAGATTGAAGATGTTAAATTGATTATAGAATTCTAATTTATTTCTTTAGGAAATTATAAATGGCACTTACTACAGATTTTAATGTTGATCCGTATTATGATGATTATGATCAAACGGATGGATTTTATAGGATTTTGTTCCGGCCGGGATACGCCGTTCAAGCGAGAGAAGTAACTCAACTTCAAACAATTCTTCAAAAACAAATTGAAAGGCATGGAAGTCATGTCTTTGATGAAGGTAGTATTGTTTTTGGTTGTGAACTCAATTATGATAATGAAGTAAAGTCTCTGAAATTGGAAACTCAATTTTCGGGAGTTGATATTACTATTGCTGGTTTTGCAAATGGAATTGTTACGGGCGCGACTTCAAACGCTCGTGGAAAAATTGTAGCTACTTCTGCTTCTACAGCTACTGATCAACCTACACTAATGTTTCAATATCTGAACAGTAATGAATTTGGTGATGGTGAAACTATTACAGTAGAGGGTGCAACCGTTCAAGCAAATACTGTAAGTTCTACAGGAGCTTCTGGTATATCAGATTCTGCAGGAGTTGGTTCTGTGGTAAGTGTTAATTCTGGTGTTTTCTATGTTGGTGGATATTTTATATTCAAAGATGCAGAATCTCTAATTCTTGAAAAATATAGTAACACTCCTTCGTATCGGGTTGGTTTTCAAGTTGCGGACACTACAATTACTTCAGATGCAGATGCTTCTTTACTAGACCCTGCTCAGGGGGCTTATAACTACGCTGCAGCGGGTGCAAACCGATATAAGATCGTTGCAACTCTTAGTGCTAAATCATTTTCAGCCTCAGACCCAGTAGAAGCTGCCGCGGACGAAAATTTTTATCAACTTCTAAAGGTTAGTGAGGGGGTCAAACTCCAAGAAACAAAATATCCAGTTTATAGTGAATTAGAAAAAACATTAGCTCGTAGAACACATGACGAGT
>ERZ1046740.1132-NODE-1132-length-19498-cov-4.866584_pt1 | contig 19498 bp, 20 predicted proteins | sample MGYA00383093_ERZ1046740 | MGnify/ENA primary metagenome ERZ1046740 (study PRJEB29581, sample SAMEA5548363) | metagenome | biome: marine; feature: coastal; material: water | depth 25 m | study: Short-term variability in the microbial, nano- and picoplankton... | reverse complement strand
GCGGACCTACTGATTACAAATCAGTTGCTCTACCAGCTGAGCTATAGGGGCACTTTCCAGCACGGCACCCGACTAATGCCCTACTAAAATATTATCAACCCTTCTAACTCACTGATCTGAAAGCGGGTTCTGGAGGTGACCGCATAATTACAAATCAGTTGCTCTACCAGCTGAGCTATAGGGGCACTTTGCGATCGTTTAAGCGGAAATTAAAGTTGTCGCAAGTGCTAATTTTCATCTATTTGCACGCGCCAGTAGACCAACGGCAATCATACCCACTGCAACGATCAAAATAGCACCGGGGCTGGCGTCTCCGAGGTTCTCAAGACTGGCTTGATCATGCACGCGAGTCGCCAGGGTATCAAAGTTGAAAGGACGCAAAAGCATGGTTGCAGGCAGCTCTTTGACACAGTCGACGAATACCAAAAGTAAGGCTGATCCCACTGAGGCGCGGATCAGAGGAAAGTAAACTTCTTTCAGGGTTTGCCCGCGTGTTCGTCCCAGCGAGCGCGCCGCCATCGGCAAGCTGGGGGATACGCGCCCCATGGCGCCGTCTGCAGCCCCCTGCGCTATGGCAAAAAAGCGAACGCAATAGGCCAGAACCAGCGCAAAGGCAGACCCGGTCAACAACAGTCCTGGATCAGTACCTGTCACGGCGGCGATAAAATCTGCCACTCGATGATCGATCACGGCCAATGGAATCAGAATTCCCACAGCCAACACAGCCCCTGGGGCCGCATAGCCAATTGTTGTCAGGGGCAGCATTAGTTTGGGCAGGGTTCGGCCCGACAAGCGCACGCCATAGACCAGAAAAACGCCCGCAAATACTGTCACAAAAGCTGCTGTCCCGCCAACCGTCACCGTGTTGAACAAGGCACGGATGAGGGCCGGATCACTCCAACGTTCAGCACTGCCCAAGGCGTGGCTCAAAATCACCCCAACCGGCAACACAAATCCTATAACAAACGGGATCAGACAGGCGACCATCGCAACCCAGCCCCATCCTGCGGAAAGGCGCGTTTGTACGGGCGGACGATGGCGGGTTGTCAGACTAAAGAACTGCAATCTTCGTCGACTGGATTTTTCCAAAGTGACAAGGAAAATCACCAACATCAACACAACACAGGCAAGCTGCGCGGCACCTCCGGCGTTGTTGCTTTCCAACCAAACGCTAAAAATTCCAGTGGTAAGTGTTTGAACAGCAAAATAATCAACTGTGCCAAAATCATTGACCATCATCACAATGGCTGTGCCCGCTGCTATCGCCGGGCGTGCCAGTGGCAGACCAACGCGGCGGAACCTTTCAAAGGCCCCTGCCCCCAAGGATTGCGCCACTTCCTCGCCCGCACCAGATTGCTCGCGAAATGCAGCACGTGCCAGAATGTAGACATAGGGATAAAGCGCTGCGGACAACACAATGACCGCTGCCCCCATCGAGCGGATTTCCGGGAACCAATAGTCGCGCGCGTTTTGCCATCCAACAAGCGACCGCATCCCAGTCTGCACCGGGCCCGCATATTCCAGAAAATCCACCAGCGCGTATGCGCCCACATAAGCCGGAATGGCCAAAGGCAGCAAAAGCGCCCATTGTAGCCAGCGCAAACCGGGAAAACTGTACCGGCTCACCAGCCACGCAGCCCCTGTGCCGACACTTGCGGCCACCAATCCCACGGACACCATTAGAATGATCGTGTTCTGCAAATACCGCGGCAAAGTGGTGGACAGCATATGCCCCCAAATATTCTCGGTTGGATTGAAGGCCATCCAAAACACCGCAAAGATTGGCGCAAGAACAACGGCACAGATTAAAACTGCGCCAATGGACCATGGACTCAGCTCTTTTAACGACAGGCGTGTTCTCGGTGTGACGGTTTGCGTCTGATTCATGTCTTTGTGTTGCCTGAATCTGGTTCCACTGTCCAGAAACGAAGATATAATGATGACATATAAAACAAACTGACCCGGGGAACTATGCAAGTAGCTTTACACACAGGAGCGCATTACACAGATGATGAACGTCTTCTGAGATCCCTTGGCAGCAATCGCGCAATGCTGACAAAGCGTGGCGTTTCTATTCCAAAACCAAGCAGCTACCGTCGGCAAATTCGCGATATGCTAAATGACGCGCGGGCTGCGCCTTTGAAACATGATTCCCGCGAGACCATAATGAAGGGTCTGAAGGGCGTTGACGCGGTCGATCCTGACCGGATCATTTTGTCCAACAGCAATTTCTTTGGGGTGCCTCGCCTGGCTGTCAGTGACAATCTGTATTACCCGTCCGCCGAAGCACGTTTGCAGGATTTAAGCAGCTTGTTTCACACCGATGAAATCGAAGTGTTTATCGCCATCCGCAATCCAGCAACCTACTTGCCTGCGCTGTTGAATGCCTGTCCAGAAGACACGATAGACCAAGTGACGGGTTCATCTGCACCGACAGCTTTGCGGTGGTCTGAATTGGTAATGCGTTTGCGTCAATCGTTGCCAAATGTCTCTTTGACCGTGTGGTGCAACGAAGATACGCCCCTTATTTGGGAACAATTGATCCGAGAACTGTCCGGGCTTGAAGCTCTTTTACCCGTTGAAGGCGGCAATGACCTATTGGGGGAAATCATGTCTCCGCAAGGACTGACGCGATATGCAGAGTACTTGGAGACGCATCCCGGTATGACCGAAATTCAAAAACGCCGTGTGACATCGGCGTTTCTGGATAAGTTCGCGCTAGATGAAGAAGTCGAAGAAGAACTCGACCTGCCGGGTTGGACCGAAGAATACGTGGATGCATTGAGCGAAATCTATGACGAAGACGTCTACGAAATTTCACGCATTCCCGGTGTGTCGCTGATTACACCGTAAAGGCTCAGCTCATTCCCAAGGCTTCTTTGTACATTGCCATGACCGCTTCTTCTTCGGCGATGTCGTCTTGGTCGCGTTTGCGCAGCGCGATGACTTTGCGCATAACTTTGGTGTCGTACCCACGCCCCTTGGCTTCTGCCATCACCTCTTTTTGCTGTTCGGCGATGTCTTTCTTTTCCATATCAAGGCGCTCAATGCGCTCGATGAACTGACGCAGCTCATCTGCGGTTACACGGTAGCTGGCGTCTGACGAATACTCGTTCATGGGAACTCCTTGAGGGCCGGAATGGAGCCGCAACCTATCGCCCCATTTGCGCCCCCGCAAGCGGCCAAATTCACCTCTGATGGATTTAACTGCGCGCGCCGGGTGTGCGACTTGCGATATTGAGTACAATCCAGTACGCCGAGACGAACGTCGGCAAAAGGAAGAGAACATGGGTTGGTTGATCTGGGGCGGAGCATTGGTTTCGGTGATCGGGCTTTTCGGGCTGATTCTGTCAATCCTGCGCGTGGCAAGGGCCCGTAAAATGAACTTGACAGACGAAGAACTGCGCCAAGCCGTTCAGAAAGCCATGCCGCTTAATATGGGCGCATTGTTTCTGTCCGTCATTGGTCTGATGTTGGTGATTGTCGGAATTTTCCTAGGCTAAGGATTTTCGGTGTTGAGGTCAGAAAATCCGTCTCCGTTTTTTATAAGCTGCTGAAACACAGGTTCTGGTGCCCAGAAATCTGCGTTTTCTTGTGCATAGTCTTTCAGATCCCCTTGGATATTTAACAATCCCTTTAGATCAGCTGCCATCATCGGCCCACCACGCCAACGCGGGAAACCGCATCCGTGGATCATCACCATATCAATATCAGACGGTCGGACGGCGATACCTTCGCGCAATAGCCGCGCCCCTTCATTGACCATTGCAGCCAGACACCGGCGCTGAATCTCATCCGCCCGCACTCTGCGGGCCTGAATGCCCTTTAGGATTCGTGCGCCGCGGATCATTGCAATCACCTCTGGATCGTTCTCCCCTTTTTCTGTGGAAGCGATATAGTGATAGAAACCCAATCCCATTTTGCGACCAGATCGACCTGCTTGGAAAAGCACGTCTGAAATCGGCCGGTCATGGCCAACAGATACGCCTGTATCGACCAAACGCTGGCGCCGAATGCTGGACCGTTGCAATCCTTCTTGGTCGAGTTGCTCGTAAGGTCCAAATGCCATTCCATAGTTTGTCATCGCCTCGTCCACGATCAAAGGTGTCGCGCCCTTCAACAGCATTGAATCGGCGGCAAATCGATAGGCCGCCATTAGACATTGCGCGATGAAACCGTCAGATAAACCAGCACGCACCGGAATTTTGTGAATGCGCTTGGCCAGTGTCAGAACGGTTGCCACAACAGCGTTTGAGGTTCGCGTGCCTATAATAACTTCGACCAACTTTGCATGTCGTACAGATGAATAAAAATGGAGCCCCACAACCTTAACCGGGTCACCAACTTCATCTGCGATCCGTTCAAGATCAGGGTTTGCAGATGTTGTCACCAGAATGGCGTATTCTTTCACCAAGCCGTCGAGTTGCGAAAAAACTGTTAGTTTGCTGGCCAAGTCATCTGGCACAGCTTCTATCACCAGATCAACGTCGGCCAAATCCACAAGATCCGTTGCGCCACTGAGCCGGTCTATTTGATTTTGACGCGCGCCCGACGACATACGTCCATCGTGCTCGGCCAATGCCAATTGCTGTTCAATTCGACTCACAGCGCCTTCGAGAGTGGAGCTGTCCAGCTCGACAAGAACCACATCCAGCCCAGCACCTAAACACTGCACGGCTAGTCCACACCCTCTTTCACCCCCTCCGACGATACCAACGGCACGAACGTCGTGGGCTTGCCCCGTATCAATTCCGTCAAATTTTGCAGCGCGCCGTTCTGCAAAAAAAACATGTCGCAAGGCAGCAGATTGATCTGACTCTACACATTGTTCAAAGGCCGCACGTTCGAATGCAAGCCCTTGTTCAAAAGGCAACAACTCGGCCGCTTCGACACATCGCAAGATTTCGCGCGGGGCCAATTCTGGATTGCTTGCCACGCCATCCCGTCGGGAAGCAATCGCCCTTTGATAGGCCACGGCATCCTGAAACCCGCTGCTTTCATTCTGTGTGGGACGAACGCCTGCGTTGCTTGCAACCAAATCCAAAGCAAAACGTTTGGCACCTTCCCGCAAATCGCCCTCGATGATTTCATCAAAAAACGCCGACGCCTCTGGTGCGGTCACTGGCATTGGCTTGCCAGACAACATGAGGTCCAGCGCAAAATCAGCGCCAACCAGACGTGGTGTGCGTTGTGTCCCGCCCGCGCCCGGTAGAATTCCTAACGTCACCTCTGGCAACCCAAATCGCGCACCACGGTTTGCCACCCGGTAATGCGCGGCCAAGGCCAATTCAAATCCCCCACCAAGGGCGGTTCCGTGAAGGGCCGCGACGACGGGTTTCTCAGAGGCCTCAAACCTGTTGCAGAGTTCGGGCAACCAAGGGTTTGCTGGGGGTTGGCCAAATTCAGAGATATCAGCTCCCGCAGGAAAGGTACGTCCTTGGCCGCGTATCACAATGGCTTTCACGCTTGTGTCGGCCAGCGCGTGTTCCAAACCATCAGCCAGCCCTGCCCTTACTGCAGCACCCAGCGTATTCACGGGTGGATTGTTCACGGATAGAATGGCAACGCCATCTTCGACATCGTACAGCACAGATTGCGTCATCAAGCCCCCTTGGCACCGGGCATCAACACCCACTTCTGGCACCCGATCCCATTTCGCATTTGGTTATCTAACTGTAAGGCGAAACCTGCATCGCGCAAGCGCAGGGAATATCCAGATGAGAAAAAGGGCGCTCATAGTTACCCATGAACGCCCCATAATGTCCCTCGTTGCCGGTTTAGACCGGCATATTATCGAACACGTCTTCTACTTCTTCATCCACCAGTTCAAGATCGAGGTCGCGCAAAAAGACAGGTACGTGCCCCCCTTGCAGGCGGATATTCTCAATCGATCGGTGCAGTTTTTGATGCAGGTCGTAGCGTTCTTGCCCCTCGGCAACCTTGATCGCTTCTGAAAGATCACGGGCATGCTTCACTAGGTCTTCAACAGTCATAAATTCCTCCTCCTCAGATCACATTCTTAATGTGCCACTTTTGTAGCGCAGTCTTTGCACAAGGGCGTATCCGGCAAAACGTCCAGTCGTTCTGGCAAGATGTCGTCGCCGCAACGGGCGCAAAAACCGTATTCATCGTCGCGAATGCGCTGCAATGCTGCACGGATGCGCAAAATCTCATCCTGACCGGATTGACCCAGCTGTTCTAGAACCTCGTCGTCTTCCCGTTCTACAGCTGACTCTTCCCAATCTTTTGAGACCGGCACATCCAACTCGGCCTCAATCGAATGCAGCCGGGAATCCAACTCTGACAATCGTTTTAACAAAGCCGCTTTGTGTGTTTTAATATCTGTCATCGCCTCATCCCTAAATTGCGTAAGCAAACTGACATACCCGCGCATCAAAGGCTTTGATTTAAGTCAATCATCATTCGGGGTTGATACATATGCGTAAAACAATATATGTTAACTGCAAATGGAGGATTCCCGATGAAACCCGAAGTGACCGCTTTTTTTGACGATGCAACAAACACGATCTCTTTTGTCGTCAAAGACCCTGATGGCATGGCCTGTGCGATCATCGATAGCGTGCTGGATTTTGATTATTCATCAGGTCGGACTGACACCAAATCCGCGGATGAAATCATTGCCTATGTGCGTGACAATGGGTTGAAAGTGGAATGGCTTTTGGAAAGCCATGTGCACGCGGATCACCTTTCGGCGGCCCCCTACATTCAAGAACAAGTTGGTGGGAAAATCGGCATTGGTAAGAACATTACCATGGTTCAGGATACTTTTGGAAAAGTGTTCAACGAAGGCACAGAGTTTCAACGCGATGGCTCTCAGTTTGATCAGCTGTTCATCGAGGGTGACAGTCTTATGATTGGGCAGATGCGCGTAGATGTGCTGCATACGCCGGGCCATACGCCTGCGTGTTTGACGTATGTCGTCGGGGATGCGGCCTTTGTTGGTGACACCTTGTTCATGCCCGATTTTGGCACGGCGCGGTGTGACTTTCCGGGAGGGTCTTCAGAACTGCTTTATAGTTCCATCCAAAAAATCCTGACTTTGCCGGACGATACCCGCATCTTTGTCGGGCATGACTACAAAGCGCCGGGGCGTGACGTTTTCGCGTGGGAAACCACAGTGGCTGAGCAAAAGTCCCTGAATATTCACGTCGGCGAAGGCAAAGACAAAGACACATTTATGGAGATGCGCGATGCGCGTGATGCCACTTTAGCCATGCCAAAGCTGATCATTCCCTCACTTCAGGTGAATATGCGTGCTGGCAAAATGCCCGAACCCGACGATCAGGGCGATGTGTTTCTGAAAGTGCCAGTCAACAAGATATAATACTCGAAATTTTGGCTGCGTGACCCATTGCGAACAGGGCGCGCCGCTTGTTTACCCACACGGGATTGAGAAAAGGAAACGCGATGCTACAGACAATTCCAGTGGATTGGATATGGGGCCTGATTGGGGGCCTTCTGATTGGAACAGGCGGTGCTGTGTTCTTACTGGCCAATGGCCGCATAATGGGCGCAAGCGGCATCATCGGAGGATTGGTTGATGGTTCCGGACGCAACAGCGCGGCGGAACGTATCGCATTTCTGATTGGGGTGTTTTTGCTGCCCATTCTCATCAAGCCGTTTTATCGCTCATTCGACACCCATGCGACCACCAACATCGCGGTACTTGTGGCCGCCGGATTGTTAGTTGGCATCGGCACCCGCATCGCAAATGGGTGCACGTCGGGCCACGGTGTCTGTGGAATTTCGCGGCTTTCTTTGCGCGGTATGGTCGCCACAGTGTTTTATATTATGGCCGGTGGTCTTTCGGTAGTTCTGTTTCGTCATATTCTGGGGGTAATCTGATGCAGCGCCTACTTTTTGCATTCATCGCTGGTGGCCTGTTTGGCGCAGGCCTGTTCATCTCAGGCATGACAGATACATCCAAAGTGCAGGGTTGGCTTGACGTGTTCGGCCAATGGGACCCTACGCTGGCCTTTGTCATGGGCGGGGCCATTTTGCCAATGGCAATCGCTTGGACCTTTACACGTGGTCGCAAACCTCTTGTTGGAGGGACATTTCCGGCGCCATCAGACCCCAAAATTGGACGAAAACTTGTGTTGGGTCCGGTTCTGTTTGGGGCTGGCTGGGGGCTTGCAGGGCTATGTCCCGGACCGTCAGTTGCCTCACTCAGCTATGGCGGGTGGCCGCACTGGGTGTTCTTTGGGGCAATGCTAGTCGGTATGTTTGCAGCACCACGGGTCCGCGCACGACTGGACAATACCGTGCCTGCTGAGTAACGAGGGTTCTTATGCAACTACGTCAAGTAACCCCCCGCTATTTCGTTTCTCCACAAATCTCGCCCGAAGACGTGGCTGGGCTTGTGGAGGCAGGCTTTACCCATGTGATCTGCAATCGCCCCGACGCCGAAGTACCCGTAAGCCATCAGGCCGACGCAATCGCGGCCGCCGTTAAAGTGGCTGGATTGGAGTTCGTGGAGAACCCGCTCACTCATGACACAATGACTTCGGATCGGTTAAGCTTGCAGCGTGACACGCTCGAGGCTGCAACGGGCAAAGTGCTCGCGTATTGTGCGTCCGGCACCCGTTCGACCGTGGCGTGGAGTTTGGCGCATGCCGCTGATATGGGGGCTGACGAAATCTTGAATGCAGCAGCCGCTGCTGGATATGATCTTGGTGGATTGCGTCCAACACTTGACGCGATCGCCTCGCAGGGCTGACCATGAACGACTGAACCGGCTTGGCCGAAAAATCAGGCCAGTTCCATATCCGTTCCGTTCTCGTTCAGGAAGCTGTCCAAGTCGTCCAAATCCTCTAGATCTCCACCGGGATCAATCCGTCTTTTCCGATCCATCTCAGCACATTGCGGTGGATTTTCTTTGGCCGTAGCAACCGGCGCGGCGGACGCGGGTTTTGAAGGCGCTTTTTCAATTTCTGGCTCTGTGGCCTCTGCCTGTGTTTGTGGCCCTTGAAGGCGAACGACCCGAAGCCCATTGAGTTGACCAAGCGACACTTGAATTGCGTGTTCACCTCCGGGACCTTCAAGTCGAATTTCGCGCAAAGCCCCGACAGGAAGAGAAAGTGTCTCTCCGACTTTAAGCTCCTGTAGTTGTTGTAAGGGAACTGACAGGCGTCCAATCACAGCACTAAACGTCGCAGGTGCCAAAAGGACCGATTGACGCAAGGCTTCGCCGCCATCCATGCTGCCCGATGCGGTATCTGCGCTGGGTACAACAACCTCTTGCTCAGCAAATGCCAAGGTCATCGATCCACTGCGCGCACCGTTGCAAAGGGACACGTCTATTTCAAACACGTGAAACGCCACTGCGTTTAGGGCCAGAAACAAACTGCGCGTGTCCGCGACCATAGCCCCGAAAACATAACCCCGCGCCCAAGGCGAATGCCCGCCTTCAGCCACTGAGGTGTCAAATTCAGCAAGAGCCAAATCCAAAACCGGCGACAGCAAGGCCGCATCCACTTTCGTCGCGCTGCGACCTGCGGGTACGTTTGGCAACACTCTGCCAATGGTCTGAAATTCGACAAGTCCACTGAGCAATGCAATATCGACCGCGACCGCGCCTTGCGCCTCACCTTCGAGAACGGCGATCATTGCATCTTGTGGAAACCGCGTCGCCAGCGTCTCGGGCGTGCATTTTGATTGGCACACCGATGTCACCTCAAACGGAAGCCCCAGTTGCTCGTCAGCGGCCCGTTCAAGCGCCAGACGCAACAAGCGCGTGACCGACGGCGCGCCCGCTAGTTCGCCCGCCTCACCAACCATTTTGCGAAGGGTTGATTGTGCTGTGTCGCTGGTCATGGACCTAATACCCGTTTCAAACCTAAGCCTTGAAGGTATGCCAAACCGGTTAACAGATCCTTTATGCGCCCCTAATGGACCACTTTGTTTTGCACCATTGGAAGGATCACACGAAATGCCGCTCCACCCTGCCCCGGCAGATAGCTCACCGAGCCACCCAAACGCGCCATGATCTCGCGACAGATCGCCAGACCAAGCCCAGCACCTCCGGCTTTCATTTCGCCGACGCGGGCAAATTTTTCGAAGATCACAGCCTGATCTTCTTTGCTGATACCGGATCCATTGTCGATGAAATCCACCAACACATTGCCCTCATTGAGGCTAACATTAATCGTAAGTTCTGCGGGCGTCGCCTCACAGTATTTCTGGGCATTACCGATTAAGTTGATAAACACCTGACCCAGCCGGTCCAGGTCGGTGGTCATATGCACAACTTCGTGGCTTTTACGGCGACGCACGATCAGGCGATCCTCACCGCTACCGGTCAAAGCCGACGAAATTGCATGGTCCAACACTTCCACCAAAACCCCGCTTTGTGTATTGAGATTCACCTGCCCGCTTTCAAGAACGCTCAGGTCCAGCAGATCATCAAGAAGCCGGGTCAGACGGATCGCCTCGTCATGAATGATGGATGAGTATTTCACCTTCTCCTGACCGCTCAGCTTTTCGCTGTCTCGTAAGATTTCTGAAAAGGCGCGGATCGACGTCATAGGTGTGCGCAACTCGTGGCTCACCTGACTGAGAAAGGCGTCTTTCTGCACGGACAACTGGGTTAATTTTTCGTTGGCCTGACGCAACTGGCGTGCGGTGCGTGCTTGTTCTTCGGATTTGGTTTCCAGCTTGCTGGAATACTCCATCATTTGCGCGGTTTCATCAGCCACCGCCATCAAATCGCGCACCGAGACCGATGCCCCACCCACAATTTGACCAATCATCGCATGGGCAGTCGCGGCCCCTACCGACCCGGACAATTCCCGTTCCAATTTCTGTAAGAAATCCGGACTGGGATCAGGCAGATACCCACTGACACCTTGCTTTTGGGCCTCGCGTTCGAACAAATTTTGGGCTTCGCGCGCACCAAGAATGCGCTGGGCCATAATCATCAAATCTTCACTTTGTGCCGCACTGCCACTCCATCCTTGTGGGCGACGGGAATGTTCGAACACATTCACAAACTGAGCGCCTTGCAACCTTTCGAGCGGAGACGGAAATCCTATCAAAGATGCCACAAAGAAGAACAAAGAGTTCAGCGAGATTGACCACAGAACTGCGTGTACCAACGGGTCCATACCTTCGATGCCGAAAAAGGCCTGCGGGCGCATCCATCCCATTCCGAACGGGCCATTTTCCATGACGTGCTGCGGGATCAGAACTCCACTGCCGAAACTGGGTAACAACAATGCATAAGCCCAAACCATGAACCCGACACTCAGCCCCGCAAAGGCCCCAATTCGCGTAGCCCCGCGCCAAAAGATGCCCCCCAGAAGTACGGGAAGGAATTGTGCAACGCCAGCAAAGGACACAAGTCCAATGGATGCAAGTGCCGTGCCGCCCCCCGAAAGCCGGAAATACAGATACCCAAGCGCAACAACGCCTGCAATCGACAGCCGACGCGACAAGATAACCACATTGCGCACGTCGCCCGAAATTTTTGCGCCACCACCCGTCACCGACAGCCAGATTGGCATTACAATGTGGTTCGAAACCATCGTGGAAAGTGCCAATGAGGCCACGATCACCATAGATGTGGCAGACGAAAACCCACCCAAAAAGGACAACATTGCCAGCCCATCACGCCCGGTGGCTAACGGCAGTGTCAGAACAAACAGGTCAGGATTTGACCCCTCGGGCAGGATATCAAGCCCCACAACTGCGATTGGCACCACAAACAGGCTCATCACCATCAGATAGGCCGGAAAGGCCCATGACGCGGTGCGCAAATAGTTTTCGTGGTCATTTTCAACCACCATCACCTGGAACATACGTGGCAGGCAAAGGAAAGCTGCGGCAGACAGGAAGATCAAGGCCGCCCAGCGATCACCGCGCATTTCCCACATGCCAATCTCTGACGCATCAATCCTTTGCAGGGTTTCACTAACGCCGCCGCCCAATCCCCAAACGACAAATGCCCCAACGGCCAGCAACGCAAAGAGCTTCACAATCGCTTCGACCGCAATCGCGATCACAACACCATGGTGGCGCTCGTTCACATCCAAGTTTCGGGTGCCAAACACGATGGTGAACAATGTCAGCCCCATCGCGACCCAAAGCGCTGTGGAATCCTTATCTACAATGCTGCCAGCGACTTCATTTGTCCCACTGAACACATCAAAACTCAGGGTCACAGACTGAAGCTGCAGGGCGATGTACGGCGTTGTGCCAATCACCGCGAGGATCGTCACGCCAACGGCCAACAGGTTCGATTTGCCGTACCGCGAAGAAATCAAATCGGCGATGGACGTCACCCGTTGACTACGCCCGATCCGAACAAGTTTGCGCAAAACCCACCACCACCCCACCATGACCAACGAAGGGCCGATGTAGATGGTCAGATACTCAAGGCCGGATCGGGCGGCATAGCCAACCGCCCCATAAAAGGTCCATGCCGTACAATAGATCGACAGAGACAGCGTATAGACCAGCGGAGACCGCAGCCAGCCGCCGTGACCCTGCTTGGCGGCCCGTTCTGCGGCAAAGGCAATGGCAAACAGAAAGGTCACATAGACCAGACAAACCGCGACCAGGGTATTCAGGGTTGCCATCAGTTGCCTCTATCAGGGTCCTGGTCTTCGGCCTTTTGCAACAGGCGCGCAAGAATTGCCCCCAAAAGAACCATGCCCAGCCACACAGCAAATAAATAGATAATAGCCTTGGACGTTGCCATTGTGCTGTCGGCGCCACTTGGCCACAACAACGGCACAGCCCAAAGCAGCGCCCCCATCAAAGGCAGCATTCGGATCAAATCAATCAAGCGACGACGGCGGTAGCTTTGCCGTTCAAGGAACACGGGTGTGTTCGGCTCGTTCATGATCCGACCAATTCACGCACGGCTTCTAGAACCTCGGCGTTTGAAAACGGTTTTGTCATGAAACGGCTGGCGCCAGCGCGTTCGGCCATTTCACGATCTGCTTTTTGACCCCGAGCAGTCAGCATCAAAACAGGCAATGTTTCCGCTGACGTCGTCTCGCGCAGTTCTTTGAGAATTTCAAAGCCGCTTTTACCAGGTAGCATCACATCAAGGATTAATAGATCCGGTGGATTACTTTGAACCAAATCCACAGCATCATGTCCGTTGGAATGCGTCGACACGCTCCACCCATCTCGCGACAAGATGAAACTGATCGCCTCAATGATGTTTGGTTCGTCCTCAATGAGAAGAACTCTTTTGCCCATGCAGCCGTCCCCTCCCTGCATTGCGCTTTATCTCGCGTTTTTGTGATCTTATCCGCATAGCCGCAGAATCCAAGTCAAATCCCATCAACGAGGATAGAAGGTTCACGGCGCCCGTCGCATCCAACGCTAGGGCAGACCCGACAAGTTGAGCCAACTTCGCGTGCATCTGCTTGAACCGTATCGACCGGAACCACCAACATATAAGCGCGATACAGCGGATCATCATTAAATTCGAGCGTGCCCACAGCCTCGGCAATGGCATAACAAATGAACTGCTTGGATTCGCGGCCCGTTACCGTCACGTCCCGCCGAATTGGGCGCATCGGTTGGGTTAGCGCCTGAAACAGCGGCCATTTTGGGCACGCACCGCTAAAACGTGGCACCGGAAACCCCTCAACCGGTTTGCGCAACATCAGCGTTCCAGACGAGTCGCACATGATGATGCCCACTGGCGACGGCAGCAAATCGTCGGACAATATGGCGATACGACGGAACACAACCGCCATAGACACGCGAAATTCCCGCGCCAAGGCAGAGGGATCAAGGCCATCCTTTTGCAGTGCCTCTGCCACGGCTTCGCGCGGCATCCTGCGCGCATCAGATCGAAGCTGCTTAAGGGTGCCGATAGCAGCGGTGCGGGCTTCCTGTGTTGTGAGTTGGGATTGTTCGGCCACAAATGCGTCGATGTTCTCGCCGTCTTCTTCCAGATTGGGAAAGCGATAGTCATGCGTCGCCAGCATCATCTCCACCTCTTCCATGGGAGATGTCAGCTCAGCGCCTGCGTCACCAGCCCCATCAAGATACTCGACCAGACTTTGCGAACTTTCGGCAAGCCGTTTGCTGTCTTCATTGATGTTGCGATGGAACCGATTGCGCCACTCTGGTTCGATCTCTTTTGTGTCGGCCAAAATGCCCGCGGTTGACCGAATGGCGGTCACCATACTCAGCATCTCGTGCATGGAAGTGGCAAGGTGGGGGTCATGGGTTAGACGGTCAGTCAGCGTGGCAGCTGTACGTTCCAAGTTGCCAATCCGTCTGTGCCCGTGCGCGATCAATTCGGCCCAGCCAGGAAACCGTCCGGCAAAATCATCGACGCGATCCATTTCTGGTTGAAACATGCTGGAATCTGCCGCCGCTTCACGCAAGGTCGAGATCAATGCCGCCTCGGCACCTTCGCTTAGCAAGGAAGGTTCAACACTTAAAACAGTCGCAATGTTGACCAACAGTTTTCCACCGATTCTGCGGCGGTTGTGTTCAATCAGATTCAGATACGAAGCCGAAATACCAACCTGCCGGGCCAATTCTGCTTGACGCATTCCGGCCATAGCACGGCGTTCGCGGATGCGGCTGCCTGTCAATGTGTCACGCGACATAAGAATTCCTTGTATTTTTCAATGACTTTCCGCAACGCAGAATAACTTCTTTACAGATTTCGCAACTGCAGTGTGGATTACTTTACAAAAAAATTGTTGCTTTGAAAGCAGTTGTTGCGAAATTTTCCAAATGAACCCGATAATGAGTTTGCACATTTGTGCCTTTTGACGCGTGGAGGAGGAGCCCGCGTCATTTACACCAACCGGGAGGATTTCATGTCCAAGACCACAATGACACGTCGTGGCGTGCTTAAGACGGGCGCAGTTGCAAGCGCCGGCGTTGCACTGCCGACAATCTTTACTGCATCATCTGCCGCAGCTTTCACCAACGAACCCACTGGCGGTTCCGTGACGCTGGGCTTCAACGTTCCACAAACTGGACCATACGCCGACGAAGGCCTTGACGAGCTGCGCGCACAAGAGCTTGCTGTTGAGCATCTGAACGGTGGCGGCGACGGCGGCATGATGAATACGTTTTCATCCAAAGCTCTTAAGGGTAACGGTATCCTGGGCAAAAAGGTTGAGTTCGTCACTGGCGACACCCAAACGAAATCAGACGCTGCACGCGCATCGGCCAAGTCGATGATCGAAAAAGACGGCGCCATCATGATCAACGGTGGCTCATCTTCGGGTGTTGCGGTTGCTGTTCAGGGTCTTTGCCAAGACGCTGGCGTGATCTTCATGGCTGGCTTGACACACTCAAACGACACAACCGGTAAAGACAAGAAAGCCAATGGCTTCCGTCACTTCTTTAACGGGTATATGTCGGCCGCTGCACTGGCTCCAGTGTTGGCCAATGCTTATGGCAAAGACCGTAACGCGTATCACCTGACTGCCGACTACACATGGGGCTGGACCCAGCAAGAGTCGATCGCAGCTGCAACCGAAGCCATGGGCTGGAACACAGTTAACAACGTTCTGACTCCGCTGGCCTCAACTGACTTCTCGTCATACATCGCCCCAGTTCTTAACTCGGGTGCTGACGTACTGGTTCTGAACCACTACGGCGGGAACATGGTGAACTCGTTGACCAACGCAATCGAATTTGGTCTGCGTGACAAAATGGTCAACGGGAAACAGTTCGAGATCGTTGTTCCGCTTTACTCGGAATTGATGGCGGCTGGTGCGGGTGAAAACGTGCAAGGCGTTATCGGCTCGATGAACTGGAACTGGCAGCTGCAGGATGAAGGCTCGAAAGCCTTTGTTAAATCCTTTGGTGAAAAGTACGGTCGTCCACCCTCAAACTCTGCGCATACTTGCTACGTTCAGACTTTGTTGTATGCCGACGCTTGTGAGCGTGCGGGCACATTCAACCCATGTGGTGTTGGCGAAGCACTTGAAGGCTTTGACTTCGACGGCATGGGCAACGGCCCAACACATTACCGTGCAGACGATCACCAGTGCTTCAAAGACGTGCTGGTCATGAAAGGTAAAGAGAATCCAACAAACGAATACGACACGTTGGAAATTCTCGAAGTGACCCCGCGTGCTCAAGTTGAGTATGCACCGGATCACCCGATGTTTGCAGGCGGTGAACTGGGCAGCTGTAACGCTGGCTAATCGCCTCTAAAATCTCCGGCCGCACTGATTGAGAGTGCGGCCGGTTTCTTCTTTTCTGGTTGTGTGACCCCGTTTTCGCGCGAAACCGACCAAGGAAAGCATCCATATGGACACTAAAGGTGGGGACCATGGACGCAATTATCCTGCAGATCCTGAACGGCCTTGATAAAGGCTCGGCCTATGCGCTGATCGCGCTAGGATTGACACTAATTTTCGGCACGTTGGGAGTGGTGAACTTCGCCCACGGCGCGCTGTTTATGATCGGCGCATTTTGTGCTGTGACACTTAGCAAAATTTTAAACCTCAGCTTTGAGACGATCGACCCGACCCAAACAGACTTTCTGGGTAATCCGCTCAAAGTAAAAACCCCCTATATGGAAAGCTGGTTTGGGCCTGAAATAGGTGCATCCATCATTGATTGGTCGGTTCCCCTTGCGATCTTATTTTCAATTCCAGTCATGGTTTGCGTCGGCTTCATCATGGAGCGTGGCCTGATCAAACACTTCTACAAGCGTGAACACGCAGACCAAATCCTCGTGACTTTTGGATTGGCGATTGTTCTGCAAGAAGTCATAAAATACTTTTACGGTGCTAACCCAATCCCCACCCCTGCGCCGGATGTATTTAAAGGTTCATTTGATTTCGGCTCGATGCTGGGTTTTGATCCAAACGTGATCATCTACCCCTACTGGCGTCTGGTCTACTTCTTCTTCTCAGCAGTTGTGATCGGTGGCGTGTTTGCGTTCTTGCAATTCACCACCTTCGGTATGGTTGTGCGCGCTGGTATGGCCGACCGCGAAACCGTTGGTTTGCTGGGCATCAATATCGACAAGCGTTTCACCATTATGTTCGGTGTGGCAGCAGCGGTCGCAGGCCTTGCCGGGGTGATGTATGCCCCGATCAACTCGCCGAATTACCACATGGGCATGGACTTTCTAGTGCTGTCATTTGTGGTGGTTGTTGTCGGTGGGATGGGCTCGCTTCCGGGCGCGGTTCTTGCAGGGTTCCTACTGGGTGTCCTTGAGAGCTTTGCCTCGATGAATGAGATTAAATCGCTCATCCCCGGTATCGACCAAATCATCATTTACGTCGTCGCAATCATCATCCTTCTGACCCGCCCACGCGGTCTGATGGGTCGCAAAGGCGTGATGGAGGAATAAGCCATGCTCGGATTAAACAAAAAAGATATGACTCTTATGATCGTGGTGACAATTCTGACATTGTCGGCCCCGTTCATCCTCAACCCCTTCCCGACGGACAGTGCCATGGCGCAATTCAACGCCGGGTACCCGGATTTGATGCAGCGTTTTGCGATCTTCGGGATCTTTGCCATCGGGTTTAACATTCTGTTTGGCCTCACAGGGTACCTGTCGTTTGGTCACGCAGCCTTCTTGGGTGTCGGATCCTACTCGGTGGTCTGGATGTACAAGCTGCTGGATTACAATGTGATCTGGGGCCTGCCGCTGGCGGTTGTCACATCGGGCATCTTTGCCTTGTTGATTGGCTATGTCAGCTTGCGCAGGTCGGGTATCTATTTCTCGATCCTGACGCTGGCCTTTGCGCAGATGTCTTTCAATCTCGCCTATTCGGTTCTGACCCCAATCACAAACGGTGAAACCGGTCTGCAGGTGTATAACAATGACCCGCAAGTCCTGATGGGCGCCAACGAGGCCACCAGCCCGCACTTATTTGGTTTGGTGATGAACAGTTCGGCCAAAGTCGGCGTCGGAGCTTGGGAGTTCACATTCAACAACGGCTACTACTTTTGTGGCGTGATCGCGATCCTGATGTTCTACCTCTCGATCCGCATTTTCCGCTCACCATTTGGTATGATGTTGCGCGCGATTAAGTCCAACCAGACACGGATGGCTTATACAGGCCTAAACCCACGTCCTTATACGTTGGCAGCCTTTGTCATCTCGGGCATGTATGCGGGTCTTGCGGGTGGTCTGCTGGCATCGATGGATCCACTTGCTGGCGCCGAGCGTATGCAGTGGACGGCTTCGGGCGAAGTTGTTCTGATGACCATTCTTGGAGGGGCTGGCACGTTAATGGGCCCGGTCTTGGGCGCGGGCTTTATCAAATACTTTGAGAACATCTTCTCGAAAATCAACGATACGGTTTTGCACAGCTGGTTCAGCTTCCTGCCAGACGGACTTGAGGACTTTGTGGTCATCATAATCCACCCGTTCATCGGCAAAGGCTGGCACTTGACCTTGGGCATTCTGTTTATGTTGGTTGTGACCTTCCTTCCTGGCGGTCTTGTCGAAGGTGGTCAACGCATTGCCGCCTTTATCAAGAACCGACGGAAAAAAGACGATACATCCGCCAAAACTGAACCTGCAGAATAAGGAAACCAAACATGGGTATTCTTGAAGTCAAAGACGTTGGCAAAAGGTTCGGTGGCTTGCAAGCCTTGGGCGATGTCAACCTAAGCGTGGCGGAAAACACCGTCCACGCGATCATCGGCCCCAACGGTGCCGGCAAATCCACCCTGCTCAATGTTCTTGTGGGCAAGCTAATCCCGGACTCTGGCAGCGTCATGTTTGACGGCCAATCGGTTCTGGGACGCAAACCTTACGAGATCAATCAGATGGGCATTTCACGCGTGTTCCAAACACCCGAGATTTTTGCCGATCTGTCGGTCATGGAAAACATGATGATCCCCTGCTTTGCCAAACGCGACGGATCGTTTCGGATGCACGCGATTGAAAGCATGCATGACGAAAAGGACATCGTGGAAAAAGCCGAGAGCATGCTTGAAGACATGAACATGGCCGACAAGCGTGATATGCATGCGGCCTCAATGTCGCGCGGTGACAAACGCCGCCTCGAGATTGGTATGTGTCTGGCGCAAGAACCGCGCCTGTTGCTGTTGGACGAACCCACCGCCGGTATGGCGCGGGCCGACACCAACAACACCATTGATCTCTTGAAACAGATCAAAGACGAGCGGGACATCACCATCGCCATTATTGAGCACGACATGCATGTGGTGTTCAGCCTTGCAGAACGGATCACCGTTCTAGCCCAAGGCACACCGTTGGTCGAAGACACACCCGAAAACATCAAAGGCCATCCCAAAGTGCGCGAAGCGTATCTTGGCGAGAGCGCATAAGGAGAGATCAGATGAATGTGAAACCCGACTTCTCCAAAGGCCACAGCCACGCAGAAACGTCGCCAGCGTATCTGTCGATCTGGAATATGGAATCTTACTACGGCGAAAGCTACATCGTGCAGAACATCTCGTTCAATGTGCACGAAGGTGAAATTCTGGCCCTTCTGGGTCGCAACGGTGCTGGCAAAACCTCTACTTTGCGTTCCATCGCACGTAT
>ERZ1046740.1128-NODE-1128-length-19551-cov-4.245743_pt1 | contig 19551 bp, 24 predicted proteins | sample MGYA00383093_ERZ1046740 | MGnify/ENA primary metagenome ERZ1046740 (study PRJEB29581, sample SAMEA5548363) | metagenome | biome: marine; feature: coastal; material: water | depth 25 m | study: Short-term variability in the microbial, nano- and picoplankton... | reverse complement strand
TGGTGCCGGGGAATTATTCCGGGAATTGGGAGTGCCTGCCGAATTGGAACGTGGACAAAGGCTTTTCGATATTCGTTCAGACCCTTGTGGGCAATTCAACATGGCGTCATTTCATAATCAGCAGTTTTTGAAAATGAAGCTGAGAGCCATGGCGCTTTCAAAAGGACATCATTCACTGAATCGATGCCTGTTCCCATTCGGCCAAATCATGAACATAAGAGCAAGCTTTCAGAAGACGGCATTTATATTGGTGGAACTTCTGCTTGTGATTGCCATCATCGCAATCCTTGCCGGTATGCCGTTGCCTGCTCTGTCACGTTCAAAAGAAAAGGTCAGAACTATTTTTTGCACCAAAAAACCCAGACAACATGGGATTGCTCGAGATCCAGACAAACGAGAAAACCAATGGTAAAATTCCAAAGGGTGATACTGTTAGGATATGTTATCCTGGGATGCCTGCGTCGAATTCTTTGAATCACCGGATGAAACTAACGAAGCGGGCCTTTCCGGCCCACCCGTTCCAATTTATGATTGGTGGTGAGAGAGTTGGTTTATTCCATCGGCCAGACCCAATCTATTTGTTCCTTGGAATCTCCTCCATTGTTCACGCCATCGTCACCGATTGACCATAGTTTGATAAATCCATTTTTGGTTCGTTCGTATTTCAGGATGGATCTGTCCATGATGTCACGAGGGATTTCTTTGAGATATGCTGGAACCAGGGCGTCGAGCATTTCGGGATAGGATTGGTTGGCAATGTAATATCGTTCCAATGCGCAGGCGATGCCTGCACTCTGCATCGCATGTTTTGCTTTGAGCGATTTCTTGAAAGCTTGTTCATAAGCCGGTAACGTTATTTTTACCACAGCATGGTGGATGCTGTAGCTGTGAGATTCCCGCAAGATTTTGGTATCCATTTGTTTCAGGAATTCCAATCCGGTCAGCGTGTTCTGGTCCGGATGCCAGGATCGTGCTGGTGTGATCCATTCGTCAAATGTCAAGGCAATGGCGACCTGGCTCAAACGAGTCCAGCCTCGTAGTGCGTACCTTGGCCATGTTCGGTTCACCTGATGGGGGCTCTCCTGTGATTTCTTGACGGGAGGATTGGACCACTCATCCATGGTTGCAATTCCCCAGTTTCTTTCGAATGCCAATGCACCGAGTAGGGGTTCGTGGAACTCCATTTTTTCAAATTGTTTCTGAATGGATACCAGCTGATCGTCATCCCAACCGTGTTGTTCAATACCATCCCATACGATCAATGCATTGACATGACATAAGGATAGATGCAGCAGATATTCGATGAGTAACTTTCTTTCCATCCCGACTGCCAGGCGCATGGCACATTGCAAATCAGCCATGGCCGCTTCTGATTCTCCTGCATTCAATCTTGCCTTGATTCTCAATCTCAAAAACCTGGCGATTGATCGATAGACACTCTGTTCCGAAAAATGAAACGTCAAATCCAACAGACCTTGATCCGTGCTGCTCCTTAGAAAAGGCAAGTGACTTGCCGCACATATTTCTTCCATGAGGACATCTGCCACTGAAAGTCCCTGTAAGACAATGGTTGCTGGATCAGCGTCCGGTGCAGCCTCTGGATATGGAGGTAAGTAGGATATTCCTGCTCCGGGACGGTTGGGTGGATCTGCCTGCTGGGTGATCGCGAACTGGTAAGCAGCGGCCCACTCTTCCAGAGTCAAGGTCGCTCTGGAATTTGAGGTGTTTCGAGGTAGATATCTTTCTGGTAAATTGAGTAAAGATCGCAAATGCTTTTCATGATTTTGTCGTGCGGCTTGAAAAATGGGTAACCCGTTGATGTTTTTTTCAGTGGGAACATTGCCGGCATCCCAATCAGAAAAATCAAGTTTTTCCCCTGCTGATTCAAGCCTGTTGCGAACTTGGTGCCAGCGAAAAGATCCCCAGATATTTTCAAGACTGATGATGGCAGCCACAGGAGTTGCGAGACTGAAAATGGGGATGTAAATAAAAGAGAAAATCCACAGTGTCCATCTGGGTGCCCGTGAATGGGAGGCTTCCTTTGTGGCCTGTCCTCGGACACGCTGGTTCCAGAAGAGTCTGGTAAAAAGCCAATGCCCCACTGAACAAGCAGCTCCCAGAACAACCAGAAGGGCACCCAGAGGGCTTCTGTAGTCATAGAATTCAGGACGGGTGCCCGGTAAAGGATGGATGATATCGATCAAAAAGAAAACAAACGTGATCCAGAGCAATGTGTAGACAGCAGCCATGAGCACCGCTTTCCAAACAGGAAACCTTGACGTTGTGTCTGGCCTCAATGCATGGAGCCCAAGCCAGGTCCATCGCCAATCGGCGAGTCGAGTGTAGTAGGTGCTAGGTTTCATAACATGGATGTTTGAGGGTTAATGGCAGGTTGGAGAGTGATCCGGGTCCTTTCACGAGGGGTATTGAGGGTAAGGGGGCATCATTCAGGGAAATCTCTGCCGGAATGATCGGTATGGTAAACATGTATTCCACGAGGACGATGTGAAGGGGATATTCCACTGTAACTTCTCCATGGGGGAGATGATCTGTTTTCAGCTTGCTTCGAGGGGCAGGGAGATCCGGCTGGTTTTGAGGAGATTCCGGAAGTGTCTTTTTACCGTCCTTTTCAGAGGGTGTCAGGTGCAAGCCTGACAGTTCCCAGCTTTTGATCTGCGTGCTGAAGGATTCCGTCAGACCGAGGTTCAGGTAGCAGGGCACATGAGATTCGACAGGAGCATTGAGCCAGTAGTCTACCTTGTTGCCAACGCAGACTAAGCTCCAGATCACCGCCATGGAGATTTGCGCCGGGGTGGGCCTTGCAAAAGCGTTTTGAATCAAGTCCGCGATTTTCATGAGCCAACCAATACCTGCATGTTTTGAAACCCGGAGCTGATGATTGGCAGCGTTTTCCTGCTGACGGGCGAGGTTCAAAATGTCGACCTTCCAGGAAGGCGGCAGATCAGGGGGGGCAAGGTGTTTCAAGTGATCTTCGAGCGGTTCCCAGTCGGGTCTGGACTCATGGTTGCATTTATGTTGAATCATGGTTTTCCTTTACTTGATCTCCTTATAAAGTGATCTGAGATGTGAACGCAGTTTTTCGACCCCGTAGCGATATCGGCTCGCCGCAGTGTTGGCAGAGATTTCGAGCACCTTGCTGATTTGCTCGAAACTCATTTCTTCTTTCAATCGCAGATGAACCACGGTGGATTGATCTTCTGGAAGTTTATTCAGCGCATCGTCAAGGTTCTCTCGAATCGTTTTTTCATCGGATTCGCTCGGATACTCTCTTCGATGTTCTTTTTGATGGTCAGACGCGATATGTGCTCTTGATCGAGCACCGCGTCTGCGAATGGCGTTGATGGCCTGACGGTGAGCCATTTTGATCAAGAACGCTCTTTCATTGCGGGCGTTCGACAGAATGTCTGGATTTCGGGCAATGCGGCAGAAAAGATCCTGCATCACATCACGCACATCCGCTTCGTCATTCAAGAACCGGAACAGGAACGCATAAATCGATTGTGCGTGCTGATCATATGTTTGCTCCAATGGATCGGTTCCTTGCATCCAATATAAGGACGCACGTCATATCGAGATTTGTCTAGAAAACTATTGTTTTTTGAAGCATGACCTCCACCGCGTGTGAAGCTGTGAGGAGGGCTGGAGAGGCGAAGCAGGCCAGCTTCACGCATCAAGTGTGCGTATCCCATGATCTTCCAAAGTGATCTTGTGCTCTTTGAATAAATTCCCAATGGTTTGTTTGAAGACCTTCTTACTGACTCCAAAGTGATCCCTGATGAGCTCGGGGCTGCTTTTATCGGTTAGAGGTAGAAAGCCATCGTTGCATGAGAGTTGATCCAGTATTTGAGATGAAAGGGAGACTACTCTTGCTCCACGATCAGGGTTGAGGGTGAGGTCGATCTTACCATCATCACGGATTTGTTGGATATACCCTTTCAGCTGATCGCCTGGATCAAGATGGGCGATTGAGGGATCCCGGTAAAGAAGGCCTACGTGTGATTCATTAATTAAAGCATTTAAACCCATGGGAGTGCGTTCTGAAATTAACAGTCTAACGGACTGGCCTCTTCTGTAACGAGGGGCTTGTTTTTCCAGCCAGCGGTTCAATCTTGCACTCGCCACGATGCGTTCGGATTTTGGATCGAGTATGATGCGGACGACGACGGTTTGATCCTTGCGGACAGGTTTTGTTTGCTCTCGGTAAGGGAGCAATAAATCCTTGGGCAATCCCCAGTCCAGAAATGCGCCCACCGTAGGGTGAACGCTCGTAACTTTCAAACCTGCAAACTCCCCGACAATCGCCTTGGGCCGGTCGGTGGAAGCAATGAGTCGATCCTCTGAATCGCGATAAATAAAGACTGTGATCATGTTGCCCTCCTTCATGCTCTCAGTCACGTAGCGCGAAGGCAGGAGGATTTCTCCATGCTCCGCACCGTCGAGATAAAATCCCTGCGGTGTGTGATGTAGAATTTCCAAAGAATTAAGTCGCCCAATTTCAGCCATGCTGGATGTATGTTGTCACACACTTGGGGAGGAGGCACGGTTAATTCAGTTAAATGTCATGTGTTTAATGACACTCAAAAGGGATGGTGATATTCGATTTTGTGCATAAGGATCATTGACCAATTCTTTTTGGGGGCATAAAAACAGTCAAATCCAAAAAAGCTTATGTATACCTATCCTGTTAATGCTGTGTCTGGTTTTAATTCTCAAAAAGCATTTCGCCATGCATCAAGTTCTTTACGTCATGGTTTCACGCTGATTGAGCTTTTAGTGGTTATCGCCATTATTGCAATTTTAGCAGGAATGCTTCTTCCTGCGCTCAGCAAGGCTAAATCTAAAGCCAACAAAACCCTGTGTTTAAGCAATCAGCGGCAATGGGGTATCGCTATCCAGATGTATGCAGCCGATCATGACAATTCCTTTCCAGATAATTCCCAAGGGCAACATTTGAGCTGGATGGGGCCTTCCATGGCATCTTTCTGGAAGAATTATTTGATTGAATCCAAAAAGACAGAAGAGGAGAAGGGGAAGTTTCACCTCATATTTTGCCCTACTGACAAATGGCATCGGGTTGCTGACATGTGGAGGAATTCAGATCCCAATGCGCATTTAAAACCCGTTCTCACAGGCTATTTCTATCTTCCCGGACGCACCGCTTCGAGTGCTGATTATGACGTAAGTGGAGTTGAGGGTTGGGTGACTCGCAAAAAACTTGGTGGACGTTTTAAGAATGCTCCAATTTTGACCGACCGTCTTCAAGGGCTTGGCTCATGGAATATGTCGAAGAACAGTGGCAGTGTAAACTGGTTTACTGAAAGCGATGGTAAAAGTGTTCCTGCCGCCACCCACCGCAGCCGTGATGGATCCCCCGAAGGTGGTAACTTTTTATTCGAGGACGGTCATGCCGAATGGCGTCGATTTAATCTCAATGACGCACGGTCAACCATCGATCTTGGGGCGAGGATAGGCACCTGGCTTTGCTTTTACAAAATCCCCGTGGCGGATTAACCATTTCAGTCATCCTGTTTATTCGGTAGCATTGCCCTGCTTCAAACCTTTATGAGTTACCGATCCACCTTTATTATGTGATTGCGGCGTGGGGGAGCCAAAGAAAGAGTAATCCCTGAGGGGCTCCTTGCTGAGCCATCGATGTTCTTGGAAATGTTCTTCATTCAACCCAAAGGAAACATCTGGTTTCTGCTTGGGATATTTTGGTAGATATTCATGTGCGGTAATTTTTCCGTTGGGCTTGATCAATGCGAGATATTCTCCATCGGTCGACAGCTTGAAATTTGTGTGTAAATCATCTACCCAATTGGTTCTGTTTTTGCCTGATGCCCACACCAGCAAGAATTCACCTGGTTCAAGTTGGGCCTGGGGGAAAGTCCATTTTCTGAAGTTTTTAAAATCGTCTGTTAAATGCCAGCCAGCCAGAGAAAGCGTTTTTTTCTGATGCGTTGTAAATTTCAATCCAATCAGAAAAATCACCATCCGCATCGGCGAGTTGGGTTTTGTTTTCAGCGAGGAACTCCGTGATGAGTAGGTCTGGTTTGCCTGCGTAATATGTCAACAAGTCAGGATTCATAATCAGGCCTGTTGCTGACAGCACCAGCAAGATGGTGATGAACTGCCAGGGAGAAAAGATGCCATGCTTCTGTTCGGGTCTCATTGTTTCCTGCGTGGTTTAGGCTAGGTGCTCAGCAAATCTACTCCTGTGACATATTTAGACATGCGTGTCACCCGAAACGGTAAAAAATTCACCAATCGTTCATCGAGTGTTGAAATGTCTCCCGAATATTTTAATTCTACCACGACACTCTCCTCCAGATTACGAATCCGATTGAATTGACAATCAAAACGGTCAATGGCGATAAAGCTCAACCCCGTGTCAATCGTGATGCGATACATGCCGTCTGCTGAGAGGTAGTATTTTCTGTGATAGCGATTGCACATCGTTGGGACAACCAGTCTTACATCGTGACGGACATTTTCAGGCATGTCGCATTTCTCCCAATAGGTATCCAAATCATGATAGGAAAAACCCGGGGTAAGATTAAGTGGTGGCAATTTATAACTGTTCTTTGTGCCCACCATGCCGCGTTTGATCTTATATTCCAGTGTTGTTTTTTGTTGGCTCTGCAGAAATTCCCCATACCATCGGAGCCTTATTTTGGTGCGAGCAGCCTGACCACTCAGATTTTCATGGTAGTTGGATAAATCAGGTGTATCGAAATAGATATTGTTGATAAATCGTGGCGGAAAACATTCAAAAAACAGGGCAGGGGAACGTTTGATCCACATTTCAATTTCAACTTCCGGCAAGTCCTGGATATGATATTTGCGCTCGAACCGATAGCCTTGCCTCGGTTCATGTATTTCCTTTTCGGATGTGACTGCATCGGACACGCTCACTTTATCATCCTCCGATACCACGGTCATCGATCAAGCTTATCTTGATCTCGGGGTGAATGCTCGCCAGCGCTGTTCTGCAACTTTGAATGTGCTCGATGTCTTTGAACTGGATTTGAAAGGATATTTCAAAAAGCTCCTTGGTTTCATCAATACGCCTGAGTCTGAAATCTCTGGCCTCCTTGGCCAGCACCTTGGTGATCTGAGGAATGCAGTCTTCTTCTGATTTTTTGCCTGATAAGGTGAGATAAAGATTGGGTTTTGTTTCCCCTGGCCTTGTGAAATGACGTAATGCAAGGATTGCGACTACCACGAGAAAAGCAACTCCGGTGATCAATGCTTGCTGGGAACCCATGCCCAGGCCGATCGCGATGGCGAAAAAGAGGTAGCTTAACTCTTCTGGTTCTTTGATAGCTGCCCGAAATCTTATGATCGAAAGTGCCCCAACCAGTCCCAAAGACAGCGCCACCGATGATTTGACGATGGTGATGATCAGCATGGTTGTCATGCTCAGGATCATGAAATTTCTCCCGAACATTTCCCTGTTCGAGAGTGCATTTCCAAAGTGCACATAGACCTTGCTCAACAAATAGCTGAAAAGCGCAGCCAGCAGGAAATGTACAATAAACCATACGACATCAATCTCCGCATTTTGAGCGGCAAAAAAGTTCAACAATGATCTGGGATCCGTATTCATGAGTAATGCTGAGACTGAATCTGAGCGATTCAGGTTACAAAATCTACAAAATAAACGTGAAACACTTCAAACTCCTGACAAACGAATAAGTATTTAAACCATATTGCTGTGTCTCAGGTGTGAGGCCTCATTTTTTCCTTATCTTGGAGTTGCCATAGAATGTTGGGGTTTTGACTGCTTTTCCGCAGGATGCAGGTTTCCAGAGCATGAGGGGTAGCTCCCTGCTCAGGGCCCTTCTGAGCTATCCAAATTGAGTGAGACATGAGTTTCTGCGCAATTTGACTGTCATTTGAACGAGATGCTTCATTCCTGGTTCCTAATTCTCTGCGGGTAATTCCAGTTGGTTTTCGGAAGAAGCAATGACTGTTGCCACGGTTGCATCGCCAGTGACATTGGTGACAGTGCGCAACATGTCGAGTATTCGATCTACACCTAGGATCAGTGCGATCCCTTCGCTGGGGACATGGATGGCTTCAAGAATAATGACAAGCATGATAATGCCTGCACCGGGCACAGCAGCGGTTCCAATGGAGGCGAGGACTGCGGTCATCACAATTGTGGCTTGAGCTGCAAAATTGAGATCCATCCCAAGAGCTTGTGCGATGAATACGGAAGCCACCGCCTGGTAAAGAGCCGTACCATCCATATTAATGGTGGCCCCGAGCGGAAGCACAAAAGAAGAGACCTCTTCTGATACGCCAAGACGTTTCTGGCACCGGTCCATTGTGACAGGGAGCGTTGCTCCACTGGAGCTTGTGGAAAATGCGAGTAATTGAGCAGAGCTGATGCCTGAGAAAAATCGTTTGTATGGTATCTTGGTGAAAAATCTGAGGAGGAGTGGATATACAATGAAGCAATGCAAAGCCAGTCCAGCGACTACTACAAGGCAATAACTTCCCAATGCTCCCAGGAGATCAAATACTTGCCCTAAATCATCCTGTGCCATTGTCACGATGGTATTGGCCATGAGTCCAAAAACTCCTATTGGAGCCAATTTCATGATCAAGTGAACAATCTGAATGACCGCCTCCATCAAACCATCGAATACTTGCAATACAGGTCGACTCTGTTTGTCTGGGGTCATTGTCAAGCCTACTCCCAGCAACAATGAGACAAATACAAGTTGAAGCATGTTGTTGTTGTTGGAAGCGGAGGCTAGAAAATTGTTGGGGATAATATCTACCAGAAAATCGAGTGTGCCTCTCTCTTTGACATCCAGCGCAGCAGTTTGACGGGTTGAGGCATCATTTTGATAAGACGACTGTAGTTGCGTGCGTGTTTCCTCAGGGAGATTTTTTCCAGGTTTGAACAAATTGACAAGGCCAAGTCCGATGATGACCGCTACTGCGGTGGTTCCTATATAAAGCGCAATTGTTTTTCCTCCCATACGGCTCAGCTTCTTGACATCGGACAATGAAGCAACACCTGTTACCAGAGAAGTCAGCACCAGAGGGACGGCAATCAGTTTGAGCAAATTGATAAAAATAGCTCCGAAGGGGCTGACCCAATTCGAGGTCCATTCTCCCCAACCCTTTGAAGCGGCTATCACACCAAAGATCACACCCAGCAGCAAGCCCAGGATTATTTGCCAATGAAGCAATCGGTACCATGGTTTTTTCATACAATTGACCTTAAAAAAAACACAGTAAAGTCATAGGAAAAAATCCTGTTTACTTCCATCGGGGGCTGGCCTCTGCTGTTCATTGATATCGCACAGGAGCTGGTGAAGGCATTAAAAATGGGATTTATGATTTTAATCCAGTTCCTCGACAGTGACTTCGAAGCGATTGCCCTTCACTGTCATCGCATATTGCATTGGTGTTTTGACACCATCGCGCTGGCTCGGTATGGAGGGAGTTTTTTGGGGATGAGCCTGGGCATGGGGCCTGTCTTTGTTTTCGATATGCTTCTTAAGCTCCTGAGGGAACATGGCATGAAGGACTGCCATATCATCATTAACAGGAAATCCTGCCAGCTTTAATTCTTTCTTCAGTATGTCCATCCGTGGCTCAAGCAGGTCTGCCGGACGGCAATCGATAGATTCCTCTTTTGCCTGCCCTTCCGCCTTCTTGCGAAGTTCCGGGTCGACGGGGCCAGGTGTTTTTCCGTATTTTCCAAGGAGAATATCCACAACGGGCTGTGAAAGCATTTTCCATCTGCCAAATTTTACATTGAGCATGGATTGAGTGCCCACAATTTGCGAGGTCGGTGTGACCAAGGGAATCCAGCCTAACCTTTCCCTGACATAAGGGATCTCTTTCATGACGTCCAATAGTTGGTCTCCCATTCCTTGCTCCTTCAGCTGGTTTCGGAAATTACTCATCATTCCTCCCGGTACTTGATAAACAAGAATGTCTGCATCGACTTTTTCGTTCTTAGCATGCGTGAATGCGTCCAGTTCAAGGTAGACCTGTTTGAAATGATCGCCGATTTCAGCCAGTGCCTGCGTGTCATAATCAGGCTTGCGCGGACTGGTTTCCAACATGGATTGCATGAGCAGTGTGTCTGGTTGGCCTGTTCCGTTTGCAAATGGAGCAATGGATGTATCTACTGCATCAACGCCGCTTTCGATGGCAGCATAGTAAGAAGCTGCCGCCATCCCTGCCGTGCTGTGACTGTGTAATACGATGGGGATTTTAATTTTTTCTTTCAGGTTTTTTACCAAGTCTGCCGCTTTGGAGGGGGAAATCAGTCCTGCCATGTCCTTGATGCAAACCGAATCACAGCCCATGGCCTCAAGCTCGACTCCAAGCTTGAGAAAGTTGCCGATGGTATGCACCGGGCTGGTCGTATAGCAAATGACACCTTGTGCATGTTTTCCTGCTTCCTTCACGGCCTTCACCGCCGTGCGGATATTGCGAACATCGTTGAGAGCATCAAACACCCTGAAGATGTCCATGCCGTGATTGGCTGAACATTTGATGAAAGATTCAACTACATCATCAGGAAAACTCGTGTATTGGACGATATTTTGCCCTCTAAGCAGCATCATATGAGGTGTATTGGGGGAAAGTTTCTTTAGAGTGTCGAGACGGTCGAAAGGGTTTTCATCCAGAAATCGCAGACAAGAATCAATGGTTGCGCCGCCCCACGTTTCCAGTGCTCCAAATTGAAGGTTATCCAGTTTTTCGACAATAGGTATCATTTGCTCGGTCCGCATGCGTGTTGCTGCCAGAGATTGATGCCCATCTCGAAGGACCGTGTTGTTGAAAATGACCGGGGTGGTTTCTGCCATGGTTTTACTTTGTCGGGCATCTGTAAGTCTATCAAGAGCAATTTGGTCAATAACTCTGTTGCTCTAGTATCAAAGGCCATTACCGGATTCTTGTATACGCATTGGAAAGTTGTTTTTTGCTGGTTTGATATTGAAAAAACGTGACCTTTGCCTCTAGCTGAATCAACCTGTCCATTCATGCAACGCAAAGTAAGACAAAAGGATAAAAATAGAGCATTGCGAAGCCTCTTAAATAATCCTGGAATCATTGTGAGTCTGGGAGTTCATGATGCTTTTTCTGCATTGATTGCTCAGCGTGCAGGAATGAATCTTTTGTTTTTGGGGGGATTTGGAGTCAGTGCATCGCGGTTTGGATTACCGGATCTTAATTTTCTGAACCTCTCGGACATGGAACTCGCGGTGCAGCAGATTACACGTCAACTTTCCATTCCCTTGATTGCAGACGGAGACACTGGTCATGGCGATCTTCCCCACGTGCGACAGACTGTTGAACGTCTCGCTGCTGCAGGGGCATCCGGTATCCTGCTGGAAGATCAGTTGTTCCCAAAAAGATGCGGTCACTTTCACCAAAAGCAGATTATTACAAAAGAAGAAATGTTGGAGAAAATCCAGGTAGCGGTTGACTCCAGGCCGGATGAAGATTTTGTGATTATTGCCCGAACTGACGCACGCGCGCTGAACGGACTGGAAGATGCTATCGACCGAGTCAATGCCTATTGCAAACGTGGGGCTGATGTTGCTTTTATTGAGGCCCCGGAAAGTCGCGCTGAACTTGAGGAAATTGTCAAAAAAGTTCCTTATCCATTATTTGCCAACATGCTTGTGGGCGGTAAGACTCCGATTTTGAGCGTCTCAGATCTTGAACGGTTGGGTTTTAAGTTTGCTGTGAGTCCTATCGAAACACTTATGGTTTGTGGAAGTGCCATGCAATCCATGCTGGAAGCTTTCAAGCAATCAGGTCAATTGTCCAGTCACCTCGAAGATAAAATGTCATTTGAAACATTGAAGGATATTCTGAATCTGGATGGACAGTTAAGCACCCAATCCAGTCGTCAGTGAGCTTGCAAGAAGCGCTCTTACTCGGCATTTAAATTGAACCCAAGTCTGCTCACCTCATGGAACGGTCGAAATTTCGCAAATCAAATTTGCGGCTATGATTCCTTATCTGTTTCCTCCCCCTTCTTCAGTCGCAATTACCGAGTGTTATCATTTTCTCCGGCGATGGTTCAGGAAACATCATTGCATCAGGCGATGGTTCGGGCTGGCTCAGTGTAGGGGTCCGCGTAAGTCTCTCGAATGTTTATCTCAGCAGTCGGTGGGTGCTGACAGGAAAGCATGTTGGTTCCGGCTCCCTCACGTTGAGGGGGGATGCGTCTGCAGCTGAGACTGGAACCGACGTTCACTCGACAAGTCCTGTGGGCTCGGGCCTTTCTGGCAATACACACCTGCTTATGTCTCAACTTGAGATGGGTCCGCTGCTGCCATTGCTGGCGATCAGTAGCTCAACTCCATGGGCAGAGACTTCCGAGGTCGGCTCGGATCAAGAAGGATTCAAATCGGATTCAACCAGCAGCATGCGATGGAGTGAAAACACAATTGGTGTGCTGACAAAGTTCGGTGCGGGGTATGGTGATATACTATCCCTAGTCACCGTCTTTGATGAAGCAGGTGAAACGCATGAAGTGCAAGCGGTTATTGGAGCCCCCTGAGGGGCCATCTTTTGAAAAAATGTAACCAGTTGGGAGCTTGCAGGAATCATATTGACTGTTGCTGTCAGCACAGGGCAGCCGAGTCCACAGCTGTATTGGGGAAACACACATCAGCTGCCAGCTTGCTGTCCTGTAGTGACCAAATTAATACCATCATGGCGGTGCCTGAGCTCTATGAATGGATGTTGTTTTTCGTGGTTCTACGCGCTGGATTCATGTATCTCAGGCGTTACGGGGCACAGGGCTGAAACGGTAGCCTCGTTTCGGGTGATTGGATCCATATTTTTCGTGTCGATTTCAATGAGATCATTTACTTTAGGCCAATCTATTAACTTGGTATCCAAAAAAATAAACCGGAGCGTTTGGCTGCAGATGATTTGCCATGCAGAAACGGAATATCCGGAAGAATGCTGTGGGGTATTACTTAGTTCCTTGACCATTGCAAGCTCGGCATTGGAGTGGCAGCCTTGTCACAACCTTCAAAACCTGATGCACCAGCTGGACCCCCATCATTTCCCTAGAGATGCAAAGTTGGCCTATATCATAAACCCAGACGAGTGGCGGTTTATCCACCGGCGTATTGAGGCAGGTGAAGTTGAACTTTCTCTTTTGTATCATTCACACATCGATACTCCTGCATATTTTTCAGATGAGGATCAAAGGCATGCAGTCTGGGAAGAGCAAGCTCTGTTTCCCAGCACAATCCATCTTGTGTTTTCCATCATTCAAGGGGAGCTCGATCACTGGAAGGCTTTTGAATGGGATTCAGATGTCAGTAAGTTTGTGGAAGTGAGCTGCGGCAAGGCGACGGATACATACGCAAATTTCTCAGGATGAGATTCATGACCATCAACAGGGGAATGTGGTGTTCAATTCTTATCCTTCAATTGCCTGATGACATTTTTTAACTGGTTGTCATCGAAGTTCTGATCGGTTAGATTTTTTCCTTAATGAACCATATGTTGACCACGATTAAATCAAGAATGCGTTTACACACCGCATGGATGATTACCTTTCTAACTTGCAGTATGTTCCTCTCTTCTGTTGTTGCAAAAGGATGGGTCAAATACGAGGGACGCAAGGGGCCTGGTAAAAATAAACACATCGTGTTTATCACTGGAGACGAGGAATACCGCTCCGAGGAGGCAATGCCCATGATGGGTAAAATCCTTTCGCTGAGGCATGGATTTGATTGCACTGTCTTGTTTGCGATGGACGATGCCACCGGAACCATAGATCCTGACAATCAGACCAACATCAAGGGCATGCACCTTATCAAGGATGCAGATCTGGTTGTATTGTTTACGCGCTTTCGGGAATTGCCTGATGATCAAATGAAATACTTTGTAGATCATCTTGAGGAGGGGAAACCAGTCATTGGCTTACGCACCTCAACGCACGCTTTTTCTTACACTCGCAACAAGGCCAGTGAATACGCTCATTTTCACTGGCAAAGCAAAGGATGGGTGGGTGGTTTTGGGCAGCAAGTATTGGGTGATACCTGGGTGAATCATCATGGTCATCATGGTCAAGAAAGCACTCGCGGGGTGATTGAAGGAAGACATCAATCGCATCCCATTCTCACAGGCGTCAAGGATGTCTGGGGGCCAACCGACGTGTATGGAATGGCACATCTGCCTGATGATATTTCGGTATTGGTGCATGGGTTGACCTTGAATGGTATGAAGTCGGATTCGCTGCCTAATTATGATAAACCGCTTATGCCTGTCGCATGGGTGCGTGAGCACAACGGGAAACACGGGAAATCAAATCGGATATTCTGTAGCACCATGGGTGCGGCTACTGACCTAGAGAGCGCTGGTTTACGTCGTTTGTTGGTGAACGCATGTTACTGGGGGCTTGGAATGGAAGATCTCATTAGTGCGGACAGTAGCGTTGCATATGTGGGTGAATATCATCCTACTCCATTTGGGTTTGGTAAATTCGTCAGAGGGGTCAAACCGGAATCGCATGCATTAAAGTAACTCTCTGATACTCATTGCAAACTGTCGCTCTGTCATGAAAGCGCCAGTTTTTTCATGAAATAGCTCGCCTTGATTCAGTCTCCCATTAAATGATACTCGCCGATCAAGTGAAATGAACAAGTTGACAGTTTGTTTAATACTTTTTTTGCACTGGTATGAGTTTTAAAATTAAGAAATGATTCATCCGAATGACGACCACGGAACTACTTCTCTTGTATTGCACGTTGATCCTCCTTGCCTCACTGGCTGGAGGGTGGATTCCGTTGATGGTCCGCTTAACGCATACGCATCTTGAAATAGCTTCCAGTTTCATATCCGGTTTGATGCTAGGCGTTGGATTACTGCATTTGCTGCCGCATGCCTGGTTCGAGATCGGTTCTATCGACCGTGCAATGCAGTGGCTGCTGGCTGGATTTCTTTTTACCTTTCTTATTCAGCGATTTTTTCACCATCACATGCATGATTTGCCGATGGAGTCGCAACAAAAGGCAAGTGGTGATCCGCAAGTCTCATCGCACAAGCATACTTCCTGCAACGATCCATCACACCAGGGCCATGATCAAGGGGCATCCCAGACTATCGTGGAACCCTACATCGAACGAGCCATAGGAAAGCGATGGTCCTGGCTGGGGGCAGGAATGGGATTGGCCCTTCACACACTTATCAACGGCATGGTTCTCGCTGCGAGTATTCAAACCGAAATGCAACACAGTGCAGGCATTCGTTGGGCTGGGCTGGGGACCTTTCTGGTGATTTTACTTCACAAGCCTTTTGATGCCTGGACGATTGGTACATTGATGTCCACAGGTGGCTGGACCAAAGGACAGAGACATTTTGTTAATGCCATATTTGCTCTCATTATCCCGTTGGGCGTCATTTTGTTTCTAGCTGGATTTCACCAGGCATCAGGAGGCAACCATCAAATTCTAGGCTACGCGCTTGCATTTGCTGCCGGGACTTTTTTGTGCATCGCTTCCATTGATCTCCTACCTGAACTCCAGTTTCACAAACATGATCGATTCAAGCTTACTTTTGCTCTGGTTTTAGGGCTTGGGCTTGCAGTTTTGATCGGTAAATTTGAATCCAGTGGACATGATCATTTCCATGAAGAGTCTTCGGAGGTGCATGATCATGCGCATTGAACACACTTGATTCTCTGATTTCAGCTTGCAGGTAAGATCCATTTCCCTCAGCAAAAAGCCGCTTCATTCGAAGCGGCTTTTTGCTGAGGGAAATTATTTCATTGAGGGGAGGTATCATCCTCCCATTGATTGATACGCATGATTTCTCGGATTTTCCGTCGCTCGTATCGGTGTTTCAGGGGTTTTTCCGGTCGATTTTCGACTTGTCGGAAAGGATGCTTCGTATTGTGGACCAGTTCGGACAGATGCGAGTCAGGTTTTACCATAATTTTGTTTCTTACCAATGGTTAAACAATTTCTTTTTACTCAGTGAACTCGGCCCTGCGCCAAGTTTACAAGAGACATTCATGATCTAAGACACGGCTAAAACTAGTTCAGTTCAAAAAAAAAATCAAATTCGGTAGAAGAGGATTTCACCTCTGGACAGCAAATGTCCCACCCTTTGTTGTAATTTTACCCTCATGCAATGCAATTTATCTACCAATCAAACAGTGCGGATCGTTCGGATTTCAGACAAAGCTAACTTCAATCGTCAATGGGCGGAGCTGGTCAGGGGCATTGAGGCATTGCCTGAAGGTCATTCAACAGATCCTGTGGACCAAAATCCCTTGGTTCAATATTTGTATGGCCATCGTCAGCTGGACCAGTATCTGGCCCATTTACGAAATCAGGCATCTCGTTGATCATATTGCTCGATATGTGGAAAAAAAAGTGGATCGACTCTTGAAAGCCTTGGTCTTGGATTGTAGTAGTTATCTAAATGAAGAAATTCTGGTTGCCCACATTTGTATTTGCCATCGTAAGCACTATTTTTTGCTACACGATCTTTTTGACTGCACGGTCTGAAGAAGCAGGTGGCCCGCGCATGTGGCCGGTATTGGTGTTTTTCTTTCTCTATCTGGGTGCATTTACCTATTGGGGTTGCAGGACTGAACCGGAACACCATTGAATCTACGCGCCTCAACGGCGATCAAGTCCTCAAAAATCAGGCTGGATCAAATACACGTCTGGCTGCATATTACCAGCATGGCCTCTCCAAACACAACGTTGCGCGGTTTGTATGTAATTTCCGTGTCATGGATACTGTTCCTTGCGAGTCTTCCATTCACTCAAGCAGCTCAGACCCGCACATTGAACTATTCCTCCTCGGGAAAAGTAATGGAAGGATATGTTGCATCTCCTGAACTACCAGAGGGCGAATTCAGGCCCGGTGTCCTCCTGATCCATGATTGGACTGGGCTACAAGATTATGCCAGGCAAAGAGCAAAGCGCATTGCCGATGAATTAGGTTATATTTGTTTCGCGGCAGATGTTTACGGTAAGGGGGTGCGGCCTGAAAATCCCGAAGAGTGTGGAGTGCAGGCAGGGATATATCGTGGCGACCGCACACTTTTTCGCCAGCGCTTGAACGACGCGCTGGCCCAGCTAAGAGCCGTCCCCGGATGTCAACCGGATCAGATTTTGGCGATCGGATATTGTTTTGGAGGAACAGGAGTGATTGAGCTTGCCAGAAGCGGTGCGGATGTTCTTGGAGTTGTTTCTTTCCACGGAGGATTGGATTCACCGAGTCCTGCCGACGGAGAAAATATCAGATCCAAGGTTCTGGTTTTGCATGGTGCAGATGATCCTTTTGTTTCAAAGGAAAATATCGAAGCCTTTGTCAACGAGATGAACCAATGGAACATCGATTGGCAAATGGTTTCTTATGGGGGGGCGGTGCACTCGTTCACCAAAAAGGAAGCGGGCGATAACAAGGCATCTGGTGCAGCTTATCATCCGAAAGCGGATCATCGAAGCTGGAAGCATATGCGACAGTTTTTTTCTGAAGTCCTGCCCAACGGGAAAAAAGGATGGTCTTCCTTATTTGATGGTCAAACATTGACAGGGTGGGTTCAGAAGAATGGTAATGCGACTTACACCGTTGAAAATGACGTTGTGTTGGGAGTGACATCAGAGGGCAGTCCAAATTCGTTTCTATGCACGACAAGAGATTATCGTGACTTTGAGCTCATTTTCGAGGTGAAGGTGGATGATGCTCTGAATTCAGGGGTGCAGATCCGGTCCCGCAGTCTGGACACTTTCAAGAATGGCAGAGTCCATGGCCCCCAGGTAGAAATATCCACGAATGGAAATGCGGGTTGGGTATATGGCGAAGCTTTGGAAGGCGGCTGGCTCAGCCAGGATAGATCCAACGAAAAGGCGCGGGGTGCTTTCGTGAAAGGAGAATGGAACAAGTATCGTATCCGTGCCAAGGGGGATCTTATCAAGACATGGATCAATGGGGTTTCGGTGGCAAACCTGGTCGGTAATGAAGAGAGTTTTAAGGAAGGTTTCATCGGCCTTCAGGTGCATGGGGTGAGTCGAGGTACAGGTCCATTTGAGGTGCGTTGGCGGAATATTTATCTCAGGTCGCTGGAGAATTAGAGGACTATCAATTACTCAGAACAAAGGTGCTACCCCTTTTGTAAGGTTCATTTCGAGTCAGCCTCGACGGCTTGTCATTATTTGCAACAGCCATTAAAATCCACTTAAAATCTACCTTTTCACAATAATATGAAAAAAATGACATTTCCCTTGCTGGTTAGCTTATTCAGCCTCTTGCTTTCTCTTTCGGATTTGCAGGCGGAGCATCACCATGAGTTGACATTGGACCTTGGCGAACTGGCTCCTGAGTTCATGGCCATCGATCAGGATGGGCACTTGTGGAAAACATCAGATCTTGTGGGGAAGAAAAACCTTGTTGTCTACTTTTACCCCGCAGCAATGACGGGAGGATGTACCAAGCAAGCCTGTGCTTTTCGCGATGATGCTTCCAAGTTAAAAGACTTGGATACGGTGGTCGTTGGCATCAGCGGTGATGCTCCTGCGGGGCTCAAGGCCTTTCAGCAAATGCATGATTTAAATTTCGACCTTCTGGCGGATTACAATGGCTCCATTGCAAAGTCATTTGGAGTTCCCCTGCGTGACGGCGGTCAGATCAAACGTGAGTTTCAGGGCAAGACAATTGAATTGGAACGAGGGGTGACTGCTGGGCGTTGGACGTTTGTCATCAATAAGGGCGGAAAGGTCATTTATAAAAACACCCAAGTAAAACCCGACCAGGACAGCGCAAACGTCATAGCCGCTCTCTCTCAATGACTGGTTCGTTTTTTGTTTTGAAGTCAACGTGTTGCTGGGCTCGGTTGGTGAGTGAATGTCATCTTCCCGGCTTTTCTGCATGCTGAGGCATTGGTCTGCAGATAACAGACGGTGTTATGAAAAAGATACCCGACATCGAAATGGGTAACACGCCGAGACCATTTCTTTATGGTGTCTGGATCCTTGCTTTTTGGGGGGTGATTCAACATGTCTGTCTTGCTCAAAATCCCATACTGCCCATCGGCCTGTTGCGTGGCATGCCGTCCTCTGATACCGACGCTTTCGATGTAGAACCATTTTACAAAGGTAAGTCCGTTCGGATACAGGGGGTGATTCATCAACGCATTCTCTGGAAAGGCGCTCGCTCAGATAAACCAAATCACGCTTTCCTGATTCAAAATCCGCTGGCGGATTCAGATCGACAATCCAATACTTCTGACGGACTTTTCGTGTTTACAGGGAAAGAATCGATACCCAGACATGGGGGCGGAAGTCACTATGTGCCCAGTGTTGGTGATTATGTCCAGCTGCAAGGTGTCGTTGGGCATCGGTATGGGCAAACGGAATTGACAAAACCTAGTTTACTCAAAGTCCTTCGGCGTCATGTCGATGTCTCAAGTATGCTCCCGCGGGTGGAACTGGACTCCATGCTGAATCAAGAACGGAAGCGTTCCAAGCGCAGCTACGAAAGTCTGGAAGGTATGCGCGTTAC
>ERZ1046740.1127-NODE-1127-length-19559-cov-5.319268_pt1 | contig 19559 bp, 13 predicted proteins | sample MGYA00383093_ERZ1046740 | MGnify/ENA primary metagenome ERZ1046740 (study PRJEB29581, sample SAMEA5548363) | metagenome | biome: marine; feature: coastal; material: water | depth 25 m | study: Short-term variability in the microbial, nano- and picoplankton... | reverse complement strand
TCTGAAGGCACATCACTCCGGCTGCTGGTTGTGGTGGATCGAATACGGTGGTCGACGCGACACGGTGCACGACACTGAAGAGATCAAGCACGAACTCTGGAAGGTGGTGTATGGTGTGTGGGATCATATCAAGAATTCCGGCGAATTCCCCGAGGCCGAGAACATGACACTCGAATGGGTTGGAACCATTCCTGGCAAACGTGAGAGTCGCCGTTTTGAGGGGGACACCATGCTCATTCAACAGGACGTAGTTGAACAACGGATACACGAGGATGCCGTCGCCGTCGGTGGTTGGTCGCTCGACCTGCATCCGTCCGACGCGGTTTATAGCGAAAAGTCTCCCTGCAACCAATGGCACAGCAAAGGGGTCTACGGCATTCCTTATCGCTGTTACTACAGCCGCAACATCTCCAACCTGTTTCTGGCGGGGCGTATCATCAGTGCTTCGCACGTCGCCTTTGGTTCGACCCGAGTGATGTTGACCTGCGCACACGGTGGGTCTGCCGTCGGCATGGCGGCGGCGCACTGTCTGCGCGATGGACTCAAGCCCCGTGAGCTGACTGAGCCGACACGCATGGCCGCGCTTCAGCGCGCGCTCAATCGAGTCGGGCAGGCCATTCCGGGTGTCGCCTTGGCGAATGACGGCGATCTGGCCCAGTCTGCTGCTATTTCTTGCTCCTCAACACTGCAACTCTCTGAATTACCAGCCGACGGGCCTTGGCTTGACCTTAAATACCCAGTGGCGCAGCTGCTGCCGCTGACGCCTAAGGATCGTCCGACCGTGACACTGCGAATTCGAGCGAAAGCGCCTGGTGAGCTGCGCGTAGCGCTGCGGGTCAGCGACAAGGCAGGAAACTTCACGCCGGAAGCGACGCTCTGTGAGCAGACCTTTACACTGACTGCGGGTGAGCAGACTATTGAATTTCCCGTCACTAACGGAGTGGATCAAAACCGCTATGGGTTCCTGTGCCTCTATGGTGATGAGCATGTCGAAGTCGCCTGCTCTGAGCAGCGGGTGACAGGCCTGCTCACCGTGCGTAAGAAGTTCAACCATGCGGTTTCTAATACGGGCGAACAGGTCCCGCCAGAAGGTATCGGGATTGACCGCTTCGAATTTTGGGTGCCGGACCGTCGGCCCGAAGGATATAATCTGGCCTTCAAGTTGTCGGAACCACTTGAGGCATTTGAACTAGAACAGCTCGCGAGTGGGACGTTCCGTCCTACGGTATCCACGAATGCCTGGGTGGCTGCAGCGGAGGATCTGACGCCACGCCTCGATATTGCGTGGGATGCCGAGCAATCCATACGTGAGGTGGTGCTGCATTTTGATACCGACTTCGACCATGCCATGGAGACTGCCCAGTGGGGGCATCCCGAAGACGTCATGCCGTTTTGTGTGCGTGAGTATGTGATCCGTGATGCCGACGGGCAGGAGTTGCATCGAGCTACGGGTAATTACCAGACCATTAACCGCATCCAGTTTGACGAGCCCGTTTGCACCAGCGGCCTAACCATCGATCTGGCCCATCCGTCAGAGAATGTTCCGGCAGCCCTGTTTGGGATTTGCATTAATTCCTGAGAAATTGAACACCTTACACTATTACAAAATCGGTCTGGTCGCCGCATGCAGCCTCGCTTTTTCGATCACATCAGCTGTCGAACCAGCAAGTGATACGGATGCCCTCTATACTGGATTCGTGGACCCCGCTCCCGAATACGGGCCGCGCACTTGGTGGCACTGGCTCAATGAGAACGTTACGACAGACGGGATTACCAAAGATTTGGAAGCCATGAAAGAAATGGGCTATAAGGGCGCGCATGTGGTTAATCTGCCGCAGGGTGGGGCGGAGTGGACTTTCGGAGATGATGTGATGGGCTCGCCGCAGTGGATGGGGAAGATGGTGCACGCTGCCAGGGAGAGTGAGCGGCTCGGGCTCGAATTGAGCATGGGCAGTTGTGCGGGCTGGGTCGCCGGCGGACCTTGGATTACACCGGAGCTTTCCATGCAGGATATTGTGTGGCGACACAGCTACGTAGTGGGACCAGTGGATGCTCGCATACAGCTCCCGCAGCCGACCAAGAACCGAGGGTATTATCGCGATATTGCGGTGCTAGCCTATCCCACGCTGCCGGGCGAAGCCAAGTCGGTGGCCTCACTCAATCCGAAAATTAGCTCGGATGTGGAGGGGGTGGACTGGTCGGCTGCGCTCGACGGGGATGCTGAGACATCTGTCGATTTGCCAGTATGGGAAGCCGGCGAGGTAAGCCGTTCGCTCGTTCTTGAATTTGATGCGCCGGTTGCCGTGCGTTCGCTGAACTTGCAAATCCATGAGGACAGCAAGCATCGCAGACTAGCGCTACATACCAGTGACGACGGGGAAAACTGGAAGGAGTGGGTCAGCGTGCATCGTTGGAGAAATCACTTTGATTCAAGCCGAGAGGAAATTATTGATGGCGCACCCGAGTGCAGCGCACGATTTATAAAATTGGAAATAATGGCGGCGATCCCCTCGGTTCCAATGAAGCTTTATGAGTTCAACTTCCAGTCAGCGCGTCTGAATCAGCTACACTTCAAAGCGGCTCGCCAACGCACCCAACCGACCGTTTCGAATCCGACTCGGCAAGTGGTTGCCGATAGTCAGATCGTTCAGATAGATCAAATGTTGGACCTCACTAAGCACCTCAATCCAGATGGCAGCTTGACCTGTCAGTTGCCTGCGGGCGAGTGGACGATCCTGCGCTTCGGTCATACCACCAATGGCAATGAAATCGGGCCAGCCTCTGAGCGGGCAGGTGGATTAGAGTGTGATAAGTTCAGTGCTGAGGCATTGCGCTTCCACATGGATCAAGGCGTGGTAAAAAAGACGCTCGAGCGTTTGGGGCCCTTGGTCGGTGAGGTTCTGGTGGAAATGAATATCGATAGTTGGGAAGCCAGTTGCCAAACATGGACGAGACAGTTTCCCTACGAATTCGAGCAACGCCGCGGCTATGAGATGGGGGACTGGTTGGTCGCATTGACGGGGCGCTTCGTTGAAAGTGTCGACCAAACCGAGCGCTTTCTTTGGGACTACCGCCGCACGATCGGTGATCTGCTGGCAGACAATTTTTACGGCGCCTTTGCAGACTACGTGCACGAGTGGGGCATTCAACTTTCAGCCGAGGCGCCCGGCATCGGTATGCCAATTCAAGCTGACCAGATTCAACTTCAAGGCCTGATGGATGTTCCGCAGGGTGAGTTTTGGCTAGGTGGCACGCCTGATCCTCGCTATCCAGCGGCATGGACTGGTGGTCAGGACAATACCAAAGAGGCGGCAACCGCTGGTCACGTCTACGGTAAGAATGTCATTTCCTGCGAGGCGTTTACCTCCTTCGGTCATCATGACGGATTTACCCAATATCCGGAAATCCTGAAACCAGTAGGCGATCGTCAGTTCTGTAAGGGCATGAACGAAATTGTGTTTCACCGCTATGCGCACCAGCCCAATGATCGCGTGCCTGGGATGGGGCTTGGACAGTTCGGGCTGAACCTCGAGCGCACCCAGACTTGGTGGGAACCGGGCCGCGCGTGGATCGAATACATCCGCCGCTGTCAGTATATGCTACGGCAGGGCCGCTTCTTCGCCGACGTCTGCTATTACTACGGAGAAGATGTGCCCAACAGCGCATGGTATTATCAGCCGAATTTTATGGATCCACGTCAGAATATGAAGCCCGTGTTGCCGCAGGGGTATGATTACGATGTCTGTGATCGCACCACCTTCGACACCATGTGGGTGGAAGATGGTTTTGTGGCCCTGCCGAGCGGTATGCGCTACCGCTATCTAGTGCTTCCTGAGCATGCACGTTATAGCCCTGCCGCATTGGAGAAAGTGTATGAGCTGGTGCTTGCGGGTGCCACGGTGATCGGGGCGCGCCCGTCGCGCTGCCCGTCTTTGCAGGATTTCCCCAACGCTGACAGCCGAATTCAGGAACTCGCAGCGGAGCTCTGGCCGCATGTGCCGGGAGCCGGTGAGCGCCGAGTCGGCAAGGGACGTGTCATTACCGGCAAAGGGTTTGAAGCGATTTTGGCGGCGGATAAGCTGGGGCCTGATTTTCAATCAGGCACGGACGATGTGCGCTACATTCACCGTAAGCTTGCGGAGGGCGAGCTGTATTTTGTGGCCAGTCAAAGCGACGTTGCCGAAGCGGTTCGTTTCACCTTTAGAGTCAGTGGCATGGTTCCCGAAATTTGGAATCCGGTCACAGGAGACAAATCGTCACTCGGGGTTTATCGCGATGACGGGGTCGCTACGTCGTTTAGCTTGAACATGGATCCACACGGTTCCCGTTTCATTGTTTTCCGCCGTTCGGATGCCGCAGGCGATGTTGTCAGCCAACTGACTAAAGACGGCCAACCGGTTTGCTTAGATGGCAACGGCCTTAACTTCACGGTGTGGGAAAACGGACGCTATGCAGCTGAGTTCGAAGACGGTGGCAAAGCGGATGTTCAGGTAAAAGACATCCCTGCGCCGGAAACGGTGCCAGGCAGTTGGACGGTCACTTTCCAGAAGGAGCGTGGCGCACCAGAAGGTGAGGTGGTCTTCGATGATCTGACCTCTTGGACGGATCGACCGGAAGCGGCTATCAAATATTTTTCCGGAACCGCGAGTTACCGCAACACGCTTCATGTAAGTGAGGATCGTCTGCAGCTAGGCCGGCGCATCTGGCTGGACTTGGGCGAGGTCAACTATCTGGCTGAAGTGCTGGTAAACGACCAGCCGCTGGGCGTTCTCTGGAAGCCGCCGTTCCGGATCGACATCACCGATGCTGCGAAATCTGGCGCGAACCAAGTGGTGGTGAAAGTCACCAATGTATGGAAAAACCGGATACTCGGAGACTGGAAGTTGCCGGAGGCGGAGCGGGTCACTTGGACGCTTTATCCATTCTATCACGACGATAAAGATGCGCCGCTGATGGACTCTGGCCTGCTTGGCCCGGTGCGCTTGCTGAGTTCACAGTCAGTCTCATTAATCCGTAATAACATTAACCAAAACGAAGTATGGTGAAGAACGAATCGAAACATTTAGAAATCCATAAACCTCATTTGCCCTTTCTGGTCTTTATCTGCGTGGCTTCGGCGCTGGGGGGACTGCTGTGGGGCTTTGATGCGATTGTCATTTCCGGCACGATCAGTGCGGTCAAGCTACAGTTTGCCCTGTCGCCGGCGATGGAAGGCTTCTTTGTCAGCTCTGGGCTACTGGGTGCGGTGTTTGGCTCTGGCCTGTCGGGCTGGTTGAGCGATAAATTCGGCCGCAGTCGCAATCTGTTGCTCGCGGCTGTGTTGATGCTGCTGTCCGCGATGGGCCAGAGCATGGGCCACGAATATTGAGTTACTGGTGTTTGCCCGCTGGTTGGGTGGTCTGGGGGGCGGTATTTCTGCCATGGTTTGCCCGCTGTATATATCCGAGATCTCTCCGACGCATCTGCGTGGGCGCCTAGTGACGATGTTCCAGTTCGCGATCACGCTGGGCATCATGATTGCGCTGTTTAATAACTATTTCCTACATCAGTGTGCAGCCTCGGTGGCGGAGACCGCGGCAGAGGGCAGCTTTATGAAGTGGTTTGTGGCCGTCGAGACTTGGCGCGCGATGTTCGGTTCTGAATTGGTGCCTGGATTGTTCTTCCTCGTGATGGCGGCATCATGAATGCACCAGAATTAGTGCTGGCGAGTTTTCGTAAGACCGTGTCCGAGATGGCTTGGGCCGAAGCAGGGCAGGTCGAACTCGTCCAGGCGCACTGTCCGGATAATGCTGGCCTAATCGGAGCGGCGGCACTTTTTTATGCTGCGTCTATCATCCAAACAGATGATAGGCGGCTGCAAGAAATGTGATACCATGAGTGACACATTTTTTACCATTCCCCCCAGACCAATCAAATGAATCGCCGTAAATTTATTAAAACTGCCAGCCTTGGAGCGGTCGCGTATGCCGCTTTGCCTAGTATCGGTCTTGCATGGGAAGATATCCCCTCGCGCATGGGCAAGGTCATCACCGGTCGTAAATTGAACATTGCTTGCATCGGTGTCGGCGGCAAGGGACTCAGCGATGTCCGCGGCGTGTCCAGCGAAAATATCGTGGCTTTATGTGACGTGGATTTGAACAAGGCAAAGGGATCGTTTGAGGCGTTTCCAGATGCGAAGCGCTACAAGGACTTTAGGCGGATGCTGATCGAAATGGACGACCAGATCGATGCGGTGACCATCTCGACGCCGGATCATATGCATTTTCCCGCAGCGATGATGGCGGTGAAAATGGGCAAGCACGTCTTCGTGCAGAAGCCCATGACGCATACGATCGAAGAGGCCCGGGAGCTGACTGAAGCAGCGCGTACGCATCAGGTGGCGACCCACATGGGCATTCAGGGGCATGCGATGGATGGTATTCGCCGCATGCGCGAATGGAACGCCGTGCAGGCCATCGGCGAAGTGCAGGAGGTGCACATCTGGACCAATCGTCCCGTCTGGAAACAGGGGGATCGACCTTTGGCACCGGCGCAACCGGTGCCAGCGACTTTGGATTATAATTTATGGCAGGGCGTGGCCCCTGAGCGCCCTTACAGTAATCAGCACGGTCACTTCGCTTGGCGCGGTTGGTGGGATTACGGCTGCGGCGCACTGGGCGATATTGGCTGTCATGCTATGGACAGTGCGTTTGATGTGCTCAAGTTAGGCAATCCCACGAGTGTCGAGGCCGAATGCGGCCCGCAAAGTGAGTGGAGCGCACCTGCATGGTCGATTGTGACTTATCAGTTTCCGGCAACCTCCGAGCGCGGACCGGTCAAACTGGTCTGGTATGACGGCAACAAAATGCCGCCCCGCCCAAAGGACTTGGAATCTTCACGGAATCTTCCAGGGGATATCGGTGGGCAACTGTGGTATGGCACCGAGGGCACCATCATGGTGAGCGATGTCTACTGCAGGTCTGCGCGCATCATCCCACAGGAGAAATGGGTGGACTTTGCCAAAAACCGGATGCCGGAGAAGACCGAGCAGCCTTCGATCGGGCACATGCAAGAATGGATTGAAGCCTGCAAGGGCGGCGCACCAGCAGGAGCCCATTTCGATTACTCCGGCCCGCTGACGGAAATGGTGTTACTCGGCAACCTCGCAGTCCGAACCGGCAAGCGCATCGAGTGGGATGCGAAGAACATGGTTTGCACCAATGTGCCCGAAGCCAACAAGCTCGTTCGCAAAACGTATCGTAAGTACTAATACAAAATAGTTATGAAAATTAAACTGATACTTGGAGCCGCGGTCCTATTCGCTGGTTCGTCTGCTTTAGCGGAAACCACTGCTGTTGGTATTGAACAAACAGACGCCGCTGGTTGGACGCCGCTGTTTGAGGGCGACCTGTCCGATGCCGAATTCCCTGATGGGGTTTGGACGATCGAGAACGGTGAACTCACCGCGAGTCAGGATAAGCTGATCTACACCAAGCAGGCGTATGAAAACTTTGTATTGGACTTGGAATTTAAGAACGGGCCTGCGGCCAACAGTGGGGTGTTTGTGTATCTCTCGGATCCGAAGGGCTGGGTTAAAAACTCGGTGGAGATCCAGATTACCGACGACAGCGCCGCGAAATGGGCTAAGGCAAATCCTACTTGGAAGTGCGGTGCGATTTTTGGACGTCTGGCGCCCAGCGAGCAGATGGTCAAACCAGCGGGCGAGTGGAACCGTTATACGATTGTTTGTCGCGGTCCTTTTATTGAGATCATTCTAAATGGCACACACGTGAACTCTATGGATATGCGCAATTGGGATTCCGCCACGCATAATCCGGATCTGTCGAAGAAGCCGCCTTGGCTAAGCAAACCACTCAGCACGCTTCCCACCAAAGGCCGTATCGGTCTGCAGGGCAAACATGGCGGCGCTCCGATCTGGTTCCGCAATATCAAAATCAAGGCGCTGAATTGAGCGTGTCGAGACCGCAGTGGACCGACCTGTTCATTTCAATAACTAGAAACCTCAGTATATTATGCAAAACGAATCCAAACATCTGGAAATCCATAAACCTCATCTACCCTTTTTGGTATTTATCTGTATCGCTTCCGCCCTCGGCGGGCTCCTTTGGGGCTTCGATGCGATTGTCATTTCCGGCACGATCAGTCCGGTCAAACTGCAGTTCGCCCTGTCGCCGGCGATGGAAGGCTTCTTTGTCAGCTCCGGACTGCTGGGTGCGGTGTTTGGCTCGGGCTTGTCCGGTTGGCTGAGCGACAAGTTCGGCCGTAGTCGCAATCTGTTGCTGGCTGCTGTGTTGATGCTGCTTTCGGCCTTGGGCAGTGCATGGGCCGGCAATATCGAGTTGCTGGTTTTTGCCCGTTGGTTGGGTGGCCTCGGTGTTGGTATTTCCGCGATGGTTTGCCCACTGTATATTTCCGAGATTTCACCGACGCACCTGCGTGGCCGTTTGGTCACGATGTTCCAGTTCGCGATTACCCTGGGCATCATGATTGCGTTGTTTAATAACTACTTCCTGCACCAATGGGCAGCCTCGGTGGCTGAAACTGCGGCGGAAGGCAGCTTCATGCAATGGTTTGTGGGCGACGAAACCTGGCGTGCGATGTTTGCATCGGAGTTGATTCCCGGCCTGTTTTTCCTGGTGATGGCGGCCTTCCTCCCGGAGAGCCCGCGTTGGCTCGTCAAGGCGGGGCGTCACGAGCAAGCCGGCGAGGTGCTCAACCGTATTTTCCGTAATGGTGCGGACCAGGAACTCGAAACAATCAAGCAGACGGTGGCCAAGGAAAGCGCCACCAAGAAACGCTTTGTCGATGTGCTGCAGAAGAAATACCGCAAGCCGTTGATCATCGCTATGCTATTGGCGGCTTTCGCACAGTTCAGTGGCATCAATGTGGTGTTCTACTACGGCACATCCATGTTGGAAAGCGCCGGTCTGAAGGCCGACGGTGCCTTGAGCGGTATGGCCGTGATCGGGTTTTGTAATATGATTTTCACTACAATCGCGATGGCCTTCGTCGACAAGCTGGGCCGCCGTAAATTGCTGCAGTTCGGCACCATCGGTGCGATTGCCTGCCTAGCCGGAATCGGTGCGAGCTTTAATGGCGGTGCCAATACCATGCTGATCGTACTGATGTGTGCGTTCGTCGCGTTCTTCGCGTTCTCACTCGGGCCGATCAAATTCATCTTCGCGTCGGAAATCTTCCCGACCAACATTCGTTCGCACGCGATGTCGATTGTTATTCTGACAATGTGGGCGACCGATACGATTGTTGGTCAATTCACGCCGAGCCTGCGCGAAGCCGTCGGGCCTGCGGTGACCTTCTTTATCTTCGCCGCGATTCTGGTGCCGCAGATCTTCATGGTCTGGAAGTGGATGCCGGAAACTGCTGGTCGCTCGTTGGAAGAAATCGAAACGACCTATTACAACAAGGATGCCTAAGCGGGATCCGGACTTAATTATTAATTTCACTAAAATTACATGAAAAAAATGAAAACACTCTTGGCTTTGATCAGCTTACCATTGCTCGCGACAAATCTGGGCGCGGCAACCGACTACACCGACCGGGTCAATGTCTTCCTGGGCACTGCCTCCAGTGCGCAGACCAGCCCTGCGGCGATTCGTCCCTTCGGCATGATCTCTCCGGGGCCTTTGAATCAGCCCAAAGCACCCTGTGGGTACAATAACCGCATCAAGGAGCTGATTGGGTTCAATCATACCCACCTGCAAGGCACGGGTTGCGGTTCCTACGGCTTGGTTGTGTTGCTGCCGACTACCGGTAACAAAGAACTGGGAACAAAAGTGAATGTGCCTGCAGCGAAGCAGTCGGCCGAGCCGGGCTACTATCAGGCGATCATCGAAGAGATGGGGATCACTGCCGAAATGACCTGCACCGCGCGTGCGGCGATCCATCGCTACACTTTCCCAGAATCCGATTCGGCCCGTGTGCTGGTTGACTTGAGCCAAGGGGTTCGCTGGGCCGGTCACAAGCCGGGAGCGATGGACGGAGCGATGCGACAAGTCAACCCGACGACCCTAAGCGGTGTCGCGCATACGACGGCATGGCGCGAGCACTCGACTTATTTCTACATGGAGTTCAGCCAGCCGGTTTCCTTTACTGATCAGGATGAAGCGGGTGGTTATGTCAGCTTCTCGACGGATGCAGGTGAAGCACTGTTGGTAAAAGTGGGTATTTCCTATGTCAGCGAAGCGAATGCAAAACTTAATTTGCAAACTGAGTTGAGCGGCTGGGACTTTGATGCGGTTCGCCAAGAGGCATCCGCAGAGTGGGAACAACAGTTGTCCAAAATCGATGCTCAGGGGGGCACATCCGATGAACAGGCGAATTTTTATTCGGCCATGTATCATTTGATGTTTCACCCGCAGACATTTAATGACGTCAACGGCGAGTATCTTGGTATGGACGGCAAGGTGCACAAGACCGATGGGCACACGCATTACAGTGTCTTGTCGCTCTGGGATACCTTTCGCGCGGCACATCCGCTTTATACGCTGATCAATCCTGACGTACAACTCGACGTGGTGAAGACGATGATCGACGATTACCGCGACAGCGGATGGGGACCAAAGTGGAAGTTGGCTAATAAAGAGACTTCGATCATGCCAGGAACATGGACGGATGTCGTGATCCCTGATACCTATGCAAAGGGTATTCGCGACTTTGATGTCGAAGCCGCCTATGAGCTCATCAAGAAGAATGCGACGGTTGCCGGGCGTCGCACTGGTCTTGAGGATTATCTCAAGTACGATTATGTGCCATTTCCGCATTACATCAATGTATCCCGCACCCTAGAACATGCTTATTGCGACTTCAATATTGGCAAGTTCGCTGAAGCCCTCGGCAAGGACGAGGACGCGAAGCATTTCTACGCAAAGGCTCGTAGCTATAAAAATCTATGGGATTCTGAGACCCTGTTTTTCCGTGGTAAGGATAAGGATGGCAACTGGACGTATCAGGATAGCTTCGATCCCTTCACCTATACTGGTAAGGGCAATAATGACTACTGTGAAGGTAACGCTTGGCAGTGGAACTGGCACGTGATGCAGGACACCCAGGGCTTGATCAACTTGATGGGCGGCGATGACGCGTTTGAACAAAAGCTGGATGAATTCCTATCCGTGCGCGGTGGCGATAGTGGTGGCCACAATTCAAGCCATGAGGAGTTCGGCCAATACTGGCACGGCAACGAGCCGGATCAGCACGCGCTGTATGCCTACAACTACGTCGGTGCTCCGGCTAAGGCTGCCGAAAAAATCCGCTTGGTGCTGGAAAAGGAATACCGTAACGACACGTGGGGCATCTCCGGTAACGAAGACGCGGGTCAAATGTCGGCATGGTATATCTTTAGTGCGATGGGCTTCTATCCCTATGTGCATTCCGAGCCTGAATATGCAATTGGTAGCCCGATCTTTGATCGGGTGATCATGAACCTGCCGAATGGCAAAAAATGCGTGATCATTGCTAAGAACAATTCTGCTGAGAATATGTATGTGCAAAGTATGCAGATCAATGGCAAGGACTGGGACAAAACTTACCTCCCGCACGCTGTGATTGTCGAAGGCGGCACGATTGAGTTTGTTATGGGACCGAAGCCTTCGAAATGGGGCACTGCGGAAGACGCGCGTCCATATTCGATGACTCCTCGTGACCAGTAATTTCTTTTCACGTCATCGGGGGAGATTCAAGCTCAGCTGAGTTGAGTTGATGGTGCGCGCATTTTACCACCGAACTTATTTGGCACTATGTTGATTCTGTTGTAAGCTCAGTGACTGAAAAATGGTGAATTTAAAATTGAAACGAGTGCTACAGTTTGGACTTCCGTTGGGACTTGCTGGTTGTGCGCATCACGAACGGCAAGCGGTGGATTATGTGAATCCGATGATTGGAGCAGTGACCTATGCCGAAGATACCAAGGATGTGCATGGATTCGGTAAGACTTTTCCGGGTGCAGCTACGCCTTTCGGCTTGGTTCAATTAAGCCCGGATACGCTGACTGGCGGTGATAACGGCTCTGGCTATTCCTATACGCATGACACGATCGAAGGCTTTAGCTTCACGCATATGAGTGGAGTCGGATGGTATGGGGATCTGGGGAATTTACTCGTCACGCCCACGGTTGGTCCGTTGCAGACGAATCGCGGCGAGCTCGAAGCGCCGGATGGCGGATACCGTTCGCGCTTTAGCCATGATACTGAGACGGCGGGCGCAGGGTATTATTCGGTCACACTAGAGGATTATGAAGTCGATGTGGAGCTAACTGCTGCGCCACGTGCCGGTATGCTGCGTTTCATCTTCCCAGAAAACGAACAGTCGCGCATTCAAATCGATTTGTCCCGCCGGGTCGGTGGCACCTCGACGGAGCAATTTGTAGAGGTAGTCGATGAGCACACGATTCGCGGTTGGATGAAATGTCCACCGGAAGGCGGTGGCTGGGGCAACGGCGACGGCAAGGCCGATTATACGGTCTATTTTTATTGTCAGTTCAGTCGGCCATTGACGCGTCATGGTGTCTGGCGGGCGGACGTGCCCGCAGATCAGCCGCGCAAGCGTCAGCAGGTCGAGAGCGAGGCCTATCAGGCGCTTGTGGCCGCCGCCGAGGTCAGCTATGGAGACCGCGTCGCTCAAGGAGCGCATCTGGGATTCTTTACTGAGTTTGCGACTCAGGCAGGCGATGCCGTTTTACTGAAGAGTGGGATTTCATTTGTCAGTATGGAAGGCGCACAGTCTAATCTAGAGCAGGATATTCCGGATTGGGATTTTGATCAAACTGCTCTAGCCAGTCGTGCGCTTTGGAACGATGCCGTCTCGAAGGTCCAGGTGGAGGGCGGTAGCGAGGCGGATCGGATTAAATTTTATACTGCGCTGTATCATACGATGATCGATCCGCGCAGTGCATCAGATGTGAATGGCCAATATTTGGGTGCCGATGGTCGGGTGCACACAGTCGATGATTTTACCTACCGCACGATCTTCAGCGGTTGGGATGTCTTCCGTTCGCAATTTCCTTTGCAGACTTTGATCAATCCGGAAGTGGTGAACGACGAAGTTAATTCGCTGTTGCAACTGGCCGAGCTCAGTGGTCGAGGCTATCTCCCTCGCTGGGAGATCCTGAACGCGTATTCCGGCTGTATGTTGGGCAATCCCGCGGTTTCAGTGATTGTGGATGCCTATGAGAAAGGGATCCGTAACTATGATATCGATAAGGCATTCCGCTATAGTCAAAACACCGTAGATCGCTTCGGTAACGGTGAGCGAGGTTACGCTAAAGGGGAGAAGGGCGTGATCTCCGAGACTCTGGAGTATGCCTACACGGATTGGTGTTTAGGCCGATTCGCAGAAAGCTTAGGCAAAGACGCGATCGCCGATGAGTATTATACCAAGAGCCAAGCTTACAAAAATATTTGGAATGAAGAGGTTCGTTGGTTTCGGGCTAAAGATGATGCCGGTCAGTGGTTGCCATGGGAGGGCAAAACCGTGCACGGCCAAGGTGCCCGCGAGTCGAATCCCTTCCAGCAGGGATGGTTCGTGCCGCATGATATTTCAGGGCTAGTTGAACTCATGGGAGCGGACTACTTTAAACAAGAGCTACTGTCATTTTTTGAAAACACTCCGGATGACTTCCTCTGGAATGACTATTACAACCACGCGAATGAACCCGTCCATCAGGTTCCCTTTATGTTTAATGAGATCGGGATGCCATGGCTGACCCAGAAGTGGACGCGAAAAATCTGTGCAGATGCCTACGGAACCGATCCTTTCGGCATTTGTGGCAATGAGGACGTCGGGCAAATGTCCGCTTGGTATGTGCTTGCGGCGATTGGCATCCATCCCATTTGTCCCGGTGATAACAAATATCAAATAACCAGTCCGGTCTTTAACCGCGCGGTGGTTCAGTTAGACCCCGACTACTATTCCGGCGGGAGCTTTCAAATCCTGGCACACAACAACTCCGCCGAGAATGTCTACATACAATCTGCCCGCTTGAACGGACAACTTTTGGAACGGCGTTATTTGCTTCACGATGAGATCGTATCCGGTGGCACCTTGGAATTAGACATGGGCCCCGAGCCAGTTGAGTTGGGCTTTTGAATCAACCGTCGAGTGTACTGCATCTGCTTTGTATGCAGAAACAGGAAAGGTCGTTAGCTACTGCAGTGTATTGCTGTGTAAGGTGATCTGTAAGAATGATTTATGGGGGCACGGAAGGCGCTTCTGCTGTATCTACTTGTTTCAGTTGGATCGAGTGGCTGGAACCATTACTCGGAACTGAGGATCGCATGGGCGAGCCGGACAGTGCCAATCATCCATACTGATGATAGGCAAAATCTGAGAGCAAGCCCACCGGTTTGATTTGAACCCTCCGTCAAAAATGATGGTGGATGCCAAGGCGCGATCCGGAGACTCGGTCGCAGCGGTTCGGTTCGAGCTTCTATCGCTTCCGATTTATGCCATCGAGGCGTTGTCGTTGTTTTAAACACGGCCTTGGCTGCGTCCGAATCAGCCTTTGGGGACTCAAGGGTTACTGAAAGAATTCCATTACTGTATCATCTAAATGGATGATGGTGGGATTTTGTATTTGGGGTATGATTGTTTCTTTTATTGTCTAAACATCTCAAATAACCCCAAGAAAACCAAATGATACGTCCCATTGCCTTACTGACTGTAATTGCTGCTGCCGTGCCTCTAGTCGGCGTGGCCGATGTTCGACCTGCTGCGCTGTTTACCGATCATATGATCATTCAACGCGAGACTCAGGCGCCTGTCTGGGGAATTGCCGACGCGGGTGAAAAGGTAACTGTGACTGGCAGCTGGGGAAAATCTGCGAAAGCGACGACCGCCGATGACGGGAAATGGATGGTGAAGCTGAAAACGCCGAAGGCCGGCGGACCACACACGATCACGATTCAAGGCGATAACACGCTCGAAATCAAAGATGTGCTTTCCGGCGAGGTCTGGTTTTGTTCGGGCCAATCGAACATGGACTTTATTTTGAAGCAGCTCGTCGGATCCAAGGCAGGGCGCACCGAGCCCGAAGATCAGCAGGCGGCTGATTACATCAAGCACGAGGTCGCAACGGCTAAGGATGACCTGTTGCGTCAATTTACGGTAACAAAAAAGATAGCTGCTTTGGAGCCGCTGGACACGTTGACGGGCGAGTGGATGATCTCTGCTCCAAACACCAATGCCGACTTTTCTGCGACGGCTTACTTTTTTGGCCGCAAATTACGTCAAGAGCTCAACGTTCCGGTTGCTTTGATTAAATGTGCTTGGGGCGGGACTCGTGTGGAACCTTGGATTCCTGCTGAGGCGTTTAAGAAGGACGAGGAAATGGCCGCTTATTACGAGAGCAATATCTCTGCAGTTAAGAGTAAAATCGCAAAATGGGATCCGGCCAAAGCGGAGGCGAACTATAAGGCTGCTCTAAAAAAATGGACGGCCACCAAGAAAGGCCGCAAGCCTCGGAAGGCAAGTCACCCAAGTGAGAATCAGCAACTGCCGTCTGCGCTCTTTAACGGCATGGTCAACCCGGTGATTCCGTATGCCATCAAGGGCGCGATCTGGTATCAGGGCGAATCCAATGCCAATCATAATATTCTACAATATGAGCACAACTTCCGGACGATGATCAGTGCGTGGCGTCAGCATTGGGGGCAGGGGGATTTTCCGTTTTACTTCGCGCAACTGGCCAGCTTCCGCCCGGCAGTCAAGCAGCCCGTGGAGTTTGACGGTTGGCCTGCAGTATGCGATCAACAGCGCCGCACACTCGGCCTGAAAAATACCGGCATGGCGGTGTTGAGTGATGTCGGCGAAGCCAAGGACATTCATCCACATAACAAAATGGAAGTGGGCAAGCGCCTGGCGCTGTGGGCGTTAAAGAACGACTACAAACAGAAACTTCCGGTTTGCAGTGGCCCGCTCTATCAGAGCCACAAAATCAAGGGCGACAAAGTGATCATCAAGTTTAACTCTGCGGGCTCTGGGCTCATGGTCGGTTCAAAAATCGGCATGGCTGATACGCAGGAAAGCTCAGAGCCGCTCAAGCTCTTTCAGATCTGCGGCGCAGACCGTCAGTGGCAGTGGGCGCATGCTGAAATTACGGGTAAAGACACAGTCACGGTGTCGCATCCGGAAGTGGCTACGCCGACAGTGGTGCGCTATGCGTGGGCGGCGAATGCGTTAGCCGCTAATCTGTATAATAAGGAGGGCCTGCCGGCTTCGATGTTCACCACGGAGGCTGAAATCCCCGCAAAGGCGGCGCGGTAGCGCGTTGAACGAACGGGAAGGCGAAACACCACTCAAAAGAGAATTACTCGATGGAACTTACAAAGAAAATCAATCGGGCGATTGTTGCCTCGATTCTTGTGGCGGGCCTGTTCGGCACGATCACTTCCGTTGGGGCTGCCCCAGAGGTTGCGTCGACACCGCAAAGCGGGGGAGGGCGACTGCTCGCAAGTCTGGAGGCTGGTGAGCAGCGAACCGTAGTGGTCTATGGAACCAGTCTGACGAAGGTCGGTGCCTGGTCGGATCAGCTCAGAGCCGTTCTGGAACAGAATTATCCTGGGCAGGTCACGTTGATTAACAGCGCACAGGGGGGCAGTAATTCCGTGTGGGGCCGTCAGTCGTTTGATGAGAAGGTGCTTCAGAAGCATCCCGATACCGTATTCATTGAATTCGCAATTAATGATTCGGTGACTAGTCGTAAGGTTAGCATTTCAGATGCGCGGGAAAACCTGGAAGACATGATTGACCGACTTTTGAAATCGAATCCCGACTGTGAAATTATTCTTATGACGATGAACCCTGCGGTCGCTCACCACGGCACGCGTCGTCCTGATGTGGCGGCTTATTATCAGATGTATCGCGATGTCGCGAAGGAGCGTGGCTTCCAGTTGATCGATCACTACCCGCATTGGGTGAAACTGCTGAACGAAGATCCTGGGCTTTTCCTTAGCTATGTGCCAGACGGAATACATCCCGTTCGCGAGGGCACGCTTCAAGTGATACTGCCAACCATGATGCAGTCCCTTGGATTAAAGGAGGGGAAGCCGGAACTCAATAAGCGGGCACCGTGTTGGAACTATTTATTTAAAGGGATGGACAAAGGAAGCGAGCGGGACAAGCAGGTGAGCCTTAAAGAGTATCAATCGTATTGGAAAAGCCACTACAAACGCCATGATACGGACAAGGATGGTGTGCTACAGCCTGGGGAATACACGCCCGCTGTGATGTTTCAGCGCATCGATGCGAATGGAGATGGTATCATAACCCTCGAAGAATACCAGGCGGTCTATGCGCCTCATTTCGAACGCTATGATTTGAACGCTAACGGCTTGTTGGATGCGAGTGAACTCAAGCGGGTAAAATAATTTTTTTTGGTGATTACTTCGGTATGAGTCTCATTAGACTGTTTAGTTCATCGTTGGTATTGGCAGCATGGTTGTTCGGGGGGGCGGTTAATGCAGAGACTGGGCCGAATGTGATCATCGTCATGACGGATGATCAGGGCTACTCGGACCTTGGATGTCACGGCCATCCAATCGTGGAAACGCCTCATCTCGACAAGCTTTCATCGCAGAGTGTGCGGTTCACCGATTTTCATGTCGATCCTTACTGCGCTCCGACACGAGCCGCACTGATGACAGGCAGGATGTCTAATCGCACTGGCACGACCTCGACGCACGGCTTGAGAAACCTCCTGCGGCAAGAGGAGACACTGATGCCTGAATACTTCAAAGCATCTGGATACAAAACGGCAATTTTCGGGAAATGGCACTTGGGAGGCAATTATCCTTACCGACCAATGGATCGCGGCTTTGACGAGTGGCTGGGCTTGGGGAATGGCGGGCTGGGGATTGCCGATGATCTTTGGGATAATGACCGAATGAATGATCGTTTTTGGCATAATTGCGTGGTGGTCAGCCGAAGCGGTTTTTCTACGGATGTCTATTTCGACAGTGCGATGGCTTTCATGCAGTCGTGTAAATCCAAGGCTAAGCCGTTCTTTACGTACCTTGCGACCAATGTGCCGCATGAAGATAACAATGTGCCCGCGCAATGGCTTAAGCCTTATTTGGCGAAGGGCTGTTCCCGTGAGCAGGCTGGGTTTTATGCAGGCATAAGTCGTATTGATTGGAATATGGGACGGTTGCTGGAGTTTCTTGATGCGCAAGAGTTGTCGGATAATACCATCCTGATTTTTATGACGGACAATGGTAGTGTTAGTCCCGTGTATCAGCCGAATACAACAATCGATTCTGTCTCAGGAAATAGAGGCAAGAAGAACGATGTCTACGATGGCGGACATCGCGTGCCTTGTTTTATCAAAGGGCCTGAAAAATTACTTGGATTGCCTAAGGATATTACAGCGCTGACTGCGCATGTAGATTTACTGCCGAGCTTGATCGATTTGTGCAAGCTTCAGATACCAGATCGGGCATGCCTGCCGCTGGATGGGATGAGTCTTAATGTGCTGCTTAAGGGCCAGAAGGCTGGGGGAGATCGCACCTTGTTTCTGCACCATCGAAATGGTCCGAAAGGACTGATAAAATCGACCAAAGGTGTGGTGATGACTGCCCAATGGCGCTTGATTCTCAATCAACTTGGAGATTATGAACTGTATCAGATTAAAGAGGATCCTTCGCAGCTGCAGGACCTGTCTGCACAACACCCCGAAGTCGTGGGAACATTGCTTGCTGAGTATGAGGGCTTTTGGAATAGTCTTGGGCATGAGCGTGCACTCGAACGTCCGCAGCTATCAAAGCACGCGACCATTAAACTTACCAGCGGTTGGCAACGGGATATCAGAAAAGGTTCCGGCGCATCTGGTAAATGGTCGTTGAAAGTTGCTGAGTCAGGCACCTATCGCTTTGAGGTCCGGAGGTGGCCCCGTGAGGCGGGGAGCGTCGCGATGACCGATGGCCTGTCTCCTGCGCACGATCCTGAGATCGAATACATCGGCGCTCGTTTGCTCGACGTGCCGGGCAAGGCTTTGAAGGTGAAGGCGGCGGATTTGCAGATTACGGGACAGGCAGCACTTAGCAAAGAGCTGGTGGCCGGTGCAGGTGCGGTGACTTTCGATCTGGAACTTCGTGTGGGAGAGGTCGATCTACTTGCCCGTCTGGTTCTGGCCGACGGCAAAAAGCGGGGTGCTAATTATGTCTATGTGACAAAGCTCCCTTGAATCAGTTCAGAGCTTATAAATAAATGAAAAGAACGATTAAAACAGTGTGTATTGCTTCGGCGGTATTCCTCTGCCTGAACGTGAATGCCTTCGCAAAGGATACGTTTACGCCCTATCAGAAGGCGAGTGAAGTGCCGCAAAATGCGACAGATCTGTGGCAGGATTATGATGCCCGCAGTGAGCCGCTCGATGTGCAGGTGGTCAAGGAGTGGCAGGCAGACGGTGTGGTGACGCGCTATATTACTTTCAAGGTTGGAACCTTCAAGGGCGCGGATGCGCGAGTCGCGGCCTATTACAGCTTCCCGGCCAACGGTAAAAAGAACCCCGCCTTTGTGTGGTGTCACGGCGGCGGGCAGCGTGCCGA
>ERZ1046740.1126-NODE-1126-length-19572-cov-4.685659_pt1 | contig 19572 bp, 14 predicted proteins | sample MGYA00383093_ERZ1046740 | MGnify/ENA primary metagenome ERZ1046740 (study PRJEB29581, sample SAMEA5548363) | metagenome | biome: marine; feature: coastal; material: water | depth 25 m | study: Short-term variability in the microbial, nano- and picoplankton... | reverse complement strand
TTTCAATTCAGAATTATAATCGTGAGCAGTGAAGCCAAAAACATCAAAACCACCATTAATAGCTGCAGTAACTCCAATAGAACTATCCTCTATTACAACACATTCCGAAGGTTGAAAACCCATTGTTTTTGCTGCCCATAAAAACACAGCTGGATCTGGTTTCCATTTCTCAATAGTATAACAGCTAAATATTTTTGATTCGAAGTAAGGTAATAAACCCGTTAACTCTAAGTTAAGACGTATCTTATTTTCTGGTCCGCTTGACGCTACACAGAATGGTATATTTAAGTTTTCTACAAGTTTTAAAATGCCATCAATAGGTTTTATTTCATTTTTAAACTTTTCGAAAGAGCGTCTTCTATATTCAGATTCAAAATTAATTGGTGTTTTAACATTGGTTATATTAGCTATTTGCAGAATGCAATTTTTTAAAGAATTTCCTTTAAAATTTTGATAGGCATAATCTAAATTAATATTTGCTCCTAGTTCGTTAGCCATTTCCACCATCACTTGATTACCTAACGGTTCACTATCTACCAAAACTCCATCACAATCAAATATTATACACTTGTAATTATTCATCTAAGGTGTTGAATTAGAAACCTGAAGAACTTTACCGTTATAAAACTGATTACCTGTTAAGGCGAAGTCATGTATATAAGTGGCCATTTCCTTTGCTGTTGTTGGAGCTTTATAATCTGGAAAAGCCTCTTTTAGCATTTCTGTCTGCACTGCACCTAAAGCCAATACATTAAATTGAGGACCAGTTTCTTTATATTCTTCTGCTAACAGTTCTGTAAGTGTAATTACAGCTCCTTTGCTAGAACTATATGCAGCTAAACCAGGAAACTTAGTACTTCCTTGAATGCCTCCCATACTGCTTATTGTAACGACGTGTCCATTTTTCTGCATAAATGGAAGGGCAATTCTTGTCAATTCAGAAACACCAAAGACATTAGTTTTATAAACGTGTTCAAAATCTAGAAACGAAGTTTCAGCGAACGGCTTGTTTAACAAAGTTCCTGCATTATTTACGAGAATATCAACATGTTTCCATTCGTTATCAATAAATTTTTCAACTTTTTTATAATCTTTCAATTCACATAAATCAACAGATAAAGACCTTACATTATCAATTTCTAATTTATTTACAGGCTGCGTATTTCGGGATAAAGCCAAAACGTTATGACCTTGATAGGCAAACAATTGAACCAATTCAAATCCAATACCTCTACTTGTTCCGGTAATAATAATATTTTTACTCTTCATATATTACAATTTCTTTTGTTGGTGTATTGCTCATCTTTTCAATTGCAGGAATAATTGTATTGATAAGACTCGCCATATGATTATAATCTAATTTATCAGCTTCATCATCTACGTGATGGTAGTAATCGTAATTTGAAAGATCGCAAGATGAAATGGTATGACATGGTAGATTAAACTCTTTATAAAACGCATAGTTATCGGACTGTCTAAACAAGTTATATTTTTTAGAAACTTCTGAAAATCCTATTACATTAGAACCTAAGTATTCATTTAACTTATTAGCCATATTAGATTTATCAAATCCTGAAACAAATGCAGTATAATCTCTATCTTTAAAGGGTACACCTATCATTTCTAAATTCACCATTGTATAAAGATTCATATTTTCAGATTTTAATTTTTTAGCCAGGTGTTTAGACCCTAACAAGCCTTTTTCTTCAGCTGAAAATAATACAAAAAGCAAACTACGTTTATTATTTTTCTTTGCTGAAAAATATTTAGCCATGGCTAATACAGAACTTGTGCCTGCTGCATTATCATTAGCACCATTGGCAATAGAATCATTAGAAACTATGTTATTTGATATCCCAATATGATCGTAATGCGCACCAATAATTATATATTCATTTTTGAGTTTTGGATCTTTCCCTTCAATTACACCTACTACATTAAATGCATCTAATTTGTTGACTTTAAAATGATCTCTATACGATTCGAAATAAGATTTTACTTCATACGACTTTAATTGATTTTCTAAATAGGTTGCTGCATTTTCTATACCTTCACTTCCTGTATTACGCCCTTGAAGTTCATCTGAAGCCAAATAAGTCACTATAGATTCCAGTTCAGAATTAGTAATTATAATTGACTTGGATTCTGTTTTTACTGCAGATTTACAATTAAAAATCAATAGTAAAATAAGCAAAAGGGGGATTTTTCTCATGTATATTATTATTTGCGTTTAAAGATAAAAAAATCCTGTATCAAAAAAATGAAACAGGATTTTACTTTAATATGACTATTTCGAATACTCGAAAGCAAATGTTTAATTATACTAACATAGTAACTGGGTTTTCAATAAACCCCTTCAATGTTTGTAAAAATTGAGCTCCAGTAGCACCATCAACAGTTCTATGATCGCATGCTAGACATAATTTCATAGTATTACCCACTACAATTTGTCCGTTTTTAACAACTGGTTTTTCTACAATGTTTCCAACAGATAGAATCGCTGAATTTGGTTGGTTGATAATAGATGTAAAGCTATCTATGCCAAACATTCCCAAATTAGATACTGTAAAGGTACTACCTTCCATTTCGTCTAATGCCAATTTCTTGTTTCTTGCCTTACCTGCGTATTCTCTAACTGCTGCACCAATTTGTGTTAAGCTTTGCTCATTTGCAAATTTAACAACAGGCACTAATAATCCATCTGGTACTGCAACAGCAACTCCAATATGAACATGATTATTTAATTGCATTCTATCATCAAACCACTGCGAGTTAACCTGTGGATGCTGACGTAACGCCAATGCACAAGCTTTTACAATGATATCATTGTACGATATTTTTGTATCTGGTATAGAATTGTATTGCGCTCTAAATGCCATAGCATTTTCCATATCAAATTCCACATTTAAATAATAATGTGGCGCTGTAAACTTAGATTTAGCTAAGTTTTTAGCAATTGCTTTACGCATATTTGAATTTGAAACCTCGTCAAAATCTTCTTGACCAGATGGCACAAATTTGGCAACTGGAGCCGAAGATTGTGCTGTAACGGATGGTGTAAAGTTTTCTATATCTTTCTTTACAATTCTTCCATTTTCGCCAGTACCATTTACTTGAGATAAATTGATTCCTTTCTCTTCAGCCATTTTTTTAGCTAAAGGCGATGCGAACACTCTTCCATTTGAAGTTAAATTTGCAGTCGACGCAGGTGCCGCAATTGTATCTTCTTGTTTCGTTTCAACCGTAGATGATTCTTTTTTTGGTGCAGATTTCAATTCCTCTTTAGCAACCTCTCCTACAACTTTGAAATTCTTAGCTACTTCCGATACATCTATTCCAGCAGGACCAATGATTGCCAATAATGAGTCTACTTTTGCAGATTCACCTTCATTTAATCCTATATGTAATAAGTTCCCAGCCTGAAAAGATTCAAATTCCATTGTAGCCTTATCTGTTTCAATCTCAGCCAAAATATCTCCTTCTTCTACGTCGTCTCCAACTTTCTTTAACCATGCTGAAACAGTTCCTTCTTCCATGGTATCACTTAAGCGTGGCATGGTTACAACGATCACACCTTCTGGCAAATCTGCACTGGCATTTTCATCAAAATCTACAACAGAGATGTCAGCTTCAGAGTCTTCCTCTTTTTGAATAGCATCTGGCTTATCAACTTCTGTACTTCCATTTAATAAATCAGTTATATCTTCACCAGCCTCTCCAATTATTGCTAAGAGTGTATCTACTTTTGCTGTTTCTCCCTCGCCAATACCAATATGAAGTAATGTTCCTTCATTGAAGGACTCGAACTCCATAGTAGCCTTATCAGTCTCAATCTCAGCTAAAATATCTCCTTCTTCAACCTTATCGCCAACTTTTTTCAACCAAGCAGCAACAGTCCCTTCTTCCATTGTATCGCTTAATCGCGGCATATTAATTACTTCTGCCATAGCTTATTTTATTTTGTGGTCTATAAATGGATAATCCTCTTGTTCGTAAACGGCATCATACATAACACTTTTGTCTGGATATGGAGATTCGTCGGCGAATTTTTCACATTCTGCAACATGTTCCTTAACACGTTTATCAATTTCTTTTAGGTCTGCTTCAGAAGCGTATTTATTTTCAAGAATAATATCCTTTACTTGTGTAATAGGATCAATTTTCTTGTACTCTTCAACTTCGTCTTTTGTTCTATAATGTTGTGCATCTGACATTGAATGTCCTCTATAACGATACGTCTTAACTTCTAAGAATGAAGGACCTCCTCCTTTTCTTGCACGCTGAATTGCCTCATCAAAAGCTTCAGCTACCTTAATCGGATTCATTCCGTCCACAGGACCAGACGGCATTTCATAACCTAATCCAAGTTTCCATATATCGGTATGATTTGCAGTACGCGCTACAGAAGTTCCCATGGCATATCCGTTATTTTCACAAACAAATACAACAGGCAAATTCCAAAGCATTGCTAAATTAAATGTTTCGTGTAACGATCCTTGTCTTGAAGCACCATCACCAAAACAGCAAATTGTTACAGCATCACTATCGTGATATTTGTCACCAAATGCAATACCTGCTCCTAGTGGAATCTGACCACCAACGATACCATGTCCACCGTAAAAACGGTGCTCTTTAGAAAAAATATGCATAGAACCACCAAGACCTTGAGAAGTCCCAGTTGCCTTGCCATATAGTTCTGCCATTACTCGCTTAGGATCAACACCCATTCCAATAGGTTGTACATGATTACGATATGCTGTAATCATTTTGTCTTTTGTTAAATCCATTGCATGCAAAGCACCAGCTAATACAGCCTCTTGCCCATTATACAAATGAAGAAAACCTCTAACTTTTTGTTGAATATATACAGCGGCTAATTTGTCTTCAAACTTGCGCCAGAACATCATGTCCTTGTACCACTTAAGGTAAACCTCTTTAGTTATTTTTTGCATTAAAATTAGATGTTATGATAAAAAACAATATACAAAATTCGCTTTTAACTTGTCGTTAATAACAAATCCGAATTAAGCGAACAGCAAAAATAACACTTTAGAAAATAATGAAGAAAAAGTATTTCACAAAAAAACACCTAATAAATGAGTTTATTGTAACGAAAACGTTATAATACTGAATTATCAAAAAGAAGTGGTAATAAATTAGCCAATGAATCCGATTTTACAACTTTACCAGTTGCTCCCATAAAATAAATCTCAATAGGTCTATTTTGTTTCATTTCGTATTCTGCTATGGACTGTCTACATGCACCACATGGTGGTATCGGTTTATCCGTAGTTTTATTTTGAGATGATGCCGTAATTGCCATTTTTAATATATCATTTTCTGGATATTTTGCACCTGCGTAAAATATTGCTGTACGCTCTGCACAGAGTCCAGAAGGATAAGAGGCATTTTCTTGATTACTACCAACTACAACTTCCCCATTATCTAATAATAATGCAGCACCAACACTAAATTTAGAGTAAGGTGCATAAGCATTTTTTCTTACCTCAACTGCAGAATTCATTAGGTTCTGAATTTCTGTGGGAAGTTCGTTTATATCATCATAAACTTGTAAGGTTGTGGAAATTGTAATTTCATTCATATTCTAGTATCTATTTTAGACAAAAAAACTATTGCTTTTAATAAAGCAATAGTCCTTTAATCTTGTTAAAGATGTATTCTAATATTCTCTATACTCGCCGTCACCGAAATTAAATGTTAGTGAAAAACGCAATGTATTCTCTAATGGACTCTGCACTTTAGACGCTGAGAATAAATATGATAAATCAATGTTTATTGTTGTGTATTTAAAGCCAGCACCTAATGCAAAAAATTTACGAGCACCTTTTTCTTCCGCTTCATTAAAATAACCCGCTCTAAATGAAAAATTTTCTTGATACGTGTATTCAGCACCTAAAGCCCATGTAAACTCTTTTATTTCTTCACTAAATCCACCTGGCGCATCCCCAAAAGACTGAAATACACCTTTCATAAAGCTAACATCATTGTCTTGGCCTTCAGTTATAATTGTAGGTTCATCATCATCTTGTTCTCCGTCACCATCAGTATCTACATAACCGTACAATGGAGGTGTTGGCACTAATAATTTAGTTACCTCAGCAGTTAAACCTAATTTGCTATACTCATCAAAAATGAAATCGAAACCAGCACCTAATCTTAAATTAGTTGGTTGAAAGTTTTCTCTTCCTCCATCATCGTATTTAAATTTAGGCCCTAAATTCTGAATTGCAAATCCTGCTCTCCAACGTCCATTAAAATCATTATATGCTTCCTCTTCACTTTGATAATATCCGGTGATATCAGCACTAAACGTACCAGCGGCATCAGCAGTTGGATCTACAGCTGCTATTCTCAAATCCGATCGCATATAACGCATCGCAATTGCCATAGAAAATTGATCTGCTAAACGCAATGTATAAGCTACATCTGCAGTAAATTCATTAGGTTTTACGTTGGTACCTGGATCAGTTTCACTTTGTGTTAATGTAATTTCTCCTAAACTAAAATATTTAAAACTAGCTGAAATTGCACTATATTCATTTATTCTATTAAAATAGGTTGCATAGCTAATAGATATATCATTTACCAGCTTACTTAAATAAGGAGTATAACTTAAACTCACACCTGATTTAGCTTCAGTAAAAGCATATTTAGCTGGGTTCCATTGCTGAGAAAAGCCATCAACTGATGTCGCTACTCCCATATCACCCATTGCTGCAGATCGTGCGTCTGGTGCAATAAGCATAAAAGGAACACCTGTAGTTATTACAGAGGACTGATCTGGAAAAGTAATTGTTTCTTGCCCAGAAATTAGGTTTAATGTTGCAAAAGCGATTAGAGTTATTGCGTATTTCTTCATGTTCATTTTGAGTTATTAATGCCAATTCATTGCATTAATTCGTTAACAAATATAAATTATTATTTAAGAAATGGTTTAAACTTTTTGTTTGAAAGCAAAAAAAACATACCACTACTATAGTATTACAAGTTTTTGAATTTTTTCAACTTGTTTATTTAAACGGTTAGATTTCACTTTTAGTTTATAGACATAGACTCCTTTTCCAATTTTATCTCCAAAATCATCTCTACCATCCCATACAATATCTTTAGACACTGAGCTTACAGCCTTATTTCCTCCTGTAGTTTGCCCATTTAATGTTCTAACCAATTTACCGGAAACTGTAAATATTTGTACTGATACATCTAATGGTTCAGCACTATTATGATTAAACCAAAACTCCGTATAGCTCACAAACGGATTGGGATAATTTAAAACGTTATCAATAACCAACTCCTCATCTTTATCATAAACTATAAATTGAATTTCTGATGTAGCTGAATTGTTATAAACATCCCAAGCTTTTAGCGTTAATGTATGCAAGCCAGGTTCTAAATCTCTAAATGGATATGTTACCACACCATTAGTATAATCATCTACATTGGCCTGATAATAATCATTTAAAATAATAGGATTCGTTTCGTCACCGTCAATTACCGCCGTAATATCATGACCAATTCCACTTGCAGTATTAATACCATTATCATCTTGGAGCTTTGCCAATAAATTTGGAGATTCATTAGTGATACCACCAGAAACAAAATTTTCGTCATTCATAAATAAATTGATAACAGGACCTATATTATCTTCAGGTGCATTTTCATTAATACCACCAATTTTAATATCGAAATTGGCTCCAGCTTGATCCGAAAGTGGACTGCTAGTTTGAGCATAAAAACTCACTTTCCCATTACCAACAGGAATACCTACATCTCTTGGAACAATAAAATCAAACTCGAAAAGGCCATTTTCTATACTTGCCTGACCTTTAAAAACAACTTCACCTAACGTAGTAAAATCCATAATAATTAGTCCGTCATTATCTCCGACACCATCATTACCCAATGTTTGACGGTCTATTTGCTTATCGTAAATAGTTGCTGTAAGTGTACCATTGTAATTAGTTAACAAATTACCGTTTGTATCTACTACTTCACCAGCAAGTTTTGTATAACTCAGTGCTTTAAGCGTATCTACAGGTTGTGTAATTTCTACATCATTAACTTTAGTTAACTTCACATCTGGTTGCGCTATCGCTAATTTCATGGCTGGGTCACCAATATAAAACACCAAACGTTTTTGAGATAGACCCGATATGTTATTATCCGTTTTTGTTAAACGTAATGCTTCTGCCATAGATGGGTAATCGTTAGAACCAAAAGCAAATAAATAATCATCTAAGCCTTTATTGAATTCTTTACCAACATTTACAAATATTTGTCTTGTTGTTGTAATCAAACTTATAGCACCTCCAGTTTTGTTCCAGAAGGTAAATTCTCCAGCAGTATCTCTTTGTGGGTCATCAAACTTTGTATATTCACAAGTCACCGTAATAAATAAATTGTATTTACATATATTATTAACATCTTGTGCATCGAACTTGTCAAAAATTCGTTCTTTAGCTAAACCATCTTCTCCTCCATGCCCAAAATAATTAACTACTAAAGCTCCAACTTCTATGGCATCTTTAATCGCTTTATTTACTTTTGGATATCGATTACCGGCAGCCGAAGACTCTTGTTCAAAAGCATCAGAGTGAATTTTTATTGAATTCAAAAAAGATTTTTCCACACTTAAGGAAGTTCCTAAACCATCAGTAGTTACTTGTAATGTTTTCTCCCAAGCTTCATCTACATCATCAGAAATTAGAACGATATTGTTTCTCCAACTTCCATAGGCTTCTGGCTGATAATATGTATCTATCTTATCCACCATTTCTTTGGCACGCTGAATATCTTCTGCTAATATTCTTCCTACAGCAATATCCATTCTATCGGCAGTATTCATTGAACCTTCATTGTTATCGAGCATAGCATAAAAATCATCTGAAACAAATGAGGATGTTAAACCAAAACTATTTGTGGTATACCAAGAAGGGACTAAATTTGTATTGTTACGTATTCGGTCTTTATAATCATAAGAACCTTCACCAAACAAGCATAGATACTTTAGTCTTTTACTCGGCACACTTGCATTATCGTACACATACTTAACAAAATTTCTTAGTGCAGCTATATCCTGACTACCAGTACTAAATTCATTATAAACTGATTCTAAGTCAACTACTTTTACATTTATATTGTACTGATTTCTATTAATCTGAGCCAAACGTTCTGCCTGCGACAAAAACGCTGTTGGAGTTAGAATGATATAATCAACATCTTCAAAATCTCCTTGAGCATTATTAAAAATAGTTCCTTTTAAATTTTGATTTGCAACCCTTGACTTTGCGTCTTTTTTAGGTTGATATACATTTGAATTAGAAAATGCTAAGTACTGTCTTTCTTCGCCAGACTGCGCTTTTAAGGCTATTGTACTTTGATTATCTGAGTTTAATACGTTAGTGACATTAAAACGATCAGTAATATCCCAGATTTCCTTAACAGCAGCAGCGTTAGACAATGTATACTCCACAATTCCTGGTATTGTAACCACATCTCTATTTCTAAAAACCAACTGGTCCCCATCGTAAATTAAATTTCTTGTAGCTTCTATATTAATATAATCTAAGAATGCATTTGCAGAAGGATTTCCGTTATTATTATAATCTAAGGTTATTGAAATTTCATCATTAGAAACATTCAATGCATTATTAAATGTAGAAGCAGTTGCCAATGTAGATCCAGAACTTTGACCTAAATTTAAGTTTGAAGCTACGTTACCATTTATTGTAATTTCCATACTTGTAGGTACTTCAGACACTGCACCAATAGCAATATTAAATTTTACTGGTTCATTGGCTACCAGGTTTGGAAATTGGAAATCATAAATTCGCTGGTTTTCAATATCAAAATCATCACCGAACCAACGACGCCCTAATTTTGCGAGATTATACTCATCTACCTCATAAAATTGATAATCGTGAAATGTATCAATTTGAAAATCTGCCGTATCGTCTATAGTTGGCATTGCCTGAATCCGCTTTCCGTTACCAGAACTTACATTGACATAGTAATAGGTCTTATCTACATATAAGTTTAAATTAGTTCCGCTCTCTTGACTATACGTTGTTGGACCTTCTCCATACAAGAGGATATAATCACTACTATCAAAACTCCCATCTTCTTCACCTACAAACTTCACAGCATTTTCTACAACATCAAAAGGATAATTTTCAGAATTTAATAATGGTAACATTCTGCCACCATTACCATAAATTTTTATTGTTCTCGGGTCTACAGTATTTGTATTTACACCTAAACTATTTAAAAAGCCTTTTGTTAATTGAAAAATACCCGACTTTTCTATATAAAAACGATACCATTGTCCACTACTCAATACTGAGTTTGTAATATCATTTGCATCTTTAGCAGTGTCATTTATGGTCTTACCACTTTGCAGGTTATATTGAATGTTGAATGAAACTATCTTCTTGTAAACTCCTTTATCCTTTATAATAGGACTCATTTCAAAATAATTTGAACGTTTCTCTCTTGCATTTGTATTATAAAACTTATACTTAACCTTATCTGGAATAAGTTCTGGATTCAAATTTTTTAAGTCTGAATCAGTAATTGATTCGTATGTTACATTAGATATTGTAACAGTGTTTTCATTAATAGTATTTCCTTCAATATTCCATTGCGCAAAATATAATAGTCCATTAGCATCATCATAATTGAAATGCTTAGCTTCAAAAGCAGGAACTTCTATTTTACCATATTCCGTTTCTAAGAATTTAGTGCCAGTCCAATTTATATTAAACTGTTTTTGTTGCCCAAAACTTAGAATTGAGAAAAGAAGAAAAAAGATAGAATAGCAATTTTTCATTTATTCATTTATTCATTTATTCATTTATATTAAGCTATATGGTTTTCCAAATTACCTAATAACTGTATAAAAATATAGTGAAATAACGCCTTAAAAGTTGTGTTAGTATTACCTCGCAATTTTTATTTCAAAAATACAACAATAATTCATTTCTATGCTCGTTATTAAAGAGCAAAATACTTTGGTAAAACGACCAAAAACCCGTTATTGTGTTCGAAATAAAGGATGAAATGCATATTTTTTTGCATTTTGACGTAAAAAAAAGTTGTTACTCTACCTTTAATTGTTATATTGCGACTCTAAAATTTAACGAGCTTACTTAAACGTATAGATATGAAAAATGTCTCAAACCTAAAATTTCTAATAGCAATAACGCTTTGTGCTTCGATTGTAAGTTGCAAACGTTCTTCTAATTCTGGCAATGTAGATAGTGCCACAGGATGGAAAATCAACGACAAAAAAGGTGGTTTTCAGTACAATACACAATTTAAAGAGCAAGAAACTCCTCCTGGAACTGCTTTTATTGAAGGTGGAACCTTTACAATGGGGAAAGTACAAGATGATCCCATGCACGATTGGAATAACACTCCAAACCAGCAACATGTACAATCTTTTTATATGGACGAAGCTGAGGTTACTAATTTAAATTATACTCTTTATTTGTATTATTTAAAGAATGTTTACCCACCAGACGATCCTAATTTTTCTTTAATATACAAAGGAGCACTTCCAGATACGCTAGTATGGAGAAATCGTTTAGGATATAACGAAATGATGACTGAAAACTATTTGCGTCATCCCGGATATGCAAATTATCCTGTAGTAGGTGTAAGTTGGATTCAAGCTATTGAATATGCGAACTGGAGAACGGACCGTGTAGCAGAGATGGCTTTACAAGAATCTGGTTATATTAAAAGAGATGCGCATCTTACAGACGTAAATGCGGAAAGTACATTTAGCACTGATACTTACATTGCAGCACCTTCCCAAACGTACGGCGGAAATGCCGACGTATTAGAAGGAGGAAAACGTAGACAACAAACTGATGCTGATGGTAATGCAATTAATGTTTACGCAAGCAGAGAAACTGGGTTAATCCCGGTAAAATATAGACTTCCAACAGAGGCTGAATGGGAATATGCAGCATTAGGTATGAGCGAATTACGTAGCTATAATGTATATAGAGGACGTAAAAAATATCCATGGGATGGACAATACACTAGATCTGGAAAGCGTGTAAATCGTGGAGATCAGTTAGCTAACTTCAAACAAGGTAAGGGAGATTACGGTGGAATTGCAGGATGGTCCGACGATGGTGCCGATATAACTGCAGAAGTTAAATCGTATCAACCAAATGATTATGGTTTATACGATATGGCTGGTAACGTAGCTGAGTGGGTTGCCGATGTTTATAGACCAATAGTAGATGATGAATTTAACGATTTTAACTACTATAGAGGTAATGTCTATACCAAGAATGCTATCAATGAAGATGGATCTGTAAAAATTGTTACTTCAGATGAAATCGTTTACGATACTTTAAGCAATGGAAAAATAGTAGCTAGAGATTTACCTGGTGAAATTGCTAAAATTCCAGTAAATGAAGATGAAACTTACCTAAGAACTAACTTTAGTCAAAGTGACAATAGAAACTTTAGAGATGGAGACAAACGTTCTTCGCGCTACTACAGAGAAAGCTTCGATGAAAGTGAAGAAAGTAAAAGTTCTACGGGTAAAATGTACAACTCGCCAAAACACAAAGTTGATACTATTTCAGTAGACGGAGAAGTGAAAATGCTCAGAGAATACGATACTTCAAGCAACAGAACATCTTTAATTAATGATGAGGTAAGAGTTTATAAAGGGGGTTCTTGGAGAGACAGAGCTTACTGGATTGATCCGTCACAACGTCGTTATTTTCCTCAAGATATGGCAACTGATTACATCGGATTTAGATGTGCAGTATCTAGAGTTGGATCCAAAACACAGAAAGGTGGAAAAAAACGTAATTAAAAACGTTAAATAATATTTAGAAAAGTCCTGATAAATTTATCAGGACTTTTTTATTTTTAAGCCTATGGAAATAGATAAATTATATCGAAAGTTTAAAGCGTGCTCTTCAATATCAACTGATACCAGAAAGCTATCTAACGATTGTATGTATTTTGCTTTAAAAGGCGAAAACTTTGATGGTAATAAATTCGTTACACAAGCTTTTGAAGGTGGAGCTAAATATTGTATTATCGATGATAAAAAGGCAGCGATAAGTGCTAATTGTATTTTAGTTGAGGACACGTTATTTGCGTTACAAAAATTAGCCACATACCATAGAAAAGAAATAGGTATACCAATAATAGCATTAACAGGCAGCAACGGTAAAACAACCACAAAAGAGCTTATCAATGCTGTTTTAACTTCAGCATACAATGTAAAAGCAACAATTGGTAATCTTAATAATCATATAGGTGTTCCGTTAACCTTACTCAGTTTTAAACACGATTTAGATTTCGGAATTGTAGAAATGGGTGCCAATCATCAAAAGGAAATAGAGTTTTTGTGTGGCATCGCTCTTCCAGACTTTGGTTTAATTACAAATTTTGGAAAAGCACACTTAGAAGGTTTTGGTAGTATTGAGGGTATTATTAAAGGTAAAACAGAATTGTATGATTTTCTGCGAGAGCATAACCGAATAGCTTTTATAAACACTGATGACGAAAAACAAATAACACAAATCGGCGAATATTCTAAAACCATCACTTTTGGTAAAGCATTAGATAACGATTGTATTGTGAGGTTTGAAAAAGCAAACCCATTTGTAACTATTAATTACAATGACAATGTTATAGATAGTCAACTCATTGGAGATTATAATTATAATAATATTGCAGTTGCTGTAGCTATTGGTAAACATTTTGGAGTTTCTACTAAACGCATAAAAACAGCTATTGAAAACTATAAACCAGATAATAATCGTTCTGAGATAATTGAGAAAGGAACAATTAATATTATTTTAGATGCTTATAATGCCAATCCTTCAAGTATGTTGGCAGCACTAAAAAACTTTAAGCAATTAGACGTAGATAATAAATTTTTATTTCTTGGTGATATGTTTGAACTTGGTGATGAAGCTGAAAAAGAACATCAATCAATTGTTGAATACCTTAAAAAGAATTTTAAAAACAATATTTTCTTGATTGGAGAAAATTTCTTCAAGACAAAAACTGAAGCTAATATTCTTAAATTTTCAAATTTTGAAGATTTAAAGCCTATGCTTAAAAAAATAAAACTTTCTGATGCTAATTTGCTTATTAAAGGATCTCGAGGAATGGCATTAGAGCGCATTCTAGATTTTATTTAGTGATGAATTGTAGGGCATTCCAGATTCGAACTGGTGACTTCTAACCTGTCAAGGTATCACTCCGAACCAATTGATTTAATCACCATTAAAATAATGGTTTCTGCTTTTTTATAAATTAAAAAGGGATTAAATATACCTTAACGACACCTTAACTGCGAGTGCAATTCCCATGTGATCTTGTACTTCTGGGTGTTTTTATTTTAAAATAATACACTGAGTTTTCGCTCAGTATTATTTAAAACAAAAATTCCGATTTGAAAATCAAATCGGAATTGTTCTAATTGTGGGCGCGAAGGGATTCGAACCCCTGACCCCTTGGGTGTAAACCAAGTGCTCTGAACCAACTGAGCTACGCGCCCTAATTATAAGGACTGCAAATATAGACTAGTTTTTAAAACCTCAAAAGATTTTTAATAAAAAAATCAAATAATTTCTGCGACTACAAAAGTGCTTCCACCAACATAAATTAAATCATCATTACTAGCCATAGCTTTTGCACTATTTAAGGCCTCATTTACACTTTTATAGGACTTTCCTATTAATCCACTTTTTACAAACGAATTTTTCAATACTTCAGCATCCAATCCACGTTGTACATTTGGTTTACTCAAATAATAAGTGGCATTTTGAGGAAGTAATGGAATAATAGAACTTAAATCTTTATCATTAACAACTCCAAATACAATATGCAATTTTGTATACACTATCGATTGTAATTGCTGTAATACATAAGTCAAACCTTCTTTGTTATGTGCAGTATCACAAACAATCATTGGCTGTGTATCTAAAACTTGCCAACGACCTTTTAATCCTGTAGTGTTAACCACATTATGAAGACCTGTTTTTAAATCAGCGTTTGAAATTTTATATCCAGAATCTCGTAAAACTTTAACGGACTGAATAACCGTTTTTATGTTATGTCTTTGATAAGTACCTTTTAAATCACATTCTAGGATATTTTCAATTAATTGATCAGCAAAGAATATTTCTGAGTCAGTCTCTATTGCTTTAGCTCTAAATACAGCCTTTGTTTTGGAATGCGTTTCTCCAATAACAACAGGAATGTTTTTCTTTATTATTCCTGCCTTTTCATTAGCAATCTCTTCTAAAGTATCACCTAAAAACTGAGTATGATCAAAACCTATATTAGTAATGATGGATAAATCTGGCGTAATGATATTTGTAGAATCTAATCGACCTCCTAATCCTACTTCAATTACGGCAACATCTACCTTTTGTTTTGCAAAATAATCGAATGACATACCTACAGTCATTTCAAAAAATGACAAGTTATTTTCTACTAAGAATGATTTGTTTCGCCTTATAAAACCAATGACAAATTGCTTACTAACAGTTTTACCATTAATTCTAATTCGTTCTCTAAAATCTTTTAAATGAGGAGACGTATATAATCCAACTCTATATCCAGCTTCTTGTAGTACTGATGCTAGCATATGGCTAGTAGAACCTTTTCCGTTAGTTCCTGCCACATGAATGGATTTAAAACGATCCTGTGGTTTATTTAATTGACCAGAAAGCTTAAGCGTATTGGATAAATCTTTTTTAAAGGCAGATTTACCTTTATTCTGATACATAGGTAATTGTTGGAACATCCAACTCACAGTATCTTGGTAATTCATAATTTATTGACCAACATCAAAATTAATACTTACAAAACCAACTTGAGTTGATGGTGCATCAGAATCAGCAGGCCACTTATGCGACATTGCTATTTTCTTAGCAGGTTCTAATAAACATGGATGCGTATTTGTTGTTCCTTGAATTCCAGGTTCTGCTTTAGTCACTTTCCCTTGTCTATTTACTTCAATTTTTACAACGACTAAACCATATTCATTACAGTCTTGTTTATATATTATCTTAGATGGCCTACCTCTTCCGCCTAATCCAGCATCAATTCCGTCATGTCCTGGTCCAGAACCACCAAAGTAACTAGGTGCATAAGGATCACCATCTAACTGTCCTTTATTTCCTCCTTTATCATCTCGTCCTTCTCCACCATCATCATTTCCACTGGAGTTTTTAACACCTCCAATGAGGTTATCTAATTTTTTCTTTTTTTCCTCTTCTTCACGACGTTTCTTTTCTTCAGCTTCTCGCTTGTCGCGTTCTACACGTTCTGCCTCAGCTTTAGCTTTTGCTTCCGCTTCTTTTTGCTTTTTTATAGCTATAGATTCTGCTGATTCTTGTGTAACAAGATCCTCGGCTTTTGAAGTTGATTCTGTCGGCTCTACTTTAGTTTCTTCTGGTTGAGATTCTTCTACAACCTCTTCCTCAACTGCTTTTCTAGGTTCACTTAATGGCTTATTACCACTTCCAAAATCTGTTGTACCAAAATTAACAGCAATTCCATATTCCTCTGGCGGATCCATATATTGAGGTCCAACAACAAACAACAACAAGAGTAGTATCAATGCAATAAGTGCAGTGATTCTTGCGGAATTACGTTCGTGTTTGGTCTCTAAATATTTCACTTTAATATACTTTGATTAGTATAGTTTCAAAAACAATGCCGCTTAATTAGGTTTAACAGCTAAAATAACTTTAAACTTATTCCGATTAGCTATGTCCATTACCTTAACTACATTCTCAACAGGTACAGATTTTTCAGCTCTTAAAACAATTGTTGGAGATTCTTGAGTTGCCATAATAGATATCAACCGCGATTCTAATACACTTTCTCCTACACGTTTTTGATCTATATAATAGGTCAAATCTTTTTTAATACTTACAGCTGTTGATTTTTTATTCTCGGTTTTACCGCTTGCAGTTGGCAAAATAATATCAATCGCATTGGTTGTTACCAACGTAGAAGCAATCATAAAAAAGATCAATAACAAGAACACAATATCGGTCATAGAAGCCATATTGAATTCTGGTGTTACTTTATTTCGTCCTCTAATATTCATTAGATAGGTTCGTTTAAGTGATCTAAAAATTCAACTGAATTTGCTTCCATTTGATGTACCACTTTATTAGTTTTCACAACAATATGGTTATAGGCCACATATGCAATAATACCTACTACGAGTCCACCAACAGTTGTTGTCATTGCCGTATACAAACCGCTTGCTAATACATCCATTTGTATCGTACCACCTGCATTAGCTAATTCAAAAATTGAAAGAATCATTCCAACTACAGTTCCTAAAAACCCAATCATTGGTGCTACACCAGAGATGGTTGCTAAAACACTCACGTTTTTCTCTAAACCGTACACTTCAAGACGTCCGGCATTTTCTATTGCCGTATTGATATCTTCTAAGGGTTTACCTATTCTAGTAATCCCTTTTGCAATTAATCTAGAAACAGGTGAGTTTTGTTGTGCGCATAACATTTGTGCCGAATCTACCTTACCATTACTTACATGATCTTTAATCTGATTCATAAAATTTGAATCGACTTTAGATGCTGCTTTAATCGCAAAAATACGTTCAAAATAAATGTAAGTTGCCACAATTAAAAGTAAGAATAATATAAGAATAATTACCATTCCTGCAGTACCACCACTTGTGATTAATTCAATAATGGAAAGCGTCTTCTCAACTGATTCTCCTTCAGTTAAAACTTCTGCACCTTCTTGAATATTACTAAGTAATATCATATGATAAATTTTTAATGTTAGAGTTCTTGTTAGTTATAACGTTAAGTTTTTAGCTTAAGTATATTTTATTATAATATAGCTCTCATAACCATAAATGCAACGGAACCTGCTATAAAACCAACTAAAGCCAGCCATGCAATTTTTTTGAGATACCAGAAAAAATCGATTTTCTCCATTCCCATCGCCACAACTCCTGCAGCAGACCCAATAATAAGCATACTACCTCCTGTACCAGCAGAAAACGCGATAAAATGCCAAAGTTGATCATCAAGTGGTTGCGCAAACATACCTAAACTGGCAGCTACAAGCGGAACATTGTCAATAACAGCAGAGCCAACACCTAATAATAAAACGACTAAATCAGAGACAACAGTGCCTACAGGTTCTGTACCAATAAGACCAACGTTTTGTTTTAAGCTATCCGCAAATCCAAATAATATTCCTAGTGATTCTAAGGCAGCAACTGCCATTAAAATCCCTAAGAAAAACAAAATACTTGGTAATTCAATTTTGGATAACGAATAATGAACTGGGCTATGACTTGCATGTTCATCATGTTCATCTGAAACAACTTCTGAAATAGCGAATTTAGAATTACTATAAATCTCTGCAAATATTGCAACCACACCTAAAGATAACATCATTCCTACATAAGGAGGTAAATGCGTAATAACTTTAAATATTGGCACAAAAACAATAGCGCCTAATCCTAAAAACAACATAGTAGAACTAAATTTATTCTTTGGTTTGTTATCACCTTCTTGTAATTCTAACTCACCCTTAAATGGTTTAAGCATTGAAGCTATAAAGGTTGGTACTGCCATACATAATAAGGATGGAATAAATAAATACGTAATTAATTTACCTGTTGAAACTTTATTACCAATCCAGAGCATTGTAGTTGTAACATCACCAATAGGAGACCATGCGCCACCAGCATTAGCTGCAATAATTATTAAACCTGCATACCAAATTCTAACATTTCTATCTTTGATTATTTTTTGAAGTATTGATATTAAAACAATTGTAGCAGTTAAATTATCTATAATAGCTGATAAAAGAAATGCTAATATTGAAAACATCCACAACATTTTCTTTCGACTAGTAAAATTCACAGCATTTTTTATAGTTGAGAAACCATCAAAATAATCTATAATTTCAACAATAGTCATTGCACCTAAAAGGAATACTAATATTTCAGCAGTTTTTCCTAAATGATGTAATAATGTTTCTTCCATCAAGTGCATTTTTTCATCATGTGGAAGCAATCCAAAACCATCCATTAGGCTATGCTTTGCAGAATCAAACCATTGTGAAAAATCGTCGATTCCTAGAGATATTAATGCCCAGCTAATGGCCATCATAACAAGTGCCGGAATTAATTTGTCTATTTTAATATTGTGTTCTAAGGTTATGGCTAAATAGCCAAAAACAAAAACTAGAATAATTACTGTTTCCATATATTAGGGATTATTTATATTAATTGTTTTAATGCAATTTCGAAAGCGGTTTCACTTATACCGATTTCAGTTGGGTTATTTTTATGTAATTTTCTTAAGGCTTTTCTAATCACTTTAGAAGTATCCTTAAAAATAGCTTCATCTGTCATTTGAACCCTACGTTCCATGAAATAAGCAAAAACTCTTGCCATACCACAATTTGAAATAAAATCTGGTATTAGACTCACTTTTTGATCTGTATATTCCATAATTGGTCCAAAGAAAATTTCTTTATCAGCAAAAG
>ERZ1046740.1120-NODE-1120-length-19644-cov-5.111695_pt1 | contig 19644 bp, 20 predicted proteins | sample MGYA00383093_ERZ1046740 | MGnify/ENA primary metagenome ERZ1046740 (study PRJEB29581, sample SAMEA5548363) | metagenome | biome: marine; feature: coastal; material: water | depth 25 m | study: Short-term variability in the microbial, nano- and picoplankton... | reverse complement strand
GAGCACGTTGTAAAGCGCAGTCATCAAAGCCACCGGAAGTGCGGCAAGCTGGGCCCCCCGGTCTCCATAAGCTGAAATAGCCAGGGCAAGACCAACAATGGCAAGGTTAGAGCGAAAAGCTGCCTGTACAAAAATCCCCCGGTGCTCTTGTGGGTGCCCTCGCCAAAGGCTGTAGTACCAGCTCATAAGCATCACTATTAATGTAGACAGAACCCCTGCATACAAATAATGAGCGCCGCCCAGGTGGGTGTAATCCACCGTCGCAGCACTGGTGAAGAGGATAATGGGCAGGAAAACATTGAATGCCAGGCGTGACACCCGGTCGATGAGCCACTGGGGCAGCCAGCCAAAACGGTTGAGCAACACACCCAGCATCACCCACCCAAAGATGGGCAGGGATATAGCAAGGGCGGCGCCAAATAGCGCCAGGGTGTCAGTGAGGTTCAATGATTGCGCTTTTCAGTGACGAAAAACGCAATTATGCCAACTCTCCCAGGGTTTCGCCGAGGGCAGTTAACAGACTGTCGATTTCTGACTTCTCGATGACAAAGGGCAGGCCCATTTGAATGGTGTCGCCGCCGTAGCGCACATAAAAGCCCTTTTCCCACATACGCATGGAAATCTGATAGGGCCTGAGGGCTGGCTCACCAGGATAAGCTGCCATAGTCAGCGCACCGGCAAAGCCATAGTTGCGAATGTCGGTCACGTGGGGGCTGCCATTCAACTGATGCAGGCCTTCCTCGAAGTAAGGTGCCAGTTGCGCCACGCGCTCAACCAGTTTCTCCTGCTCCAGCACCTCCAGCGCAGCAAGACTTGCAGCACAGGCTACCGGGTGAGCAGAATAGGTATAACCATGAGGGAATTCCAGCATGTAGTCAGGGCCACCCTGCTCCATGAATGTCTGGTAGATCTCACTGGTGGCAATGACTGCGCCCATAGGCACTGCGCCGTTGGTCAGCTGCTTGGCAACGTTCATAATGTCTGGCACCACACCAAAGGCATCTGCGCCAGTCATGGCGCCACAGCGACCAAAACCGGTAATTACCTCATCAAATATCAACAGGATATCGTTTGCCGTGCAGATATCACGGAGGCGCTGCAGGTATCCAGCCGGAGGAGGAATCACCCCCGCAGAGCCCGCCATCGGCTCCACAATAACTGCGGCGATATTGGATGCATCATGCAAGGCGATCAGCTCTGTGAGTTCGTCTGCCAGGTGCCAGCCCTTTTGTGGAACGCCACGAGTAAATTGATTATCAGCCAATAAAGTATGAGACAGGTGATCAGCATCTACCGCCTGGCCGAACAGTTTGCGGTTGGCACCAATGCCGCCAACGGAAATTCCGCCGAAGTTTACGCCGTGATAACCCTTATTGCGGCCAATGAGTTTGGTCTTGGCGGGCTGGCCTTTCTGGCGCCAGTAAGCGCGGGCCATTTTCAGGGAAGTGTCTGCGCATTCAGAACCGGAGTTGGTAAAGAACACATAATCCAGCCCTTCCGGAGTGAGGGATTTCACCTTGTTAGCCAATTCGAAAGAGCGTGGCTGGCCGAACTGGAACGACGGTGAGTAGTCCAATGTTTGCATCTGCCGGGTTACCGCCTCGGTGATTTCGCGACGATTATGGCCCAGGCCACAACACCACAGGCCCGACAGGCCATCAAGCACCCGGCGACCCTTGTCATCAATGTAATAGGCGCCGTCGGCCCCTACTATCATCCGCGGGTCATCCTTGAACTGGCGATTGCCGGTATAAGGCATCCAGTGGGCTTCAAGCTCTTCCCGGGTAAGTTGCTTCTCTGTATTTTGCTGTGCACTAGTCATGGTCTGCTTCCGGCTTTAGGGGGCAAAGTCGGACATTTTAAGGGGCTTACTTAGTTTCAAAAATCATTATCTTTAAATATAAAGTTTCATTAATATGAAACTTTATATTTGGGAGCTACTTGTGGCCCGCAAAGCGCTTTTAAGAAATGTCTCAGATACCGATCTCAGGCTGCTGCGGGTTTTTCGCGCAGTTGTGAATTGTGGCGGTTTTGCTGCAGCAGAACTGGAGCTAAATATTAACCGCTCCACAATCTCGCGGCATATCAAAGACCTTGAAACCCGCCTTGGTGTGACCCTGTGTCGCCGCGGACGCGGCGGCTTTGTACTTACCAGTGAGGGGGAGCAGGTGTATGCCAGCGCCCTGAGAATGATGGCGGCTATGGAAGACTTTCAGCATGAGGTGCACGAGCTACACCAGCAGCTCACAGGTGGGCTTACCATAGCCATCTACGATAAAACCGCCACCAACCCACAGTGCCATATTAATAGAGCGTTTGCCGCCTTTGACGAGGCAGCTCCCCAGGTGCAACCGGAAATCCATGTAGAGCCCATTAACGCCATTGAGACCGGCGTAATGGAAGGCCGTTTCCACCTGGGCATTATCCCCAATCACCGCCCATCCGGTAGCCTGGACTATTACAAGCTATTTGAGGAACAAATGTATTTATACTGCGCCGAGGAACATCCACTATTTCGGGCGGGAAAAGGTCAAATCACCGAAGAGGCGGTACGCAACAGTAAGTACGTGGGCATGGGGTATCACTCACCCAATATGGAAGTAACACGCAACCTGGGCCAGGTTCGTCACGCCACCGCCCACGACCAGGAAGCTGTAGCACACCTGGTGTTATCCGGACATTACGTGGGGTATTTGCCAGAGCACTACGCGGTGGGTTTTGTCCAGCAAGGTGTGATGCGCCCGCTGTTGCCAGAGGTCTTTCAATACATCTGTGATTTCAGCGCGATTGTGCGCCGCTCTCCGCCACCATCCAGGGTTGTACAAACTCTGTTGGACGCGCTTGTGCGCGTTCACGCCCAGGACTAAAGGCAGCGCTGATGCGCCACCACAGAGAACCAATCTAGCCCCTACAACCAGTAATTGATTTAGCCGCTATGGCTTGGCTTGTATGGGGGAAGTAAATCTATTCAATCCCCTTGCCATTCACTGCCCGCTCTTAATACACTGGCCCTTGCGTTTAAAAGCAATAACTCCAGAAGGAAACCTGTATGAAGAAGACTCTATACGCTGCACTACTGACAGTGGCCGCCGGGGCTACTGCTCTGTCATTCCAGGCCCAGTCTCACTACGATGACAAGCAGTTTCCGCAGTCCTACCGACAGTCCTATTTCGCTCTGCTGGCGGCTAATTTCGGCCCTATAGCGGCCTCCGTCAAGGGTGAAATCCCCTGGGACCAGGCCCGAATTGAAGGCTGGGCAAATGACTTTTCCGCAGCATCTGAACTCAATGTAATGCGCGGATTTGTCGCCGGATCAGAGAAAGGCACGACCCGGGCCAAGCCTGTAATATGGGAGAACACCGAAGACTTCAACAGCAAGTTATCAGACATGCGTGAAGCAGCGGCCCAGTTGAAGCAAATAGCTGCCGGTGGAGATAAAGAAGCCATCGCAGCGCAAGTTGGAGTCGCCGGTAAAACCTGTAAAGCCTGTCACGATGAGTACAAGGCAGAAAACTACCTGTACTGATTACCACATAAACACTGGCTGTGGGGCCTGTGCCAGAATCCACCACAGGGTCAGGGCGAGTAACACCACCAGCACCAATGCCAGCCAAAGGGGCGCGATAGCGCCCTGCCCTTCCTTGCCGTCAGCCTTGCCACGAATCATCGCCTGTAACAGCTTCTCACCCCTGCGCTGGTAGCGCACAACCGCGATAATATGTATCAACACTAACAGCATCAGCGCGTTGAAAGCGTTGTTGTGAACAACTCCCATAGCATCGCGAAAACCCGTGCTGGCCCAATAGTGTAGTGGCCCTGAATACAGCACATCATCGGCATTAAACAAACCGCTGGTCGCCTGTAGCAGTATAAAGATCAGCATTACAACAACTGACCAGCCTCCCAACGGGTTATGTCCGGGGGTAGAAGGCTCCGCTCCAAGTAAATAGGCCCGCACCCTGGTCGGGCCGACCAGGAAATCTGCAAAGCGGGAATGACGACTGCCTACCACTCCCCACAGAATCCTGAACACCACCAGCACAAGTACGGTATAGCCCAGCCACTGGTGCAAATCGTAGTTGTCTTCCTCTGCGCTCCACCAGGAAAGTGGAATAATGCAAACCAGGCCCCAGTGAAACACTCGAGTGGGCAGGTCCCACAACAGGTTTTTCCCATTACTCATCAGGCTTTCTCAGTCAGTAATCAACAAAGAGGGTATATCGTTATCAACACCTTCGTAATAGTACTGCCAACGCTGGCTATGCAGGATGCAGCGGTTTCGAGCGCCGGGCGTGCTGCCCTGTCCTGACTCATAGCCTGCATCGCCACGGTACATGGTGACAAGTTGCCCGTCTTCATCTCCCAGCACGGGCATGATCTGCGGCACTGGGCTGTTGCGCTCAGCCGCTACCATTTCGGCCACACTGTTATAGGCCGCAAGGCGGCTGATGGTTATAAAGGTGGGAGGCAGCATCCCGAGTTCACCTGCTTCATGCTGGGCAAGAGCCTCTGATAATGGTATCCACATGGAATCGTGAATCTCCCCGCCGTCTATCACCACCTCGTCATCAGACTCTACCGGGGCAGCGTAAAACCATGTCGCAAAACGCCTGGGTTCTACTACTGGAGTTGTCCAGTGGCTGAGGTAGACCATGTCCTCCAGCGCCGGGCGCAGACCCGATTCTTCAAAGGCCTCCCGTGCCGCGGCAATTCGGGCCGCTTCCTCCACATCGTCTTTTGCGGCGGTGTAATCTTCCTCGTCCAGCTTACCGCCAGGGAATACCCAGAAACCACCGGCAAACAACAGGGCTTTATTGCGCCTGAGTAGCAGGGTTTCCATCCCAAGGGAAGAATCGCGTAAAAGCACCACGGTGCTGGCAGGACGGGGTTCAGGTATTTCTGACACTGATAATCTCCAATCAATAACTACAGGATGGAGCAAGAGTGTAACAGCCACACAAGTTGTAGTGAAAATGCGGCGAAAAACAACGGCGGGATTCTGGCCACCGGTCCACAGGAAAATACCAGCAGCTTTGTCATTTGCCGCAAAAGCTGGAATTCGTAGCTAGTGCGGGGAAGCAGTTTCCCCGCCATGCGCTTATAACACCCGGGCCGCCATACCTAGATCAAAACCCAAACCCTGGGCATGCCCTGCAGCTTCCATGCGCTCCTCTTCAGCGCGAGTAACAAGCCACAGGTTAGTGCAACGGGTGCCGGTGCGGCAGAAGGCGAAAACCGGGCGGCTTTCGTCATCAAAAAAATCAGCCATCTGGTCAATGGCATCGCCGGGGAAGTTCATCGCATTCACCGGCATGTAGTGATACTCCAGGCCTGCTTCGACAGCAGCGGCTTCTATATCGGCGTTGGACGGCTGGCCGCCCTCTTCACCATCCGGGCGATTGTTAATCAGGACCTTGTAGCCCGCCTCGGCAATTTCCACCACGTCCTGGGGGGTGATCTGGCCGGATACTGCGACGTTATCGCTCAGCTTGAACATATTCTTACTCTCCTGTGACAGCGGCTTTTATACCAGACTTAGATAGTACTGTCCCGCCCCTGCCAGAACTGTTCGCGCAATGCCCTGCGCTGTACTTTGCCCGCCTCGGATCGAGGAAGTTCTGTGACAAAGTCCACACTGCGTGGGTGCCTCTGTTTAGCCAACTGCCCTTCACAGAAAGCCATTAGCTCTGCTGCCAGCGATTCAGAAGCCTGGGCGCCGGGCACCAGGGACACAATGGCTTTCACCTCTTCACCCAGGTCGTCGTTGGGCACACCCACGCAGGCCACGTCAGCTACTGCGGGATGCCGGGCGAGTACGTTATCGATCTCCTGTGGGTAGATATTCACGCCGCCAGAAATAATAACTTCGGCGCTGCGTCCGGTGAGGAAAAGGTAGCCATCCTCATCGAGATAGCCCATGTCTCCGGCAGTAAAGTAGCCCTCTTTCACCGAACTCCGGGTTTTTTCCTGGTCCTTGTAATAGGAGAACTTCGAATCCGGCGGATTCATGATAAATACCTGCCCGGACTCTCCCGATGGGCACTGCTGCCCTTCTTCGTTGAGAATTCGCAGCTGATCCGGCCCCGGCTTGCCAACAGTACCCGGCTTTTGCAGCCACTCCTGGGGCGAGACAATGGTTCCGGGGCCTTCTGTACCGGCAAACATCTCCCAGAAGATAGGCCCCATCCAGTCCATGATCGCCTGTTTGGTTTCTACCGCACAGGGGGCGGCACCGTGGATAACAAATCGTAGGCTGGAGGTATTCGCCCTGCCGCGAGCCTCGTCACTCAGCTCCATCAAACGCTGCATCATGGTGGGCACCATAAAGGTATGAGTGATTTTGTATTGCTTAATCAGTGCCAGGGTTTCTTCGGGAGTCCACTTGTCCATTACCACTGTACCAATGCCACTGGTGAGAGGAGTAGTCATGCAAAGATTAAAAGGGCCTGCGTGATAAAGAGGCCCGGTAACCAAAGCCAGGTCTTCACCGGTATCCGGTTGGAACTGAAAGACCGCAGATAACAATGCCTGCATGTCAGCCGCTTTTTGTGGATCTGGTTGGGCGCGCAATACTCCCTTGGGGCGGCCTGTGGTGCCCGATGTATATAACATCATTGACCCAAGAGAAGGGTTTTTGATATCGGCCTCGCCCTGATCGTAAAGAGACCCGTTCCAATCATCAAAACCGCGAATCAAGCCACCAATAGACACTTTAACCCGCAGTTTATCGGCCTCTTTCAGCGCCAACTGGGCACCACCCTCACAACGGATATCGGCAAAAAGTGCCAGTGCGTCACTGTCTTCCACCACATAGGCGATTTCTTCCGGTGACAGGTGCCAGTTCACCGGTGTCAGGCGCACACCCAGCCTGTGACAGGCAAAACGTATCACTATAAATTCCGGGCGGTTGCTGCAAAGCAGCGCTACCGGGTCACCCTCGCCAATACCTGCAGAACGCAACAGGTTCGCTAACTGGTTCACCCGTCGATTCAGCTGATCAAATGTCAGGCTTCCCTGCTCACTGAAAATGGCGGGGCGTTGCGGATCCCTCGCTGCAACAGCCGCTATCTCCATGCCCTCGTGAGCGCGAGCGCAGGCAGCTTCAAAAATAGTCGTCACACTACTGTCCCTTAAAGTCTGGTTCGCGCTTTTCCTTGAAGGCTTTGGTGCCCTCTCTTGCGTCCTTGCTCATCATTACCGAGGCGGCCTGCTCCATTTCAAATTTGAAGGCGTCGGTCCAGGGTAAGGTGTGAGTTTCCAGTGCAGTGCGCTTTATCGCCTGTAATGCCAGGGGTGCCTGCCGACAAACATTATCCGCGTAATACTGGGCGCGCTCCTGCAGGTTTTCCAGGGGAACTACCTCTGACACCAGTCCCATGGCAAGCGCTTCCTGGGCACTAATAAGCTGTCCTCCCAGCAGTATCTTCATGGCGTGAGCCCAGGGTAGTTGCCGAGCCAGACGCACCATGGAACCGGCTCCTGGAATAATACCTACCTTCGGTTCGGGAAGCGCAAAGGTGGCGCTGCTGGCAGCGATACGAATATCCGTAGCCTGCACCAGTTCTGTGCCTCCGCCCAGGGCCCGGCCATTAATAGCGCCTATTACCGGCTTGTACAGGGGCTCTGCCTTGAGCACAATTTTGTCCGGAATAGTTGGGTCTGCCAGTAACCGCTTTTCCGCAGGTGTCTCCGCTTGCTTTGTACCCATCCACAGCGGAATTACTTTTGCCAAATCACCACCGCAGCAAAAATCTTCATCACCCGCTGCGGTAAGAACAGCAACTCTTATCTCATCGTCAGCGCGAACCTCATCCCATGCGTCCGCCAGTTCAACAAACGCGTCTCCATTAAGCATGTTTTTGGCTTCGGGCCGGTTAAGGGTGATCCAGGCCTGTTGGCCACGCTTCTCAAAGTAGATTGCACTCATGCCTGTACTCTCAGCTTTACTATTGCACTCAGCCTAGCGAATCACAGGCAGCGCCCCAAGGGCAAAGCGGCTAAAAGGCGGTGAGGTACATCGGCTTGAACCACTTGCTTACAGAGCGGCAATGCCGTCCCACAGCAGCTTGGCGCCGATAACGAGCAGGAAAATACTGATAATCCGATAGTAAAAATCCGGATCTGAGCGTTTCACCAGAATATGCCCTATTTTCACGCCCAGTGGCGCCAGTGGCACCAATACCACAGAGTAAAGAAGATTCTCGGTATTGAATTGCCCCAGGGCATAGTAAGGAACCAACTTCAGGGTATTGACCACCGCAAAGAAAATGCCTGCGGTACCGGCAAAAAGTAGCGGCGAGAGGTTTTTCGGCATCAGGTACATGGTGAACGGCGGACCACCGGCGTGAATACTGAAACTGGTAAACCCGGCCAGGGTCCCAAACACCGTGCCCGAAAACACATTGTGCTTGCCGCTGGAGCGTGACTGCAGGCTGAGCAGGTATTGCAGCCCAAATATCAGTGCTAACAGGCCAATTAGAATGCGCAGGTAATTATCATTCATTACCTCGGCGGTAAAGTATCCGACCACAAGACCCACCAGTGCGCCCGGGAGCAGTATCTTCAAGGAAAGGCGGTCGTAAATACCCCAATAGGTTTTCACTACCACGGCGTCCATCACTACCAGAATAGGCAGCAAAATGGCCGCGGCCTGAGTGGGAGGCATTACCAGCGCCATCATGGGCACCGCCAACACTGCAACGGCGCCGCCAAAACCGCCCTTGGCTATCCCGTAAAGCAGAACACCAGGAATACTGACCAGGTAAAAGGCCGGATCAGTGAGCACCGACTCAGTCGATCAGGCCAAATTCATCACGCAGTACGGAAATGATTTCAGCCTTGGGATTATCAGAAAGCTGTATAGCCGCGCCGGTAATTTTCTCTGCAATGCTGGTATAGGTTTCAGAAACAGCCATCAACACCTCTGTGGGCAACTCATTATCACGGGCCAAGGCTGAACGCTCATCCATACGGTTCTTGTTAAGCAAAATATCCGGATCGGGAAAGTGCTTCAGTAGCAACTGCCGGAAGCCTTCCTTGGAATTCTCTACCACCTTGCCGTCACGCCATGCGGGGCCGTCCCAGATACGAGAGGAATCCGGTGTACCCACCTCGTCCATGTAAATCAGCTTCTGCGCGCCTGACTTGTCGGTGACATAGCCAAACTCAAACTTGGTGTCGACGAAAATCTGGTCAAGCTTGGCAAGCTCAGAGCTGATAACGTCAAAGCCCTCTGCCAGCAATTTTTCATACAGGGCAACGTCGTCAGTATTACGGAATTTAAACGCAGAGAAGTTATTCACAATATCGCTGCGAGTGATATTCACATCATCCACCGCCGGCACACCGGGAATACCTTCCAAAATACCCTTGGTAGAAGGGGTGATAAGCAACTCAGGAAGCTTCTGGTCTTTCTCCAGGTCATCGGGAATTTCAATGCCGCAGAATTCGCGTTCACCCTTGGCGTAAGAGCGCCACATGGAACCAGTAATGTACTGGCGTGCAATCGCCTCAATCATTACTGGTTTGGCTTTCTGCACAATCCACACCAGCGGGTGAGGTATTTCCAGAATATGGCTGTCTGCCAGGCCATTTTCCCTGAATAGTTTGAACCAGTGGTTGGAGATGGCGTTCAGAGCCGCGCCCTTCCCCGGCACACCGGCCATACCGCCCTCGCCCTGCCAGATGCACTCGAAAGCGGAGATGCGATCGGAAATCACCATAATCGCCAGGGGCGCATCTGCGGCAACATCGTAACCGCGCTCCTCAATCAGGCGTGCACTGTCCGCCTCTGTCAGCCAATACACCGAGCGTACCTTGCCGCTGTGTACCGGCGCTCCAGTACGAATGGGGAGATCGTTGTTTACCGCCAGAACCTTGTCTGCAAGACCCATGATTCAAATCCTGTACTTAGCCAGTTATACGACCCGGCAGAAGAAAAACGGCTAACCCCCTGGCTGAACGCCAGGCGACTTTGTCCTTCGCCGGAAAGGGGGGGATTTTAGCAGAGGAAAACCTCCACGGCACCTGTTCAGCGAGTGATTTTCCCTTGTTGTTTCAGGTGCAGGCCCACATCGAGGCCAATTTCCAGCAACACCGCAAGTCTCGCCTGGCGTCGTGTCCCGCTGTATTGATCCGGCAAATTGTTGTCCACAACAGTCCTTTTGTGCCTCCGGTTCAAGCTGGCATGATACAGATCAGGTATTTAACCGGCACTAGAAGTAAAATGTCCCACTGCATTTACCCATAGAACGTAGCACCACAGGAATTATCAAGCATGAGCGATCCACAGACTCCCTTCCAGATTCTCGGTGAAGACGGCATTCAGGAGCTGAGCAATACCTTTTACGACATTATGGACAGCCTTCCCGAGGCTAAAGAGCTGCGTTCAATGCACGCGAAGGATCTTTCAGGGATGAAAGTAAAACTCGCCGAATACCTCACCGGCTGGATGGGCGGCCCGCCGCGCTACGCCGACAAGTACGGCACTGTCTGTATGACCTCCCCCCACGAGCCCTACCATATAGGCCCGCAGGAGCGGGATCAGTGGTTACTGTGCATGGACAAGGCCCTGGAACAGACCGGGGCTTCCGAGGAACTGGTGGAAATGCTTAAAGTCCCCATGTTTCGTATCGCCGACGCTGTGCGCAATCGCGAGGGGCCAAGTGCCGCGAGCACCAACCCCAATGTGATTGCCTCGCACTGAGGCCAGTACCACCCCGGGAAATCAACAGCCGCGTCCCGCTACCGCCGGGGGAACGATCTCACACAAAAAATCCAGGAATGCATGTTCCTTCCTGGTGATCACACGGTGTGGATATTGAGCCCAGATGTTGGCACTGGATGGGTAGTCACCCAACACCTCAACAAGTTCGCCGCTGGCAAGTTGTGCCTCGACAAAAAATTCCGGCGCGTATAGCAAGCCGAGACCGGCGATCGCGGCTTTTATGAGTAAAGTGGCATGATTAGCTTCGATGTCTCCAGTCACCGCGAGTTCCAGCAGATCACCCTTATCTGTAAATCGCCAGATTTCTTTGCCCTCGCGCAGGGGACGGTAAATAAGACAATTATGGAACTGCAACTCGCGAGGATGTGTGGGATGGCCGCGAGAGGATAGGTAAGACGGGGCTCCACAGGTAACTACGCGCATTTCGGCAATAGTTTTGGCAACGTAGCTTGAGTCGGGCATGCTGGTACCCCAGCGGATAACCAGGTCGTACCCGGCACCCACCAGGTCGGCGGGCTGATCGATCAGGTCCAGGCACAAGTGAATACGTGGGTAGCGCCTGCGAAACTCTGCCAACATGGGCGCGAATACGTCCTGCCCCAACAGGATCGGCATGGCAACCCGCAGCAGGCCGGCCGCTTCCGTCCTGACAGTCTGTATAGCCTCCTCGGCCTCGTGCGCAGTATCCAAAATGCTTTGGCAGTATTTAAAATAGGTGCTACCGCTCTCCGTCAGATCCAGCCTGCGCGTGGTTCGATTGAGCAGGCGAACTCCAAGTCTCTGCTCTAGCCCACTGATTCGCCGACTTAACAGGGCGCGCGATACACCAAGGTTTTCAGCCGCTGCGGTAAAGCTGTTCATCTCTACAACCTTCGCAAACAGGTGCATGTCTTCAAGGTTTTTCATCAGAAGAGACGATTCGATCTTTTATGTAAACAGTGTTTTTAATTATTTCATATATATCACCAATAATATATCTGCCAGAATAATCACGATAAATAATTGATTGGAAGGCGCCGCTGGATGTCGCTCGGCAATGACTTGGGCAAAGCCTGAAAACTAAGAGTAGAGATATATTATGCGTAGTTTATGTCTTGTAATCGCTTCTGCCTCACTGATTTTAGGTAGTAACTTCGTGCGAGCTGGTGAATTTAAGCACCAGCATATTGAGCCAGCAAAGCTGGTGAATCCCTGGAATGCGCCGGATGAAACCTATGTCGAACCATCAGTCATCGAGAAATTAAAACCCGGTAACCGGGTAGCGGTGCCGGATTTTGGCGACCAGGGAAAGTGGTATATACAGCGGTTAACCGAACGTACCTAATGGATGATTTGCAACGGTTTCGCTACCACTGCGTATGTTGGCGACGAAAGCGTATTGCTGGTAGATGCTTCCAATACTGTGGTGCCCGCCGATATGCTGGCTGCGATCAAACAATTTACGGATTTACCAGTGTCGACCCTGGTGTATAGCCATATGCACACGGATCATGTGGGAGGCTCATACCGCTTGCAAAGGGCCCTGAAAAAACAGGGCATCAATTTACGAATTGTTGCCAGCGCCAGTGCTGCCCGTGAAATTACCGCGCATCAGAATAATGTCGCACCGCCAACGAAAATAATCCCTGATGGCCGTTCAACCTTTATGTTTGAATCCTTTGAATTCATTATTGCTACACCGATTGTTGCCGCCCATAGCGCTGCTGATAGCTATGTGCTGACCCCGGATGGCGTCATTATGTATGTTGATTTCAATTATCCCGGTCGGGTGCCACTGGGCTATGTCAGTTCATCCTACAATATTACGGGTTGGATTGACTTCCTGCGCCACGCTCTGGGCGAGGACTGGCAGTTTGCTAACCTTGGCCATGCGAATATCGGTTACAAGCGAGATATTGAGAAAACATTCGCATACCTTGGCGACCTCTACGATGCCTTTATGTCAGAGATAGCGCCCAGCTGGGCTACAGGTTCTGCGATTGGCGACAGTCTGCAAACGAATGGCCCAGGCCTGACGGCTGGTTTGTTCTGGGGTAATTACGTTGATCAGAGTGCCGAGATAATGGCGAAAAAGGTATACCCAAAGTGGAAGCATGTGGCCCAGAGCGAATTGATTCGCAGTCATGCTTACAAGGTATTTGAAGATTCATTTTTGAACTACAACCCAGAAGAGAATGTGGTACGACCCCTGTTTTCCCCTATAAACCCTTAACACTGGTTCTTTGTTAATTTATGGCTGGTCATTATCCGTAGATACTGACTGGTTCGCTTTTTTACATCCAGAATAGAAGAAGGAAAATCCCATGAAAAGCCTGCTATCCATCGTTTCGGTAGGGCTTATAGCCTCAACTATCTATTTATGGGGCCATGCCGATGGCAGCGCAGGAAAGCCCGGAGCACTGCTGGTAAGCAAAGCAACTGCACAAGAGGGAACTTCAAGTTCAGAAATTTCGCCTGTCAGAGCGACAACTGACCGAGATGCCTATTTTCCTGGTACGGAGGACTTAGCGCCTGATGAGATGCGAATTACTGCATGCGGTACCGGCATGCCCAATGCGCGCCCCAAGCAGGCGGCGGCTTGCTGGTTGGTGGAGCTCGGCAATGGCGACAAGTTCATCTTCGATATCGGTACTGGCTCGGCCGAACGGCTTGCTGCGCTCGGCATACCCTACGATTACCTTGACAAGGTATTTCTCGGCCACTTGCACTCGGATCATTTCGGTGACCTCGACGCACTGTGGGTGGGTGGCGTTATCGCTGGCAGAACGAAACCTCTGCGCGTGTGGGGTCCGAGCGGCTCAGAACCGAAATACGGGACGGCCTACGCTATAGAGCACCTGCAGAAATACCTGACCTGGGATATAGCCGGGCGGGTTGGCCAAACGGACACACGCGGCCTCAAGATCGACGTGACCGAGTTTGATTACCGCGGCGAAAACCACGTGGTCTACCAGGGCAATGGCGTCACGATCCGCTCGTTCCCCGCGATTCACGCCATCGATGGGCCGGTGAGCTATTCGCTTGAGTGGAACGGCATGAAATTCGCGTACAGCAGCGACACCTATCCGAACAGGTGGATGGACAAATACGCGAAAAACGCCGATATCGTGGTGCACGAAGTGATTTACACCCCGGAAGGCTGGATCAAGTTCATGGGCTTCAGCCCAGAAGTGGCACTACAAGTGGGTACCCAGATACATACCTCACCGCAGCAGTTCGGTAAGGTCATGAGCAGGATCAAGCCGCGCCGTGCGATTGGCTACCACTTCTTCAATGATTTCGACACGCTCAAGGATATTGCCCCGGGCATTCGCGAAACCTACGACGGCCCGGTGGACTTCGCAGTGGACTACATGGTCTGGAACGTTACCAAGGATGACATCCGGGTTCGCATGGCCGCCATTAACGAGGAATCCTGGCCGCCGCAGCGGGTCAACCCGCAGCTCCCGCCAGACCGCAGCCAGGCAATACCCAATTCACAATTCATCATCGATGGAGGCCTGCATTTCACCGATACCGTTAAAAAAATGTTCGACGACATAAACACCCGTTACGGAACTGACGCTAAGCCTGCTTACTGATTGGCGGGCATTGGGTGCTGCCCTCCTCCACTCAGTGAGCGCACTCACACTGGTCAACGACCCTCCCGCGGCTCTAGCTGTTTCTCCGGTGTTTGAGATAAGCGACAAGCTTCCAGATATCATCATCACCCTCAGGCAATTTCCCACGGAAGTCGATCATGCGCGTTCCCTCGACACCGTTATAAATCGTATTAAAAATCTGCTGATCCTGGCCACCCTGAAGCCAGCTGCAATCAAGAAGATTTGGCGCCTCGGTTCGCTTGGCCGAGCTATTATGGCAATAGCCACCACAGGTTCCCGTATAGATCATCTCACCCCACTGCAGCGCGGCAGCATCGTCAAGCAACACATCTGCCGGTGATTGGCGGTCACAACCACCAGACAACACCAGCAAGGATGTAAACGGCAGATACGAAAGAGAGCCATCATGGATTACTTTAAGGCAAATACAAAAAGGTGCCCGCCCTCGGGGATATTGTCCGGCCCTCCTGCAAATTCTGCAAACGCTGCAAAAGAATTAGAGTTACCCGACCCCATCGCCATATGAGACTTCCCATTGACCTGATAGACAACGCGTTGACAGCACACACCTCCGCCCATCTTGAATCTCCACAGCACCTCTGCTGTGCGACTGTCCAGCGATAATGCATAGCCTCGTCGGTTACCGGTAAAAATTTTGAATGCAGTGATGGGGCTGTGGCGATGGTTGCCATAATCCCCGCCGTACAATGCCCACTGTGCAGGATTAGCAAGTCCCTTGAGCAGTATTTCCTGCGTTACCGGGCAATTGGAATTTTCGATGTTTTCTGAGTTGAGCCAATGAGTGGGCAGCTCCAATTGCTCTCTCGCCTCCGCTGATAATATCGCGACATCCTCGCCGGCTATCGGAGCACCAAGATCGTCAGGTGGGGGCGCACAGCCGCACAGCACTACTAGAATTGTGGCTGGAATCAATCTGGCTTTCTTTAAACCATTTTTCCGAAAGCTGATAACTGCTGTGGCATTTTTCTATTTTTCATCGTAATACTCGTTTATTATCAGGAACTCTGAGCAGCTATGTTCAGCCTTAGCGCAGATATTCGAACCTTAGCTTGTCAGCACCTGGCCATGTGATAATCAAAAAGCCCCTGACTTAATCTTACGATGCGGGTATTTAGCGATCATTTTCCTATGCTTCCCGATTAGCTGCTGGAACGGAGCGACAGCCCATAACTGGGAATACATTGCACCAAATTTCTCTGCCGGATCCCTGGTGATGTTGTAGACCTCCATATTGGGAGGCCGCCTGCAGTACCGGGCAAAATGTGTAACTTCATATTCTCCATTCTCACGGCGGCTAAACGATTGCCACTGTAGTGGAATATATAGTCACGCCGGCCATTATCTTCACCATCGAGGAATAAAGCCGTCTGGTCTATACCATCTATCACGCGATCAGTGGGAATATATTGGCTGGCGCCGGCAATCCGCGCTGCCGTGGCATAGAGATCAGTCACTGAAACCAGGTCATCGGGATCCTGGCCAGCAGAAATCATGCCTGGCCAAACCGCCATACCTGGAGTGCGCACACCTCCTTCATAAACTTCGCCCTTACCACCACGCAGCCAAGAGTAGCCACCATTGGGATAGAAAGCGTACATAGGGCCATTATCACTGACCCAGACAACCAGGGTATTTTCAGCTATCCCCTGTTCTTTTAGCGTATCTAAAAGCTGCTTTACGTATTCATCGTGTTGTGCCAACTGCGCAGATTGCGGATTGGCCCGGTCCTTGTCTTTGCCCTCACGAAATTCTTTGGGCGACGCCGCCATTTGCTGCGCATAACTGGCCCAATACACGAAAAATGGTTGTTCCGAATTGGCTTTTTCCTTGACAAATTGTTTGATTCTGGTGATGGATTCTCTCTCCATTTCGGGCATGGAGGTTGCGTGAATGGATGCGACTTCAGTGCGCCCCTTACCCTTTATTCCTTCAAAGTGACCACGAATTTTTATCCCGTACTTGTTTTCGTAATCCTTGAAAGTGCCGGGAAAGTCGTGGAAGAAACCATTACCATCGATAGTGTCCGCCTGATAATGGGGTTCCATATTGACCCATGAATAGATCGCACCGTTGTAGAGTCCGTAATAGGCATAGTCAAAGCCCTGTCGTTCAGGTGCGTGTTCGGCCAGGTCGCCCACATGCCATTTGCCAAACATGGCCGTGTGGTAGCCTGCTTTTGATAACAATTCCGCTATTGTTACCTCTTCAGGCGCCAGGCCCTGTGTCTGACCAGGCCATAGCACGATGTCAACACCGGTCCGAACCGGGTGTCGGCCGGTAAGCAGCGCCAAGCGAGTTGGTGTGCAAGACGGTTCCGAATAATGAGACAACAGCTTCATACCCTGAGCTGCCATGGTGTCCAGGTTAGGTGTGGGGGTACCACGTACTTTGCCGCCACCATAGGCGCCCGTTTCTCCCCAGCCGATATTATCCGCCAGGATGTAGACAATATTTGGTTTCTTACCGAATTTTTCTTCTAATTGACTTAAACGCTTGTCCAGGTTTTTGTCTTGCTGGCTCCACTGGTTCTCCTGAATGCCCTGCGCTTCCATTGCCCGGCCGTCGAGCTGATAACCGTAAGCGATTGGCCCCAAAAACAGAGCAGTGAGGCCTGGCGCCCATTTCAAAAACAATATGAAAAATCTTACACCTCGGTCAACATATTGCATTTCTCTATCCTTCTGGAACGGGCCTATACTCGACTCGAATCACTAACAGTTTCTGTAGTCCAATTCACACACGATTGAGATCGGTACTCTTATGAAAATCGTACCAGATGAACCAGAATATACCGCTTTTAAGCGTTTCAACCCGAGCAAGGTCTCCCTGATCACTGTGACCAAACAAGTCAACAGAGCGAACCGGATTACCGCCGTCATTGTAATAGGCACTAAGAGCATCAAATTCCTTGTCGTGGTAAATCACCAGCGCACGCCCACCAATATCGATGTTCAACAGGCCTCCCTGCTGCTGTACAAATTCCTTGGTGTAAGCGACATAATCATCGCCAACATTGATACCGTAGACCAACTGTTTTTTAGGCAGACGATCATCAAATTCAGTAATCGTGGGGAACGCAGGCTCATCAGATTGCCACTGCAGTGTGCGAACCGCATGAAGCATCATGCCGTCGCGAATCACGTAGTCAAAAAGGCGCACCAATAAGTTGTCGCTCTGCTGCGTAATACCGTTCACAAACACTTCGCCCTCTGGATACAACTGGCGAAAAGAAGCGAAAGGCATACGCAGGGTTGGCCACTGCCGCATGCTTGGTCCGTGCTCGCCATCACGCTCCAGACTGCCCCAGAATTGCTGGACAGGCTCACCGCTATTGGTATCCCACATCACCAGGTTGTTGCGCAGTTGTGTCATTACTCGCAGGTTGAGCGACTCACCATTGATAACCGGCGAGTAGGCAATACCCATATTGGTCAGGCCACAGTAGGTCATCACAACATCTTCCCCATCGATTACACCACCGTTGACGACGTGGGGTTGCAGTAAATAGTAATCGGTGTACGCTCGGGCGCCGGCGTCTGTTTCCAACACAATTACGCTGATTTCGTCAATGCTTTCAAACTCTCCTTTCTCATAACTGGCATGGAGCATCTGCTCCAAATATCGGGGTGCCTCCGCAATACTGACAAATCTCGCCTGGCCCTCGTGCTGCTGAGGGCGAAACATTAAAGTGGTATTTAACATGCCCGTGTACCAGTTAAAAAGACACAGTAAAAGCAATCCAGTAAGGAGTTTGCCATTGAGCAGCGCTGGTTGCCGCCACCAAAGATAAGTTGCTCCGCCAAGAGTCAATAAAGTTGCTATCGCCAACGGCCAGCGGTTATACCAAACTCCCATGGTAAAGCCGCGACTGGACTGTACCCACCACTGACTCAGATCTGCCAGATCTTTAAAGAGAAGAAATCCTCCGAGCTGGGCCAGTAACATCAGCCCCCAAAAGCACCACTTTTTATAGTTTTCAATCGCCATTTTCACCCTCGGCCGCTAGGTTTATACTCATAGACCTGTTGATTTTTTAAATAAGAATAAATTTCATACAATTTTCTATATTTTCAGCTTTCTCAGCCTTCGTCTGCTGGCCCGCCCCCAAGGGACCCGCCAGCAGGAAGCCGAACAACATCCGGGCTCGAAACTTGGCTGTTTCTTTTTCCATACCCGTTTCGCGAAGCTCAGCCGCCAGGTAAGCCAAACGCTTGCGCTCTACTTTTCTCCTTCGCCGGTACGCACGCTCATCAAACAAACCCCATGCGCGAATAGCCGTGTCGTATCGATCAAGCGAACCGTATAAAACGTTTGCAACCAGGTCTGCTAGTCTTTTTTCTGGACCGCCAGGTAGCTTCTTCGCCCTCTTGATGGCCGCGTCAGTTAACTCAACGTCCCTGTAATCCAGCATTTTCCCCAGCAGGTCTTCCCGATTCAGGAAGTGCCAGTAAAAGCTACCGCGTGTTACACCCAATTCCATTGACAACGAGAGTACCTTCACTGCATCAATGCCACGGTCATTCAGCACCTCAAGTGCCGCATGCAACCAATCATCCCTGGTAAGAGATTTCTTTACTGTTCTTGGTACGCCGCCCTCCATTTTTTTGCGAACGCGCTGGCTGTCAATTCTGGCATCTCTAGGCGACTGGGCCTTACTTTTCATATTAAGCATCTCTTGTATTTTGAAAATAAACCGGACAGCGCAAGAAGTATTTCACATTCAAGAGCATTATCTCCACATCTGCCGAACTTATCTAAAGTACTCGGGTAGCCTACCCTTTGGCAAGGATAGAGCCAAATACCGCACCCAGGGGACGCAGGATTTCCTTTACCTCAGTGCCGGGCAATGTGGCCTTGGAAACATCAGCACTATTGATCACCGAGCTCAATCCGTTCTGTATAAAAGCACTCTCGCCCCAATTGATCACCTGGCGACCTACACGGATAGTGGCTGGGTGATCACTGGCAGAGCCCAGTTCAGCAAACAACATCATGTCCAGCAGCTCAACATCCTTACCGGAGCGATCTTCAGTTTTGCTGGCAAATTCATCGGTTGGCAGGCTGCGATCCCAGTAGGGTGCGCCGTTAAAGGTGACCGAACTGTCGTGGTCGTTGCTGGCGTTATAGATCTTGTCGTCGTACACCGCGGTACCGCGGGCAAAAAGGCCATAGCTGTCGCCGTTATCGGCGTTAAAGCGCCACTCGAAATCTGCTACTGCACGAACACTGTGACTGGCAATGCCTGATTCGAAGTTGCGGTTTGATTCGTCCTGATTCTGGTCTTCCAGCAAATCA
>ERZ1046740.1119-NODE-1119-length-19647-cov-24.056043_pt1 | contig 19647 bp, 21 predicted proteins | sample MGYA00383093_ERZ1046740 | MGnify/ENA primary metagenome ERZ1046740 (study PRJEB29581, sample SAMEA5548363) | metagenome | biome: marine; feature: coastal; material: water | depth 25 m | study: Short-term variability in the microbial, nano- and picoplankton... | reverse complement strand
CGCGCGTTTCCTGGGACACCGGCGCATTTTTTGTCGAACTAGTCGACACAAAGCTACGGATTGGTAACTTGGAGTTACCACCAAATCAAAGCCAAACATCACGGATGGCTTGATCTACGTCTTTCAACTCATGTTCATGGTTAAAAATTTGCAATTCAATATGCACCTGTTCAGCAGACCTACGCGCCGCTGGACCCGTTCCGAATGTTCCACTAGGCTTCCTGAATAAATACAGACACTCAAAAGACGCTGTACGGGGAAAAACATGGCCATCACGAACATCGAAAGCCTTCGCACCCATCTACAATGGGCAATTGAACTAGAGCACGCGACGCTGGCACCATATTTGTCGTCTCTCTACTCGATCAAAGACGGCACCAATATCGAATCCGCAGAAGTTATCAAAAGCGTCTTCATAGAAGAAATGCTGCACATGGCCTTGGCCGCTAATATTTTGAATGCAATTGGCGGGTCGCCCAAGTTTGATTATGAGGGTTTTATCCCAACTTTCCCAACGCCCTTGCCACACGGAGACGGGTCGTTTGAAGTAAATATCGGTAAATTCACTGCTGAAGGTGTGAAGTCTTTTCTCAACATTGAACGGCCTGCCGAAAGTGATGCCGAGCCACTTGAGGAAAATTACCACTCTATTGGCCAGTTCTACTCTGCGATTATCGAAGGCCTGAATTCTTGCTGCAAAGCATTGGGCGAGGATGTTGTTTTTTGTGGCGATCCGGCTTGGCAACTGACGGCTGAGACGACCTATTACGGTGGTGCTGGGCATTTGGTTGCGGTTACTGATTTGGCTTCTGCGTTGGCCGCGATGGAGGAAATTGTTGAGCAGGGCGAAGGTCTTGATCACGACTCGATCTTTGATGGCGACAAAAACATGTTCCATCCGGAACGCGAAGAGGTTGGCCACTACTTCCGTTTCCAAGAAATTCTAAAGGGTCAGAGCTATCAAGCAGGTGACACTGCGGCGTCCGGTCCGACTGGCGGCACATTCACCGTTGATTGGGACGCCGTGCACAATATGCGTCAGAATCCAAAGGTGGAAGATTATCCAGTCAACAGCCATGCACGCGAAAAAATGGAAGCTCTGGCGCAAGGCTACAGCGATATGTTGCGCATGATGGAGAGATCATTTGCCGGCGAGCCAAGATTGTTTGGCGAAACCGTCGGCACGATGTTTGAGTTGCGCTACCTGATCAAAGAGCTGATGCAGATGCCATCGGGCGACGGTGAAACAACAGTGGGGCCTTATTTTGCCTACCGCCCACCCTTGCATCAACACGATCGCTGGATCGAAATCCGTGAAAAGGGCCCCTATGCCGTGCATGGTGATGTTCCGCTTGTCCGCAAGAAACGCGTAACAAGCGACAAGGGCGAGGCCCTGACTTGGGCCACGACTGAAAACCTTCCTACCGACGAAGGCTACGTCCTCTGCCGATGTGGGCAATCGAAGACCAAACCTTTCTGCGATGGCACCCACGACTATATCGACTTTGACGATAGTGGCCCCGAAAGCTTTGGCGAGTTTGAGGACACAAGCGATACGCTGGCAAACGATGGCATTAGGGTAAAGGTCGACAATTCATACTGCGTGCACGCCAAGTATTGCTTCAACAAGACCAGTGGCATTCGTGCTTTGATGAAGGAACCTGCGGACGCCAATGCCAAAAGCGCAATAATGGCGATGGTAGACCGATGCCCTTCGGGGACATTCGCGTATGAGTTCGATCTTGAGGGAGAAATGACCGAGTGCGAAGACGAGTTGCCTAAAGAAGTAGCCGCCATTTCTGAAGATAGCCGATGTGACACGGCAGGCCCACTATGGGTGTCTGGCAATGTGCCAATAAAGCAGCCAGACGGCACATTTTTGGAAACCCGCAACCGGGTAACACTCTGTCGATGCGGCAAGTCAAAAAACAAACCGTTTTGCGATGGGACGCATGCCTCAATCGGATTTAAGGACTGAGCCAGACACGAAAGTGAGAGAAGGCCTTATCGGACGGATATTGAAAACATTTCTTTAAAACCTGTGTTTTGAATGTTGTTTTTGATGCAAATCAATGTTGAGACGCCTCAAGCCTGTGAGAACGCTCAATAGTTGCAACTTTTCAGCGGAGTGATTCCGTGTCCAATTCCGAGACGCCTCCTAGTCTTTATGCCGCGCGCGAGCCGGTTTTTCCCAAGCGCGTTTCAGGTAGCTTTCGCAATCTGAAATGGGGGCTAATGATTTTCACGTTGGGTATTTATTACCTGACTCCGTGGATACGTTGGGATCGCGGTCCGAATTTGCCGGATCAGGCGGTTTTGATTGATCTCGCGCATCGTCGGTTCTTTTTCTTTTGGATCGAAATCTGGCCGCATGAGTTTTACTTCATTGCAGGCCTTTTAATCATGGCGGGTCTAGGCCTGTTTCTGTTTACCTCGGCGCTGGGACGCGTTTGGTGTGGGTATGCCTGCCCGCAAACGGTTTGGACTGATCTCTATATTTTGGTTGAGCGCTGGATTGAGGGCGACCGGAATGCACGCTTGCGTTTGCATCGCCAGAAAAAGCTAGATTTTCGCAAGGCGCGCTTGCGTGTAACCAAGTGGATATCGTGGTTCTTGATAGGTCTCGCGACAGGCGGAGCATGGGTGTTCTACTTCGCCGACGCACCGACCCTACTGATCGAACTGTTCACAGGCGCCGCGCATCCTGTCGCCTATTCCACGGTTTTGGTTCTAACCATGACGACTTTCCTGTTTGGCGGCTTTTTCCGCGAACAAGTGTGCATCTACGCCTGCCCTTGGCCACGCATTCAAGCAGCAATGATGGACGAGGACACGTTGACCGTCGCTTACCGCGAATGGCGCGGTGAACCTCGGGGGCGGGGGAAGAAGCGCGAAGGACTTGGGGACTGCATCGACTGCAATGCTTGCGTGAATGTTTGTCCCATGGGCATCGACATCCGTGACGGCCAGCAGATGGAGTGTACGACTTGTGCTCTTTGCATCGACGCGTGCGACGAAATCATGGTCAAGATCGGCAAACCGCGTGGCTTGGTTGATTACCTTGCCTTGTCCGACGAACCAAACGAGCGGGCCGGCCAACCGCCTAAGAATGTGTGGCGGCACGTCTTTAGACCTCGGACAATTGTTTATACTTCGCTTTGGTCTCTGGTGGGCTTTGGGTTGATCTTTGCTTTGTTCATCCGTGCGGACATCGATATGACAGTTGCCCCAGTGCGCAACCCAACCTTTGTGACGCTTTCGGATGGCTCTATTCGCAACACATATGACGTTCGTCTACGCAACAAACACGGCGAGGATCGACCGTTCAGGATGTCGATCACAGGCGATTTGGCGCTGCGCATTCAGCTTGAGGGGACTATATACGAAACGGTTTCAGTACCCCCTGACAGCACAAAGCTTCAGCGTGTTTATATCGTTGCAACAAAAACTGCCAAGGCCGCTGCCAACGAAACTACAAATGTCCGTATATGGGTTGAGGATACCGCAAGCGGTGAACGCGCCTATGTTGATACAATATTTAACGGGAGAGCGAACTGATGACAGAGCGCAGAATAACCGGTTACCACGTACTCTTTGGGTTTGTGATGGCCTTTGGTGTGATCATTTCGGTGAACCTCTTTTTGGCGTTTAGTGCGGTCAAAACATTTCCGGGGCTTGAGGTTAAGAACTCATACGTGGCCTCGCAGCAGTTCAATGTTCAGAAAGCCGCACAAGAGGCTTTGGGCTGGAAGATCGGTGCAGATCACAGCGACGGTATGCTGATCCTTTCAATCACTGACGCCAATGGCCCTGTTGAGGTTCAATCGATCACCGCTACCCTCGGGCGGGCGACAACAGTTGCAGATGACCTGACGCCTGATCTGGTTTTCAACGGCACAGCGTATGTTGCGCCGGTAGCGCTACGCGACGGTAATTGGAATATCCGGATGGTGGCCTTGGCCCCTGATGGCACAACTTTCCAACAGCGGGTCATCCTGCACGTGGTTCGGTAGCAATGACCGCTGCTCTCCGCGCCCCTGTTTCGGCTTGTCCTGCTTGCGCTGCGGCCCCCGCCGCTGAGGAGCTTGCAGAACGCGCTGTGCCAAACGATGCGCGGATATCACTTTCGTTGCCCACAGCCCATTGTGCGGCTTGCATATCCTCGGTCGAGGACGTCCTGAACGCCCAAGCAGGTGTAAAGGAAGCGCGGGTGAACCTAACGCTAAAACGGGCCAGCATCGACGCCGAAGCCTGGGTGACACCAGAGGAACTGATTAGGGTTCTCGACGGTATTGGCTATCCGGCGCATGAGCTTGATGCGGGAACCATCGCCGCGACTGAGACGGACAAAGCTGGACGCGATCTTTTGATGCGTTTGGCGGTCGCCGGATTTGCATCGATGAACGTGATGCTTCTTTCGGTCTCTGTTTGGTCCGGTGCTGCTGATGCGACCCGCGATCTGTTCCATTGGATTTCGGCGGCGATCACGTTGCCGACTATCGCATTTTCGGGCCAACCGTTCTTTCGCAACGCTTGGAGCGCGCTCAAAAACGCTAGATTGAATATGGATGTGCCGATTGTGTTGGCGATCCTTCTCGCGGTCTTTACCTCGCTATGGGAAACTTCGTTATCGGGCGAACATGCCTACTTCGATGCGGCGTTGGCACTGACGTTCTTTTTGTTGGCAGGGCGGTATCTCGATCATCGAACCCGCTCAATCGCACGGTCAGCAGCCGAAGAACTGGCCGCGTTAGAAGTGCCGCGTGCCTTATTGATGGTCGGCGAAGAACCAGTTGAAACCCCAATTTCCGAGATCAAGGTCGGTGACCTGATCCTTGTGCGCCCGGGCGGTCGAATGCCCGCTGATGGCGAGATTATCGAGGGCAAGTCCGAGATTGATCGTTCTTTGCTGACGGGCGAAACGCTTCCTGTGTTTGCCGAGCAAGGCTTTGCTGTCAGCACGGGTGAGATCAATCTAACCGGACCTTTGACCATACGCGCCAGTGCCGTTGGGCAAGATAGCTCATTGCACCAAATGGCCGAGCTTGTGGCCGTCGCTGAGAGTGGGCGTAGCCGCTACACATCGTTGGCAGACAGCGCTGCTAAGCTTTACGCACCAGGGGTGCACATCCTATCTGCGCTTAGTTTCCTTGGATGGTTGATCTATTCGGGAGACGCGCGCATCGCGCTGAACATTGCCGCTGCAGTTTTGATTATTACCTGCCCATGCGCGCTAGGGTTGGCAGTTCCAGCCGTGACCACAGCGGCCTCGGGACGTTTGTTCAAAAAGGGGTTGCTGATTAAGCACTCAACAGCGCTAGAGCGACTGGCTGAGGTCGATACCGTTGTGTTCGATAAAACTGGAACGTTAACAAATGGCGCTCCTGAGATGCAGGCCCCTGAAACCTATGGCTCAAATGACCTGTCTGTCGCGATGGCGCTGGCCATCGGTTCGGCGCATCCGTTAGCAAAATCTCTTGTACTTGGGGCAAACTCGCTCGGCGTTGCTCCGGCCAAAGTCGAAGCACTTGAGGAAATACCTGGTTACGGGGCTAAGGGCATTTGGCAGGGTCAACCCGTCATGTTAGGGCGCGCGGCATGGCTTGGGGCAAAGCCCTTGGCAGCAACCGCCACCTATCTGAAAATTGGCGAGGCAGACCCTATTGCATTCCGCTTTACCGACGCGCTTCGCAAAGGGGCAGCAGAGACTGTCGCGGCTTTACAAAGCGCCGGCAAGCAAGTGATTTTGTTATCGGGCGACACAGCGCCGGCGGTCGAAACACTGGCCGAGACCCTCAAGATTGCACGCTGGACCGCTGAGGCTTTGCCAAATGACAAGGTTCGCAGAATTCAGGAACTGACAGACAAGGGCCACAAGGTTTTAATGGTGGGCGACGGCCTAAATGATACGGCAGCTTTGACGGCTGCGCATGTGTCGATCTCTCCGGCGTCAGCTCTGGATGCGGCGCGTGTGGCCTCTGACATCGTTTTGCTTGGCAATGAGCTTGAACCGATCGCGGATGCACTTTCAACGGCCGTATCAGCCACCAAACGTATTCGTGAAAACTTTCGCATCGCAACGGTTTACAACGTGATTGCCGTACCAATCGCAATCATAGGATTGGCCACACCCCTTGTGGCAGCCTTGGCGATGTCTGCGAGTTCGATTACCGTCTCGTTGAACGCTTTGCGACTGAGGTAAATTCATGGACGTTCTCGTGTACTTGATCCCTATTTCTCTGCTGCTTGGCGGAGCTGGATTGGTGGCGTTCGTTTATACTGTCAAAAGCAACCAATACGATGATCCCGAAGGGAATTCGCAGCGGATTCTTAGTGATACATATGATGATGTGCCAAAAGCTTAAGGCTTAAGAGGGCGGACCGACCACACTGCAATCTAGCTGACGCGCGGACAATCGACGACACGCCAAGTTTGCAAGTTCAAGGTTCATACCCAGAAAGTTGGCCTCATACCCGCGAGCGGTTGAAACAACCTTGCGCAGCGACCCATCCAAAGTGGTCATTTCGGCCAATGCCGTTTTCAGCAAGGCTTTTTCAGCGTGATATCGCGTGCCGTAGGTGCCGATAGAGATACCCCACAACCGCTCGCCTGAGGTTGAAACACGCGTGACGATGGCAGGGCCTTCTGGCTGGGTAATGTCTGGCTCAAGGCTTGCCAGCGTCGCTTCAACAGGGGTGAAGCTGACATGGGTCGGTCGTAGCATAGGCATAGCGACCTTTACTGGAGCGGTTGGTGTCTGGGTTGCCGAGGCTGTCTGCGTTGGCTGTGCCACAGGATCGGTCTGCACGGCCTCAACAACATCGGCAATCATGATCGAGTCTGCTGTGATCGTCGTCGTTGGCCTTAGCCGAGGGAAGGGGCTTTGCTTAACGGCGGTTACAGCGCGAATTGTGTGGCCCGCTTGGCCTGTGGGTGAATAGACCGGCATGCGCGGTGCGCGGAATGCGACCTGCGTTGGCGCTCGCTGAAAGCCCATGTCGAGAAGTTCAGCGACCCGTGCATTGCGTGTCGCGGTCGAGCGACCTCCAAACACGGTTGCAATGATCCGTTCGTTGCCGCGCTCAGCCGAGGCAACAAGGTTAAATCCAGCAGCGCGGGTGTAGCCGGTTTTAATGCCATCGGCCCCGCGATAGGCGGCCAAAAGTCTGCGATTGGTGTTGTTGACGGTCTTTATCCCTGCGTCTGCAGAAGTGCGGCTAAACAGGTGATAGTATTCAGGGTAGTCATAAAGCACGTGCCGGCCAAGAAGCGTCATATCCCGAGCGGTTGATAGATGACCGCTTTCGGTCAAACCATGGGCATTCTTGAACGTCGAATTCGTCATGCCAAGCGCCTTGGCCGTGCGGTTCATTCGGCGGGCAAAGGCCGCCTCGGAACCAGAAATTGCTTCGCCGAGGGCCGTCGCTGCGTCATTCGCGGACTTCACAGCCGCAGCGCGGATCAAATAGCGCAGTCGGATTTTTTGGCCGGACAACAAGCCCAGCTTTGAGGGCGGTTCAGCCGCTGCATTGCGAGAGATGCGGATGTAGTCGTCCAGACCAATCTCTCCGTTCTCGACGGCTTCAAACACCACATAGAGCGTCATCATTTTGGTCAGCGACGCTGGGTGCAACCGAGTGTCAGCGTTGCGCGAATGCAGCACCTCGCCTGAGCGTGCGTCCATGACCATCGCGGCGTAAGGGGCAGACAGAGCAACAGCGGGCAGCAGAAAAACCAGCGCAAATAGCGCTGTCAGCCCACGAAGGACCCCGAATACTCTGCGTGAACGCCTGATCACGTTGTGTTGCCTCTATGACGTCGGGTTGGCCCGATCTGTCCTGCTTTGGGCCACGCTAGCACAGGGTGATTCGCCGATAAAGTCACAAAAACAAGTAGCGGGTCGAAAGATGAGCGCGAAAACCGCCTATCTAGTGCTTAAAGCTCAATCTCACCCAAGAGGGCTGGCAATTCCGTCAGTTCTGAAAGCTCGCGAAAGCGGGATTGGTTTGAGGGTTTTTCTGCGTGCTCAAGCGCCCAGGTCAAATCAAACGGAACGTGGATACCCCATGCGCCGATGGCAAGGGCGGGAAGAACGTCGGACTTCATTGAGTTCCCGATCATCATAGCGCGCTCTGGCGCCACGCCATATCCGGCAAAAATCTTGGCATAGGTCGCAGGTTGCTTTTCGCTGACAATTTCAACGCCGTCAAAATGATCGCCAAGACCGGACTGCGCCAGCTTTCGCTCTTGGTCCAACAGATCGCCTTTGGTGATCAGCAAGACCTGATGGTCCTGCGAAACCTGTGTGATGACGTCGACAACGCCGGGAAACAGATCAATCGGATGCGCCAGCATGTCCTGCCCAACCGCAAGAAGTTCCGAGATCACCGAGGCTGGAATTTGCTGGTCAGTCACCTCAATCGCGGTTTCGATCATCGACAGCATGAAGCCTTTGATGCCGTAGCCATAGCGCCCAAGATTACGCCGCTCGGAGGCTATCAGGCGTTCACTTAGATGGTCTTGTTCGGTGTAGGGCCGCAGCAATTGGGCGAATCGATCCTGACTGATCTTAAAGAAACGCTCGTTGTGCCAAAGCGTATCGTCGGCATCAAAGGCAATAATCGTAGGTTTTGCGGCCAAATTTCACACTCTCATTAATGGGGTCTTTTCTGTACCCCGTGAAGGGCTATATACCCATCTTAGTCACCTCGGGACAAATTCGGTTTTTCATGGCGCATACACCAATCCACATGTCGGACAAGTTCGATGACGACAGCGATACATCGCTGGCCGTTAAGACGAAGCCGAAAACAAAACGGCCTCCACTGTATAAAGTGATGTTGTTGAACGATGATTACACGCCGATGGAATTCGTTGTGCATGTGCTTGAGCGCTTTTTTGGTCTCAACAATACGCAGGCGTTTGAAATTATGCTGACCGTTCACAAAAAGGGTTTGGCCGTTGTCGGCGTCTTTTCGCATGAAATCGCCGAGACTAAGGTTTCGCAGGTCATGGAATTTGCCAATCGCAACCAGCATCCTCTGCAATGCACGATGGAAAAGGAATAGATCCGGCAACGGATTTTAGGACCTATGGCACATTCACGTATTTCTATAGCGGTCGATTCTGGCCAACTGGTCCTTCCTGAGGGGCAGGTCTTGGCGTTTGGCATTGGCGCGGATGACGATTTGTCGGCGCTTGCCAAAGACAGCACGACCTTTGTTCAACCGTTCTTTCCGGATTACACGGCGCTTCAGCGTCGGGGCTATACCGTCACCACCGAACCAGAAGGCGCGTTCAGTGTTGCGATAGTCTCGGTTCCCCGCGCCAAGCCGCTGGCGCGCGAATGGATTGCCGAGGCGTGCCGATGTGCATCTGGTGGCCTGGTTATTGTTGACGGTCAAAAGACCGATGGCGTCGAAAGCGTTCTGAAAGAAGTTAAGAAACGCGTGCCGATCCTGGGGTCGATGGCAAAGGCGCATGGCCGTCTGTTTTGGTTTGAGGCCGCGGATTTCTCGGACTGGCACCATGGTGCGGGCACGAACTCGGACGGATTTCAGACCATGGCTGGTGTGTTCTCGGCTGATGGCATTGATCCGGCGTCAAAACTGTTGGCAGACACTCTGCCGGCCAAGGTCAAAGGCACTGTGGCCGACCTTGGGGCAGGGTGGGGCTATCTGGCTTCGCGAGTGCTTGAGCGTGAGGCCGTCACCAAAGTCCACTTGATCGAGGCTGATAAACGCGCACTCGATTGCGCCCGCAGCAACATCACTGATGTACGCGCGGAGTTTCACTGGGGCGATGCGCCGACCCACAAGCTGCCTGATCGCGTGGACTGCGTGGTGATGAACCCGCCGTTTCACACCGACCGCAAAGCCGATCCAGAGATTGGCAAACGCTTCATCTTGGCAGCTGCCCGCCTGCTGAAACCCTCGGGCCAGCTTTTGCTGGTGGCAAACCGTCATTTGCCTTATGAAACGATTTTGTCCGACCGCTTTGCCCAAGTTCAAGAAGGGGCAGGTGACAGTCGCTTCAAAACCTTCGTGGTCTCAAAGCCGCGACGCATATAAGAACAGACGCTGAGGGGAAAACAGCATGTCTTTTTCGGTAGCCGGTAAAGCCGTAATCGTCACGGGTGGCGCAAACGGCGTTGGGTTGGCAATTGGTCGCCATCTGGTCGATCAAGGGGCCCGCGTGATGTTTGCGGATATGGATGACTCTGGTCTGTGCAAAGAGTTGCAGGAAGATTCCGAGAGCAATGAAAACATCCGATATTTTGCTGGCGATCTGCGCGAGAAACTGACGATTGCAAATCTTTTGTCCGCTACGATTGATGCCTTTGATGGTGTGAACGTGTTGGTAAATGCAGCGCGCCAAATGGCACCTTCTGATCCGCTCGACCCAGAAGGGGATTTGGTGGGGGATTTGCTTGCTCAAAACCTGATGCCAGCCCTTCGTCTTAGCCAATTGATTGCCAAGCGGATGATCAAGCAGGGCAAAGACCAAGAGGGCGGTTGCAAAGGCTCAATCGTCAATCTGTCGTCAATCGCCGCGCGCCGGTCTCATCCTGAACTGTTGGGATATTCGGTTAGTTGTGCGGCACTGGATCAAATGACCCGCTCAATGGCGGTCGCTTTGGCACCCCAAGGCATTCGCATGAATTCAGTCGCATTTGGCAGCGTGATGAGCGCCAGTTTGCAGCACGCGCTGAAAGAAAGCCGCGCGGTGCGCCAAGATATTGAAGATCATACGCCTGTTGGCCGCATCGGATCTGCGAGTGAAGTCGCTGAGGCAGTGCAATACCTCGCCTCAGAAGCGTCGAGCTTTGTAACGGGACAAGTCCTAACGATAGACGGCGGCCGGACCCTATTGGATCCTGTATCGGCCCCCGCCCATTAAGGGTTAGGCTTCAGGCGGATATGCCGCCCGACATGCCTTGGTGGACTCTGCCAATCGTATTTCCAGTACTTTACGCTGATCTACCAGCTGCGCCAGCTTGCGGCGCTCGGCATCCAGATCGACAGCAACCGGAGTCTGGTAGGTTGTTCCAACCTCGACCAAACAGGTAGCCTGTTCACCCAAGGCGGTCAGGCAGACGACCTCTTCAATCTCGGTAGCGATCAGCGTTTCAAAACCATAGCCACGTGACAGCGTGGTCTGGCTTTGGGTGATGAGTTCATTCACAACCTGTAGATCTTTGGAGCTGTTGCGAACGCATTGGCCAAATTCGTCGATGCAGGCGGTCAGGCTGATCAAAGCGGTGGCGGATAGAAGTGTGAAAATACGCATATCGTTTCCTCGTTGTTCATATGCAGCAGTATGACGGTCCTGCGGCAAAATGGGAATCACAGCTTAGCGTAGTGGTCCCGTTGCATTGGCGCTGATAAAAGAGGACGAAATTATGAAGGGTTATGCAATGACACAGGTCATGACAGACGAAAAACAGCGGGCAAGCACTTGGTTCCGTGAGTTGCGCGACCAGATCGTGGCATCGTTTGAAGCGCTTGAGCAAAGCCATGACACGGGCCCATTGTCGGATGCGGCCCCCGGTCAGTTTGAGGTCACGCCCACAAAGCGCACGTCTGACGATGGCTCAGATGCCGGCGGAGGATTGATGAGCGTCATGCGCGGAGGTCGTGTTTTTGAAAAGATCGGCGTCAATGTTTCAACCGTATATGGTCAACTTGGGGAACGTGCGCAAAAGGCGATGGCCGCGCGTGGCATTCCGGGCATGGAAAGCGATCCGCAGTTCTGGGCCTCTGGTATTTCGTTGGTTGCGCATATGCAAAACCCGCATTGCCCCGCCGTGCACATGAACACTCGGATGTTTTGGACACCTCATGCGTGGTGGTTCGGCGGCGGCTCGGATTTGAACCCCTGTCTTGAGTATGACGAAGACACCGCGCATTTTCACGCGACCCAAAAAATACACTGCGATCGTCACAACGCTGACTATTACCCAAAGTTCAAAGAATGGGCGGATGAGTACTTTTATGTGCCTCATCGCAACCGCGCTCGAGGAGTTGGGGGAATATTCCTCGATGATCACAATACGGGCGATTGGGAAACGGATTTCTCGTTCATTCAGGATGTGGGGCAGGCGTTCCTACCGGCCTTCGTCCCTTTGGTCGAAAAGCGCCGTGTGCAGGATTGGTCGGATGCCGACAAGGACGCGCAACTGGTGCATCGTGGTCTCTACGCGGAATATAACCTCGTCTATGATCGCGGGACCAAGTTCGGTTTGGAAACGGGTCACGACGCGAACGCGGTGTTGATGAGCCTACCACCCTTGGCGAAATGGGTTTGAACGAAGCGTTGTTTGATTAACGTTCCAAACGCTCGCGACGGTTAAGTTTTTCGAGAATTGCTTCTAGTCTTTTCGCGCGGACTGCCGGTTTGACCACTGATTGAAGTCGAAGGTAGATTGCGTGTTGGTTGGTTCGATCCAACGTTTGGACAAACTCTTTTGCAATTGGATGTCCTTCTAACGCCGTTAAGAAATCTTCCTGTAGTTCAAATTCTTTCGACCCAAAATACGCGGCATCCCATTGTCCGTTCTGTTGGGCAATTGTCACTTGTTTAAAACCATGAGCCGACATTCGAGCAGATTTGATAAGTTTCTCAGCGTGCCTTTTGTTGATCATAGACCAAGGAGAATTTTTTCGGCGGGGCGTGACACGTTGGATATAGGATTCTTCGTCCCATGACTTTTTTTGGCCATCAATCCATCCCCAAGCGAGGGCTTCAATCACGCAGTCACCCCAATCAATTGACAGGATGCCGGACTTTTTCTTGAATAATTTGATCCATAGAACTGTTTCTTTGGAATGATTGGCCTCAAACCAAGATCGAAGGTCTACCGGCGTCTCAAAGGAAATTGGAATGATCGTGTCGATTGCCAAAACCGTCACTTCTTCTTCTCAGGCACCGGATCATACCCTGACCCGCCGAAGGGATGGCATGACCCGATACGTTTCGCCGCCAACCAAGAGCCTTTGATCGCGCCATGCTTTTCCAAAGCTTCCATAGTGTATTCACTACAGGACGGTGCGTAGCGGCAGCTTTTGCCGACTAGCGGCGAAAAAACCATACGATACGCGCGAACAGGGATCGAAATGATGAATGCTGCGGGGTTCATGGGCGGTCCTCATGCACTTTTCTAAGGGCATACATAAGGTCGCCTTGCAGTTTCTGAAAGTCCCGCGCGGCTGTGACCTCTTTGCGTCCAACCAGTACGTAGTCCCAACCTTCACGCCCCTTGGTCGTAAGAACCAATCTCGCGACCTCTCGCAAACGGCGTTTTGCGCGATTGCGTGCGACCGCATTGCCGACTTTCTTGGAGCAGGTGTAGCCCACGCGGATGCCTTCGGCGGGTTCATCGTCACGTCGTTTACGAGCTTGCAATGTTAGCGAGGAGGTGCCCTTCCAACGGGCTTTCGATGCGCGCACAAAATCGGCGCGCTTCGTCAATGTCTCCAGACAAACGGAAACCGCCGGGGGCATATTCCCCGCGTTCAAATCGGGGGCCTCCGGCGGTATCATTTCCATTAGTCCCTGAGGCGCTTTACGCGCTCAGCGATTTCCGGCCGTGCGCACGACGTGCGTTCAGAATTTTACGCCCAGCTTTGGTTGCCATGCGCGAACGGAATCCGTGCCGGCGTTTACGTACTAGGTTCGATGGTTGAAAGGTGCGTTTCATCGCTCCGTCTCCGTCTGTTCGGTCAGCGCAATAGGAATCGCGAAAACCGTGATTGTTCGAAGCTCGGTCTATAGGCAGGGATCCGAGCTATGTCAAACCGCGAACATGAGTTTTGCAACAATTTCCGCCCGATTTCCGAGGTTTATTTCAGAAAGGCTATATACGAGTGCGAATAGTGCTTCAATCTGTCACCGTACATCACTGCCGCGTGAGGGCTCTGTTCATTTTCACTGGATAAGCACATGTTCTAACTAACAAACAACAAGGATTTCGGTGTGAGCACAAAGACCCAACATACCAAACGTATGCTTCCAATCTTGGTGATCCTAGCGGTCGCCTTCCTTGGACTGGTGTTTTTGCGCGACCATCTCAGCTTTGAAGCGCTGGCAGCGAACCGAGAGGCGCTCGAATCATATCGAGACAACAATTACCTTATGACGGTCATTGTTTTCGTCGCGGCCTACGTGATCATCGTCGCGTTCTCCTTGCCCGGGGCCACGATAACGACCCTAACGGGCGGGTTCTTGTTCGGCCTTTTCCCCGGCGTGTTCTTTAACATCATCGGGGCGACAATTGGGGCGACTGGGATTTTTCTAGCGGCGAAAACTGGCCTCGGGGATCGGTTGGCCGCCCGTATGGATGCCTCAACCGGTCGCCTGAACAAACTGAAGCAAGAGCTAGATGGCGCGCAGTGGTCGATATTGTTCGTCATGCGTCTGGTGCCTGCAGTGCCATTTTTTGTAGCGAACCTATTGCCAGCAATGGTTGGCGTGCCGCTGTATCGGTTTGTAGTGTCGACCTTCTTCGGGATCATACCAGGGGCGATTGTATTGACGTCCGTTGGCGCTGGACTTGGATCGGTCTTTGAAAGTGGCGAAATGCCTGACTTAGGCATTATATTTGAACCTCATATATTGCTGCCCATCCTTGGCTTGGCTGCACTTTCACTATTACCCATCGTTTTACGTCGTTTTAGGAAAGGCCGCTAATGCAACGGATAAAAACTGACCTTTTGATCATAGGCGCTGGCTCTGGTGGCCTGTCAGTCGCCGCTGGTGCTGCTCAGATGGGGGCCAAGGTCGTGTTGCTTGAAGGCGGAGAGATGGGCGGGGATTGCCTGAACTACGGCTGTGTGCCCTCTAAGGCGTTGCTTGCGAAGGCGAAAGAAGCGCATCTCGGATTGCCCGTCAGTTACAGCGACGCGATGCTGCATGTTCAAGACGTGGTTACAAGGATTGCACCAATGGACAGTCAAGACCGGTTTGAAGCGTTCGGCGTCAATGTTATTCGCGAATATGGTCGTTTTGTTTCCCCAAATGAGGTTGAGGCGGGCGATGCACGCATCAAGGCACGCCGGATCGTCATAGCAACGGGGTCATCTCCAATTGTGCCGCCGATTCCGGGGTTGGATGCGGTGCCGTATCTGACGAATGAAACGTTGTTCACACCGACGGAAAAACCCGACCACCTACTGATTATTGGCGCGGGTCCCATCGGGATGGAGATGGCACAGGCGCATGTGCGGCTCGGCGCAAAAGTGACCGTCGTGGATATGGGTCGGGCGTTTCACCACGATGACCCAGAGCTGGCTGTTATGGTTGTTGATCGCCTAAGGTCCGAAGGCGTTGTCATTATGGAAAATACCAACATCGCTTCGGCTTCCCGCTCTGAGGACAGCGTTTCGCTAACGCTAAGTGATGGGGAAGTTTTGACAGGCACCCATCTGCTTGTTGCGACAGGCCGACGGCCCAACGTGACAGGTTTGAACCTCGACGCGGCTGCCATAGTACTTGAAGGGCCATTTATTAAAACGGATGACAGTCTGAAGACGTCAAACAAAAAGGTTTACGCGATCGGCGATGTAAACGGCCGGATGCACTTCACCCACGCTGCGGGGTACCAAGCTGGTGTCGTCGTTCGATCAGCATTGTTTGGACTGCCCGCCAAAGCCAGTGATGCACATGTTCCCCATGCCACCTATACGCAGCCAGAGTTGGCGCAGATTGGTCTGAAAGAGGACGAGGCCCGCAATACCTATGGCGACAAACTGGAAGTGGTGCGCTTTGATTTGGCGCACAATGATCGCGCAGTCGCGGAAGGGATAAACCAAGGGCTGATCAAGGTGATGGTGGTTAAGAAACGCCCCGTTGGGGTTTCGATTGTTGGTCAGCATGCAGGCGAACTTATTACCCTTTGGTCGCTGGCGATGGTGAATAAGCTGACCATGGCACAGATATCCGCGATGGTTGCGCCGTATCCAACCTACGGCGAAATTAACAAACGTGCATCGGGGGCCTATTTTATTCCACGGCTCTTTGATAATCCTTCGATAAAGAGAGTGGTCCGAATGGTGCAGCGTCTGCTGCCCTAAGACCTCGGAGGGACAATGTTCAACTCGCTGTCGGGACGTGTGCTGATTTTAACCGTCATCTTCGTGATGATGGCTGAAGTCCTGATATTCGTACCCTCAGTCGCCAGTTTCCGAGAAGATTTTTTCCGCAGCCATTTGGAACGTGCCCAAATCGCGTCATTGACGCTTTTGGCCAATGATATGATCGACCCTGCGCTTGAGACTGAACTGCTAACCAATGCCGGTGTTTATAACGTGGTTCTCCACAGGGACGAGGCCCGCCAACTGGTGTTGTCATCCCCCATCCCCGCGATGGTCGAAAATACCTACGATCTGCGCGAAGCCACGGCACTGATACTAATCATCGATGCTCTCTCGCGTATAGCAAATCCCGAATCCGAAGTCGTACGCGTGATTGGCATGCCCGTCCGAGAAGGGGGCTTGGCGATCGAAGTGACCATGTCCACAGCGCCGCTTAGAACGGCACTTATAGAATATGGGCGCAATATTCTGGGGCTGTCGTTAGTCATTTCGATCATCACGGCAGGGTTGCTATTTTTAGCTATGCGGCGATTGCTATTGTCTCCGATCCAAAAGCTTGTTGGAAACATGCAGTCTTACGCTGCCGCTCCTGAGGACGCTCGGCGCATAATCTCTCCGACGACCACGGCACGCGAATTGCGCTTGGCCGAGGAAGCATTGCACGAGCTTCAGACCGACCTTACCCAGTCCCTTAAGCAACGCGAGCGTCTGGCTCAGCTAGGTGAGGCCGTTGCCAAGATCAGCCACGACCTGCGCAACATCCTTACCTCTGCTCAACTGTTCACAGATCGTATCGAAAGCTCAGAGGACCCAACGGTGCGACGTCTGGCACCCAAGCTTGAGAATTCGATCCGTCGGGCCGTGACTTTGTGTGAGAACACGCTGTCCTTTGGCAAGGCGCAGGAACCGGCCCCAAAGATCACTCAGTTTTCGCTGTCGGATTTGGTCAACGATGTGTTTGAGGGCGAACGACTGGCAAACGAAGACCATGAGCTTTCCTTTGCTAGCGACGTGCCTGAAGAGATGATGTTGAGTGCGGACACCGAACAGATGTTCCGCGTGATTGCCAACCTCGTGCGTAATGCCCGGCAGGCCATTGTAACCTCGGGCGAGCCCGGCGAAATCGGTGTCATGGCTAGGGCCATTGAGGGAGGGTGGACGATCCGTGTGTCTGACAACGGCCCGGGTCTGCCCCCAAAAGCGCAAGAGCATTTGTTCCAACCGTTTCAAGGAAATGTGCGCAAAGGTGGCGCGGGCCTCGGGCTGGCCATCGCGCAGGAATTGGTGCGTGGTCACGGAGGTCAGTTGACGCTGGCAGAGACTGGCCCCGAGGGGACGAGTTTTGAAATTGAGCTTCCCAAAGCCGACGTCATTTTTTCGAAATAATTTGCGACCACCCCCCTTGCGCCGGATATTGCAAAGGTCTAAATGCTGCCCACACGGACCGATAGCTCAGCTGGATAGAGTACCTGACTACGAATCAGGGGGTCGGGGGTTCGAATCCTCCTCGGTCCGCCACCCACCCCAGTCTCTGTCAGAAAACTCGCTGTTTCCCTGTTTTCTCCCGTTTTTCCGGGGGGTTGGTCGATAACATTTTCCACAGAGACGACCGTCGTGTCGCTGTTCAGGGCGATTTCCCAGGGTTGTCTCCGGAGCCAGCATCAGACGCTTCGGTTAGGGCCAAAATTCCCTGCTAACAGGGAATTAACAGGGAAAAATCATTGATTCCGAGATTTTTTGACAAATATCCCCGTAAATACAGATGTGATTTCAACGTGTTACGAGCGATTTCCCTGCGTTAATTAACAGGGAACTTTTTCGCAATTAACAGGGAAGATTTTTGCAGGAACAGGGAAGTACAATTGAGGATCAGGGATGGCCTAAACCTGCATCAAAACCGTATAATTTGGCCTGTGTATCCCAATCGAGCGGGATGGGTTTTCGGACGATCCGTTCCAGGGTCAGGTCCAATGGCTGGCGACCTGCAAAGATCGCTTTCTGGATCGCGGGTGAAAGAAATGCGAGCTGGGCCCGGGTGCGAATATAGGATTCTGAATGGCTGGTTGCGGCGGCTATTTCGCTCAAGGGTTTGCCGCTACGCAGATCTGCCGTCCAGACATGCGCTCGGGCCAAGGCCCGCAGAAGTGTTTGGTCTGGTTCGGGCTCGCGATCCCCGACAACAATCTTCCCCTCAATGCCCCGCCGACGCACGGTGCAGGTCAAACGCATGCGCATCTTTACGCTAGAAATGGTAAAGAGTACGGCGTCGTAAATATTGACGGATCAGGAAGCCACGGCACTAAGAGCAACAGTCGGATTCAAACCGATCATGCTGCTGAACTGAGGAAGGCCGGCTTCAATATTCCGCCTGACAATCTTGTAGAATGGGTGCCCTTGCCGAGCGACGTTCAACTTCTACTGGAGTAGGCTTTGACAGAACCTTTCGATAGTGCAATCGGCGACGTAAAAAGACCTTCATGAGAAGGAGACGAGCGATGGGCTTAAAATACTTCGCATACGGATCGAACATGCTGCCAGCACGTCTGCAGGCACGATGCAGTACGGCGCGTGTCATCGGAACGGCGACGGCTCGGAATTTCGGGCTAGAATTCAGCAAGCCGAGTAAAGACGGTTCGGGTAAAGCTACGCTGATTGAGTCTACGTTTCAGGAGCTTGCCACCCCCGGCGTGCTCTTTGAGATCGAAAAAACCGAATTGCGCCAACTTGATCGCGCCGAAGGCGCCGGCTATGGCTACGACCGTGATGATGGTTTTCGCGTCACCTGCGCTTCAACCGGCGAAACCGTCACTGCAACAACCTATCTCGCAAGCACGGCTGACCCTAAACTTAAACCTTTCGATTGGTATTTGGCGCTGGTGCTGGCTGGCAGTCATCATCATAATTTACACGTTGATCACCTGATGCGCTTGCGGGATGCTGTCAGAGCAAATATGCTTGAAGCGGGCAAGGCGGTCTTTTAGCGTTCGCTCATGACAAAATGTGATCCATTCAAATACTTCAAAACGAGCTCCGAGATTATCAAACTGGCAGTGATGATGTATGTGCGTTTTCCGCTTTCGCTCAGGAATGTGGAGGACCTATTGCATGAGAGGGGTATTGAAATCAGCCATGAATCTGTCCGGTTCTGGTGGAATAGATTTGGTCCGATATTCGCCGCTGAGATCCGGAGAAACCGGATCAATCAGATGCGCGCATATTCGAACTGGCAGTGGCATTTGGACGAAGCTTTCGTGAAAATAAATGGCGAACAAAATTATCTCTGGCGGGCTGTAGATCACGAAGGTGAAGTGCTGGAAAGCTATGTCACCAAGCGTCGCGATCGCAATGCAGCATTGAAATTCTTAAGAAAACTGATGAAACGATATGGCTCTCCGAAGATTGTAGTCACAGACAAACTGCGCTCTTATGGTGCCGCGATGAAGGTTATCGGTAATGCCGACCGGCAAGAAACCGGGCGTTGGTTGAACAATCGGGCGGAGAATTCACACTTGCCGTTTCGACGAAGAGAGCGAGCCATGCTCCGGTTTCGGCAAA
>ERZ1046740.1118-NODE-1118-length-19664-cov-4.627875_pt1 | contig 19664 bp, 14 predicted proteins | sample MGYA00383093_ERZ1046740 | MGnify/ENA primary metagenome ERZ1046740 (study PRJEB29581, sample SAMEA5548363) | metagenome | biome: marine; feature: coastal; material: water | depth 25 m | study: Short-term variability in the microbial, nano- and picoplankton... | reverse complement strand
ATCCGGAATGTTTGATTAAAGTTCGTTCAGTTTGGCGCGCAGTTGTGGCTGGTCTAGTATCTCTGGATTGACCAACAATTTGGGGCGGCGGCCTTCCATGAGGTCCACGATCGCCTCTGCTGCCGCCATGCTTACGCGTTCCCCTGTTTCTCGACTACTCGAGGCCTGGTGAGGTGACAGCAGTAGGTTTGGTGCAGATCGGAATGGGTGATTCTTTGGTAATGGTTCTTTGTTGAAGGCGTCCAAAGCTGCTCCAGCAATCCAACCCTCATTCAATGCCAGGGCAAGTGCCTCTTCGTTGACGTGTGCACCTCGGGCTGTGTTTACCAGGATGGCGTCCGACTTCATGGATTTTAATTGCTCCAAACCAATCATGCCTTTGTTCTCCTCGTTTAATGCCGCGTGGATGGTGATGAAATCACTTTCCTTGAGCAATGTGTCCAGGTCCACGAAATCGACCCCCATGGCCTTTGCATCCGGGTGAGGCATGACATCATAACTCAGCACTTTCATGTTGAATCCTGAAGCCCTTTTGACAACAGCTCGTCCAATTCGTCCGCACCCGATCACTCCCAGCGTTTTACTTCCAAGATCCACACCCCACTCAGCTTCCCATCCGCCCTCACGCATGGTTTGATGCACACTAAAGGTCCTGCGCGCCATCGTCAGCAGAAGAGCGAATGCGTAATCAGCGACTGCCTCATCAAGGAGTCCAGGAGTATAGGCGACGGGTATGCCGGCAGCAGTGGCATCTGGAATGTTGATTGAGTCATATCCGACTCCCCATCGGGAGATGATTTTCAAGGCCTTTCCTTCCTGAGTGTTGAACACATCAGCATGGTATGCATCGGGACTACACAAAACCGCGTCGTGACCGTTCAATTGCTTCAGCAGTTCATTACCCGAAAGGGGACCCCACTCAGGCGGAATGGTGATTTCACAACCTTTGGATTTTAAAAATTCGATGGCGGGCTTGCCGACGACTTCAAAGGTGCGCGCTGTGATAAGGATTTTCCATGACATGGTCACCAAGTGTAAGATCCCCTTGATATCCTGCAAGAATCGTTTCCCTTCTCGGGCCAATTATTCTCGACATTTCAGGGGGTTCAATGGCATGACATGTTGTCATTGATTATGAGTGCTAAAAAACCTGATATCCTGATTCTCTGCACAGGGAATTCCTGTCGCAGCCACATGGCTGAAGGAGTGCTGAGGCATGCGGTGGGTGATACGGCTACTGTGCATAGTGCAGGCTCCGATCCCACGGGTGAAGTCCATCCTCTTGCTGTTCGGGTGTTGGATGAGATCGGGCTGGATATTTCCGCTCACACGTCAAAACACATGGATGAATTTCTCGACAAGGATATCAAGGTGGTCATTACGGTTTGTGACAATGCAGACCAGGCTTGTCCTCAGTTTCCCGGGCAAGTTCGGCGATATCATTGGCCTTTTCCGGATCCTGCCAAAATGGAAGGTAGCGAGGATGAAGTGCTACAATTCTTCCGTCAGGTCAGGGATCAGATTCGATTGATTTTTGACATGTATGCAGCTGGATTTACTGATGGAGCCGAGCTGTTCAAACCGGTCAATCCAACTGCTGCCTAAAAAAACATGCCACCCAAATGGGTAATAGGAGAGGTCATTGGAACATTTCTATTGATCTTTTTTGGTTGTGGTGCCGTCGCTGGCGCGGTGGCTTTTGATGCCTTTCAGGGAGTTTTTCAAGTGGCGGCGGTCTGGGGTGCCGGGTTGACTGTGGCCATTTTATTGACGGCAGGTCACAGTCAAGCTCATTTCAATCCAGCCATTACATTACCCATGTTTCTTTTCAGAGGGATGAAAGGTCGTCTGGCTCTGGGTTATGTGTTCTGCCAAATGATCGGCGCCTTTCTGGCTGCGGCGATATTGTTTCTTATCTTTCGTGAACCATTGTCAGCCCACGAAGAGGCGCAGGGCATCCAACGAGGTCAAAAAGGGAGCGAAGCCACTGCCATGGTGTTCGGTGAGTTCTTTCCAAATCCAGGAGGAAAACCTTTAAGTGCTGAACACAAGACCACCTTATCGATGCCCAGTGCTTTTGTCGCAGAGCTTGTCGGGACAGGGTTGCTGGCTTTCGCTGTGTTTGGTTTTACTTCCACAGATGTTCAGAAGCGATTGGGCGCAGGTGTTCCTTTTGCCATTGGGATCACCTTAACCGTCCTTATATGTATTTTTGGTCCAGTGACCATGGCCTGCTTTAATCCGGCAAGAGACCTGGCGCCCAGATTGTTCTCCGCATTCGCGGGTTGGGGCACCATTCCTTTCGCAGTCAACGGGCACGGCTGGTGGGTTGTTTACATCGTGGCCCCACTGGGAGGGGGAGTGCTTGGAGGCTGGCTTGGGAATACCATCTTCCATCGCCAATCCTGATTTTTTTCTCAGTGTCGCTGGGCGCCCCGCTGACAACCTGCACACGTAGCTGGATCTTGCATCATTAAACCTGCGGCCAATGGAGATTGCTCCCAATAAAAGGGGTGACGATCCAGCGTATGATTTCCTTTTTGGTTCATTGTTTTTGCATCGTAAAGGCGACCATTGGCAATGACCCATTCGATGTTTTGTGATTGGCGAATGTCGATGCTCGGATCGGCACTTTCTTCAAAAATAATCAAGTCAGCCAGTTTGCCAACTTCGATCGTTCCAAGATCATGGTCCATACCCAGGTATTTTGCGCCGTGAAGGGTGCCAGATCGCAGGGCTTCAAATGGTGTCATTCCTCCCTGAACAAAACTCCATAATTCCCAGTGTGTGCAAATACCGTTGAGTTGACCGTGGCCGCCCGCCTGAACCAGCCCACCCTGATCAATCAGCTTTTTGGTAATCCGTGCCTGCCGTATGTGGTTGTAATCTTCAATAGGCGCTGTGGTTCGACGTCTTGCACGTGGAATGACTTTATGGGGAGGATTGAAGGCCATGACTCTGTCGTTGCGCCAGACCTCATCCACATCATACCAGTAATTTTCGCCTCCTAGGCCACCATAGGCTACGTTCAGGGTGGGGGTGTAACCTACCGCAGCTCCTCGCCACAAATCGAGGACGTCTCCATAGATCATTTCAACCGGAACCGTATGCTCGATGCCGGTATGGCCATCCACGATCATGGTCAAATTATGCATGAATGTGGCCCCGCCTTCAGGCACGACCAACATGCCCATTTCGCGAGCCGCTTTAATGATTTGCTGGCGTTGATCACGTCGCGGTTGGTTGTAACTTTTGACACTGAATGCACCCACCGCCTTCATGCGTTCAAGGTGGAATTTCGCATCATCCAGGGAATCGATTTCCGCCTTGTAACTTCCGGTAGCACCGTAAAGGATCCGTCCGGTTGAAAAAGTGCGGGGCGCAGTGATCAATCCGGCTTTGGTCATTTCGCTGGCAGCAAAAATGGAGTGAGTGTCATTGGATGGATCGTGAACCGTTGTGACGCCAAAGCCCAGACGTGCATAATCAACCCAGTTTTGCTGAGGGATGATGCCGGAAGCTGCCTGTTGGCCATGTGCGTGTGTATCAATCAATCCAGGCATGACCAGACGTCCTTCCAATGAAAGGACATGCGCATTTTCCGGGATCGCAACTTTTCCGTCGGATCCGATATCGACGATACGATTTTCCTGAATAATGAGAGTGGTGTTTTTCTCGATAAATGGGTGGACCATGGAAAGCATGCGACCTCCTGTCAGAGCGAGAGTGCCCGAAGGTTTGTCATGTTCCGCTTCGAAACTGATGTTCTTTATTTTCGGCTCGGGCAAGGTGTCCTCATCGGAAGCGGTCATTTGCTCCAGAGAAACAGGCAACGAATAAAGGTCAGATCCCAAAGACCAGTAAAGGTTGGAGTCAGGCCCTGAAAACTGTATCCAGTCACCTGCCGTTTCGCTTGCCTTGAACATGGGGAGTCCTTTTTGGTCAGGGCCCAGCGTGATGGTTTTCCCGGTTTGAACAAAGGGTGCGACATAGACGTGAAATCTTTCAACAAACCCTATCCATTTACCATCAGGGGAGACCTGGTAGTCAGTTGCCCAGGTGCTGGTGAAATGAGTGCGCTCTTCTTTGCCTTCCATACTGATCGAAACCAGTTTTCGGTTGTCCGCGTTGGGGCCGGAAGCTGTCTTTTGCAAGAACACTCGTTCATTTGAAATTCCAAATTGAGGGTTTGATCCGCTCTCAGTGATTTTCACAGGCTGCCCCCCCTGGCTTGCAATGGCGTAAATTCCCTGGTCTCTGGACCACAAAGGACTTGTCAACCAACCTCCGCCAGTGCGTTGAAAGACGACCTTGGAACCATCCGGTGAAAAGACAGGGTTATTATAGTGTCCAGGTTTGCTCGTGATGACTCGGTTTTCTTGGACGTCTTTTTTTGACAGAGAAGTTATCCGGATTTGACCCAGGCTCTTGTCATTCCACGTCGTGTAAACAAGATATTGACCATCTCGAGAAAAACTGGGATGAAACTCGAAGTGATCATTCTGAGAAGTCAATCTGGTCGGTTCACCATCAGGCAGGTTTTTGATGTAGATGTGACCTAGGGCTTGATAGACTACCTTGTCTCCTCGAGGGGAAACACGCACCCAACGCAACATCCGGACAGGGAATTCGTCTGGAGCAACGTTCACCGGAAATCGAACGGGTTCTGCTACTCGACGGGTATCTCTGACGCGAAACGGAATTTCATGAAGTGAGGTGTCGGCTACATTTAATCTCCATATTTTTCCACGAGCCCAGAAGACGATGGATCCACCCTCCGGTGTCCATGCAAATGCTGGATAGACACCGTGAATGGCCCAGGTCTCCTGCATGTCTCTCTCCAGATTGTCATAAAGTAACTGAATGGCTCCTGATTCGATATCGAAAACGTGAAGAGCGGACTTCCCGTCTACGCGGCGCACAAAAGCAAGGGTCTTTCCGTCAGGGGAAGGGGTGGGGCGACAGGCTCCTCCGGGACCATTGATCAGGTTCAGTGTCTTGCCTGTTTCCAAATCCAGTTGGCGCACAACATAAATCTGTCCGTTGGAATCCTTGTCGTATTCGAAGCTGGAACCCGGACTTGCGTCTTCAGAGTAGTAAAGATGTTTGCCGTCGATCGAAAATACGGGTTCGTTCACATCTTTTTGATCCGTTGGTTTGGAAGTAAGCTGCACGCCTGCATGTGCTCCACCATTGACCCCAGAGCGATGAAACATCCACATTTCTCCCGCACCCAGAGAACGTCGGCTGGTGAAATGCTTACGTGCGACAATGTATTCTCCATCGGGTGACCAGTTTGGATTGTTGAAAAGGCGGAAGGTTTCCTGAGTGATTTGATTTAGCTCCCCGGTAGCAATATGTATCGTCCATATGTTGTCGCCGCCTTTCTCGTTGTTGCCAGTACGGTCACTCGTGAAAACCAGATGTTGGCCATCCGGGCTGAATCGAGGCTGCATATCCCAGGCGATGCCTTCAGTCAGGTGAATGAGGGACTGTGCGTTTTTATCGTTCACGCCTTCAATAGGCATCATAGAAAGGTCCCCGAGTAAATCAAAAGCAACGTGCTTTCCGTCAGGGCTCACATCAAGATTCATCCATGTGCCCTCGCGGGTGTCGATGATCTGTTCAAAGCCCGGGCCTTGTATATGGTTCACATTCCATGATGCTTTCTCCTCCTCGGTTTCTTGTTGGTGAGTTGCGCTGTCATCTCCCCGTAAAATCAGGTTGCTTGCCACAACCCAAACCATGCACGTCTTGATCCAGTGACTTAAAGTGAACATCCGTCCATAATGAACAGAAGAGGCTCATGAGAGCTATTAAAAATTCCAGAAGCTTTTCTTGAAGAGGTGCCAGTAAGCAGGTCCAGAATGTGCTGTTTTCATGATCGTTCGTGGTGAGGCTCGGTGATCATAATCTATGCAGGGAAATTGAATGGTATGGGTCGGATTGCTCCCGATTCGTGTTGCGTGAATATGCTTGGGATTCGAGGGTTCTCGTTGGACCCGGTTGCGCGCGAGCGGAGGGTGAGGGGGCCCTGGGCTTGCGTGTCAGGACGTCCCGTATCTACCGGTGGGGCATGCTTGGCCGATTGGATCGCCCTTATTCCGTTTGGCGTGATACGTTGACGAGGATGGAATGTGTGCTTCACTTCAAACTTTCATTCGCAGTAAAGGAGGGATACGGACAACGACGGCAGGTTCAGCCGGAAAATCAGTTGTCAACGTGCTATCTGGATCATTCCTGACTCAAGCCTGATTAACTTCATTGATTTTCAAGATCGCCTGCTTTGATTTTAACAAAACCGTCCTGTTCAAAACTCGATTGAAGGGCTTCAAGCATTTCCTTTGAAGTCAGTTTTCCAATGCGGTCGTTGACGTGTTTGTCGAAGAGCATGGTCCGTCCAAGGTAAAGTCCACTTGCCAATTCACCCGCCACAACTGGATCATTGGCCAAACTGTTTTTCTGTGAAGTTGCCCAGCTTTGTTTTGCCGCTGCCAATTCCTCTGCAGGGATTGGTTCGGATAACCATCGGTTCAATTCTTCATGAAGAGCCATTTGAGCTTTCTCTGCGTTTTCAGGCGCGCAAATTGCCATTGCAGACAGTGCTGCAACTTGATCCAATGAACGCGCGTTAAACCCTGAGTAAGCACCGTAGGACAAACCGTCCTTCTGTCTTAATCGATTGAACAGTCGTGATTCTGCGAACCCTCCCAATACGTAATTTGCCAACAGCAAAGCGGGGTATCGGCCATCGGTGTCATCCATTGCCACCGAGGCACCTGCTGCCACAACAGCCATTTTTTTATCAGGCGTTTCAATCAGTTCATCGACCTTGATCGCAGGTAATCGTTGTTTTTTGATTCTCTCGAAGACGGTTTGAGAATGCCAGTCACCGAATGCCTCTTTCAGCGATTTGATTACCTTCTCCTCTTCCATATCTCCGACAATGCTCAATCGTGCATGGCCCGCTCCGTAGTGTTTTTTGTAGAAAGATTGAATATCGGCAAGTTTCAAAGCCTCCATTCGCTGGATCAAAACAGGTAGATCATGAATATGATGAATGGACTCAGCGGGATAAGGGTTGAGGCGCTGGCGCAGCCGTCTGTAAAGGAGCGACTGCGGATCAGAGAGCATTCCTTGCATGCCTGTCAATTGTTGCTGCTTGAGCACCTTGAACTCATCTTCAGGAAAAGTCGGAGATGTCAGAATTTCACCCAGAAAATGAATCAGCTCAACCAGGTGTTCGTGGTCCGTTTGGAAGCGCACATTGAGTGAGCTTCCATGTTCCCCAGCGCTCATTGAAACGTTGGCTTTGAGTGCATCCAATTTATCTTTGATATCTTGATACGAATGGTTTTCAGCCCCTCGCATGATGAGACTCGGCACCATGTCAGCGGCCGTCTGGGTGGCAGGGTTATTCAGTGATTCCAAGTTACCCATGTAAAAATTCAAGGTGCCGGTCACGCTATTGCCGCGCGTTTCTTTGGCGAGTAGAGCTACTTTGATACCCTGGCCAATGGATTCCCGTCTTACACGGTTTTCAATATTTTCATGTGTGGCCTCAAAATCCTCACCTTCAGCAATGGCTTCCTTTCCTTTGTAACCCTGGACCAGCTCGGTCACATTCGGCGTCTCAGGAATGATCGTGCGATTGGGTTCCTTGGTTGGATGGAAAATACCACTCGTTCGGTTGGAGCTCTTAAAATAAACGGAAGCCACACGTTTGACATCTTCAACGGTCACCTGTTCCAATTGGTCGCGCGATAGAAAAAACAAACGCCAATCACCTACCGCCGCCGCTTCGGTCAGGTTGATGCCGATTTGATTGCTGTTCTTGAAAGAGAGTTCGATTTGTTTGAGAAGGCGGGTTTTTGCGCGATTGACTTCCGTCTCAGTGATTTCGCTTTTGAAGAACGATTCGATGTCTTCCTTCATCTTCTCCAGCACCTTCTCTGGATTGATGTCCTTCTGTACTTCCGACAATACCATGAAGGCGCCCGGCTCGCGCGTGGGGTAGAAAAGGGGGGATACAAAACTGGCCAGTCCCTCTTCGACCAAGGATTTGTAGAGCCTTCCCGAGGGTGCGTCTGTGAGGATCGTGCCAATGACATCCAGGGTGACCGTATCGGCATGAGAACCTGCGCACACATTATACAACACACCTGTTGCCGCCACATCTCCATTGCGATTCAGCGTGACATGCCGGGCCCCATCCTTGACGGGTTCAACCGTATACGTGTCGCTCAACAGGCGTTCAGGTTTTGGGATGGGACCAAAATGTTTCTCAACCAATGCCAGCGCCTCCACCGGTTTGAAATCACCTGCAATGACCAGCATGGCATTATCGGGTTGATAATATGTCTGATAGAATTTCTTGAGGTTTTCTGCCGGCACGCGTTCGATATCGCTTCGAGATCCAATGGTGGAAAATCCGTAATTATGCCAGTCAAAAGCCAATGACATCATGCGCTGATACAGGATTTGTATGGGATTGTTTTCTCCTCGTTCGAATTCGTTGCGAACCACTGTGAATTCAGTTTCCAGATCTTCGCTCAGGATCAGGCTGTTGACCATCCGCTCTGCCTCAAGCTCAAGAGCGAATTCAAGATTTCCCTTTTGGTCCGAGGGTAGTGTTTCGTAATAGTTTGTGCGGTCAACCCAGGTGGTTCCATTGAACTGCGCTCCCCGCGCTGACAGCAGTTTGATGATATTTCCATACTTTTCAGTCCCTTTGAACAGCATGTGCTCCAGCAAATGTGCCATCCCTTTTTCTCCACGTCCCTCGTGTCTTGAACCCACGAAATAGGTGATGTTGACCGTGAATTTGGGTTGAGAACTATCAGGGAAGAGCAGGACACGCATCCCGTTGTCCATTTGATACTCGGTGATTCCCTCGACAGAAGTCACCTTCTTCAAGCCTGCCTGAACTGGCTGGTTGTGCAGGCAAACAATCAGGAAAATAAAAAAACATCCTAAAAACAAGGGTCCGCGAGTGATCAATTGTTTGGATTTCATCAATTTAGAGGAATCTTTTTTCCATTGAGATGCAAGTGCAAAAGGTTGGAAACGAGAAGGCCCTCTTCCATGTCGCACAACATGAAAGAGGACCGGTGAACTGAGTAAAACAGAGAACTAACAGAGTATATTTATACCACAATACCTTCGACAACTGCTCGTTCAGGAATGCTCAAAAATATTTCAAAAAAGTTTATCGGTGCCTAAATAAAAGTTAGCCTCATCTAACTTATTGACTTGATTACTGAAGCAGAATTTCTATGCTGTTATCTGGATTAGAGCAGTTAAACAACATGCTTCACCCTTCGTTTATGGTTCAGGAAAAAGACAAAATACCTCGAATAGAAACAACGCCTCCGCCGGCCAATCGTTGGACGAAGGGTCTTGCGGTTGAGGATATTCCGCTGGAAATCCACGATTTAACCGTGGCATACCACCACAAACCGGTGCTTTATGGAATTGATCTCGCGGTTCCCCCCGGGAAGCTGATTGGCATCATAGGCCCGAATGGCGCCGGTAAATCCACCCTCATTAAAGCCATCATGGGGCTTCTGCCCACTGACAGTGGATGGGTGCAAATCTTTGGAAAAAACAATCGAAAGAATCTAAAAAGAGTGGGTTATGTGCCCCAAAGGGAATCGGTTGACTGGGATTTTCCTGTTAGTGTCATGGATGTTGTGCTGATGGGGCGCTACGGCAAGTTGGGATTATTCAAACGACCTGGTAAGGAAGATCGGGATATTGCCTCTGCGTGCTTGGAAAAAGTAAAAATGATGCCTTATGCCGACCGCCAAATAGCCAACCTGAGTGGAGGGCAACAGCAGAGAGTGTTTCTTGCCAGGGCATTGGCGCAGGAAAGTGATCTTTATTTCATGGATGAGCCGTTCGCGGGGGTGGACGCGGCCACTGAGTCGTCCATCATAGGACTGCTTCACGAACTTCGTCAAAAAGGCAAAACCATACTGGTGGTTCATCATGATCTGCCGACGGCACGCAATTATTTCGATATGCTGGTCTTGTTAAACATGAGACTTGTAGATTTTGGACCCACGGAAGAAGTTTTCACCTATGAAAAACTTCAGAAAACGTATGGTGGTCGTCTGACCATACTTTCTGAAGTCGCCGAAGCAGTTCGGCAGAACAAAGAGTAACCGTGAAGCCATGAAGTATTTGCGGTTAAATTTGATTGGCTGGATCTTGCTGCTCTTCATGGCGGCATTGACTCCTGTGCATGCCGCGCGTATCGGGGACATCACTGAAATATCAGTATGGGATCAAACTGTAAGGTTTTTCAGCTTCAAAGACCCTTCACTTCGATATGCCCTCACTGGTGCTATCTTGCTGGGATTGACCTGTGGGTTGCTCGGAAGCTTTTTGGTGGTTAGAAAACTAGCGTTGTTAGGCGATACCTTATCGCATGCGGTTCTGCCGGGTGTCGCAGCTGGATTCCTGTGGGACATGGACAAGAATCCAGTGGCCATTTTCATCGGTGCAACTGTGGCCGGTCTGCTGGGAAGTTTCATGGTCACCCGAATCACCTCCACCACCAAGCTCAAGGAAGACACCGCTCTGGGTATGGTGCTTGCCTGTTTTTTTGGAGTTGGAATCTGCCTGGTTACGATGATTCAACGACTGCCTTCAGGAAACAAGAGTGGTATTGATAAATTCCTGTTTGGGCAGGCTGCGTCACTCGGTCAATCTGATATCCAATTGATGGCGGTTGTCACCCTGTTGACGTTTGGGCTGGTATGGTTGTTTTATAAGGAACTCCTGACCGTCAGTTTTGATCCGGGTTTTGCCTATAGTGTGATGATACCTGTAGCATGGGTGCATCACGGTTTCATGTTGCTTCTGGCTTTTTCGGTGGTCATTGCTTTACAGGCCGTGGGTGTGGTTCTTGTTTCCGCCATGTTGATCACTCCTGCTGCCACTGCCTATCTGATGACGGATCGATTGCATCGAATGCTCTTATTCGCTTGCCTGACAGGAATGCTCGCAGGGATCATGGGAGCGTTTTTCTCTTTCCTTGGACATCAATTGCCGACCGGACCCTTCATGGTCTTATCTGCAGCTGTTCTTTTTGCTGTGGCCTTCTTCTTTGCCCCCTCGCATGGGGTTGTAATCAAGTGGTGGACGCGTCGATCCAGATCTGGGCGTGTTCGGAGAGAGAACACGCTCAAGGCGGTTTTCCATGTTCTGGAACAAGAAAAGTTTCGCCAGGAAGGAGTGACATTAGTGGAATTGGCGGAGTTGAGGCGCCAAACCCTTGATGGCACGGAAGCGTCTTGCCTTGAACTCGTGCGTCTCGGATATGGGACCATGCCACCGGGTGAAAAAGCTTTTTATCTGACTCCAAAAGGCATGCGCCGTGCACAAACGATTGTCCGCAACCATCGCTTATGGGAACTCTATTTAACGGACGCTGCTAATTATTCGCCTGATCATGTGCATGATGACGCGGAAGAAATTGAACATATTTTGGGTGAAGACCTTGTGCGTCAACTTGAGCGCCAGTTGAATTTTGCAGATCGTGATCCGCATGGGAAACCCATTCCATCCGCTGAGGAAATTATTTCAGCACACGGAACGGTTCAATCATCGCCGCCTACTGCGACTGGATATAGAAAACCATCATGAGCGAAATGATACCGGCATTGGATTGGCAAGCCATTTTTGTGGCTCCCTGGACGACGGATTTTTCCATTTATGGCTGGATCTTCCTCATGGGTTTCCTCGTCTGTGCGGCATGTGGACTAGCGGGGAATTATCTAATACTGCGTCGCATGGCTTTGGTTGGTGACGCCATCAGCCATAGCGTTCTTCCCGGCCTCGCCATTGCCTTTCTTGCCGCGAATGCATGGACCAATCGCCAAGCTGCTGGCGAGGGAATTGATCTAGCAGTGGAGCCATCTGGGCATGGGATCAGTTATGGTTTTGCTATTTTTATGGGTGCGTTGATTGCCGGTGTGTTGACCACCCTGATGATCGAGATCATTCATACACGAACGCGTATCAAACAAGACGCGGCCATTGGGATCACCTTTTCTACCCTGTTTGCTTTCGGTGTGGTTTTAATCAGTGTGTATGCAGACAAAGTTGATTTGGATGCTGATTGCGTCTTGCACGGTGAAATTGCTTTTGTCAGCATCCAGCCATTTTTTACAATAGGAACCTACCAACTCGCGCCTTCTCCCGTGATTCGTATGGGATTAGTCACCTTTTTAACGCTAGGTCTGATGGTAGTTTTCTACAAGGAGCTGCTCGTTAGCTCCTTCGACCCCGGGCTGGCCTCTTCAATGGGGATCAACGCAACATTTGTCCATTATGCGTTAATGTGCTGGCTCTCTGTAATCGTGGTAAGTGCTTTTGAGGCAGTGGGTGCTATCCTGGTCATTGCCATGCTTATTCTGCCAGGTGCCACTGCATCCATGTTAACCACACGTTTCCCGATCGTGCTTGTGTTATCTCTGCTGCACGCCGCTGCAAGTTCAGTGCTTGGACTTCATCTGGCGATCTGGTTGAATAGCTCAGCCGCAGGTTGCATGGTTGTTGCAGGCGCAGGGATATTCTGTGTCTCGTGGGTTTTCAGTCCTAGCCAGGGAATTTTGCCAAATTGGCTGAAAAGACGGCGAAACTCAAAATGCCTGCCAAGCGCAGGGATTGGAACTGAAACCGTAGGTGAAAGCTGAGTCTCTACTCAAGCTCACTTGGATCAAGAGTGACTTTCATCTGGTTTTCGGAAAGTTCGTGGATCAGCAATTTGACAGCAAGATCAACATGTTCACAACTGCTTTTCGATGGTTGTGATTGGCGCGCGCTTTTGACCCCAAACAGACTCTTCAGTCCGGAGGGTGCTTCCACCGGAACATCGAAGACATTCCAGAATCGCAATTTGCCTTGCGACTCCAGGATCTTCGGGATTTGCCCGAAACGTTCGCGCATCATTCCTTCATGTTCATCACGACAAAGGACAAGCACAAGATCCGCCTCCTCTAGGTCGGAGACTTTAATCGCTTCAGGATCGCGAGGTTCGTCCAGATACGTATGGAGGCCTTTTTGCTCAAGGTATTGCATGGCGTCCGGCGAGATGCCTCTAATCTGGGTCTCTGTCATACCTCGAGAATCAGCGCGCCAATCCAGCTTACACATCATCGCGTAATAATTGAACAACACCTCTGATAATCGGCTTCGATACCAATTACCGGTGCAAATAAACAAAACCTTATTCATTACTTAACAGACAGAATTTTGACACATTTCTCATCTCAAAAAGGTAAGCAAGCCTTCTTTTAAATTCTCAAAATGATACTTTAAAAAAAGTTTTCGTGGTCCTCCACAAGGACAGAAACTAACCTCAGTCCTGCAGATTAAAAGGAAAATCGCATCCATTGGGGCAATTGGTATCGTCATGATGCCGCTTGTATTAAAAAAATTCTGCCAAGTTTCTACCTGCTGTCTTTTCGGGGGGGAGGATCCCCAAAAAGTTCCAGTTGAACAGAGCGAACCAGCCCGTAGGTTTTGAGGATTCGCAGGGTTTGAAACAGATCAAAGCGAAGTCGATTTTACGGATGTTTCCATGGTTGACTTCAAGCGATCTGAGGCCTGCCTTGGCACTTCAGGATATATTTTGAATCCTGAAAATCAGATTCTTCCACCTCCTTTGGACCTGAAGGGACATGCTTACGAATTTGCCGCACCAGAAAGCTGTGGAGTTCAAAAAACCTCCTGATGATTTGATCATTGACTGAGGCCATTGACTCTCATGATTCAGATGATTCGAGGCCTATCTGCTCCAATACCGCATGAATCATATCGTTTGGCACGACATGTCCCGGAGAAACACTGCCGATACGTGATGCCAAAACAAATTTCACTTCACCGTCACTTACTTTTTTGTCCAATTGCATGGCTTTCATGAGTTTTTCTCTTTGGGTCGCAGTGAATCTAAGGGACGTCGGCAGTTTGGCTTTTTCAAACAAGGCTCTGATGCGCTCCATATCGTTTTCGGGAAATTGGCAAAGTGCATGGGACAAAACGCCTGCCGCAATTTGACCTATGGATATTGCCTCCCCATGAAGAAACGTACCATAACGGGTGATGGCTTCTATTGCGTGACCTATGGTGTGTCCGTAATTGAGGGTCGCGCGCAATCCGCTTTCTTTCTCATCAGCGCCCACCACCTTGGCTTTAATTTGACAACACTTGGCAATGATACTTCCAAGGACTTTAGGATCCTGTTTTAGTATCCGCTCCATTTCTGATTCCAGTTTTTTGAATAATCGGGCATCATCGATGATGCCGTGTTTGATCACCTCGGCGAGTCCCGCTTTGAATTCACGAGGTGGCAGCGTTTGTAGTGTATTCAGATCACAAAGGACAAGCCGGGGCTGGTAAAATGCCCCGACCAGATTTTTGCCTGCTTTCAGATTGACCCCTACCTTGCCACCTACCGAGCTGTCTACCTGAGATAACAAGGTCGTTGGCACCTGTACAAAGTCCACTCCCCTCAGATAAGTTGCAGCAACAAAGCCCGCAAGATCGCCTACAACTCCTCCTCCCAGAGCTAGCACGAATGAATTCCGTTCCAATCGTGCCTGCGCAAGTTGATCATAGCAGTTTTGCACCAAGCGTAGATTTTTTGATTTTTCTCCGGCCGGAATGGTGATCAACGTCACATTGAACCCCGACGCTTTCAGCGAATCGATCGCAGGTTGTGCGTAAAGGGGCTCGACGCGATCATCGGTAATAACCGCACAGGATTGACCAAGTTTCAATTGTTTGCATTTCCGGCCCACGGCCTTCAAAAGTGATGGACCGATAACGATTTGGTAGGATCTTTCTTCCAATGGGACTTTGACACTTTTCACGTCGCTCACAATAGTTGATTCAGTCCATGAGGTCAAAACGTGCTTCAAGTTCAATTTAATCGGACACCTTTCCTTGAATTGATTGGAAAAATGGAGATATTTGTGTCATCTAAAGATATGTTTCGTCATCGTTATTCCAAGGGGCTTCTCACACTATTCCTCCTTCACCAGATTGTTTTCTGGATTGGGTGCGGGCAGGTTGAAGAGGGAGAGCCTGTCGCTGTTCAACCTGAATCGCCTGAAGCTTTCAATGATACGCCTGAGACGAACGAAGAGTCTGGCTCGATTGAACCCAAAGAACCCGAAGTCGATCAGGTTGTCGCAGCAACTGTCAGTGAACTTAAGCTGTTCACTGTCTCCGGGGTCGTCAAATCGATCGAAACCGACCTGTCTCGAGCGCGTATTCACCACGAGGAGATTCCTGACTACATGAAAGAGATGACGATGCCTTTCAATATTGGCAACACCAATGAATGGGCATCTATCCAGACGGATGATACCATCAGTTTTCTGCTTCATGTGACGGATGGACGCAGTTGGATCGATGGCGTAGAGAAATTAAGTTCCGAAGTGCCGTCGCTTGATAAGCTGTCAAAGACAGCTTCTTGGCGCAGGGTCCGCGAGGTAGAGCCCTTGATGGCAGGTGATTTACTTCCTGATTACCTCATGACCAATCAGTTGTCCAAGCCTATTTCATTTGAGCAATATCGTGGCAAGGCTCTGGCGATTACCTTTATCTACACGCGTTGTCCGCTACCGGATTTCTGTCCCAAAATGAACAAGCAATTTTTGAGTGCTCAGCAAAAGCTCAAAGCGTTGGAAGATGCTCCTGACAATTGGCAATTTCTTTCAATCAGCTTCGACCCAGTCAATGACACGCCTGAGCGGCTTAAGTTCTACGCCAGTGCATATCAGTATGATCCTGAAAAATGGTCTTTTGCGACGGGAGCCATGATTGAAATTGACGCGCTTACCGAACAGTTTGGACTGATGTTCTACCGAAGCGAGAATACTGTGATGGATTGGGACCACAACCTCCGTACTGTCCTGGTGGATCCACAGGGTAAGATTCAGGAAATTTTGATCGGGAACACCTGGAGTACGGATGAACTCGTTGAGAAGATGCTTAAGCTTGCAAGGGGTGAAGACCTGGCTCAGCAAGAGTATGAATGATGATATCCTTGAAAACCCCAAAGTTCCCGGCAACTGAAATAGCTCCTGAGTGATTCACAAAAAAAGCTCTCCAACCTTCGGGAGCCTTGTGATTACATCAAAAAGTGCTGGCAAACATCATTGAGCCAGCATTCTGAAGAAATCCAAATCACCTTGAGCTGGCAAGGCGATCGAGATCGAATCTCCCGATCCACCCAATGCCTCAGCTGCTTCCGTCCATGTGCTGAAATCCGCGCTGGACTGCAGCTGATTAGCCATACTGGACTCGGATACAAACTCCAATATCAATGAGTCCGGCCAGCGCTGTCATCCTGAATACCAATGGCACGGCCATTGAAGCCGGTGAAGATACTGTTGTAATGCATGGCTCCAGCCTTATTGCGAATATTGAAGACGCGTTTGCCGTTACCGGAATAGTTCCCAGCGTCGATCAGGGTTGCATCAAGGATAGAGGGTTTGGAAAGAGGAGTCTTGGTGTCGTCGTTGATGTCACCATTGTGTTCAGCTGCTTCTCCACCATTACCGTCTTGAATGGTGAACAGGAATATATCTATTCCTCATACAAACGAGGACGCTCATTCGGAATGTCGCTTTCCTACAATTTCTAGCTCTTTGGTCTGATTATCAGCCATCGTAACAAAATTATAACGCAAGCGTCGCCTTTGAGTGATACCCATCTTTTATTGTTTGGAGTAACATAGTGCGATGGAAAAGTTTTGAGCACAGCAATTTGAATAACTCCTAAGCCCTCTTTTTCATCATGTAGTGCAGGTCTATGAAATCCAGAAAGATAACCATACCAACAAACCTTCAAAAAACAGGGTCCGTTGACGATCATGCCTCGAATCGTACGAAGCCATTCTTTGATCAATCGATCTACAGCCTCTTTGGGCGAGGTCAAAATGGTATTCCTGAAAGAAATCGATATGGATTGCGTGACAGATACACTCATTTTTTGCAGGATATGAACGCTAGTCCCACGCAGTCATATTTCAGAATGAATTCAACAGAGCTAAAGCATATTGACCAACTGAAGAAAATGCTTCTTCGAATGGCAAGTAATGCCGAGCAGTGTGTCCAAAAAGCAGTTCATTCATTGGTGAACAGGGATCAAACTTCCGCTCTTTCCGCCAAGGAGCAGGACTCGGTCATTGATCAGCTAGAGAAAGATGTGGATGAATTGGCCATGAAACTTTTGGCTTTTGGGCCTGCCGAAGACAATCTGAGGTTCATCTCCATGGCGATGAAAATCTCTACCGAGCTTGAAAGGGTGGGGGATGAAGCAACCACACTTTCTCGTCGCAGTCTGGAGCTGATGAAAGAAGAGCCTCTCAGACCTGAAGTCGATATCCAGCATATTGCGCAGATGGTAGTTGAGATGCTCAAAGCCGCACTGGATGCCTTTGTTTATCGTCGTACCGATGAAGCCAGGCAGATTATTATCAAGGACAAGGAAGTCGACAGGCTGAATAAATCCATATACAAGGCCATGACACAGCGTATGATCAGTGATTCTGGCTGCGTCATGCGCTGCTTACATTACATCACCATTTCAAAAAGCTTCGAAAGAATAGGTGATCATGCCAGTAATATAGCCGAAGAAGTTGTCTTTCTATGTGAAGCACGGGATATCAGGCATGAACGCACCATCTGATCTGGCCGCGTGAATTGACTTTGCTGTGCTGAAATCCCCTGTCATCCTCCACTGATGACGAGCGAGTCATCAGGCAACTTTTTATCTCCTCACGGCAATAAAAGAAATCGGTTCGGTCAAATGAAAGTTTGGCATCGGATGCTTCTCGGCAGTGCCTCGACCATCCTTGCCTGCATGTTTCTCGCCTTGATTTTAGAGGGGTTCCTGCGGTGGATTGGTTATGGTTACCCCACTTCGTTTTTTCTCAAGGATCCAAACTCAGGAATGGTGATAGAGAATGAACGTTTCGTCTGGCAATTTCTATCACCGCAAAGCCATTTGAGACCGCATCCATTTCGTTTCGACCAAAAAAGAAAGCAGGATGCCATTCGTATATTTGTCCTTGGTGAGTCGGCTGCGTTGGGGACCCCTGAGCCTTCCTTTTCTTTCAGTCGTGTTCTGGAGCGGATATTGCAACATCGATACCCAGAACGGTCCATTGAAGTGATTAACCTCGCCATGCGGGGCATCAATTCGCACATGGTTCGAGTCATTGCTCATGAGTGCGTTGCATACGACCCCAGTCTGATCATTTATTATGGAGGCAACAATGAATTGGTTGGCTGGCAAGCCCCAGGACCAGATTCTCGCCGAATCCCGCATCTTGAATGGATCAGGATGCAGCAGTTTTTACGAGCGAGCAAATCAGGGCAGTTGATTCAATCCGTGATTTCCTCAATGAGCTCTGATCCTGCAGCTGATCAGGACATGGCTTTCTTTCACAATCATCGTCTGCATCCCGACGACATGCGCAGGCAATGGGTGATGGATTGCTATACCAAGAATATAAAGGATACGTTTGAAGTGGTCACAGCTCGCAACATACCTTTGCTGGTTGGGACTGTGGTCGTCAATGAGCGAGATTGCCCTCCCCTGGCATCATTGCACAGGGAAGGCCTCGCCTCTGTAGAGCTCGAGCGGTTTGATCAATTTTGGAAGGATGCCATCGAAGCTGAATCAAGGGGTGACTGGATCATGGCTGCTTCGCTGTTCCAGAGGGCCTCCGAAATAGACAATCGATTTGCGGAACTACATTTTCGTCTTGCTCGCGTGCTTGAGCGTCAAAATGATTCTGTTGCCTCTCGTTTTCATTATCAACAGGCCAAGGACTGCGATGCTCTCCCCTTTCGTGGGACTTCAAGCATCAATGCTGCACTGAAGCAGGTCGCTGAAGCGTTGGATGCAGACGCGATCAATCTTGTTGATTTGGATGATATTGTTCGAAGTCATCCTTCGAGCATGAATAAAGTTCCAGGCAGTCCTTTTTTTTATGAACATGTGCATTTCCGTTTTAACGGCGACTACATCATGGCTTCCTATCTCTTTCCTTTTATTCAGCAAATATTGGATCTTCCACGCAAGGAACCCAGTGAGGAAGCAACTGATCTGCCAGCATTGGTAGATAGCGCCAGGCAACTCGGTTATAATCCGGTTCTGGAAGCCATGATGATCCAGTCCATGATCCAGCTTCAGAAAGGCCCGCCGTTCCTGGATCAGGTGGATCATTCTCAAAGGATTGAAGCCATGGAAAATGACTTTCAAAAGCGTTACGCTGAGTTCGGGGTTGCGCATTTCCAGGGCGCCATCAAATGGATTCAAGATGCCATGAAATCTCATCCGAATGATTGGAACCTACCTTTTCTGGCCGCACGCTTAGCTTCTCGCCTGAAAGATGCTGAACGCGCGGCTGTATTTGCAAGCAAGGCAAGAGATCTCATGCCGCATGCTTCATTGATCAGGATCACCTTGGCCCATTATTTGACGCAATCGGGTCAAAAAGAGAAGGCCCGTGCTGAATTGAATGAGGTCTTGAAGCGGTATCCTGACCATCCTGAAGCACTGGCGGCCTAGGGGAATCTTTGATAGAGATGTGATCAACGGAGGTTTGAATACGGAAAGCCCCCTGATGCTGGGGG